>Ga0196963_10000588_pt1 | contig 30950 bp, 37 predicted proteins | sample S1_5metaG_FD_148600 | JGI IMG/M metagenome (GOLD analysis project Ga0196963, IMG submission 148600) | Soil microbial communities from Anza Borrego desert, Southern California, United States - S1_5 | ecosystem: Environmental > Terrestrial > Soil > Desert | place: USA: California | collected...
ACCTTCTCGGTGGTCTTGGGCAGATGGAGGCCGAGCTCCGGCTCCATATGGATCGCCCGGCGCAGCGCGATGGCGTCATGCAGTTCCGCGTCGCCGGCGGCGGTCCAGGCGTCACGGTCGATGGCGAGGGCGTTCATGCAGGGCTCCGTTGCTGGTCCCACCGTAGGCCGACGGTCGGCCACAAGCCAATCCCGCCCCGTCATCCCGGACGGCCGCAGGCCGATCCGGGACCCAGGAGGGACCGAGCGCGATCCACGAGGCGGCCTGTTGCGGTGGATGTCACCCCCGGGTCCCGGCTCTCCGCGCTACGCGCTGCGGCCGGGATGACGGGGTTGGGAAATCAGAACTTCTTGATCAGGCGGACGCTGACCACGTCCAGCCCCGGGTTCTGATCGCCCGCCAGGCCGGCGTGGCTGAGGTGGTAGTAGCCGGCCTCGGCCGACCAGTCCTCGTTGAGCTGAACCCCGACGGCCGCCTCGCTGGCGAACAGCACCGGCGAGCCGAAGTAGACCCGGTCGGGCGTCTTCTGGAAGTCCTCGTCCGGCCCGTCGTGGACGGCCAGGCCGATGCTGAGCTGGGCGTAGAACTTCTGGCCGTTCCAGAACCGGCGCATGATGCCGCCGGCGACGAAGTTGGTCCCGCCGTCGGTGTTGAGCGAGGCGCTCGACCACAGCCGCCAGCTGCCCAGGCCCTCGGGGGTGTCGAGCGGCTCGCTGCGGGCGTGGAGCTCGAGGTTGGCGCCGCTCTCGAAGCAGCACTGCTGCTTCCACAGGTCGACGTCGTGGGCGGCCACGCCGACGCCGATCTCGCCCGCCTGGGCGGTCCCGGCCCCGAGGCCGGCGAGGCCAAGCGCGGCGACCGCGCCCAGAATCCACGTACGCATGAGCGAGACCCCCCAGATGGAATATGCCGACCGGTCTTACGGGCTTTGAGCGATGCGCGCAAAGGGCTAGCAAGAGCGCGCCTTCTTCAGGGAGCCCCGAGCCGCCATGACCGTCACCTTCGCCGATATCGAGGCCGCCGCCGGCCGCATCGAGGGGCTGGCCGTGGTGACGCCCCTGATCGAGAGCCCGGCGCTGAACGAGCGGCTGGGCGGTCGGGTGCTGCTCAAGCCCGAGACCCTGCAGCGGGGCGGGGCGTTCAAGTTCCGCGGGGCGATGAACAAGATTTCCCGGCTCAGCGACGAGGAACGGGCCCGCGGCGTCGTCGCCTGTTCCAGCGGCAACCACGCCCAGGGCGTGGCCCTGGCCGCGCGCATGGTCGGCGCCCCGGCGGTGATCGTGATGCCCAAGGACGCGCCGGCGATGAAGGTGGCCAACACCCGCGACTACGGCGCCGAGGTGATCTTCTACGACCGCTACAGCGAGGACCGCGACGCCATCACCCGCGCCATCGCTCAAGATCGCGGCATGACCATCGTCTGGCCCTTCGACGACTATGACATCGCCGCCGGCCAGGGCACGGCAGCCCTGGAGATGGAGGCCCAGGCGCGGGCGCTGGGCGCCCACCTGGACCTGGTGGTGACCCCGGTGGGGGGCGGTGGGCTGGCGGCAGGGGTGTCGACGGCGCTGAAGCACCTGTCGCCGGCCACCGAGGTCTATGGCGTCGAACCGGCCGCCTTCGACGACACCGCCCGCAGCCTCGCCGTTGGCGAGCGGCTGGGCGTCGACCAGAGCGCCCGCTCGATCTGCGACGCCCTGATGTCGCCGATGCCGGGGAAGCTGACGTTCCCGATCAACCAGGCCAACCTGGCCGCGGTGCTGACCGTCACCGACGCCGAGGTGGCGGAGGCGATGCGCTACGCCTTCACCTGGCTGAAGCTGGTGGTCGAGCCGGGCGGCTGCGTGGCCCTGGCGGCGCTGCTGGCCGGGAAGCTGTCGGCGGAGGGCCGGACGGCGGGGGTGGTGCTGTCGGGGGGGAATGTGGATCCCGAATTGTTTGCGAAGGTGTTGAGCGGCGAGCTCTGATTCCCCCTTTCCCCCTGGAAGGGGGAAGGGAGAAGATGGGCGATGATCTTCGAATCGTTCCGCCCGCCCCAGACCCCAGCCCTGGTCATCGAACGCGCCGCGTTGGACGCCAACCTCGCCGCCATGCAGGCCCTCTGCGACGCAGCCGGCGTCAGGCTGCGAGCGCACGGCAAGACCCACAAATGCTCCAGGCTGGGCCAGCTCCAGGTTGACCGCGGCGCCGTCGGCCTTTGCGCCCAGACGGTAGGCGAGGCGGAAGCCTTCGTCGCGGCGGGCATCCCGGATGTCCTGGTCACCGCCCCCTCGGCGGAATGGGCCGCCCCCCGCATCGCTGCCCTGGCCGCCCGCGCCCGGGTCGGCGCCACGGCCGACCATGCCGACCAGATCTCCTGGCTGGGCCAGGCGGCCCGGGCGGCCGGCGGGGTGATCGACCTGGTGGTCGACGTCGATCCCGGCACCCACCGCACCGGCGCCCATCCGGACCAGGTGGTGGCCCTCGCCCGCCAGGCCGTCGACACCGAAGGCCTGCGGTTTGCCGGCATCCAGGCCTATGCCGGCCACCTCCAGCACGTCGGCCCCCGCGCCGACCGGCAGGCCGCCTACGACGCCGTCATCGACCGGGCCGCCAAGGTCCGCGATGCTCTCACGGCCGCCGGCCTGCCGCCTGGGGTGGTCACCGGCGGCGGCACCGGCAGTCACGCCTTCGACCTCAGGAGCGGAGTGTTCACCGAGCTGCAGGCCGGCAGCTACGCGGTGATGGACGTCGAGTACGAGGTCTGCGAGGCGCCGGCCGGCGGCGCCTGGGGCTTCCGCCAGGCGATGTTCCTGGCGGCCAGCGTGGTCTCGGCCAACCACAAGAGCCACGTGACGGTCGACGCCGGCTTCAAGGCGCTGAGCAGCGACGGCCCGCCCGCCCGGGTGGCGGCGGGCGCCGGGGCGGGCGGGATGTGGCGGCCGATGGGCGACGAGCACGGGATGATCCTCCACCCCTCGGCCATCCCGATGCTCAGGGGCGGCGAGTTCGTCACGGCGGTCGAGGCGCTGGACGCCGACCCCGCCGCGCCCTGGCCGGCCGACGCGCCGAAGCTCGGCGACGTCGTCTGGCTGCAGCCCGGCCACTGCGATCCGACCATCAATCTGCATGACGCCTTGATTGTCGTGGCGGAAGACGGGTCATGGGAACGCTGGGCGGTGGACGCGCGGCGCGTCACGCCCTGAAGGAGGGCGGCGTGGATCTGGATTTCACCGGCAAGCGGGTGCTCGTGGTGGGCGGCACGAGCGGCATCGGCAACGGCGTCGCCCAAGGCTTCCGGGCCCGGGGGGCGAAGGTCGCCGTCTGGGGCACCCGGCCGAGGGACGACTATCGCGTCGAGGACGGCTCCGACCTGGAAGGCCTGACCTTCGCCCAGGTCGACGCCTCGGATGCCCAGGCGGTTGAGAACGCGCCCTCCCCCTTCGATGGTCTCGACATCCTCGTCCTGGCCCAGGGCACGGTGATCTACCGCAAGGGCGAGTTCCAGATGGAGGGCTTCCGCAAGGTGGTCGGGGTCAACCTCGACAGCCTGATGGCCTGCGCCATGCGGTTCTTCGACGACCTCAAGGCCAGCGGCGGCAATATCGTCACCATCAGCTCGACCGCCGCCTATCACGCCACGCGCGGCAATCCGGCCTACAACGCCTCCAAGGCCGGGGCGGTGGCCCTGACCCGCACCCTGGGCCAGGCCTGGGCGGCCGACGGCGTGCGGGTCAACGGCGTGGCGCCGGGGCTGGTCGACACCAAGCTGACCAAGGTCACCACCGACAATCCCGAGCGGCTGGCCGGGGCCCTGCGCGGCATCCCGATGGGGCGGCTGGGCACGCCGCAGGACATGGCCGGGGCCGTGCTGTTCCTCGCCTCGCCCCTGGCGGGCTATGTTACGGGCCAGACCCTGATCGTAGACGGGGGCCTGACCCTGTAGGGAGATCGGTTCATGGGCGAGCTGACCATCTGGACCCTGGACTGGGTCCCCGAGGGCCCGCGCGGGTTCGTGCGTGACCTGCGGCTGCGCTGGGCCTGCGAGGAGGCGGGGCTGGCCTACGCGGTGAAGACCGTGCCCTTCGACGACCGGGCGACCAACCATCTCGACCGCCAACCGTTCGGCCAGGTCCCCTACCTCGACGACGGCGGGGCGAAGCTGTTCGAAAGCGGGGCGGGGCTGCTGCACCTGGCCGGCAAGAGCCAGACCCTGATGCCGGCCGATCCGCTGCAGGCGGCGGAAACCCTGCAGTGGACCATCGCCGCCCTGAACTCGATCGAGATGGTCAGCGTGCCCTGGTGGTTCCTGAGGATCTCCGGCGAAGCGGACAACGGTCTGACCGGCTGGCTGACCAGCCGGCTGGATCACCTCGAGCGGGAGCTCTCCGGGCGGGAGTGGCTGGCGGGCGGCCGCTTCACCGTCGCCGACCTGATCATGGCCGACGTGCTGCGGGTGCGGGATGTCCGCGCCTTCGGCGACCGGCCGGCCACCGAGGCCTATGTGGCCCGCGTCACCGACCGCCCCGCCTTCAGGAAGGCCCACGCCGACCAGATGGCCCATTTCAAGGCGGCCGACGCGGCCCGGTCGTGACCCGGCGGGGCCGGAGCCTGCTGATCGGCGGCGGCGCCCTGGTCGCCGCGGCGCTGACCGCCGCCTGCGCCAGCCTCTCCCAGTGGCCGCAGACGGGCGCCACCTTCACCGCCAAGCAGCTCTGCTCCTGCCTGTTCCTGACCGGGCGCAGCGAGGCCAGCTGCCGGTCCGAGCACGCCCGCTACATCGACCGCTACCGGATCCGCATCGACCGGTCGGACCTGCCGCGCACCGCCAGGGTCACCAGCCGGCTGGCGCTATGGGGCGGCGAGGCGGTCTATGAGCAGGGCTACGGCTGCCGAATTGTCCAGTAGCCACTGAAAGGAAGCGTGGACGCGGCGGCGGCAAGTCGCCAAACATGCGCCCGATCCATTCTCCGGGGGCTGCATGAATCGCCTTTTCACCTACTTCATCGTCGGGTCCATGGTGCTGGGCGTGGCCGTTGGCCTGGCCTGCAACAGCCTGCTGACCGGCGACCAGCTGACCTTCGCCGTCGACGGCTTCACCCTGGTCACCACCCTGTTCCTGCGGCTGATCAAGATGATCATCGCGCCGCTGGTGTTCACCACCCTGGTGGTCGGCATCGCCCATATGGAGGACGCCGCGGCGATCCGGGGCGTGGGGTTCAAGGCCATAATCTGGTTCCTCCTGGCCTCGGTCGTCTCCCTCACCGTCGGGCTCCTGATGTTCCACCTGCTCAGCATGGTCTGGGACCTGGGCGGCAATCTCGGGATGACCAGCGAGGTGACCACCAAGTCGGCGGTCGACGCCTCCAGCTTCACCCTGAAGGAATTCATCACCCACCTGATCCCGACTTCGATCTTCGACGCCATGGCCACCAACCAGATCCTGCAGATCGTGGTGTTCGCGGTGTTCGTCGGCACCGCCGTCTCCTCGCTGGAAGACCGGGCCCCCGCGGTCATGCAGCTGGCCGAGCAGGGCATGAACATCATGCTCAAGGTCACCGGCTATGTGATGACCCTGGCCCCGCTGGCCATCTTCGCCGCCCTGGCCGCGGCCATCGCCAAGCAGGGCCTGGGGATCATCGGCACCTACGCCGAGTTCGTCCTGGGTTTCTACCTGTCGCTGGGGGTGCTCTGGGGCCTGCTGTTCCTGGTCGCGGTCGTGGTGCTGGGCGGGCGGGCCACGGGCCTGTTCAAGTCGATCGCCAACCCGACCCTGCTGGCCTTCTCCACCGCCAGCTCCGAGGCCGCCTATCCGCGCACCCTGGAAGCATTGGAGAAGTTCGGCCTGCCGCGCAGGGTGGTCAGCTTCGTCCTGCCGCTGGGCTACAGCTTCAACCTCGACGGCTCGATGATGTACTGCACCTTCGCGACCCTGTTCATCGCCAAGGCGCACGGCATCGAGCTGTCCGTCGGCCAGCAGATCTCCATGCTGCTGCTGCTGATGGTCACCTCCAAGGGGATGGCCGGGGTGCCCCGCGCCAGCCTCGTGGTGATCATGGCCACCCTCACCTACTTCGGCATGGACGAGGCCTGGATCGCCTTGGTTCTTGCGGTCGACCACCTGCTCGACATGGGCCGGTCGGCCACCAATGTGGTCGGCAATTCGGTCGCCTCGGCCGTGGTCTCCAGGTGGGAGGGGAAGAAGGGCAAGGATCCAGTGGAGGAGCCCGATCCCCTGGCCGGGTAGTGGGTTCCCAGCAGGAATCCATTTGCCTTTCGGCGCGTCACCTGGGGCAGTCTGACGGCCCCCCAGGAGGACGATGATGTCCGTGACCTACGAGCTCGACGGCGAGATCGCCGTCGTCACCCTCTATCGACCCGAAGCGCGCAACGCCGTCGACGGGCCGACCGCCCAGGCTCTGTACGACGCCTTCAAGCGGTTCGACGCCGACGAGGCCGCCAAGGTCGCCGTGCTGACCGGCGGCGGCGGCTGCTTCTGCGCCGGCGCCGACCTCAAGGGCATCGCCGGCCGCGGCAACCCGGTCCATCGCGAGGGGGACCTGGGCCCGATGGGCCCGACCCGCCTCGCCCTCTCCAAGCCGGTGATCGCCGCCGTCGAGGGCTTCGCCGTGGCCGGCGGGCTGGAACTGGCCCTGTGGTGCGACCTGCGGGTGGCGGCGGAAGGGGCCATATTCGGGGTGTTCTGCCGGCGGTTCGGGGTGCCGCTGATCGACCTGGGGACCGTGCGGCTGCCCCGGCTGATCGGCCACTCCCGGGCCATGGACCTGATCCTCACCGGCCGGCCGGTCGCGGCGGCCGAAGCCCAGGCGATCGGCCTCGCCAACCGGATCGCCCCGGACGGGCAAGCGCTGGCGACGGCCTTGGACCTCGCCCGCCAGATCGCCGGCTTTCCCCAGACCTGCCTGCGCAACGACCGCCGCTCCGCGCTCGAACAGTGGAGCCTCTCCTGGGACGAGGCGACCGCCTTCGAGATCGGCGTCGGTTTCGAGACCCTGCAGTCGGGAGAGAGCGCCGCCGGCGCCGCCCGCTTCGGCGGCGGCGAGGGACGCGGAGGGGCCTTCCGGTGAGCAGTCCCTTTCCCGCCGACGGCGAAGGCGCCCTCTTCTTCTCCGAGCGCCAGCAAGGCAAGCTGCCCGGCGTCCTCGGCCTCGAATGGGAGACCGTCCGCCGGGGCGAGGCTCGCGGCCGGTTCACCGTCGAGGAAAAGCACCTGGCCCCCAATGGCTACATGCATGCTGCCAGCGTCATCTGCCTGGCCGACAGCGCCGCCGGCTATGGCTGCGCCATGAGCCTGCCCGAGGGCGCCGTCGGCTTCACCACCATCGAGTTGAAATCCAATTTCCTCGGCACCGCCCTGACCGGCGTGGTCTCGGTGGTCGCCACCCTGGTCCACGGCGGCCGCACGACCCAGGTCTGGGACGCGGTCGTCCGCCACGAGGACAGCGGCAAGACCATCGCCCTGTTTCGTTGCACCCAGATGGTGCTCTGGCCGAAATAGCCAGGAACCCGCGTCGGCCAGTCGACGCGGGAACCCTGCGCCGCCAGCGATTTCGCCCCCTTGCGCTTGCGGGTCCGCATCGCTAGGTTCCGCGCCTTCGATCAGGGGGCCCCTCGAAGGGTCCGCTTCACCGGCATGGAGAGGTGGCAGAGTGGTCGAATGTACCGCACTCGAAATGCGGCGTGCCTTGACGGGTACCGTGGGTTCGAATCCCACCCTCTCCGCCACCCTTACCCGAGTCTGAGCCGGCCTTGCGCCTGGCGCTGTTCAACCCGCAGATTCCCCAGAACGTCGGCGCCTGCATCCGGCTGTCGGCCTGTTTCGGGGTCGAGCTGCATGTGATCGAGCCGGTCGGCTTCCGCTTCGACGACCGGGCGATGAAGCGGGCCGCGCTCGACTATGGGCCGCTCGGCCACATGATCCGTCACCCCGACTGGGACGGATTCCAGGCGGCGCGGCCGCCCGGGCGGCTGGTGCTGTTCACCACGAGAGGGGCGACCTCCCTGGACGCCTTCGGCTTCGAGGCGGGCGACACCCTGCTGATGGGCAGCGAGACGGCCGGGGCGCCTGACGCTGTCCACGCGGCGGCCGACGCCCGGGTGGTGATCCCCATCAGGCCGGGCGCCCGGTCGCTCAACCTGGCGGTCAGCGCCGGGATCGCCCTGTTCGAGGGGCTGCGTCAGACCGGCGGGCTCTAGCGGGCGCCGGCCTCCAGCAGGGCGGCGGCGGCCTCGTGGCCGGCGTGCCTGGCCCAGTCGAGCGGGGTTCCATGCCACAGGGCGTCGAGGACATCGGTGCGGGCGCCGGCGTCGAGCAGCAGGTCGATGACGGCCAGATCGCCGTTGGCCGCCGCCTGGTGCAGCGGGGTGCTATGGCTGTGGACCGGCATGAAGGCGTCCGGATCGGCGCCGGCCGCCAGGGCAAGGCGGACGCAGTCGGCGTGGTCGTTGATCACCGCCATGGCCAGGGCGCCCTGCCGGGTGTCGGGCGTCAGGAGGCCGGCCAGTTCCGTCGCCCGCCCGAGGCCCGCGGCCATCGGGGCGGTCAGCGGGTGACCGGCCGCGAGCAGCACCGCCATCGGCTCCAGCTCGCGATGGGCCAGCGCCCCATCGATGGCGGCGGCGGAGGGCCGGGCGCCGGCCGCCAGCAGGGTGCGCGTCAGGGGAACCTGCAATCCGCTCTCCCGGGCCGAGGCGCTGGTCATCACCAGCTCCAGGGCATAGGCGATGTCGTCGGCCGCCGCGCCGCGGTCGATCATCGCCTGGGCGACCTCGACCATGCCGGGCGCCATCTTCGGCGCCAGTTTCGGATTGTTGGCGATGAACCAGAACAGCTTCGGATCGAGGAAGTACTGGCCGCGGCCGGCCTGGCGATAGCAGTCGGGCTCGAGGATCCGCTCACGCAGCAGCCGCGGCTCGGCCGCCAGCAGCCGATCGAGGCCCGGCGCGTCGCCGGCCTGCACCATCGTCACGGCCTGGCGGAAGACGGGGTCGCGGATCACCGGCCGGTCGAGCAGTTCGACGATGGCCTCGCGCTCCTCGGCCTGGCCCTGGCGGCCGGCGTCGACGGCCTGGCGGCCGCGGTCGTCCTCCTCCCACTCGATGGCCCCGTGGGCGATCAGCAGCTCGACCAGGGCCACGGGCCCCAGTCGGGCGGCCGCGTGCAGGGCCGTCTCCCCGCCCCCGCGGCTGCGGGCGTCGGCGCCGGCCAGCAGCAGGGCCCTCGCCGCCGCCAGCCGGTCGGCGGCCGGACGGTCGGCGACGATGGCGCGCCAGAGGGGCGCCGCATCCTCGTCCCTCGCGGGCTGCAGCTGGGCCACGCGCCGCATCAGCTGGGCCCAGGCGCCGAAGCCGTAGTCGGCCGCCAGCCGGCGCTGGGCCTCAGCCAGCCGGAGGCCGGCCTCCCGGGCCAGCCGCTTGGCCTGTTTGCGCAGGTGCTCGGCCGACGGACGGTCGGGCAGCGGGCGCGGAGGGGTCTGTTCGGGCATGGGTCGTCCTTTCCCTTTGGGCCCGGCGTCCGCGGTCGGGCAGGAAAGGTCGAGGTGACCAGATCTTGAATTCAGGCGGGCTGGGCCCTGTCCGCGGACGGGTGGCCGCCTGGTCGGCCGGAGGTCAGGCTAGCGCGGCCCGCGGGGAAAGCACGAAGAATCTTCGCCGGGCAATGCCGGCCGCCCACGGGGGATCCACATGGCCCGCCCGGGCTCATCCTGATGGCCGCCTAGAGCGCATTCCGATGAGTGGGAACCGGTAATCGGATCAAACGCGCGACCAACAAAGACCTGGGCGGCGCGGTTTGATTCCATCAGATCGCGCCCTGCCCTAGAAGATCGTGTACCCGCCGTCGATGACCATGCTGTCGCCGGTGTGGAAGCGCGAGGCGTCTGACGCCAGATAGACGGCAAGGCCGGCGAAATCGTCCGGCTCGCCCCAGCGGCGCATCGGCACCCGGCTGATGACCTTCTCGTTGAACTTGTCGTTGGCCTGGGCGCCGGCGGTCATGTCGGAGCGGATCCAGCCGGGCAGCACGGCGTTGGCGCGCACCCCGTAGCGGGCCAGTTCGACGGCCAGGCCGCGGATCATCGACTGCACCGCCGCCTTGCTGGAGGCGTAGGCCTGGTTGCGCGGCGCCCCGTGGATGGCCGAGGTCGAGGAGGTGACCAGCAGGCTGCCGCCCGGATCGCCGGCCTGGGCCCGGTCGACCATGTGCTTGGCCGCCTCGCGGAAGGTCCAGAACACCGCGTCGAGGTTGACCGTGGTCACCCGGCGCCAGTTCTCCGTGGTCATCTCGGTGAAGGGCGCGCCCTTGCCGACCCCGGCATTGGCGGCCACGAAGTCGAGCCGGCCCATCTCGGCCAGGGCCTCGGCGACGCCGTCGACCACCGCCTGTTCGCTGGAGACGTCGACCTGCCGGACCATGACCTTGCCGCCGATGGCCCTCAGGGTCGCCTCGGCGCGGGCGTTCTTCTCGGGGTTCTGGCCCCAGATCACCACGTCGGCTCCGGCCTGGGCCAGGCCCTCGGCCATGCCCAGCCCGATGCCGCCATTGGCGCCGGTGACCAGCGCGACCTTGCCGGTCAGGTCGAAGGGGGTGAAGGCCATGGGGGTCTCCTCGCATCCAAACAGTTGTTTGATCCCGTTATGGCGGTCAGATCGGCCGTATCCAAGTGGTTTCCTCGGCGCCGCGGCTGCCGATAGGATGCCCCGCAGAAAAAGGGGAGGCGGCGATGGATGGTAGGGCCTTGGCCTATGAGGCCGACGGTGCGGCGATGGTCGGGCGACTGTTCGAGCCGTCGGGGACCGGGCCGGCCCCGGTGGCGTTGGTGGCGCATGAGTCGCCGGGGATCACCGGCCACACGCTGGAGGCCGCCCGGCGGCTGGCCGGCAAGGGCTTCCTCAGCCTGGCCGTCGACTACCAGGGCGGCGGGCGGGTGATTACCGACCGGGCCGAGATGATGCGCCGCTATGAGCGGTTCATGAGCGACCCGGCGTTCATCAGGGCGCGGATGGGGGCGGCGCTCTCGGCCTTGAAGGCCCATCCCCGGGCCGATGCGGCGAGGGTGGCGGCGATCGGCTTCTGCTACGGCGGAACCGCCGCCTTGGAACTGGCGCGGGGCGGCGAGGACCTGGCCTGCGTGGTCGGCTTTCACTGCGGGCTGGGCACGGCGCGGCCGGAGGATGCGGCCAACATCAAGGCCAGGGTCCTGGTCTGCATCGGCGCCGACGACCCGGTCGTCCCGGCCGACCAGCGGACCGCCTTCGAACGGGAGATGACGGCCGGCGGCGTCGACTGGCGGCTGAACCTCTACGGCGCGACCGGCCACAGCTTCACCAACCCGGAGGCCGACGGCTGGGGCATGCCCGGGTTCGCCTTCAACGCCCTGAGCAATGCGCGGGCCTGGCGGGCGCTGGACGACCTGTTTGAGGAGGCCTTCTAGGCGCCCGCGGCCCACCTCCGGTAGCCCGCCGCGCGCAGCTCGCAGGCCGGACAGGTTCCGCAGCCGTAGCCCCAGTCGTGGCGGCGGGTTCGGTCGCCGAGGTAGCAGCTGTGGGTGTCCTCGACGATGAGGTCGACCAGCGGCCCGCCGCCGAGGTCATGGGCCATCGCCCAGGTGGCGGCCTTGTCGATCCACATCAGGGGCGTGTCGAGCACCAGCCGGCTCTCCATCCCGAGGTTGATGGCGACCTGCAACGCCTTGATGGTGTCGTCCCGGCAGTCGGGGTAGCCGGAGTAGTCGGTCTCGCAGACCCCGGTGACGATGTGCTTGATCCCCCGCCGGTAGGCGACGGCGGCGGCGAAGGTCAGGAACAGTAGGTTGCGGCCCGGAACGAAGGTGTTGGGCAGGCCGGACGCGGTCATGGCGATCCGGGCGTCCGTCGTCAGGGCGGTGTCGCTGATCGCGCCCAGCACCGAGAGGTCGAGGAGGTGGTCCTCGCCCAGCCGGCCCTCGGCGCGGGGAAAGGCGGCGCCCAGCCGCTCGCGGAAGGCCGTGCGAACCTCCAGCTCGACCCGGTGCCGCTGTCCGTAGTCGAAGCCGATGGTCTCGACGCGGTCGAAGCGGGCCAGGGCCCAGGCCAGGCAGACGGCGCTGTCCTGGCCGCCGGAGAAGAGAACGAGGGCGGACATGGGCTAACCGCGGCCGGGCGTCTGGAGCATCGGACGAACTTAGCCGAGCGACGCAGGGCTTGACACACTTCTATATTTCCATATGTTTGGAATTATGGAATCGACGGACGCCATCAAACGCCTCTCGGCGCTCGCCCAGGACAGCCGCCTGGCCGTGTTCCGCCTGCTGATCAAGGCCGGGCGTGACGGTCTGGCGGCAGGCGAGATCGCCCGGGCGCTGGAGATCACCCCCAACACCCTGTCGGCCCAGCTGGCCGTGCTGACCAACGCCGGGCTGGCCACCAGCCGGCGCGAGGGCCGGTCGATCATCTACACGGCCGACTACGAGGGGATGAGCCAGCTGCTCGTCTACCTGATGGAAGATTGTTGCCAGGGACGGGCGGAAGTCTGTGCGCCCCTGGCGGAAGCGGCCAATCGCGCCGCCTGCTGCCCACCCCAGCAAAGCCAAGGAGAACCCGCATGAAACGCCTGCACGTCCACGTCGCTGTCGACGACCTCAGCCGCTCGATCGGCTTCTATTCCACCCTGTTCGGCGCTGAGCCGGCGGTGGTGAAGGACGACTACGCCAAGTGGATGCTGGAGGACCCGCGGGTCAACTTCGCCATCTCCGACCGGGCGCGCGCAGCCGGCGTCGACCACCTGGGCATCCAGGTCGAGAGCGCCGAGGAACTGGGCGAACTGGCCGGCCGGCTGAAGGCGGCGGGCGAGACCACCCGCGACCAGGAGGCGACGACCTGCTGCTACGCCAAGTCAGACAAGGCCTGGGTCAACGATCCGTCCGGCCTGCGCTGGGAGACCTTCTACAGCTTCGGCGAGGCGACGAGCTACGGCGAGGACCTGCCCGCCGCGCCGCCGCAAGCCGCCAAGCCCGCCACGGCCTGTTGCTGACCGGCAGGCTAGATGTCCGTCTTCGAGAAGCACCTCTCGCTCTGGGTCGCCCTGTGCATCGTGACGGGCGTCGCCCTGGGGGCGTTGGCCCCCGGGGCCTTTGCCGCGGTGGCGGCCATGGAGGTGGCCAAGGTCAACCTCCCGGTCGCCATCCTGGTCTGGCTGATGATCATCCCGATGCTGATCCGCGTCGACTTCGCGGCCCTGCGAGGCGTCGCCGCCCACTGGCGCGGCATCGGGGTGACCCTGTTCGTCAACTGGGCGATCAAGCCCTTCTCGATGGCGCTGCTGGCCTGGCTGTTCGTCGGCTGGCTGTTCCGCCCGCTGCTGCCGCCGGCCCAGGTGGAAAGCTACATCGCCGGCCTGATCATCCTGGCGGCGGCGCCCTGCACGGCCATGGTCTTCGTCTGGAGCCATCTGACCAGGGGCGAGCCGCACTTCACCCTCAGTCAGGTGGCGCTGAACGACGCGATCATGATCGTCGCCTTCGCCCCCATCGTCGGGCTGCTGCTTGGCCTGGCCTCCATCGTCGTGCCCTGGAGCACCCTGCTGCTGTCGGTGCTCCTCTACATCGTCGCGCCGGTGATCGTCGCCCAGCTGGCGCGGCGCGCGCTGCTCGGACGGGGAGAGGCAGCCCTGGCGGGCGCCCTGAAGGCCCTGGGCCCGGTGTCGATCGCGGCGCTGCTGGTCACCCTCGTGCTGCTGTTCGCCTTACAGGGCGAGCAGATCCTGGCCCAGCCGCTGGTCATCGGCCTGCTGGCCGTGCCGATCCTGATCCAGGTCTATCTGAACGCGGGGGCGGCCTATCTGCTCAACCGCGCGGCCGGGGAGGCCCATTGCGTCGCCGGGCCCTCGGCGCTGATCGGGGCCAGCAACTTCTTCGAGCTGGCGGTGGCCGCGGCGATCAGCCTGTTCGGGGTGACCTCCGGCGCCGCCCTGGCCACCGTGGTCGGGGTGCTCATCGAGGTGCCGGTCATGCTGTCCGTCGTCTCGATCGTGAACCGGTCCAGGGGCTGGTACGAACGCGGCGCGGCCGTGCGGCGGTTGCGAGAGGCCCGGGGGGATTGAAGCCCAGGCCTCCCGGGCCGCCCGCCCCGAATGCTACTTTCCGGCGGCCGGCAGCTTGGCCAGGTCGGCGTCGATCGCCGCCAGCACGGCGTCCGGCAGACGGTCCGGCGCGTACTGCTGGATCTCCTTCAGCGGCAGGCCACGGACCGGCTCGACCTCGGGGTTCTTGCTGATGCCCGGCAGGTGCTTTTCCAGCACGGCGTTGGTGGCCGGGTTGTCGAGCAGTTCGCCCAGCGGCGTCCTGGCCGTCGAATAGGCCGGGGCGGCCGCGGCCGGCGCTTCCTGCGCCAGGACGACGGTGGCGGGCGCTGCGGCCGCGAGCAGGGCGAGCGCAAAGGCGAACGATTTCATCTGGGATTCCCATTAGGATGCGAGCGAGGCTCTTCGGCCCCGTGACGACATGGTGCGTCAGCGGCGTCCGGGCGCCAATGGGAAATCAGTCCTGCGCCTCGAGGGTGGCCAGCGCCTGGCGGGCCAGCGCCGCGCAACCGTTCTCGGCGGGCCGCTCGCTGGCGGCGTTGCCGGCCAGGATGCGGGCGTAGACGCCCTGGCTGATCGAGGCCAGGCGGAAGATGCCGAAGGCCATGTAGAACGGCCAGTCGTCGATGGCCTCGCGACCCGTCCGGCGGCAGTAGGCGGCGACGTACTCGGCCTCCGTCGGGATGCCGCTGGCCGCGAAGTCGACCCCGACCAGGCTGCCCCAGGAGACCGACTGCGACCGCCAGAGAAAGGCGTTGTAGGCGATGTCGGCCAGGGGATGGCCGATGGTGCAGAGCTCCCAGTCGAGCACGGCGATCAGCTTCGGCTCGGTCGGGTGGAACATGACATTTTCCAGCCGGTAGTCGCCATGGGCGATGCTGACGCTGTCGTCGGCCGGGATGCGGGCCGGCAGGGCCTCGATCAGCGCCTCCATCTCGGGAATGTGCTCGGTCTCGGCGCCCCGGTACTGCTTGGTCCAGCGGGCGACCTGACGTTCGAAATAGCCGCCGGCCCTGCCGAAGTCCGATAGGCCGGCGGCGACGTAGTCGACCTGGTGCAGCCGGGCGAGGGCAGCGTTCAGCTCGTCGTAGACGGCGGTCCGTTCGGCGGGCGTCAGCTCCGGCAGGGCGGCGTCGCGGAAGATGCGGCCCGGCAGGTAGTCCATGACATAGAAGGCCGTGCCGATGACCCCATCGTCCGTGCACAGGGCGCGCATCCGGGGGACAGGGACCTGGCCCTCGAGCGCCTTCATCACCCGGTACTCGCGATCGACCTGGTGGGCGCTGGCCAGCAGCACCCCGGGCGGCTTCTTGCGCAGCACATAGCGGCCGGCGCTGGTGGTCAGCAGGAAGGTCGGGTTGGAGGCGCCGCCCTGGAACTGCTGCACCCGCATGTCGGCGCCGAAGCCCTCGATCGCGCGGGCCAGCCAGGCCTCCAGCGGGGCGGGATCGAACCAGTGGGCGGGAACGACATCCCGGACGGGCGGATCGGCGGCGGTCATGGTGCGGTTCTCCTCGACGAAAAGAGTTTGCTCGCCTTCCCTCGCGGCGCCTCAAGGACTGTCTGAAAAACTGCCCGGGAGCCCCAGACCATGGCCGAGGAGAGCGTCACCTACGAGGTCGCCGATCACATCGCGACCATCACCCTGAACCGGCCCGAGCAGCGCAACGCGCTCAACTGGGACGCCTATGCGCGGCTGGAGGCGGCGCTGCGCCTGGCGGTGACCGATCCGCTGGCCCGCTGCGTGATCGTCACCGGGGCCGACCCGGCCTTCTGTTCCGGCGACGATGTGCGAGAGATCATGGCCGGGCCCAAGGCGGCGTCCGCCGACCCTGCGCCGGTGGTGCGCCACAGGCCGACCCCGGCGGCGATGGCGGCGCTGGAATGCGACAAGCCGCTGATCGCGGCGGTGAACGGGGCGGCGGTCGGCTGGGGCATGGAACTGGCCCTCTACGCCGACATCCGCATCGCTTCGGAGAAGGCGAGGTTCGCCGAGCTGTTCATCAAGCGCGGCCTGGTCTGCGACGTCGGCGGCTTCTACCGCCTGCCCTCCATCGTCGGGCCGGCCAAGGCGGCGGAGCTGCTGTTCACCGGCGACGTCATCGACGCGGCCGAGGCGCTCAGGATCGGGCTGGTCAGCGAGGTGACGCCACACGCCGAGCTGATGGCTCGGGCCCGGTCCCTGGCCGCCCGCATCGCGGTCAACCCCCCGCTGGCGCTGCGCTACATGAAGGAGGGGCTGCGGCGCGGGACCTACGGGGATCCGCGCGAACTCGGCGGCTGGGCCATCGAGACCATCCGGGCCCTGATGAAGACCGAAGATCACAGGGAGGGGGTGGCCAGCTTCCTGGAGAAGCGGGAGCCGGTGTTCAAGGGACGGTAGGGCCGACTGGAATCGGAGTCCGGCCGGCCGGTTTCGCTGGCGGCCCGGCCCGCCTGGCGACACAATCTGAGCCCTGCGACGGGGGTGTCGATGTCTGTCCTGATTTCCATCGGGCTTGGCCTGGTGCTGTTGATCGCCGGCGGCGAGGTGCTGGTGCGCGGAGCCTCCAGCGCAGCGCGCAAGCTGGGGGTCAGCCCGCTGATGATCGGCCTGACCCTGGTCGGGTTCGGCACCTCGACGCCGGAGCTGGTGACCAGCCTGCAGGCGGCCTTCGCCGGATCGCCGGGGATCGCCGTCGGCAACGTGGTCGGCTCCAACATCTCCAACGCGCTGCTGATCCTCGGGCTGACGGCGCTCATCGCCCCGGTCGCGGTGGACCGCCGGGCGTTCCTGCGCGACGGGCCGATGCTGGCCCTGGCCACCGGGGCCGCCGTCTGGGTGTTGTTGCAGGGTGAACTGACCCGGCAGCTCGGCCTGATCGCGTTCGGGGTGTTGCTCGCCTACATCCTGCTGGTCTGGCTGCTGGAACGGAAACGGCCGGACGCCGGGGCCGAGCGGATCGAGGAGGAGGCCGCCCTGATGTCGGGCTGGCGCGGCAGCCCCTGGATCGCCCTGGTCCTGGCGGTGGTCGGCATCGGCCTTACCATCCTCGGCGCCCGGTTCCTGGTCGACGGCTCGGTCAGCCTGGCCCGCAGCTACGGTGTCTCAGACGCCATCGTCGGCCTGACCATCGTGGCGGTCGGCACCTCGATGCCGGAGCTGGTCACCAGCGTGATCGCCGCGCTGCGCAAGCAGGGCGACGTGGCTCTTGGCAACATCATCGGCTCCAACCTCTACAACCTGCTCGGCATCCTGGGGCTCACAGCCATCATCAAGCCGATCCCGGTCCCGCAGGAGATGCTCGGCGTCGACGTCTGGGTCCTGGCGGGAGCGACGGCGGCGGTGATCCTGTTCGCCCTCCGGGGCATGCGGATATCCCGGATCGAGGGCCTGATTCTGACGGCGGGATACGGTGCCTACATGGCCTGGCTGCTGTGGACGGCGGGCGCGTTCGCCCGATAGCGGTTTTCCGCGCCAGCGGATGAACCGGATCGGCCCGCCCGGCGACATTGGCGGTGAGGTGGGCGATGGACCGCGATACTGAGGCCGTTCTCGACGAGTATCTGGTGCTGCTGGCGCAGGGCGGGTCGGCTGACGCCTTCCGCCGGCTGGTCGAGCGCTGGACGCCCCGGCTGCGCCGCCACGCCGGCCGGGTGCTGCTCGACGCCGACGCCGCCACCGACGCCGTGCAGGACGCCTGGCTGGCCATCGCCCGGGGGCTCAGGCGACTGGACGATCCGGCCCGGTTCGGCGGCTGGGCCCTGGCCATCGCCAGCCGCCGCTGCGTCGACGAGATCCGCCGGCGTCAGCGACGGCGCGGGCTGGCGCGAAGCGTGGCGCTAGCGCCGGCAGACCCGCCTCCGGACGATCCCGACCGGACACTCGACCTTTCGGCGGCCTTGATGCGCCTGCCGCCGGACCAGCGGCTGCTGGTCAGCCTGTTCTACGGCGAGGGCCTCTCCGTCGAGGAGATCGCCCTGGCCCACCACGTCCCGCCGGGGACGATCAAGTCGCGGCTGCACGCGATCCGGCAAACCCTGAGGACCCATCTCGAAGGAGCTGACAATGACCCAGATTGACGACGTGATCCGGCGCGCGATTTCGCCCGACGACCTGCGCCTGCTCGACGAGCTCGGTCGCGAGGAGCCGATCCTGGTGCAGGCCATGAAGGCCTTCGAGCATCAGGAACGCTGGGTAGGCCTGGTGGGCTGGCTGGGCGGCTTCGCCATGTTCGGCGTCGGCGCCTGGTGCGTCTTCCAGTTCGCCACCACGGAGGATCTGGCGGCGATGATCCGCTGGGGCGCCGGCGCGGGGCTGGCCGCGGCGGGCCTGGCGATGATCAAGCTGTGGTTCTTCATGGAGATGCAGAAGAACAGCATCATCCGCGAGTTGAAGCGGCTGGAACTCCACCTGGCCAGCCTGCGGGCCCTGGTCGACGCGCGCTAGGGCCGCTTGCTAGGGGCAGGGCGGCCGCGCAAGCTTGCGGCCATGAGCGCTCCGCCCATCACTGTGCTCGACGCCACGCCAGGCGAGGCCGCCGCCATCCGCCAGGCGGTGCGCGCGGCCGACCCGGCGGCGATCACGCCCACCACAAGGGTCGCGGGGCCCGAGCATGTGGCGGCCCTGGTCGAGCTGCTCGCCGACCCCCGGGTTTCCGGGCCGATCTACGACATTCCCCGGCCCATCGACACAACGACCATCGGCGCCTGGGTGGCTGAGTCCCAGCGCCTTCGCGAAGCCGGCGAGGCGCTGCTCACGGTGACGCTCGACACCGACGGCCGGGCGCTGGCCTACAGCCGCTACACCGTCTGGCCGGAGCGGTCGTCGGCGGAACTGGCCGGGGCGCGGCGCGCCGATGCGCAGAACTCCGGCCAGGGGGCCATGGGCGCGGCGCGGTCGTTCGGGTTCATGTTCGAGGTGCTGGGGGTGCGGCTGGTGGGGCTGACCGCGGCGCTGGACAACGTCCGGTCGGCCAGGGTGATCGAGGCGGCGGGGTTTCGGCCGATGGGTGAGCGGGAGAGCCTGATGCCGGGGGGCGGGACGCGGCGGTCGCTCTACTGGGAAATGACACGGGAGGATTGGCTGACGCGGCGGCGCCTGTTCACATAGGGGACCGGAAAAAGGAGACCAAGCCATGCGGTTCGACGGCGACTACAGCATGACCATCGGCGGCAAGGGCGTCGCCGGCGCGGCCGGAACGTTCGAAGTGCTCAATCCGGCCAACGAGCAGGTAATCGGGCAGGCGCCGGAATGCTCGCGCGAACAGCTGGACGAGGCGGTGGCGGCGGCGCGGGCCGCCTTCCCCGCCTGGGCGGCGACGCCGATCGCAAGGCGCAAGGAGCTGCTGCTGGCCATGGCCGGCGCGATCGCCGCCAACGGCGAGGACCTCAAGCGCCTGCTGACCAGCGAACAGGGCAAGCCGCACGCGGACGCCTTCGGGGACGTGATGGGCGGCGCCTACTGGCTGCAGGCCACCGCCAGCCTCGACCTGCCGGTGACGGTGGTCGAGGACACCGCCGAGCGCCGTGGCGAGACGCGGCATGTGCCGATCGGGGTGGTCGGGGCGATCGCGCCCTGGAACTTCCCGGTGATCCTGGCGATGTTCAAGCTGGCCCCGGCCCTGCTGGCGGGCAACACGGTGGTGCTGAAGCCCTCGCCGTTCACCCCGCTGACCACCCTGAAGATCGGCGAACTTTTGCGCGACGTGCTGCCGCCCGGCGTGCTGAACATCGTCACCGGCGGCGACGAGCTGGGCCCCTGGATCACCGGCCATCCGGGGATCGACAAGGTCAGCTTCACCGGCTCGACCGCGACAGGGCGCAAGGTGATGGCCAGCGCCGCCTCGACCTTGAAGCGGGTGACCCTGGAACTGGGCGGCAACGACGCGGCCATCGTCATGCCGGACGTCGATGTGGAGAAGGTCGCCGAGCAGCTGTTCTGGGCGGCGTTCCGGAACACCGGCCAGATCTGCATCGCCACCAAGCGAATGTATGTCCACAAGGACATCTACGAGCCGTTGAAGGAGGCCCTGGTCGCCTATGCGGCGACGGTGAAGATGGGCGACGGCGCCGAGCAAGGGACCCAGATGGGGCCGGTGCAGAACCGGCTGCAGTACCAGCGGGTGCTGGACCTGATCGAGGACGCCAAGGCCAACGGCTACAAGTTCCTGATCGGCGGGGAGAAGAGCAGCGCGCCGGGCTACTTCGTACCGGTGACCATCATCGACAACCCGCCCGAGGATTCTCGCATCGTGCAGGAGGAGCAGTTCGGGCCGGTGCTGCCGCTGCTCAAGTTCGATGACGTGGACGAGGTGATCGGCCGGGCGAACGCCAGCGACTACGGCCTGGGCGGTTCGGTCTGGTCGGCGGACGAGGACCGGGCGCTGGAGATCGCCTCGCGGCTGGCCACCGGCACGGTGTGGATCAACGAGAGCCAGCACCTCTCGCCCCTGGCGGCCTTCGGCGGCCACAAGCAGTCGGGCGTCGGGGTCGAGGGGGCGCTGGAGGGACTGCTGGAATACACCAATGCCCAGACGGTGTTCGTGAAGAAGAAGGCGGCAGCGGCGACGGCCTGACCCGCCTCACTTCGACGTCGAGCCCGCCCCACGAGGAGATGCCGCCTATCCTCCTCGGGGCGGGCCTCGGCGATGTTCGATGGACCTGGCCGAGGGGGCGGCACAGAATGTGGATCCGGTTGTCGGATTCCCCCGCACCCGGGGCCAGGCGCCTAGGGCGTCTTGCCCGGCCAGGTCAGATAGCCGTCGCGGTCGATCCCGACATAGCCGCGATCCCGGTGACGCTTGCGCTTGTGGCCTCGCCGGCCGCCGTAGCTGTCGTAGGAGCCTTCTGAATAGCCGTAGGCGTAGCCGCTCTCGGATTCGCTGTAGCGCTCCGAATAGCGTTCGCTCTCCTCAACCTCGACACTGCGGTAGGACCCGCCCCGGTAGCCGCCGGCCAGTTCCTCGTCGAGATAGCCAACGCCTTCCGTCCCGGTCCGGTAGCGATAGCCCCCGCCGGCGCGATCGCCACGCTCGGCGCGGTAGCCGCCGCCGGTGCGGGCGACGCGGCGATGGCCGGGGGTCTTGACCTTATGGATCGCCTTCCGCTCGGAGGTCTCCGCTTTTTCGGCCACAGCGACATCGTCCTCCTCGATGAGCGCGGTCGAGGCCGGCTTGGCCGCGGGCGGGGTCGGGCAGGTCTTGCAGCAGCAGTCGGCGCTGGCCTGCTTTTTCGGCGTCAGCTCGTCACAGGCGCTCAGCGCCAGGGCTGAAAGCCCGATCAGCAGAAGTGGGAGACTACGCATGAGATCACTCGCCAGACGGTTTGGTCCGCCTGCAGACTGCGCCTTCTCGGTCCAGCTGGCCGCCGCTTTCACCCGGCGAGGGAGGGGTAAGGTTACCGCACCCGCCGGCGTTGCAAGGTCCGGACACCGGCGGCGACGAGCAGGCCAGCCGCGATCCCGGTGCTGTTGGCCAGGGCGTCGTAAGAGTCCCCCTGCCGCCCGAGCCCCATCGTCGACTGCAGGATCTCAACCCAGACCCCGCCGATGAACAGCCCGACCGCCAGCCGCCCGAGCCGGTCCGGGAAGGCCAGGGCGCCCAGCAGGGCGAGACCGAGGTAGGCCAGGGCATGCTCGGCCTTGTCCCAGAAGGTCAGGCCCTGCGGCAGGGTGTCGGTGGGGCTCAGCGACAGCCAGGCGACGGCGGCGCAGGCGGCGGCGAACAGGCCGGTGCGGAGGAGGGGCGGGGGTGACATCGCTCGCAAGGTGGCGCCCTGGCTGGCGGCGGCAAGTGGAGTTTCAGCGCAGACGCTTTCCTTCCGCGCCGAAAGCCGCATAAGGCTGCGGCGAGCAATCGGAAGGGACAGGCATGGCGGTGAAGGCGGTGATCTGGGATTTCGGCGGGGTGATCACCTCCTCGCCGTTCGAGGCCTTCAACCGCTACGAAGCGGAGAAGGGCCTGCCGCACAACCTGTTCCGGACGGTCAATTCCACGAACCCCGACCACAACGCCTGGGCCCTGTTCGAGCGCAACGAGATCGACGCCGCCGGCTTCGACGCCAAGTTTCTCGAGGAGTCCACGGCGCTGGGCCATCCGGTGCGCGGGGCCGAGGTGCTGACCCTGCTGTCGGGCGACGTGCGCCCGCGCATGGTGGCGGCGCTGAAGGCCTGCAAGCAGCAGTTCAAGGTCGGCTGCATCACCAACAACGTCCAGACCGGCCACGGCGCCGGCATGGCCGGGACCAGCGACAAGGCCGCCCAGGTGGCGGGCGTGATGGAGCTGTTCGATGCGGTCATCGAGAGTTCCAAGGCCGGCCTGCGCAAGCCCGACCCGCGCATCTACCAGATGATGTGCGAGCTGCTGGACGTCGAACCCGCCGACTGCGTCTACCTCGACGACCTCGGCATCAACTGCAAGCCGGCGGCGATGCTGGGGATGAAGGCCATCAAGGTCACCGGCGAGGCCCAGGCCCTGGCCGACCTCTCGGCCGCCACCGGCCTCACCTTCCAGGAGTAGCCATGTCACGTCCGCAGAAGATCGGCGCCGCCGAAGCCCTCAAGAGCCTGCCGGAATGGAGCGCCTTCGATGGCGAGCGGGACGCCATCGTCCGGACCTTCCGGTTCAAGGACTTCAACGCCGCCTTCGGGTTCATGACCCGCGCGGCCCTGGCGGCCGAGAAGCTCGACCACCATCCCGAATGGTTCAATGTCTACAACCGGGTCGAGGTGCTGCTGGCCACGCACGATGCGGACGGCGTCACGGAACTGGATGTCACCCTGGCCAAGATCATGGATGAGGCGGCGAAATGAGCGGGCGGGTCGCGGGCAAGAAGGCCTTCATCACGGGCGGGGCCCAGGGGCTTGGCGCGGGGGCCGCGCGGCGGCTGGCCGAGGAAGGGGCCCGCGTCGCCCTCGCCGACCTCAACCTCGAGGGGGCGCAGGCGGTGGCGGCGGAGCTCAACGCCGCCCACGGCGAGGGCGCGGCCTTCGCTTACCGGCTGGACGTGACCAGCGAACAGGGCTGGATCGAGACGCTGGAGCGGGCCAACGCCGACATGGGCGGCATCTCGGTGCTGCTGAACAACGCGGGCATCAGCCGCGGGGGCGACATCGAGCAGTGCAGCCTCGACGACTTCCGGATGGTGATGAGCGTCAACGTCGACAGCGTCTTCCTCGGCGCCAAGCACGCCATCCGCTACCTGCGGGAGAACCAGCCCGGCTCGATCATCAACATCTCCTCGATCGCCGGCCTAATCGCCAACCACAACGGCCCCGCCTACAACGCCTCCAAGGCGGCGGTCTGGCTGCTCAGCAAGAACATCGCCCTCTACTGCGCCAAGCAGAAGATCGACGTCCGCTCCAACTCCATCCATCCGACCTTCATCGACACCCCGATCCTCGATCCGATCCGCCAGCGGTTCGGCAAGGAGGAGGGGGAGGCCAAGCTCGGCCGGCAGGTGCCGCTCGGCCGCATCGGCACGCCCAGGGACATCGCCGACGCGGTGCTCTACCTGGCCTCGGACGAGAGCCGGTTCATGACCGGCGCCGAGCTGAAGCTCGACGGCGGCATCAGCGCGATGTGATCAGTTGACCAGGATGGTCCCGACCAGCAGCTTGGCGCCCGGCTTGCCCAGGATCCGGTCGGTTTCGCGCTGGAACTTCTGGGCCAGGAAGTCGGCGTCGGGCGGGGTCGCGGACGGGAGGCCCGAGGCGTAGATCTGCAGGATCTGGGCAAAGCCGGCCCGCAGCCGCGGCACGGAGGCCTGGGCATGCTCGCGCAGCTGCTCGTTCGGCACGTCGACTCCCGCCTCCATGGTCATCACCCCGCGCGAGCCGTTGCGGCGCAGGATCGAGGCGGTCAGGGTCTGGATCTGGATGAAGGAGGCGCCGCCGCCCTTCTTCTTCTCGCCGCCGCCGGCCATGGCCGCGGCGGGGAACAGGGTCAGGCCAAAGGCGAGCGCGAGGCGACGGTTCATGGCCCCTTGATGCCGCAGTTTGGTTGACGCGCGCTTTACGCGCAGTCGACAGGGGGGCCGGGAGGGTCGATTCTCGCGCCGAATGACCCGATTCGCCCCCAAAGACCTCGACCTGGACGGCCAGGTGATCCTGATCACCGGCGGCACCGGCTCGTTCGGCCGCCGGTTCGTCGAGACCGTGCTGGCCCGCTACGGGCCCCGCAAGCTGATCGTCTACAGCCGCGACGAGCTCAAGCAGTTCGAGATGCAGCAGGATCTGAAGGAGAAGTTCGGACCCGAGGACTACGCCCGCATGCGGTTCTTCCTCGGCGACGTGCGCGACCGTTCACGGCTGACCCTGGCCTTGCGCGGGGTCGACATCGTCATCCACGCGGCGGCGCTGAAGCAGGTGCCGGCGGCCGAGTACAATCCCTCCGAATGCATCCAGACCAATGTGGTCGGGGCCGAGAACGTGGTCTGGGCCTCGCTGACCAACCGGGTGCGGCAGGTGGTGGCGCTGTCGACCGACAAGGCCTGCAACCCGGTCAACCTCTACGGGGCGACCAAGCTGGCCTCGGACAAGACCTTCGTGGCGGCCAACAACCTGTCGGGCGACCTCGGCTGCCGGTTCAGCGTCGTGCGCTACGGCAATGTGGTCGGCTCCCGCGGCAGCGTCGTGCCCCTCTACCGCCGCCTGATCGCCCAGGGGGCCGCCAGGCTGCCGATCACCGACCCCCGGATGACCCGGTTCTGGATCACCCTCGACCAGGGCGTCGACTTCGTCCTCTCGTCCCTGGAGACGATGCGCGGGGGCGAGATCTTCGTGCCCAAGATCCCCTCGATGACCATGCCGGACCTGGCCCGGGCCATGGCTCCGGAGGCCGGAATCGAGATCATCGGCATCCGCCCCGGCGAAAAGCTGCACGAGATCATGGTGGGGGCCGACGACGCCCGCCAGACGGTGGACCTGGGCGACCGCTATGTGATCGAGCCGGCCTTCGTCGAATATGTCCGCCAGCCGTTCGGCCCGGCCGACGGCGCGGCGCCGGTGGCCGAGGACTTCGCCTATTCCAGCGACAGCAACGACGACTGGCTGACCCCCGAGGGCCTCCGCGCCATGCTGGAGGCGAACGGGGTCTGATGGCCTTCCTGCCTTACGGTCGCCAGACCATCGAGGAGGACGACATCGCCGCGGTGGCCGACGCCCTGCGCGGCGAGTTCCTGACCACCGGACCGGCGGTCGAGGCCTTCGAGACGGCCTTCGCGGACAAGGTCGGGGCGGCCCACGCGGTGGCCTGTTCGAACGGCACCGCCTCGCTGCACCTGGCGATGCTGGCGCTGGGGATCGGGCCCGGCGACACCTGCATCGTTCCCAGCATCACCTTCCTGGCCACGGCCAACTGCGCCGCCTACGTGGGTGCGAGGGTGGTGTTCGCCGACGTTGACCCGGACAGCGGCTTGATGACCCCGGCCACCCTCGCGGCGGCCCTGTCCCGCGCCGGCGGGCCGGTGCGGGCGGTTCTGCCGGTGCATCTGCGGGGCGACGCCTGCGACCTGCCGGGCCTGGCGCGGCTGGCCTCGGGCGCGGGGGCTGTGCTGGTCGAGGACGCGCCCCACGCCCTGGGGACCACCATGGACTTCGGCGCCGGACGGGAGCGGGTCGGCGACTGCGCCCATTCGGCCATGGCCAGCTTCTCCTTCCATCCGGTCAAGACCATCGCGACCGGCGAGGGCGGGATGATCACCACCAACGACGCCGCCCTGGCCGCGAAGCTCCGGATCCTGCGCAGCCATGGGATGATCCGGCCGCCGGGCGCCGAGCCCTGGGTCTATGAGATGGCGGAGCCGGGGTTCAACTACCGCCTGCCGGACATCAACTGCGCGCTGGGCCTCTCGCAGCTGGGCAAGCTGGACCGTTTCACCGCCCGGCGCCGGGCCCTGGCCGCCCGCTACGCCGAGCGGCTCGCGCCGCTGGCCAACCGCGTGCGGCTGGCTGCCCGCCCCGACTGGTCGGACCCGGCCCTGCACCTCCTCTGCGTGCTGATCGATTTCGAGAGCCTGGGCGTCTCCCGGGCCGAGGTGATGCGGCGCCTGGCGGAGGCCGGCGTCGGCAGCCAGGTCCACTACATCCCGGTCCACACCCAGCCCTATTGGCAGGCGCGGAACGGCGCGCTGGATCTCCCCGGCGCCACGGCCTGGTACGAACGGTGCCTGAGCCTGCCGCTGTTCCCCGGGATGGCCGACACAGACGTCGACCGGGTGGCGGAGGCCCTGGAGGCGGCGACCGGCCTCTAGGTCTTTCGGAATGGGGCCGTCAGCCTGCGGTAGGCGGCGATGGCCCGCTCGGGATTCCGGGTGAACAGCAGGTAGGCCAGGGTCAGCGCCAGGAACAGGACGAGCAGCACCGGATGGGGCACGTCCGCGCGCAGGGCCATGGCGGCGCCCAGGCCGAGGGCCAGGGAGAAGGCGCTCATGGTCAGCACCACGCCGGTGACGCTGAAGCCGCCGTCGAGCATCAGGTGGTGGGCGTGGGTGCGGTCAGCATGGAACGGCGAATGGCCGGCCATCAGACGCCGGACGATCAGCACCAGGCAGTCGATCACCGGCGGGGCGATCAGGAAGGGCGCCAGCACCGGGGTGACCGGATGGACCGGGTTCTGGGTCAGGCGGAAGGTCGCCCAGGCGATGATCAGCCCCAGGTAGGCGCTGCCCGAATTGCCGAGGAAGATTCGCGCGCGCTTGCGCCAGGGCAGGCGGATGTTGAAGGCCAGGTAGGCGACCACCGCCCCGGTGATCACCGTCAACCCATGGGCCAGCTCGGCGTTGCCGGAATAGAGGCTGGCGGCGACCAGCATGACCAGGGCGCAGGCGCACAGGGAGCCCGCCAGGCCATCGATGCCGTCGGCCATGTTCAGGGCGTTGATCAGCCCGACCGTGGCCAGCACGGTGAAGGGGATCGACAGGTAGCCGAGATCGAACGCCCCCAGGCCGAACACCGGGCCGATGTTTTCCACCCTGACGTCGCCGATCAGCACGATGGCCAGGGCCGCGGCGGCTTGGGCCAGCACCCGGATCGGCCAGGGGATGTCGTGGATGTCGTCCAGCACCCCGGTGACCAGCAGGATCAGCGCGGCGACCCCCAGGCCGAGAAGCTGCGCGGTGGGCTCGGTCAGCAGGACGGCCGTCAGGATGGTGCCGATGGCGATCGCGATGCCCCCGGTGACCGGAATCGGAACGCCGTGGTCCTTGCGCCCGCCGGTCGGGTGGTCGACCAGGCCGAGGCGGGCGGCAAAGGGGTGCAGCAGGAAGATGATCGCGGTCACCGCGCTGAAGGCCGCCACGAACTCGAGGGCGGCCGTCTTCAGGAAATCGGCTGTCGGAAACAAACCTGGGGGCCCCCGCCTGACTTGGCTCATGGAACGTCGTCAACGCACCGTCGTTCCGAGCCCTCCCTTAGAGGCGCCAACGAGGGGTTGCAACCAAGCGCACGCAAACAACGACTGTCGGGTATCCTTCACAATATTGAAGAATGCCGCAAAGCTGTTCGGACACTCACCCCCCTTTTTGATGAAAGCCGACCGGCGCCACGACAACACTTGTGCAGATTTCGTGGAAAGGTTCCGATAACGTTGTTTGCGACTTGACCTTCCCCTGGTGCGGCAGGATAACGCAGGCGTCGGGTGGGCGGGCGTCGCGAATATGCGGCGCGCGCGTTTTCGCGCGCCCGGATCGGTCGATGTTCGCGCACCGGTTCGCTGGCGTTGGAGTTGCGGTTTGATCGACCTTCACTGTCACATGGTCCCGGGCATCGATGACGGCGCCCCAGACCTGGAGACCGCGTTGGCCATGGCCCGGGTGGCCGTCGCCGACGGGATCCAGGTCACCGCCTGCACGCCGCACATCTTCCCCGGTCTCTATGAGAACACCGGCCCGGGCATCCGCCAGGCCGTCGCCGCCCTGCAGGCCGAGTTGGACAAGGCCGAGATCCCCTTGACCCTGACCACCGGCGCCGACGTGCAGCTGTGCCGCGACCTGGTCCCCGGACTGAAGTCCGGCCGGATCCTGTCCCTGGCCGATTCCCGCTACTTCCTGTTCGAGCCGCCGCACCACACCGCCCCGCCGCGGATCGAGGACCAGGTGTTCGCCTCGATGGCCGCCGGCTACCACCCGATCATCACCCATCCCGAGCGGCTGCACTGGATCGAGAGCCACTACGAGACCATGCAGCGGATGGCCAAGGCCGGCGCCTGGATGCAGCTTACGTCGGGATCCGTCACCGGCCGGTTCGGCAAGCGGCCGCAGTACTGGTCCGAGCGGATGCTCGACGAGGGCATTGTCCACATCCTGGCCACCGACGGCCACAACCTGCGCAACCGCACCCCCCTGCTGTCGCCGGCGCGCGACGCGGTCGCCGCGCGGCTGGGCGACAAGGCGGCGATCGACATGGTGCTGACCCGGCCCAAGGCGGTGCTGGAGAATCTGCCGCCCTCGCGCCTGCCCGATCCGGTCGGGGCGCAGAAGCCGTCGGCGACGGGATTCCGCTTCTTGCGGCGTTTGTTCCAAGCGGCCTGAAATGGCGTATAGAGGATGGCAGTGCGTGCATTTGGGGAGCAATCGATGATCCGGGCCTTGGTTCTTGCAGTGGCGACGAGCCTGCTTCTGGTCGCCTGCAGCGGCGGCGGTTCGGGCCAGCTGACCGAAGGCGCCGTCTACGGACAGAACCTGCCTCCCCCCGACCCGACCCGCGCCGTGATCGGCGCCGAGGAATACCGGGTCGGACCGATGGATACCCTCGACATCTCGGTCTACCAGGCGCCGGAACTGACCCGGGTGGTCCAGGTCGACGCCGCGGGCCAGATCGGCATGCCGTTGATCGGATCGGTCACCGTGGCCGGCAAGACGGTCAGCGAGATCCGCGACGACCTCACCACAAGGCTCAAGGCCCGCTACCTCAAGGCGCCGGAGGTGACGGTGGCGGTGAAGGAATTCGCCAGCCAGAAGGTCACCGTCGACGGCTCGGTGATGCAGCCGGGGGTCTATCCCCTGATCGGCAAGACCACCCTGATCCAGACCGTCGCCATGGCCCGCGGCCTCAACCGGGAAGCCAACGAGAAGAAGGTCGCCGTGTTCCGGGTGGTCAACAACCAGCGGATGGTGGCGGTCTTCGACCTCAACATGATCCGCACGGGCAAGATGGACGACCCGCAGGTCTACGCCAACGACGTGATCTTCGTGGACCGCTCGGGCGCCAAGACCCTGTGGCGCGACGTCATCTCCTCGGTGCCGCTGATCGGGATGTTCGTGCCCGTCCTCTAGGGCGTGTTCCGATGAAGGGGGGCCGATCGTCGGATCAAACGCGCGGCCCCCGGAATACCGGATGCAGCGCGGTTTGATTCCATCAGATCGCGCCCGGCTCTAGTCTGGCGGCATGACGACCGCCGAAGACGCCATCCGGGCGCGCCGCCGCCTGACCAACCGCTTCATCGCCGCCCGCCAGGCCGACCGGCTGGCGCCCTTCTTCGCCCCCGACGCCAACCTGATCGCCGGCGACGGCGGGCTGATCGTCGGGAGCGCCGCCATCGTCGCGGCCTTCGCCGGCCAGTTCGCCGATCCCGTCTTTATCACCTATGAGCGCAGGCCGGCCGAGATCGCATTGGATGCGGACGCCGCCCGGGCGGCGGAATCGGGAACCTGGGTCGGCCGCTGGAAGGACCATGCGATGGGCGGGCGATACCTGGCCGTCTGGCGAAAGACCTCGGGCCAGTGGCTCATCGAGCAGGAGCTCTACGTCACCCTCACCCGCGAGCCTTGAGCGGGCCCGCCAAAGGTCCCCAGGGCGTGAGCGCCACGAAGGCGGCGGTGACCGTCCCCATGATGACCATGCCGAGCGCAACCAGGGCGAACAGGGCCCAGGACGGGGCGCTGAGGGCGATCAGGACCCAGCCGCCGGCGGCGATGGTCAGCAGCCGCACCGTGCCGGCCAGCAGAGGACCCATGATGCGGCCGGCCCCCTGGGCGGAGAAGTAGAGCGCCAGGCTGAGCCCGAAGAAGACAAAGGCCGGTCCGGCGAAGCGCAGGTAGAGGGCCGCGGCGTCGCGCACGCCCGGGTCGCTGGTGAAGATCGACACCCAGAGGTCGGGGAACAGGGCCAGGAGGATTCCGAGCGTGCCCAGCCCGGCGGCGGCCAGGCCACCCGCCGTCCAGGCCACCTTTCGGGCCCGCGCCACGTCGCCCGCGCCGATGGCCAGGCCGACCATCGGCAGCGAGGCGACTCCGACGGAGAAGGCGATCGGCACCAGCAGGAATTCCAGGCGCGAGCCGATGCCGTAGCCGGCCAGCGTGTCGGTGCCGAAGCGGGCGGCGATCGCCGTGATCACCAGGATGGTCGCCACGGTCTGGATCGGCGAGAGCATGGCCGGGGCCCCGACCTTGAGGATGTCGTCGAAATACTCGCGGCGGAAGGGGCCCCTGAGGGTCAGCCGGACGCGGGCGCCTGGCGAGCGCAGCATCAGGAACATGGTGGTCGCCCCGAGCACCACCGCCAGCGCCTGCCCAAGACCCACCCCGACGATGCCCAGCCGCGGCGCCGGGCCCCAGCCGAAGCAGAGCGTCCCGCCCAGCGCCACCTGCAGCGCCGCCATGCCCAGCAGGGCCGCCGAAGGCCGGAGCATGTCGCCCGCGCCGCGCAGCACCGAGGCGAACATGTTGGAAAGCCAGATGAACACCGCGCTCAGGAAGACGATGCCGCCGTAGGCGATCGCCAGCCGCAGGGTCTCTCCCCGCCCGCCGAGCAGGTGGAACAGCAGCCCGCCGGACAGGGACAGCAGCAGGGTGAAGCCCAGCCCCATCCCCAGGCCGATGATCACGCCATGCCGCGCCACTTCCCGGGCCCGCGCCTCGTCGCCGGCCCCGAGCGCCCGGCTGACCGCCGAGGACACCCCGCCGCCCATCGACCCGG
>Ga0196963_10000589_pt1 | contig 30947 bp, 28 predicted proteins | sample S1_5metaG_FD_148600 | JGI IMG/M metagenome (GOLD analysis project Ga0196963, IMG submission 148600) | Soil microbial communities from Anza Borrego desert, Southern California, United States - S1_5 | ecosystem: Environmental > Terrestrial > Soil > Desert | place: USA: California | collected...
CGCAGTACCTCACCTTCATGCTGGCGGGGGAGGCCTTCGCGATCGGCATCCTCTGCATCAAGGAGATCATCGAATACGCCCAGCTCACCGCGGTGCCGATGATGCCGCCCTGCGTGCGGGGCGTGATCAACCTGCGTGGCGCGGTGGTGCCGGTGATGGACCTGCAGGCCCGCTTCGGCCGCAAGCCGTCTGACGTGACCAAGCGGACCTGCATCGTGATCGTGGAAGTGCAGGCCGGCAGCGACAGCCAGGTGGTCGGCGTGGTGGTCGATGCGGTCAACGAGGTGATCGAGATCGCCGCCGCGGACATCGAGCCGCCGCCGGCTTTCGGCGCGCGGATCCGCACCGACTTCATGCACGGCATGGGCAAGGTCAAGGGCCGCTTCGTGATCCTGCTCAACGTGGACCAGGTGCTCTCGCTGGACGAAGTGAGTTCGCTGACCGCGATGGCCGCCGAGGCGGAGGCCGCGACCGCCTGATGCCGGGACAGCCGCGATGACGCCGATCACCGACGCCGAATTCCAGCGCTTCCAGCGCTTCATCTTCGACCGCGCCGGCATCACCATGTCCGGCACCAAGAAGTCGCTGGTGTGCGGGCGCCTGTCCAAGCGGCTGGCTGCGCGGCAGTGCGACAGCTTCGGTGCTTATTTCGAGCTGCTGGGCGGTGCGGACAGTGCGGACGAGACCCAGATCGCGATCGACCTGCTCACCACCAACGAGACCTATTTCTTCCGCGAACCCAAGCACTTCGAGCTGCTGCGCAGGCTGGCCACCGCCGCTGCGGCTGCCGGACAGGGGCTGCGGGCATGGAGCGCCGCGAGCTCCAGCGGAGAGGAGGCCTACAGCATCGCCATGGTGCTGGCCGACTGCCTGGGCAGCGGCCCCTGGGAGGTGCTGGGCAGCGACATCAGCCAGCGCGTGCTGCAGCGCGCGCGCACCGGCCACTACCCGATGGAGCGCGCGCACCACCTGCCGCCCGAGTACCTGAGGCGCTTCTGCCTGCGGGGCACCGGCCCGCAGGAAGGCACCCTGCTGGTGGACAAGGCCTTGCGCCGGCGGGTGCAGTTTGCGCAGGTCAACCTGAACAGCGCGCTGCCGCAGCTTGGCAGCTTCGACGTCGTCTTCCTGCGCAACGTGATGATCTACTTCAGCGGCGACACCAAGCGCCAGGTGGTGGCGCGCGTGCTTTCGCTGCTGCGGCCGGGCGGGCACCTCTGCGTCGGCCATTCCGAAAGCCTCAACGACGTCAGTGAGGCCGTGAAAGTGGTCGCGCCGTCGATCTACCGCAAGCCGTGACCGATGTGCAGCTCCAGCCCGGAGAGTGGTTCGCTGGCGATCGCGGCTGCCGCGTGCATGCGCGGCTCGGCTCCCTCATGTCCATGACCCCGTGGGCCCCGGACCTGCGGGTCGGCGCGACGTCGCGCTTCCTGCTGGCCTCGTGCGGCGCATGAGCAGGCCGATTCGGGTACTGGTCGTTGACGACTCCGCCGTCGTGCGGCAGGTGCTCGCCGGGCTGCTCGGTGCGGCCGGGGGCGTGGAGGTGATCGCCGCGGTAGCCGACCCGCTGCTTGCGATCGAGCGCATGAAGCTGCAATGGCCCGACGTGATCGTGCTCGACGTGGAGATGCCGCGCATGGACGGCATCACCTTCCTGCGCAAGCTGATGGCCGAGCGGCCCACGCCGGTCGTCATCTGCTCCACGTTGACTGAACGAGGCGCGAAGACGACGCTGGAAGCCCTGTCGGCTGGGGCGGTGTCCATCGTGACCAAGCCCCGCCTCGGGCTCAGGCAGTTCCTCACCGACAGCAGCGACGATCTGGTCGCCACGGTGAAGGCCGCCGCCCGTGCCAACGTGCGCCAGGCGCCGCCCCAGGTGCCGCCCAAGCTGACGGCCGATGCGGTGCTGCCGCCAGCCGCCGGCCCAGCCATGAGCCAGACCACCGAACGCGTCGTGGCGCTGGGCACGTCGACCGGTGGAACCCAGGCGCTGGAGGTGGTGCTGGCTGCATTGCCGCGGGTGTGCCCAGGGCTGGTGATCGTGCAGCACATGCCCGAAAAGTTCACCGCCGCCTTTGCCGCCCGGCTCGACAGCGTGTGTGCGGTGGAAGTGAAGGAAGCGCAGCACATGGACCGGGTGCTGCCCGGGCGTGCGCTCATCGCCCCGGGCGGCCGGCACATGCAAATCAGGCGCGATGGCGCGCGGTACGTGGTGGAGGTGGTGGACGGGCCGCCGGTCAACCGCCACCGGCCGTCGGTGGACGTCCTGTTCCGCTCCGCCGCACGTGCATGCGGGGCCAATGCGCTGGGCGTGGTGATGACCGGCATGGGCGACGACGGCGCGGCAGGCCTGCTGGAAATGCGCCATGCCGGCGCCCGCACCCTGGCGCAGGACGAGGCGAGTTGCGTGGTCTATGGCATGCCCAAGGAGGCGCTGCGTCGCGGCGGCGTCGAGCGCTGCGTGCCGCTCGGTGCGCTGGCCGGAGAGATCGAGCGCCACGGCCGGGGGTGAGGCGCCGCAGGTGCGGCGTTTGCCGTCGATGCGGTCACTCGACCCGACTTGCATCGATCACGGAATGAGCTCGCCTCACTCTGCCCGCCGGGGTGCCGCGCAAGTGGACTGGATGGCCTGCATCGTGCACCATCGCGCCGAGGTGAAGTAGCGTGCCCGCCCCGCCCATCGCCAGGGTGGTCCTGGCTGACGACCATGACCTCGTGCGTGCCTGCATCAAGCGGCTGCTGCAGGAGATGGACGAGGTGCAGGTGGTCGCCGAAGCCCGCGACGGCGCCGAACTGCTGGAGCAGGTGGAGCGCCTGCGGCCCGACCTGGTGGTGACCGACGTCTCCATGCGTGTCATGGACGGTCTGCAGGCGCTGCAGGCCATGGCGGCCAGACCGCCGATGCCCAAGGTGCTGGTCGTGTCGATGTACGACTCGCCCGAGGTCATACGGCGCGCACTGCGGCTGGGTGCCAGCGGCTATCTCTTGAAGCAGGGCTCGCCCGATGAGCTGGCGGACGCGGTGCGCACGGTGATGCAAGGAGTGCGGTACCTGAGCGCCGCCGCGTCGCGCAGCCTGGCCGAAAGCACGGAACCGCCGCCCGAGGAACTGCTGACGGCACGCCAGCTGGAGGTGTTGAAGCTGATGGTCTTGGGCTGCAACAGCAAGGTGATCGGCTTCCAACTGGGCGTGAGTTCGAAGACGGTGGACGTGCACCGCGCCCACATCATGGAGCGCCTCGGTTTGAACGACCTGGCGAGCCTGGCGCTCTATGCCGTGCGGCACCGGCTGGTGGACCTGTTGCCCCCGGATCCAGGCGGCAAGATGGTGCGAGCGCGATCCGGCCGGCGGGGTTGAGTGAAGCGCGCACGACAGTGCGCCGCACGGTCCCTGGCAGGCGGTGGACCGACCAACTACAACAGCACGATGTCGTACTGCTCCGGACTCATGGACGGCTCCGCCGACAGCGAGATCGGCTTGCCGATGAAGTCCGACAGGCCGGCCAGGTGCTGGCTCTCCTCGTCGAGCAGCATCTCGACCACCGCGGCGCTGGCCACCACGCGGAATTCGCGCGGGTTGAACTGCCGTGCCTCGCGCAGGATCTCGCGCAGGATGTCGTAGCAAACGCTGCGCGCGGTCTTGACCTGGCCGCGTCCTTCGCAGGTTGGGCAGGGCTGGCACAGCATGTGGGCCAGCGATTCGCGGGTGCGCTTGCGCGTCATCTCCACCAAGCCCAGCTGGGTGAAGCCGGAGACCGTGATCTTCGTGCGGTCCTTGCTCAGCTGCTTGCGGAACTCGGCCAGCACCGCCTGCTGGTGCTCCTCGCGCGTCATGTCGATGAAGTCGACGATGATGATGCCGCCCAGGTTGCGCAGCCGCAGCTGGCGCGCGATGGCGCCGGCGGCCTCGAGGTTGGTCTTGAAGATGGTGTCGTCGAAATTGCGCGCGCCGACGAAGCCGCCGGTGTTGACGTCGATCGTCGTCAGCGCCTCGGTCTGGTCGATGATCAGGTAGCCGCCCGACTTCAGGTCGACGCGGCGCGCCAGCGCGCGGGCGATCTCTTCCTCGATGCCGAAGAGGTCGAAGATCGGCCGCTCGCCCTTGTAGTGCTCCAGCTTGGCCGCCGACGACGGCGTGTAGGCCGCGCCGAAGCGCTGCAGTGCGTCGTACTGCAGCTTGGAGTCGATCCGGATCGACTGCGTGGCGTCGTTCGCCAGGTCGCGCAGCACGCGTTCAGCCAGGTTCAGGTCCTGGTGCAGCAGCGTGCCGGGCGGCTTGGCCAAGCCCTGCGCCTTGATGGTCGCCCACGCCTTTCGCAGGTAGGCGATGTCGTCGGCCAGTTCCTCGTCGGTGGCTTCCTCGGCGTTGGTGCGCAGGATGAAGCCGCCGGTGGCGCTGCCGTCGGTGGTCTCGGCCAGGCGCTGCATGCGCGTGCGCAGCGCCTCGCGCGCCTCGATGGAGCCGATCTTCTGCGAGATGCCGATGTGGTTGTCCTGCGGCAGGAAGACCAGCATGCGGCCGGCGATGGAGATCTGCGTCGACAGCCGCGCACCCTTGGTGCCGATGGGGTCCTTGATGACCTGCACCATCAGCGTCTGGCCTTCGAACACCTGGCGCTCGATGGGCACCGGCACCGCCACGTCGCCGCGCGGCACGCCGTGGTGGCCGGCGCCGTGCAGGTCGGCCACGTGCAGGAAGGCGGCGCGCTCGAGGCCGACGTCGATGAACGCGCTTTGCATGCCGGGCAACACGCGGGCCACCTTGCCCAGGTAGACGTTGCCGACCAGGCCGCGCTCCAGCGCGCGTTCGATGTGCAGTTCCTGCACCGCGCCGTTCTCGATGACGGCGACGCGCGTCTCCTGCGGGGCCCAGTTGATCAGGATGTCGTGCATGGCGCGCGTTCTTCTCGGGTACCGCGCGAAGCCGGTCTAGAAGCTCACGCGCGCTTGTCTCAACAGGGTCGCTGTCTCGTGGAGGGGCAAACCCATGATACCGGAGTGGCTGCCGTCGATGCGGCTGATCCAGGCCGCGAATCCGCCCTGGATGGCATAGGCGCCGGCCTTGCCGAAGGGCTCGCCGCCGGCGACGTAACGGCGAATGTCAGCGTCCGGGATCGGTGCCACGTGCACCCGCGAATCGGACAGCGCCGCCAGCGTGCGCTTGCCGGTCCACAGCGCCACTGCCGTCAGCACCCGGTGCGTGCGGCCGGACAGCGCGCCCAGCATCGCGTGCGCCTCGGCGGCATCGGCCGGCTTGCCGAGGATGCGGCGGCCCAGCGCGACGGTGGTGTCCGAGGCCAGGATGGGGCGCGGCGGCAGCCCACGGCGCCGTGCCCGCGCCCGGGCGGCCTGCAACTTCAGCACCGTCACGCGCTGCACGTAGGCGGCCGGCAGCTCGCCCGCGTGCAGGTCTTCCAGCGCCTCGGCATCCTCGTCGGCGTCGGGCAGCAGCAGCTCATGGGCGACGCCCAGTTGTTCGAGCAGCTGGCGGCGGCGCGGGCTCTGGGAGGCCAGGTAGATCGTGTCCGGCATCGGGCGGTCGTCAAAAGTCGGTCGGGCCGCCAGTGTGCCGCCACGCGCGCAGGCTTCGATCAGGCCGGAGAGATCGGCGCGTCCTCGGCCGCAGCCAGCAGCCGGTCGATCTCGGCCAGCACCGGCGCCAGCGCCTCCAGCGTCGCGGCCAGCGCTTCCTGCGCAGCGGCGGCATCGCCCGCGGCCAGGGCCCGGTGCAAGCTCACCGCGCGGGCGGCCAGCTCGTCGGCGCCGATGGTGGCGGCCAGGCCGCGCAGGTCGTGCACACGGTGCCGCAGCTCGGCCAATCGGCCGGCGGCCAATGCCGACGGCGCTTCGCTGCCGAACTGCCCCTTGGCATCGCGGAAGCCGCGCAGCAACCGCCGGTAGAGCGCCGGGTTGTCGACGCAGCGGGCCAGGCCCTCGCGGGTGTTCAATGCATCGTGGCGCGCCGGCGGCGGTTTGGCAGCCAAGGCGGCCGCCATGGCCGGGGCCACGATCGCACCGGGCAGCGGGGCAGGCGCAGGGATCGGGGTCGCCGAAGGTGTTGCGGAAGCCGCCGGTGCGGGGGTCGGAGCAGGCGTGGGCACAGGTCGAAGGTCAGGCAAGGGATGGGGCGATGGTGTCGCGGCAGCGGGCGCGGCCGATCCGGCGGACGCGATCGATGGCTTGGCCGGTGCCGCGCGCTGCCGCGGCCGGACCCACTGGCCCAGCGTCTGCAGCAGCAGCTGCACGTTGATCGGCTTGCTCACGTGCGCGTTCATGCCGCTGGCGAAGGCGCGCTCGCGGTCCTCGGCCAGCGCGCTGGCGGTCATCGCGATCACCGGCAGCTCGCGCCAGCGCGGGTCGGCGCGCAGTGCTTCGGTGGCGCTGTAGCCGTCCATCACCGGCATCTGGCAGTCCATCAGCACCGCGTCGAAATCACCGCCCATCTCGAGCCGCTCGAGCGCTTCGCGGCCATGGTTGGCCACCGTGACGTCCAGGCCGGCGCGGCGCAGCAGCTCGCAAGCCAGTTCCTGGTTCAGCGGATGGTCTTCCACCAGCAGCACGCGGGCACCGGCCAGCCCTGCCACCGGCTCGTCGGCCAGCAACCGCACCGGATGCGGCGCCGCGGGCCGCGGCTGCGCGGGATCGTCGCCGACGCGCACCAGGCAGTCGAAGAGGCTGGACGGCGTGACCGGCTTCTGCAGCACGCCGGCCAGCGCCAGGCCGGCGCTGGCGCGCAGTGCATCGTCGCGGTTGAACGCCGTCACGAGCAGGACGCAGGCCGCCATCTCGGGATGCCGCTTGAGGATTTCGCGCGCGCATTGCACGCCGTCCAAGCCAGGCATGCGCCAGTCGAGCAGGATCCATTGATAACGGTCTGGCGACGCGTCCACGCGATCGATCGCGGCCTGCCCGTCAGCCACGCGGTCGACGCGCACGCCCAGGCCCTCCAGCATCCGGCCCAGCACCTCGCGGGTGGCCTCGTTGTCGTCGGCCAGCAGCGCGCGCCGCCCGCCCAGCGCACTGACGCGCTGGGCCATCGGCAGCGAACTGCTGCGGCCGAAGCGCGCGGTGAAGTGGAAGGTGGCGCCGGTGCCCGGCGTGCTCTCGACCCAGATGCGGCCGCCCATGCGCTCGACCAGCTGGCGGCAGATCGCCAGGCCCAGGCCGGTGCCGCCGAAGCGGCGCGTGGTCGAGCTGTCGGCCTGCACGAAGGGCTGGAAGAGCCGCGCCTGCTCGTCGGCCCCGAGGCCCACGCCGGTGTCGCGCACCCAGCAGTGCAGCAGCACTTCGTTCGCGTCGGCGCGTTCGACGCTCATGCCGACCGTGACCTCGCCGCGGTCGGTGAACTTGATCGCGTTGCTGCCCAGGTTCACCAGCACCTGTCGCAGCCGCGTCGGATCGCCCACCAACCGGCGCGGCAGGTCCGGCGCGGCGCTGAAGAGCAGCTCCAGCCCCTTTTCGTCGGCCTTCAACCCCAGCACGTCGGCCATCTGGTCGATCACCGATTCCAGCTCGAACTCGATCTGCTCCAGCTCGATGTGGCCGGCCTCGACCTTCGAGACGTCGAGGATGTCGTTCAGGATCTGCAGCAGGTTGCGCGCCGCGCCGTGGGCCTTCTCGACATAGTCGCGCTGGCGCGGCGGCAGCCCGTCTTCCAGCGCCAGGTGCGTCATGCCGATGATGGCGTTCATCGGCGTGCGCAGCTCGTGCGACATGTTGGCCAGGAAGCTGGACTTAGTCTGGCTCGCGGCCTCGGCCACCTCGCGCGCCTGCTGCATCGCAGACTCCACCTGCTTGCGCCGGGTGATGTCCTCGATCAGCGCGCAGTACTGCGGCTCGCCGCCCCAATCGATGACGATGACGCTGGCCTCGGCGTCGAAGTCCTGGCCGTCGAAGCGGCGGAACCGCCATTCGGAGGTCTGCACGCGCTGGCCGCTGCCACGGTGGCGGCGCATGTTCTCGATCGCGAGGTCGCGGCTGGGCCGGCCGTCGGGCTGCAGTTCGGGCGACAGCGGCGGGAACCAGATGATGCGGCCCTTCAGCTGGTCGACGTGCTGCGCGCCGAACAAGGCCAGCGCGGCCGGGTTGCAGTGGGTGACGCCGCGGCGGCGGTCGAAGAACAGGTAGCCGTTGGGCGCATGCTCGTAGACGGCGGCGAAGCGCGCCTCGGTCTCGCGGTGGCCGGAGATGTCGAGCCAGTAGCCGCTGTAGACGATGCTGCCGTCGGCCTCGGTGCTGGGGGTGCTGTGCACGCGGATGCGGCGCGTGTCGCCGCCGCGCTCGATGGCGAATTCCAGCGGCTGCACCGGCGGGCGCTGCGCGGCGCTGCCCGCCAGCCGCCAGGGCAGCTCGGGGTCGTGCGCCAGCGCCCCGCTGCCCAGGCCCAGCAGTTCTTCGACACCCTGGCCGACGAAGGCGAAGTGGCCGCGGCCCTGCGGCGGCTGCACGTAGCGGAACACGGTGAGCGGCAGCGCACTGGTCAGCTCGAACATCTCGCGCCGCGCCTGGAGGGTGGCCTGCAGCCACTGGTAGCGGCGCCAGCCGGCCCACAGCAGCACGCCGCCGGCCAGCCACAGCGCGAATGCACCGCCCAGCGTGTTGCCCAGCAGCGCCGATTCGTCGGCCATCGATGCCAGGGCCCAGACCTCGAACGGCCGGCCGTCCATCGCCGATCGCACCGCCAGGTGCGGCCGGCCATCGAGCTCGACGCTGGTCACGCGCTGGCTGCCCACCCGCAGGCTGCCCCAGGTCCAGTCCAGCAGCTCCGGTTCCTGCTGATAACGCGCCAAGCGAGCGCCCCTCTCGCCGTCGAGCGCGCTCGGCAGGCGGCGGAACAGCATCTGCGGCCGGCTGCCGAGGATCAGCACGCCGAGATCGTCCGCGATGTAGGAATCGATGTTGCCCAGATCGGCCAGCAACCGGTTCAGGCGCTCGGCCTCCAGCTTGATGACCACGGCGCCCAGCGTGCGGCCTTCATGCTCGACGCGGTGCGCGAAGAACAGCCCCGGCACCAGCGAGACGCGGCCGGTGATGAACTGCATGCCGGTGCCGTGCACCAGCGCATCGGCGAAGTAGCGCCGCTCGCGCAGGTTGATGCCGTAGAACGGGGCCAGCGAGCCGCGGGTCTGGGCCGAGATGGCCGCGGTACGGCCTTCGGTGTCCATCAGCGCCACCAGCGGCAGGCTGAAGTCGCGCCGCGCCAGCTCGAGCCACCGGCTCATCGCCTGCACGGGCGGCTGCGACGCGTAGCTTTCCAGCGCGGCCGCCGTGGGCCGGTGGGCGAAGTCGGCCAGGGCCGCCGGCTCGGTGCGCAGGAACTCGTGCGCCACCGGCTGCCGCGCAAGGTACGCGGCCAGCGCCGCGGTGTCCTGCAGTGCGACGTTCATGACGTTCTTGACCGCGTTGATGCGCGCCTCGGCACGCACCAGGGTCTGCTGCCGGTCGGCCTGCAGGCGCAGGTTCAGCACCCACCAGGCCGCCAGGACCACCAGCGCGGTCCACGCCAGGGCCAGACCCGCCAGCAGCCACAGCCGCGAACGGGGCTGCGGTGTGGAACCGAGCCATGTCGCCATCGCGGGCCATCTTGCCACGCGAGGCAGGCCCGCGGCACGGTGCTTTCACGCGCGGCGTTACGCCCGCACGCAGCAACTCATTCGCGGTGGTAGGGGTGGCCGCTGGCCAGCGACCAGGCCCGGTACAGCGCCTCGGACAGCAGCACCCGCACGAAGGCGTGCGGCAGCGTGAGGTCGGACAGGCGCAGCGTCTCGTCGGCGCTGTTCTTCAGCGCCGGGTCCAGACCGTCCGGACCACCGACCAGCAAGGCCACGTCGCGGCCATCGCCGCGCCAGGCCTGCAGGCGCTCGGCCAGCTGCGCGGTGCGCATGCGCGAGCCGTGTTCGTCGAGCACCACGCGGCGGGCACCGCGCGGCAAGGCGGCTTCGACGCGCTGCGCCTCGGCCGCCATCATCTGCGCCGGGGTCTTGCCCGTGGTGCGCGGCTCGGCCTTGACCGTGAGCAGCTCCAGCCGCATCTCGGGCGGATAGCGCTTGGCGTAGTCCTCGTAGGCGATGTCCACCCACGCCGGCGTGCGCTGGCCGACCGCGACGAGCAGCAGCCGCATCACCGCCGCGGCGTTGTCTTGCGGGCAGGCGCCTTCGCGGGCGCTGCCTTGGCCGACGCGGTCCGCGGGGAAGGCCCGGCCCGCTTGGCGGGGGCGGCCTTGGCGGAAGCCGCCTTGCGCGGCGCGGCGGCACCCGTCCTCTTCGGTGCTGCCTTGGGCGATGCCGCGGCCTTGGCAGGCGCTTTGGACGTGGATCTGGACGGCGCTTTGGACGGCGCTTCGGGCGCGGCCTTGGCCGTGCGCGGCGCAGGCCTGGCCCCGGCTCGGCCGGCGGTCGGCTTCTTCGCCGGGCTCGCCTTCCTGGCCGGCGCCGCTTCCTTGGCGGCCGCATGCTTGGCGGTCGCCTTCTTGGCGCTGGCCTTCCCGGCGGTGGCCTTCCCGTCGGCCGCCCGCTTCTCGGGCGCCGAGCGGGACGGGGCTTCGACGTCCTCATGCCCGTCGTCCTGGTCCTCTTCGGAAGCCTTCGGCAGGCCCTTGGGGGCGCCGTTGCCCAGCTTCAGCTTGACCGGCTTGCCGCCCCAGATCTCCTCGAGCCGGTAGTACTCGCGGATGGCGGGCTGCATGATGTGGGCGACGGCGGCGCCGCAGTCGACGATGATCCATTCACCATTGGTCCCGCCCTCGGTGGCGAGCACCGGCAGGCCCTGGGACTTCACCGCATCACGCACGCTGGAAGCCAGCGCCTTCGTCTGCCGGTTGCTGGTGCCCGAGGCGATGATCACCCGCTCGAACAGCGGAGACAGGTGCTCGGTGTTGTAGACCTGGATGTCCTGGGCCTTGACGTCCTCGAGGCCATCGACGATGGCGCGTTGCAGCTTGCGAATGTCCATTCAGATCCTGAATTGCCGACTGTGGGCGGGTAGTGGAATCAATATAGCGTGCAGTTCGGTCCAAGTCAGTCCGGACTGCGCATGTAGCAAGCCTGTCAAGCGGCCGCCGCGGAACCGGCTTTGCCGGGCCGCTGGCGTGCTTTCCAGGCCGCACCTGGCCTCGCGGCAAGGTCGCTCCGCAGACGTAGAAGCCGCGCTCCTCCGTCCGGCCGCGCCCCCCTCGAGGGGGCGCCGCAGGCGCTTCGGGGGTGGGTCAAGCCAGCCAGTCGCGCGCGGTCAGATAGTGGCTCGCCAGCAACGCTTCGGGGCTGCCGGGCTCGGGCTGCCAGTCGTAACGCCAGGTCACGACCGGCGGCATCGACATCAGGATGCTCTCCGTGCGGCCGCCCGACTGCAGCCCGAACAGCGTGCCGCGGTCGAACACGAGGTTGAACTCGACATAGCGGCCACGCCGCCAGGTCTGGAAAGTGCGCTCGCGCTCGCCATGCGGCAGCGCGCACCGGCGCTCGACGATGGGGACATAGGCCGGCAGGAACGCGTCTCCGACCGAGCGCAGCATGGCGAAGCTGCGCTCGAAGCCCAGCTCGCTGAAGTCGTCGAAGAAGATGCCGCCGATGCCGCGCGGCTCCTGGCGGTGCTTCAGGTAGAAGTACTCGTCGCACCACTTCTTGAAGCGCGGGTACAGCGTGTCGCCGAAGGGCGCCAGCGCATCGCGGCACTGCCGATGGAAGTGCACCGCGTCTTCGTCGAAGCCGTAGTGCGGCGTCAGGTCCATGCCGCCGCCGAACCACAGCGCCGGCTCGCGTCCTTCGGGCTGCGCGGCGAACATGCGCACGTTCATGTGCACCGTCGGCACGTACGGGTTCCGAGGATGGAAGACCGCGGAGACGCCCAGCGCCTCGAACGCCGCGCCGGCGAGCTCGGGCCGGTGCTGCGTGGCCGAAGGCGGCAGCGTGCGGCCCTTCACGTGGCTGAAGTTGCAGCCGCCGCGTTCCAGCAGCGTGCTGTCTTCGATCACGCGGGTGCGGCCATCCCCCGCCAGGGGACCGGCCGGATCGCGGGTCCAGTCGTCTGCGCGAAAGGCGCCGCCGTCCAGTTGCTGCATCGTCTCGACGATGCGTTGCTGCAGGTCCAGCAGGTACTGCCGCACCGCGGCGACGTCGTTCATCGCTTGATGGCGCGGTGGCCGATGTCGCGCCGGTATTGCGCGCCGTCGAAGTGGATGCCCTGCAGCGCGTCGTAGGCCCGCTGCTGCGCCAGGCGCGCCGAGTCGCCCAGCGCGGTCACGCACAGCACGCGGCCGCCGGTCACGCGCAGCGTGCCATCGTCGTTGCTGGTGCCGGCATGGAAGACCACGGCGTCCTCGGCCTCGGCCGGCAGGCCGGTGATCGGGTCGCCCTTGCGGGGCGATTCGGGGTAACCCGCGGCAGCCATCACCACGCCCAACGCGAAGCGGCGGTCCCACTGCAGTTCCACCGAGTCCAGCGCGCCCTCGGTCGCCTTCATCAGCACCTCGACCAGGTCGGTCTTCAGGCGCATCAGGATGGGCTGCGTCTCGGGATCACCCATGCGGGTGTTGAACTCCAGCGTCTTCGGCTGGCCGTTGGCGTCGATCATCAACCCGGCGTAGAGGAAGCCAGTGAAGGGGATGCCGTCGCGCGCCATGCCCTGCACCGTCGGCTGGATGATCTCGTGCATCGCCCGCGCATGGACGTTGGGCGTCACCACCGGAGCGGGCGAATACGCGCCCATGCCGCCCGTGTTGGGCCCCGCGTCGCCGTCGCGCAGGCGCTTGTGGTCCTGGCTCGAGGCCAGCGGCAGCACGTGCTTGCCGTCGACCAGCACGATGAAGCTGGCTTCCTCGCCCTGCAGGAACTCCTCGATGACCACCCGCGCGCCGCCGTCGTTGTGCTGCACGCCGAGCTTGTTGTCGACCAGCATGAAGTCGATGGCCTCGTGCGCTTCCTGCAGCGTCATCGCGACCACGACGCCCTTGCCCGCCGCCAGCCCGTCGGCCTTGACGACGATGGGCGCGCCGACCTTGTCGACGTGGGCATGCGCCTGGGCCGGGTCGCTGAAGGTGGCGTACAGCGCGGTGGGGATGCCATGGCGCTGCATGAAGTCCTTGGCGAAGGCCTTCGAGCTTTCCAGCTGCGCGGCGGCCTGCGTGGGGCCGAAGATGCGCAGGCCACGGGCGCGGAAGACGTCGACCACGCCGGCGGCCAGCGGCGCCTCGGGGCCGACCACGGTGAGGCCGATGTGCTCGCCGGCGGCAAAGTCGGCCAGCGCCTGGGGATCGGTGAGCGGGATGTTGGCCAGGCGCGGATCGGTGGCGGTGCCGCCATTGCCCGGGGCCACGTAGACGCGCTGCACGCGCGGGCTTTGCGCCAGCTTCCAGGCCAGCGCATGTTCACGGCCGCCGCCGCCGATGACGAGAACTTTCATGGGATCGCTTATTCGGCCAGCTCGGCGTTGTGGAACACGTCCTGCACGTCGTCGAGGTCCTCGAGGACGTCGAGCAGTTTCTGCATGCGCTGCGAATCTTCGCCTTCGAGCGTGATGGTGTTCTCGGCGCGCATCGTCACCTCGGCGATCTCGGCCTTCAGGCCGGCGGCCTCCAGCGCGTTCTTCACCGCCTCGAACTCGGCCGGGGGAGTCAGCACCTCGATGGAGCCGTCGTCACCGGAGATGACGTCCTCGGCGCCGGCCTCCAGCGCCACTTCCATCACCTTGTCCTCGCTGGTGCCGGGGGCGAACACCAGCTGGCCGCAGTGCTTGAACTGGAAGGCCACCGAGCCTTCGGTGCCCAGGTTGCCGCCGTACTTGCTGAAGGCGTGGCGCACTTCGGCCACCGTGCGCACGCGGTTGTCGGTCATGCAGTCGACGATGATCGCCGCGCCGCCGATGCCGTAGCCCTCATACCGGATTTCCTCGTAGCTGACGCCTTCGAGGTTGCCGGTGGCCTTGTCGATGTTGCGCTTGATGGTGTCGGCCGGCATGTTGGCGGCCTTGGCCTTCTCCACCGCCAGCCGCAGGCGCGGGTTGGTGGGGATGTCACCGCCGCCCTGGCGGGCAGCGACCATGATCTCGCGGATCACGCGGGTCCAGACCTTGCCGCGCTTCTCGTCCTGGCGGCCCTTGCGGTGCTGGATGTTGGCCCATTTGGAATGACCGGCCATGGCTTGAGACTCCTCCGGCGCCCTGCGGAGGGCTGCGCGCTTTGATTGTCGAAAAGCGGCGATTTTAGGCCCGCCGCCCCGCCGCTCCGGCCGACCCTCCCCTACCCGTGGGAACGCACGTGCGCGGCCAGCGCCGCCAACATCGCGTCCAGGGCCTGCTGCAGCGGGGCGAAGCCGTCGTTCGGCTGCAGCGTCGCGCGGTCCATGTAGCGCGATTTCTTGACCTCGATCTGCAGCGCGCGGCGCCCTTCGGCCGGCCGGCCGGAGCGGCGGATGATCTCGACGCCCTTGAACGGGTCGTTGCGCGCCACGCTGTAGCCGTGGTCGCGCAGCACCGTCTCGACCAGCGCCATCGTCGGCTCGTCGGCCGTCGTGCCGTCCAGGTCGCCCAGCACAACGTCGGCCAGCGGCTTCTCGGGCAGCTTCAGTGTCTTGTAGGCATCGTCGCCCATGGAGTGCACATTCAGGTGCCACAGGCGGCCGTGGCGCGCGTGCGTCTCGTCCAGCGTGCGCCACAGCGCCTCGTGGTAGGGCCGCCAGCAGCGCTCGATGCGGCGCTGCACCTCGGCCACGGTGAGCTTGCGGGCGTACACCGGCCGCTCGTTCATCAGCCGCGCCACCAGGCCGAAGCCCAGCGCGGTCTTCTGCGACGGCTTCACCGGCTCCGGCCAGGGTCCGTCCAGCAAGGCCTCGTCGATGTCGTCGGGGCTGCGGTTGGGGTCGATGTACAGGCGTGGGAACCGGGCGGCCAGCAGCGTGGCGCCGTGCTGCGGCGCATGGGCGTAGAGCTGGTCGACGAAGCAGTCCTCGAAGCCCCGGCGCTCGACCGCGTCCAGCGCGGTGTCCCAGTCGGCCGGCTGGTCGGTGCCGCTGTGCGGCGAGTCGAGCACGATCGGCAGCTCGGTGCCGGGCGAGGGGCGATGCAGCAGGTAGGCCGGGTGGTCCATCAGGCCGCGAACGAAGTGGGCTGGGGGCGCATCATCGCCCGATGATGCCAGCGCTAGACTGGCCCGATCCCCACGCCTTCCCAACCCCCATGGCCGACCCCCTGCTGATCGCCCGCCACGGCGACGTCGTCTGCGAACTGCTGCCCGCGCTGGCCAACCGCCACGGGCTGATCACCGGCGCCACCGGCACCGGCAAGACCATCACGCTGCAGACGCTGGCGGAGAATTTCAGCCGCATCGGCGTGCCGGTGTTCATGGCCGACGTGAAGGGCGACCTGACCGGCATCAGCCAGGCCGGCTCGCTGAGCCCGAAGCTCGCCGCCCTCTTGAAGGAGCGCGGCCTCGACGAGCCCCAGCATGCCGCCTGCCCGGCCACGCTGTGGGACGTGTTCGGGAAAGACGGCCACCCGGTGCGCGCCACCATCTCCGACATGGGCCCGCTGCTGCTGGCGCGCATGCTGGCGCTGAACGAGACGCAGGCCGGCGTGCTGAACCTGGTCTTCAAGATCGCCGACGACCACGGCCTGTTGCTGCTGGACCTGAAGGACCTGCGGGCGATGCTGCAGCACGTGGGCGACAACGCCGGCGACTTCACCACCGAATACGGCAACGTCAGCGCGGCCTCCATCGGCGCCATCCAGCGCGGGCTGCTCCAGATCGAGCAGCAGGGCGGCGACCGCTTCTTCGGCGAGCCGATGCTCGACATCGCCGACTTCATGCAGACAACGGATGGCCAGGGCGTCATCAACATCCTGGCCGCCGACCAGCTGATGAACGCGCCGCGCCTGTACGCCACCTTCCTGCTGTGGATGCTGTCCGAGCTGTTCGAGATGCTCCCGGAAGTCGGTGACCTGGACAAGCCGAAGCTGGTCTTCTTCTTCGACGAGGCGCACCTGCTGTTCAAGGACGCGCCGGCCGCCTTGGTCGAGCGCATCGAGCTGGTCGTTCGCCTGGTGCGCAGCAAGGGCGTCGGCGTCTACTTCGTGACGCAGAACCCGCTGGACGTGCCCGACAGCGTGCTGGCCCAGCTGGGCAACCGCGTGCAGCATGCGCTGCGCGCCTTCACGCCGCGTGACCAGAAGGCCGTGCGCTCGGCCGCCGAGACGATGCGGGCGAACCCGAAGATCGGCGACATGGCCACCGCGATCACCGAGCTGGCGGTGGGCGAGGCGCTGGTCAGCTTCCTCGACGCCAAGGGCCGGCCCAGCGTCACCGAGCGGGTCTTCGTCGTGCCGCCGGGCAGCCAGATCGGCCCTATCACGCCGGAGCAGCGCCAGGCCCTGCGGGCCGGCTCGCTGGTGGCGGGCGTGTACGAGAAGACCGTCGACCGCGAATCGGCCTACGAGAAGCTGAAGGGCCGCGCGCTCGATGCGCCGGCCACGGTGCCGGCGGGCTACGGCCAGGCGCCTGCCACTCCGGCGCCGGGCTCGGGCCGCAGCCTGGCCGACGAGGCGGCCGAGGCTGCCCGGCGTCCGCTGCCGGGCGGTGCCGCGCCGGCACCCGCTCCGCAAGGCGGCGGGGTGATGGACGAGCTGAAGGGCATGCTGTTCGGCCGCACCGGACCGCGCGGCGGACGCACCGAAGGCATCGCCGAATCGGCCGCGCGCTCGGCCATGCGTTCGATCGGCTCGGCCGTCGGCCGCGAGATCATCCGCGGCGTGCTCGGCTCCATCCTCGGCAGTGGCAGCCGGCGGCGCTGACCGGCGCGCGGGCGCCGGCTACGGCGCCGCGGGCGGCGCCATCACGCGCGCCACCGCATCCAGCTTCTCGATCAAGCGGTTCGCGAAGTAGCTGCTCTGCGTGTCCGGCTCCAGCGCGGCGATGGCCAGGTTGGCCAGCGGCTGGTCCAGCGGCAGGTAGTGGCTGCCCGGCTCGGCGCGCAGCTCGCGCTTCTGCAGCCCCACCTGCACCCGCAGGATCGATTGCGTGCCATCGGCGACCGTGCCGCGCACGTCCGGGCGCGGCATCTCGCCGCGGGCACGCTCGACGAAGGTTTCGGCCTGCAGCGTCTTGGCGCCCTCCAGCGTGTGCACCACCAGGCCCAGTGCGCGCAGGCGGCGCACCGCTTCGGTCTCGCCCGCGGCCAGCCAGTAGCCGCAGGGCCGCTCACGCTGCACCAGCGGGCGCAAGGCCAGCGCCGAGTCCCAGTCGACCTGGATCGGCTTGTCGGCACCGGTTTCCGGATCCAGCATCAACAGCTCGCGCCGCATCGGCGTGGTGGCCGCGAACACCACCGCCTGGCCGGTGCAGGCCGCGGCCGCCACCTGGGCGTCGGCTTCGCGCTGCAGGGCCACCAGCGCCTCGGCATGGCGGGCGGCTGACTGAAGCACCGTCTTCACCGCCACCACATGCGAATGCACCCGCCGCGCCAGGTGCAGCCGGCCGATGCCGATGCCCCGCGTTTCCAGCAGCAGGCTCACCGCATGCTTCAAGCCGCTGACGTTGCGCCCGGTGTCGGGCTGCACCCCGCCCATCGACAGGCGCAGGTTGCCGGCCGCCGTCGGGTTCGTGTAGTACCACTCGCTGCGATGCCCTTCGGAGGCCAGCGCGGCGATCACCGGCTGCCGGAACCACTCGTCGCTGGCCCGCGCCAGCGCCGGCGGCAGGTTGGCCACGGTGGCGTACTGCAGCAGCATGTCGTGGCGCTGCACGGCCTTGAACTTCTCGAGATAGCGGCCGACCACGGTGTGCTCGTGCAGGTCCGCCACCACCACCGGCCGCTGGCGCTGCAGCAGCGCGTTCACCGCCTGGGCTTCGGGCGTGCGCAGCAGCAGGTGGTCGCGGTTGATGTCGATGCCGCCGGCGCTGACGCGGCTCATCAGCTCGGCACCGTCGGGGTTGGCGCGCGGCAGCAGCAGCACGTCGACGTGGTCCAGCACGGTGCCCAGTTCGCGGCCGGCCAGCTGCCGGGCGATGACCAGCAGCGCTTCGGTGCCGGCGGGCTCGTCGCCGTGCTGGCCGCCGATCAGCGCGACCGTGGGCCGTGCCACGCTGCCGCGCGCGAAGCGCAGCGCCACCACCGGCGTGCCCTGCTGCGAGCGGCCGGCATCGATGCGCTCGATGCGCGTGCCGCCGCTGCCGCCTTCGCGCAGCAATGCGGCCACCAGCTCGGCCAGTTCCTCGTTGCTGGTGAAGTCCTCGCGCTTGTCGTCGAGCGAAGGCAGGTCGTAGCGCACCGCGGGCGGCGGGAAGCGCTCGGCCACGGCCGCCGAGTACGGCATCGGCTGCTGCTGGCCCCAGGCGCCGGCGCCGAAGACCGCGGCGGTGGTGGCGAACGCGGTGGCGATCAGGAGGCGTCGATCAGACATCGCGGCACTGTAGCCGCCGACCTCACCTGACCGTGTAGCCGCGGCCTTCCAGGCAGGCGCTCTTCGCACGCTGGTAGTCGGGGCGCCGCGTGTCCGCCACGGGCGCGTGGCCGGTGGCGGCGGCCGCGGGGTCGAAGCCGGACTGGTCGGCGGCCCAGCGGTGGCAGTCGTACTCGTCGGCCGATTGCCGCTCGGGCGATTGGCCCTGGCGCGGGTAGACGAACTGGCGCGGCGCCGGGGCGGTCTCGGCCGGCAGCGGCGCGGCCACCTGGACTGGCGGCGGCACGACGACGTAGCCGCCGTCCGCGTAGTCGCGGTAGTAGACGCCGTTGGCCAGCAGGTAGCTGACGCCGCCGACCACCACCACGCTGCGCCAGGCCGGCAGGCTGTGCACGTGCAGGCCGACGTAGGGCCGCCAGCCAGGGTGCCAGCCAGGGTGGTGGCCGTGGTAACCATGGCGGTGGCCATGCCAGCGGCCGCCGGCCTGCGCAGGGACGGCGGCCAGCACTGCTGCCGCGGCCAGCAGCAGGGGCGCGGCCAGCCGGCGCGCGCCCAGTGTTCGAGACGGTGCTTTCATCGGTGCCTCCATCACGCCACGCGGTAGCCGCGGCTGGCCATGCAGGCCGACATCGCGCGGCGGAAGTGGTTCATCGGCGCGCGCGCCTCGGCGCTGGCCTGCTCGTAGCGTTCCTCGCGCCGCGCGTGGGCCCGCTCCACCGCCTGTGCGCGCGATTCCTGCGCGATGGCGCCGAGCAGCAGGCCGACCACGGCCCCCGCGGCGGCGCGGTCGCCGGCCCGGCGCGGCGACGACATCGCCGCGCCCAGTACCGCGCCGGTCACGGCGCCTGCGGCGACGTCGCTGCCGTCGCGCACGTCCGGTGCCGGGCCGGGGGCGGCTGGCAGGCGCGCCGGGGCCAGGCCGGGGTCGGCGCCGGTCTGGGCCGAGGCCCAGCGGTAGCACTCGTAGCGGTCACGGTCCTGCAGGCTGGCGGTCTGGCCTTGCTCGGGATAGAAGACCAGCGGCTCGGGCGTGGCCACGGCGGGGGCAGCGCCGGCGCGGCCGTAAGGCGAGTAGACGGGCCGCTGCGGATGCACCGCGCAGCCGGTGGCCAGCGCCGTCAAGGCAGCCGCCAGCAGCAGGGCCGTGCGCCGCAGCGGCGGCGACGGGGAAACGGAGGTGGGGCTCATCGCATGCATGCTCGGCCAACGCCGTGTACCCGTCTGTGCGTTGACGTGAAGCAATGCAAAGTTTCGTGCGCGGGGCGCCCGGCCGGTGGCCGCACGCATCCAGGCTCCGGCCTGGGCCGTATGCCTCTCGACACCGCCGCAACTCTCCACTGCAATCATGCGCGCCACCGGACCGCCCCTCGCCACGCCAGGCGCCTGCCGGGCAGCTGCCGATGCCTTGGTGGTCCGCGCGCGGCGCCTCTGGCAAGATGCCGGCAGGCCGCCCAAGCGGCCGCCTGCCGGCCGTTGCGCCGGGCGCCGATGTCTCCTGCCCGACCCGACTCCCTTCCGCCGCCGCCGGCCGCCGACCCGAGCGACCGCGACGTCCTGCGCGCCCAGCGCGACCAGCAGCTGGCCGGCTGGCTGCAGCAGGCCGCCACCGGCGACGCATCCGCCTTCGAACGCTTCTACGACGCCACCGCCGGCTGCGCCCAGGCGCTGGCGCGCCGCCTGCTTCGCCCGGACGACGTCGACGACGTGCTGGCCGACAGCTATTTCCAGGCCTGGCGCGAGGCGCCGCGCTTCGACTCGGGCCGCGGCAGTGCCATGACCTGGTTGCTGACCCGCGTGCACAGCCGCGCCATCGACCTGCGGCGGCAGCAGCGGCGCGCGCCCGACTCCGCCTCCGAAACCGGCGACGAAGCCCCGGACCGCCGTGCCGCCGACCTGCCCGGACCGGACGAGTTGCTGGCGCTGGCCGAGGCCGGCACGCGCCTGGCAGCCGCGCTGGCCGGCCTGTCGTCCCAGGAACGCTGGGTGCTGGGGCTGGCGTACTTCCGCGACTTGTCGCACGCCGCCACCGCCGAGGCCACCGGCCTGCCGCTGGGCACGGTGAAATCCCTGCTGCTGCGCGCGCAGCGGAAACTGCGCATGCTGCTGGCCGAAGCGCCGGCAACGTCCTCCACGTCCTCCACGTCCTCCACGTCCTCCACGTCCTCCACGTCCTCCAGGTCCTCCGCGTCTGCCACGTCCGCCACCAACGCCCCCCAGCCCCGCTGACCCGCCGCCCACCGCCGATCCGCCAACCATGGACCACCCCGCCGCCCGCCCCGACGACGACCACGCGAGCGCGCTGGACACCGACATCGTCGACCTGCTGAACGGCGCGGTGTCGCCGACGCCGGTCGACCAGGCCGTGCTGGCGCGGGTGAAGCGCCGCGTGCTGGCACGCATCGCCGAGTCGCAGGCGGCCGAGCACTTGACCGTGCGCGCCGAGGACGGCCAATGGCAGCCCTACGGGCCCGGCCTGACGCTGAAGGTGCTGCACGAGGCCGACGGCGTGATGTCGTACCTGCTGCGCCTGGCGCCGGGTGCGGTGCTGCCGCCGCACCGCCATCCGATCGACGAGGAATGCGTGGTGCTGCAAGGCGCGCTGCGCATCGGCGAGCTGGAGGTGGCCGCCGGCGGCTTCCACCTCGGCCGCCGGGACGTGCTGCACATGCCCATCGTCAGCGAGCACGGCGCGTTGATCTTCCTGCGCGGCGCCCCGCCCGAGATCGGGCTGATGATCTGACCGGAGGCCGGCGAAGGCCGGCTGGACCGCCGGGGCCGCCCCCCATTCGCGGCGCCATTCGCGCGGCGCCACTCGGGCGGCCCCATCCCCGGCGGCCCCATCCCCGCGACCGCCGTTCACACGCCCCCATTTGCGCAGCCTCGGTTCGCGCCACCCCGCAGGCGCTTCCCGACATCCGGCGGCACTTCGTCGCCTGCCCGCGGCGCCCGGCGCCCGGGCTTAGCAGACTGCGCACACCGAACAACCACCGGTGTGCGCCCATGACGACCCGCTTCCTCCTCCGATCCCCCCTCGCCCGCCGCGCCGCCGCGCTGGCCCTGGCCGCCGCCGCGCTGCTGGCAGCGCTGGCGCCCGCGCTGGCTGCCGGCAACGACGCCGCCGTGGCGGCCGCGCTGGCCGATTTCCAGCGTGCACTGGGCGGCCAGCAGTCAGCGATCGAACCCGCCGCGGAGCAGTTCCTGAAGCTGTCGCAGGCCGAGCCAGGCAACCCCGTGCTGCGCGCCTACGCCGGCGCGGCCACCGCCATGCGCGCATCCACCACGCTGCTGCCCTGGAAGAAGATGAGCCATGCCGAGGACGGCCTGGCCCTGGTCGACAAGGCCCTGGCGCAGCTGACGCCCGCCGATGACGCGCCGCTGTACCGCCGCGTGCCGGCCAGCCTGGAGGTGCGCTTCACCGCCGCCGGCACCTTCCTGGCGATGCCGTCGATGTTCAACCGCCACGAGCGTGGCCTGAAGCTGCTGGACGAGGTCGCGAAGAGTCCGCTGATCGAGGCGACGCCGCCGCCCTTCAAGGGCACCGTGTGGATGCGCGCCGGCCAGGAGGCCGCGAAGGCGCAGCGCAATGCCGAGGCGCGCGAGTGGTTCCAGAAGGTCAGCGCCAGCGGTGCGCCGCAGGCCCCGGCAGCGCAGGCCAAGCTGAAGGACCTGTGAGGACGGCCACGATGAACGCCCCCGACCGCCTCCCCACCGGCCTTGCCGCCGGCCGCCATGCTGCGGCCAGCGGCTCCGGCACCGTCCCCGCCGTGCTGCAGCTGCACGGCGTGCACAAGACCTACCGCCTCGGCAGCCACGTGGTGCCGGCGCTGCGCGGCGTCGACCTGGCGCTGCACGCCGGCGAGATGCTGGCGCTGACCGGCCCGTCCGGCAGCGGCAAGAGCACCATCCTGAACGTCGCCGGCCTGATCGACGCGCCCGACCGGGGCGAGATCGTGCTGCGCGGCAGGCCCGCCGGCGGGCTGTCCCCGCGTGAAGCCGCGCTGCTGCGGCGCGACGCCATCGGCTTCGTGTTCCAGAGCTTCAACCTGGTGCCGGTGATGACGGTGGCCGAGAACGTCGACTACCCGCTGTTCCTCGCCGGCGTGGGCACTGCGGAGCGGCGCGAGCGCGTGGACACGATGCTGCGCGCCGTCGGCCTGCACGAACACGCACGGCACCGGCCGGATGCGCTGTCCGGCGGCCAGCGCCAGCGCGTGGCCATCGCCCGCGCGCTGGTCAAGCGGCCGGCGCTGGTGATCGCCGACGAACCGACCGCCAGCCTGGATTCGCACACCGCCGACCAGGTGCTGGACCTGATGCGCGAGCAGGGCCACGCGCACGGCGCCGCCTTCCTCGTCGCCACGCACGACGCGCGCCTGCTGGGCCGCTGCGATCGGGCGATAGCGCTGCTCGATGGAGTGATCCAATGACCAAACTCTTGCCCTGGCTCAAGTTCGCCTGCCTCAACACGCTGCGCAACCGGCGGCGTTCGGCCGTCACCATCACCATCGCGGCGCTGGGCACCGCGGCCATCCTGCTGGCCGGCGGCTTCGCACTCTTCACCTACCAGGGCCTGGCGCAGTCGTCGGCCCGCAGCACCGGGCACCTGATCGTCGCCAAGCCCGAGCAGTTCAGCCGCGACGAGGACGTGCCGCTGCAGCATGGACTGGACGACGTGGCGGCGCTGAAATCCAAGCTGCTGGCCGACGACGCGGTGCGCCAGGTGCTGCCCAAGATCGAGTTTTCCGGCCTCATCAGCAACGGCGACAAGTCCACCGTGATGATGGCTTCCGGGATCGAGCCCGATGCCGAGTTCGCGGTGAAGGGCCCGTTCCTGAAGATGCACACCGGCCGCGTGCTGGCCAGCAGCGACACGCAGCAGGTGATGCTGGGCGAAGGCCTGGCGCGCAGCCTGAAGGCGACGCCCGGCAGCAGCCTGACGCTGATGGCCAGCACCACCGAAGGCGCGCTGAACGCGCTGGACGTGACCGTGTCGGGCATCTTCTCCACCGGCATCGGCGACGTCGACAAGCGGCTGGTCTACACCGACCTCGGCACCGCGCAGAAGCTGCTGGTGACGCAGCGCGTGTCCAGCCTGGGCGTGTTCCTCGACCGCATGGAGTCGACCGGGCCGGCGCAGGACCGCCTGCAGGCCGCGCTGCCACGGCTCACCGTGAGGACCTGGCTCGACCAGGCGCAGTTCTACCGCTCGGTGAAGGAGCTCTACAACCGCATCTTCGGCGCGTTAGGCGTGATCATTGGCGTCATCGTCGTCTTCGTCGTCACCAACGCGATGGCGATGGCCATCATCGAACGCACGCGGGAAATCGGCACGCTGCGCGCCCTGGGCACGCTGCCGGGCCAACTGGTGCGCAGCTTCGCGCTGGAAGGCCTGATGCTGGGTGGTGTCGGCGCGCTGGCCGGTGCGCTGGTGGCGCTGGGCGTCGCCGGCGCGCTGCTGGTCTTCCCGGTGCAGATGCCGCCGCCGCCCGGGCGCAACACCGGCTACCCGCTGCAGGTGGCAATGGACCCCACGCTGTACGGCGGCACGCTGCTGGCGATGCTGGCGCTGGCCACGGTCGCCTCGGCCCTGGTCGCGCGGCGCACGGTGAACCAGCCCATCGTCCATGCCCTGGCCCACGTCTGAATCGAGATGTCCATGCACAAGCCGATCACCCTGCTGGCGCTGGCCGCCGCTGCCACGCTGGCCCAGGCCAGCACCGACGTCACGGCGCTGCTGAAGGCCGCCGACCGCTACCGCGCCGGTGCCGAGAACCTGCAGGTCGAGACCCAGGTCACCGTGCTGAACCGCGACGGCAGCACCGACAAGGAACGCCGCTACACCGTGTTCTCGCAGGCGCAGCACAAGTCGCTGGTGCTGATGCGCTCGCCGGCCGAGGCGGGGCAGAAGGTGCTGATGCTGGGTGACGACTTCTGGCTGCTGCTGCCCGGCAGCCAGCGGCCGCTGCGCATCACGCCGATGCAGAAGCTGCTGGGCGACGCCTCCACCGGCGACATCGCGACCATGAGCTGGGCCGAGGACTACACGGGCACGCTGGTCGGCGAGGAGCAGTGCGGCGATCAAAAGTGCCTGCGCCTGAGCCTGCAATCGGCACGCAAGGGCCTCACTTACGCCCGCATCGAGCTGTGGGTCGGCAAGGCCCGCTCCGAGCCGCTGAAGGCCGAGCTCTACGTTCAGTCGGACAAGCTGGCCAAGCTCGCCAGCTTCGTCTTCGACAAGGCCGACAAGCCGACCCAGGTGACCGAGATGGTGCTGAGCGACAAGCTCAGCTCGCACAAGGAGACGCGGGTGCGCTACGTCTCGCGCCAGCCCAGGCAGGTGCCCGAGACCTGGCTGAACCCGATGTTCCTGGCGCGCAACCCGGCGCTGGAGTAGGCCCGTGCCCCCGTCCTTCCACCTGCGGCGCGCCGCCGCGGGCGCGCTGTGCGCGCTGGCCACCATGCCGGCCCTGGCCGGCGACAAGCCCGGCGGCGAGCTGCGCCTGTCGTGGACCGAGCGCGGCGCCTCGGCCGCGGGCCCGCTGGCAGAGGCCAACCGGCGCCTGGCCGGCATCGCGCCGCCGCCGTCCGACAGCGCGCTGGTGGAGGCGGAGCTGCGCCACACGCTGCGCTTCAAGCCCTTCGGCACGCCGCTGGCGCTGTCCGGCAACCTGCTGCTGCAGGCGCAGGACGCGCCGCGCGACGCCGCCAGCGCCGACGCGCGCGTCAACGAAGTGAACGCCGCCGTCGACCTGGGGGCCTGGCAGCTCGTGGCCGGCAAGAAGGTGGTCGGCTGGGACGTCGGCTACGGCTTCCGGCCCAACGACGTGGTGCAGCAGGAGGCGCGCCGCACGCTGCTGGCGGCGACGCCGGAAGGCCGGCCGCTGCTGCAGCTGGAGCACTTCGGCGCCGAGTCGGCGCTGTCGATGGTGTGGGTCAACCCGCAGCGCCTGGACACCGACGACGACGCGAGCCGCGGCGCCGCGGAAAGCGCGCTGGCGCTGCGCGCCTACCGCCGCTTCGGCGCGCTGGACGCCTTCGGCTTCGGGCGAATCGGCGCCCACACGGGCGCCAGCGCCGGTGCCGCGCTGTCATGGGTCGCGACTGACGCCATCGAGCTGCACGCCTCCTGGCGCGTGCAGCAGCGCCACGACGGCTGGCAGCTGGCATCCGGCATCGGCGCCGCGCCCACGGCCGCGAACCCGTGGCGCCAGGCCACCCGCGGCGGCACAGCGCAATGGCTGCTGGGCGGCACCTGGACCGGCGAGCTGCAGCAGAGCGTGATGCTGGAGTACTGGCACGACGGCACCGCGCTGCCCGATCGCGAATGGGACGCCTGGCGGCTGCGCAACCGTGCGCTCTCGGCCGCGCCGGGCCCGGCCATCCGCGGCGCAGCCAGCCTGGCCTGGCAGGCCACCCCCTTCGCCGCGCCCAGCCTGCGGCAGGACAACCTGTTCGTGCGCCTGTCGTGGCAGCCCGGGCGCTGGCAGCTCAGCGCCGACACGCTCTACAACCCGGCCGACCACGGTCGCCTGCACACGCTGGCGGCGCAATGGCAGGGCGAGCGCTGGCGCCTCAACGCCGCCTGGCGCTTCGCCGCCGGCCCGGCCGACGCGCTGGTGAAGCAGCTGCCAACACGGCGCAGCCTGTTGCTGGCGGCCACGCTGGCCTTCTGACGGTCGCAAGCGGCGCCATCCGGCGCCATCCGGGGCCGTTTCGCGACGCCCGCCGCCGCTTCGTCGCAGCCCGCTCGCTCGGCGCGGCAGCGCGGCCGACCATCACGCCATCGCATCACCACTGACCGACACGAGGCACCCGATGAGCACTCTCCTGATCGCAATCCTGACCCGCACGCCCGCCTGGGTCTGGCTGGTCCTGGCCGGCCTGATCGCGCTGGGCCTGCTGCAGGCGCGCGACCACGTGGTGCCGCGGCCCCGCGTGATCGTGCAGCCGGTGGCGCTGGGCGCGCTGTCGCTGTGGGGCGTGGCCGGTGCCTTCGGCCTGCACGCCATGGTCGAAGGCGCGTGGCTCGCCGGCCTGCTGCTCGGACTGGCAGCCACCCGCGTCTTCAACCTGCCGCGCCAGGTACAGGCGCTGCCGGACGGCCGCTTCGCGATCGGCGGCAGCCTGGTTCCGCTGGCGATGCTGATGGCCGTGTTCTTCATGCGCTATGCGGTCAACGTGTCGATCGCCATCGCACCCGGCCTGAAGGTGGACGCCGGCTTCGCCGCCCTGGCGGCCCTGCTGTATGGCGTGCCTACCGGCCTGCTCGCCGGCCGCGCGCTGCGCATCCTGGCGCAGCGCCCCGCCGGCGGAACCCTGACGGCGGCCTGAGCCTCCACGCGCCTGCGCCGACAATCCGCCGATGCTCGCGCACCAGCCCCGCACCCCTGCCGAATCGCTGCGCAACTTCGCATTCCGCGGCCTGATGACGCAGGCCATGTGCCTCGCGATCGCGCTCCTGCTGACCTACTTCGGCACGCGCGCACTGCTGCACAACCTGGCTTACTCCTTGGCCATCGGCACCTCGTGCTGGCTGCTGATCGACGGCGGCATCCACCTCGTCGCGCGCTTCATCAACCGCGGCCGCGCGCCGCAGCGGCGCGGCCTGGGTCCGGGCTGGCCCGGACTGGCGGGGCTCGTCGCCATCGTCGCGGTCGGCTCGTTTGCCGGCTACAGCCTGGGCAGCAGCCTGGTCGACCTGGTGACCGGCTTCCACTCGCCGCGCCTGTTCCAGAGCAGCACGTCCGGCATCGTCACGCTGCTGGCGGCAGTGGGCGGCACGTATTTCTTCTACAGCCGCGAGCGGCTGCATGAAGAACAGGCCGCGGCCGATGCCGCCCGCGCGCTGGCCCTGGAAAACCAGCTGCGCCTGCTGCAATCGCAGCTGGAGCCGCACATGCTGTTCAACACGCTGGCCAACCTGCGGGTGCTGATCAGCCTGGATGCCGAGCGCGCGCAGGCCATGCTGGACCGGTTGATCGCCTTCCTGCGCGCCACGCTGAACGCCTCTCGCGTGTCGCTGCACCCGCTGTCGGCGGAGTTCGAACGCCTGGCCGACTACCTGGCGCTGATGGAAGTGCGCATGGGCCCGCGCCTGCGTGTCAGCTTCGAGTTGCCCGCGGACCTGCGGGCCTGCGCCGTGCCGCCGCTGCTGCTGCAGCCGCTGGTGGAAAACGCGATCAAGCACGGCCTGGAGCCGAAGGTGGAAGGCGGCCGCATCGCCGTGAGTGCGCGGCGCGTCGGCGACGACCTGCAGCTGGCGGTGCGCGACACCGGCATCGGGCTCGGCACCGCGCCCGTGCCCCTGTCCCCGCCCTCGGCCCACCCGGCCGCACCGGCCGGCCCCCCGCTGGACGGCGGCACCCGCTACGGCACCGCCCACGTGCGCGCGCGCCTGGAAGCCATGTTCGGCCAACGCGCCACCTTCACGCTGCAAGCCGCCGGCGATGCCGAAGGCGGCACGCTGGCCCTGATCGTCCTGCCCTGCCCTGCTGACACCGCTGCGCCATGACCCTCGCCACGCCGACCGCACTGATCGCTGAAGACGAACCCCTGCTCGCGCTGGGCCTGCAGGCCGAGCTGAACAAGCTGTGGCCGGAGCTGAAGATCGCCGCGCTGGCCGGCGACGGCCACGGTGCGGTGGCGCAGGCGTTGGCGCTGCGGCCCAGCGTCTGCTTCTTCGACATCCGCATGCCCGGCCTCACCGGCCTGGAAGCGGCCCAGGCCCTGGCCGAGGATTGGCCCGACGGCCGGGACTTCCCGCTGCTGGTCTTCGTGACCGCCTACGACCAGTACGCGCTGCAGGCCTTCGAGGCGCAGGCGGTGGACTACCTCGTGAAGCCGGTGGAGCCGGCGCGCCTGGCGGCCTGCACCGAGCGACTGAAGAAGCGCCTGTCCGCGGCGGCCAACGCCGCGGCGCCCGAAGGCCTGGACCGCACGCTCGAACAGCTGCGCGCGCTGCTGGGCGCCAACCCGGCCGCCGCCGCCACGCCGCAGCCGAAGCTGGACGTCATCCAGGCCAGCGCCGGCAACCTGGTGCACATGGTGCCGATCGACGAGGTGCTGTACTTCGAAGCCGCGGACAAGTACCTGCGCGTCGTCACCACCGAGCGCGAGCACCTGATCCGCCTCTCGCTGCGCGAGCTGCTGCCGCAGGTCGACCCGCAGAAGTTCTGGCAGGTGCACCGCAGCCTGGTCGTCCGCGCCAGCGCCATCACCACCGCGCTGCGGGACGAATCGGGCAAGGTCATCCTGACGCTGCGCGGCCGCCCCGAGAAGCTGACCGCGAGCCGCCTCTACGCGCACCTCTTCAAGGGGATGTAGCCAGGGCCTGCTTGCCCAGGCGTACAGCCTGGGCTTCGGTTCGCGCCTGGCTCGCGGGCTTTCTGGAGGCCACGCATCTGGCGTCCGCAGCGTCAACAGGCCCTCGCGGCCGTCAGGCCGCGGCGTCCGCAGCCCCGCGCCGCCACAGCGCCAGCAGCAGCCCGGCCGCCAGCACGAAGCCGGCCGCCGGCAACCAGGCCCAGGCGATGGCCACGGCTGGCGCCGGCGCCAGGCCCACCACCACGCCGAAACGCCCCAGCGCGGCCGCCGCGAGCAGCGCGTTCATCGCGCCGCCCATCGCGCCTTCGCGGCCGGTGCTGCCGAAGGCCACGGCCGCGCTGAACGCGCTCATCAGCGCGAGCGCCCAGCCGGCGCCGGCCAGCGACTGCGCGGCCAGCAACGCGCCCAGGCTGCCCGCTGCCCAAGCGGCGGCCGTGCAGCCGGCCGCCAGCAGCACGCCCGCGGCCATCACCGGCAGGCCGCCGAGGCGCTTGGTCAGCAGGCTGGCCGGCAACAGCGCGAGGTTGAAGCCGACCCAGAACACCGGCATCAGCCACGGCAGGTCGGCCGCGGCCGCGTGGCGCAGGTACAGCGGCGCGCTGGCGATGTTGGCGTGGTACTGGAAGGCGGCAGCCGCCAGCAGCGCCGCGAACAGGAAGGCAGGGATCGGCGCCGCGCCGCGGCCTGCCGTTGCGGCGGCGGGCGGTGCCGCGGTACGCGCAGTGGCCAGCGCCCGTTCCGCCGCCACCATGCCGAAGGCCACCGCGGCCAAGGCCAGCGACGACAGCACGAACGGAATGCGCGGGTCCAGCTGCTTCAGCGTCAGCCCAAGGTACGGCGCCAATGCCGATGCAACGCCGCTGCCCAGCAGCATCAGCGCGATCAGGAAAGGCCGCGACGGCTTGGCCACGTAGCGGCCCAGGAGCGTCAGCGGCGGCGCGCGCAGCGCCGACGAACTGACGGCCCACAGCACCGTCAGAGCGCACAGTCCCCACGGCCCCGCGGCCGGCGCCACGAACGGCAACGCGACGAAGGCCCCCATCGACAGCAGCGTCGCCCCGGCCACCCAGCGGCCGATGCGGCCCAGCACCGCGGCCGCGCGGTCGCTGGCGATGCCGACCGCCGCGTCGCAGACGATGAAGATCAGCTGGTCGGCCATCAGCAGCCAGGGCACCACGCTGCGCGGCAGGCCGGCGCTTTCGGCCAATTGCGGCAGGTAGATCACGTAGACGATCCACGACAGCGCGAAGAAGAACTGCAGCACGGCCAGGTACAGGCCGATCTGCGGCGGCACGCGGGCAGCAGTCATGGGGCGGTCGGCTCCGGGCTGGTCGTTGCCGCGCAATGTATCGGCAAGCCCGCGCCATGGGCCGGACGGTCGGCCCTCCTAGAATTCCAGCTCCATGACGCGGCCCCGTGCCGCCACCTCCATGTCCGCACCCAAGCCCACCGACACCCCGAAGCCCGCCAACTTCCTGCGCACGATCATCGAGCGCGAACTCGCCGAAGGGGTGTACGACGGCCGACAGTGGGGCGGCACGCCCGGCGACGCGGCCCACCATGCCGCCGGCGGCCCCGATCCCGCGAAGGTGCGCCTGCGCTTCCCGCCCGAGCCCAACGGCTACCTGCACGTCGGCCACGCCAAGAGCATCTGCCTGAACTTCGGCCTCGCGCGCGACTACGGCGGCGTCTGCCACCTGCGCTTCGACGACACCAATCCCGAGAAGGAAGAGCAGGAGTACGTCGACGCCATCGTCGAGATGGTGCACTGGCTGGGCTGGAGCTGGGACGCCAACCAGACCAGCCACCTCTACTACGCCAGCAACTACTTCGACTTCATGTACCGCGCGGCCGAGACGCTGATCCAGGCCGGCCTGGCCTACGTCGACGAGCAGTCGGCCGAGGACATGCGGAAGAACCGCGGCGACTTCACCACCCCCGGCACCGACAGCCCCTGGCGCGGCCGCAGCGTGGCGGAGAACCTCGAGCGCTTCCGCGAGATGCGCGACGGCCGGCATGCGGATGGTTCGATGGTGCTGCGCGCGAAGATCGACATGGCTTCGCCCAACATCAACCTGCGCGACCCGGCCCTCTACCGCATCAAGCGCGCGCACCACCACAACACCGGCGACAAGTGGTGCATCTACCCGATGTACACCTACGCGCACCCGATCGAGGACGCGCTGGAGAACATCACCCACAGCATCTGCACGCTCGAGTTCGAGGACCAGCGGCCGTTCTAAG
>Ga0196963_10000590_pt1 | contig 30943 bp, 34 predicted proteins | sample S1_5metaG_FD_148600 | JGI IMG/M metagenome (GOLD analysis project Ga0196963, IMG submission 148600) | Soil microbial communities from Anza Borrego desert, Southern California, United States - S1_5 | ecosystem: Environmental > Terrestrial > Soil > Desert | place: USA: California | collected...
TTTCCAAAAGTACTCACGATCCGCGAGCGCAGTTTGAGTACGAGCGTCTTACGCGAAGATACAGACACAAAATACCAAGCAAAATATGGGCCGTTCACGAGCGGATACCAGCTCCGGGAGGCGATGAAAATCTTGCGGCATATCTTCCCATACATCGACGAGCAGTCTGCCAAGAAAGACAATGCTGCCTTTTACCGGCAGATCGGCCTCGCTCCAGATACGAGCACCGAAGAAGCGCGAGCTGCGTACGCGCGAAATATTAAAAATCTCAAACTTTTTTTCGAAGGCAAAAAGAAACGCGTCATTTCAAACTTTAAACGCGAAATGATGGAATACGCAAAGCGGCAAGAGTTCGAGCGCGCCCAGGAAATGAAAATCCGTATTTTTGCCCTTATGCATATCAACGACATCGCGCTTCTCAAGGACGAAAGCATCGAGCGGAATGCGGACAATACATTCCGTATCGAAGCCTACGACATCGCTCACATGAGCGGAAAAAATATGGTAGGCGTGATGACCGTTGTGCAGGACGGGCGGGTGAATAAAAGTGAATACAAAAAATTCCGCATTCGCACCCAGCGGGACTCGAACGACACGGGCGCACTCGCCGAAGTGCTCTCGCGTAGACTCGCTCATCATGAATGGCACTATCCAAACTTGATTGTGGTAGACGGGAGTACCGCGCAGATGAACGTAGCCCGGTATGCGCTCTTGAAAGCCCGAGCACAAGTACCGATCGTCGCGGTAGTCAAAGACGAGCGACATAAACCAAAAGATATTCTAGGTGAGCCGGAGTTCGCGAGAAAATACAAAAAAGAAATTCTCCTCGCTAACAGCGAAGCGCATCGATTTGCCATAACCTATCACAAAAACATGCGAGCAAGAAATTTCTTAAAGTAACTTCCCTAGCTATGTTATCATCATACTATGAGTAAGACAGCCGAACTTAAGAAACTAGAGGCTGAAATAGTGGCCAATAAAAAGCTCCCCCTTCGAGGGGCAAACCTCGTCTTTGGAGAGGGAAACCCTGATTGCGACGTACTCTTTATTGGTGAAGCACCCGGAGCAAACGAAGACCGCGAACGTAGGCCGTTTGTGGGGCGAGCGGGGCAACTTTTGCGTAAAAATATCCGAAATCTCGGCTGGAAGGAAGAGGATGTGTACATCACAAACATCGTAAAACGCCGCCCCCCAGAAAACCGGGATCCATTGCCAGAAGAGATCGAAGCTTACAAGCCATACCTTACCCGACAGATAGGAGTTATAAAGCCAACGATCATTGTCCCACTCGGGCGGTTCTCTATGAATTATTTTTTACCAGCTGCAAAGATTATGCGCGACCAAGGCAAACTTTTTAAGGTAGAGAATTATTTTATTTTACCGATGCTTCATCCGGCTGCCGCACTTCGAGCTACCAGCGTCCTCGACCTATTTGAAAAAACATTTAAAAAGCTGCCCGCCGCTCTCGAAAAAGCAAAAACTGGAAACATTACTCCCGAACAGCCTCAGGCCCCCCGAGCTGAAAAGAAAAAAAGCCGCGAAGATGTGCAGGGAAGTTTATTTTAATTATGAATTCTGAAACCAGACAATGCGCTAATTGCAAGGAAGATTTTGTTATCGAGCCAGATGATTTTGGATTTTACGAGAAACTAAAAGTACCACCGCCGACGTGGTGTCCGCATTGCCGATTTATCCGAAAACTTACGTTTATAAACGAGCGTTCTTTGTATAAGAGAAATTGCGAGAATTGCAAAAAACCGATCATCTCTATGTATGATCTCAATACGCCCTTTCCCGTATGGTGCAATACGTGCCATTTGAGTGATATCTGGGATCCTCGCGACTATGGGCGCGAATACGATTTCTCAAAAAACTTTTTTGAGCAGTTTAAGGAATTAAAATATAGTATTCCACACAAAGCATTAGATCAAAATGAGCGTAACGGAGAAGGTTGCGAGTATGCTAATTTATGCTATACCAGCAAAGATATCTATTTATCTTTTGATACTATTGGTTCTGAATATATCAAATACTCTGCGCATGTTCTTAAAAAGAATAAAAATTGCGTCGATTGTCTTATTATAAAAGCGAACGAGCGATGTTACGAGCTTGTACGATCAAGCTCGAATTACAATTCTTCTTTTCTCGTCGAAAGTGATCAGTGTGTTGATTCCCACTTTTTGTATGATTGTTCCAACTGTGTAAACTGTTGCCTCTCCTCAAATCTTCGAAATAAAAGTAACGTATTTCGCAATAAGCAATTAACTCCTGAAGAATATAGAAAAGCTGTTGCAGAATTACGCCTCGATACATATTCTGGTCAAGAGAAATCAAAAAAGGAATTTTTAGGTATGGCCCAAAAAGCTATTCACCAGTACGCGGATATAAAAAATTCGGTTAATGTGGTTGGCGATTTTATCGAAAGTTCAAAGAATTTGTACCATTGCTATGGTCTTGCAGCTGGCTCTGAAAATACTAAATATGCATTTTTAGGTGGTGGAGCTTCAAAAGATTCAGAAGATACAGTATATACTGGCAAGATCGAACAGTGTTATGAATTTACGCTTGGCGGCAGGGGTGCAAGTCGAGTGTTATTTTCTTTGAGTTGTGGCGGCAGTACCAAAGACTCTATGTATTGTGATTATTGCAGAGGCTGCTCGGATTGTTTCGGGTGTGTTAATTTGCAGAAGAAACAGTATTGTATTTTAAACAAACAGTATTCGAAAGAAGAATATTTCGAACTATTGCCGAAAATTATAAAGCAGATGCAGGATATGCCATATGTAGACAAACTTGGCCGCGTTTATACCTTTGGGGAATTTTTTCCTGCAGAAATTTCTCCATTTGCCTATAACGAGACCACTGCATTTGAAGAAGAGCCTCTATCTAAAGAGCAAATTTTATCTCTCGGTTATGCATGGAAAGACCCAGAAGTTAAGTCGTATGTTCCCACAATAAAAATATATCAAGTGGCAGATAGTATTATTGATATCCCAGATTCTATAACAAATGAAATTATAGAATGTCCAAATCGTGGCGATGTAGACAAACGTTGCACTGGGGCGTATAGGATATTGAAGGATGAATTAGCTTTTTATCGACAGATGAATTTGCCGGTACCGAGATTTTGTCCAAACTGCCGATATCATGATCGCTTAAAATGGAGAAATCCTTTTCGCTTTTACACAAGAGAATGCATGTGTACATTACCAAAGCATGGTCACGGAGAGAAATGCTCAAATACTTTTGAGACAATGTATTCACCAGAACGGCCGGAAATTATTTATTGCAAAGAGTGCTATCAGAAAGAAATATATTAACATGTTGAGATTTCTAGCATATGCATAAATTATAAACAGGTCCAAAATCTAAGATGAAAGAAATTAAAGAAAATATTTTAATATTGCACGATATTCGGAGCGTCGAAAATGTCGGCGCGATGTTTCGTACGGCCGATGCGGCAGGGATGGATAAGATATATTTATGTGGGATAACGCCTTCGCCGCTCGATCGATTTGGGCGAAAGCGAAGAGATATCGCCAAGTCCGCCCTCGGGGCAGAGGAGTATGTGACGTGGGAATATGTAAAAAGTATTTCTACGCTCCTTGCTAAATTGAAAAAAGAGGAATATTTCATTATCGCCATTGAGCAAGATGAAAATTCAGTTGATTATAAAAAAGTGAAACTCAAAAACAAAAACGCCTTTATTGTGGGCACCGAAGTAACTGGAATACCAAAAAATATTTTAAAAAAGTGCGACGTCGTAGCCGAGATCCCGATGCACGGCCGCAAAGAGTCGCTTAATGTGTCTGTAGCATGTGGCGTGGCTCTCTTCCGAATGCTTAATATTTAATTAAAGTCGTTAGGCAAGGCCTAACGATTAACTACAAGCGGCCGCATCTATTATAGTATTTAGAGTTGAAAAAGTATAAAAAAGTAGTATAACTAAACTCAGATCAACTGGCGTGTGAGCGCACGCCAGAGTAAAGTGGGGCGCAGAAGTTGTGGGCGCCCCAAACATTCCCCAAACTGCGTTGATCGAAAGATCAACGCAAGGAGTAAGTATGAAAGAGAAAAAAAGAAACCCAAAAAGAGACGGTGGTTATCACCCACCGTCCGCGAAACGGCCGGCCGGCCGAAAAAACCGAAATCGTCATTTACGTTAAGAAGTAAATGACAAAAGAGAAGGATGTAGGAACTGAGCGGTTCTTACATCCTTCTTTAAATTATGGCATCATTTCTGATGCACATTACAGAAATGCGCACTACGGCCGGCGATGATTTTGCGTTGAATGATACCTTTGCAGCGTGGCTTGGCGCATGGTTTGCCGGTTTTCCTATACGCATTATGATGCAGCTGGAATTTGCCGGGGAGGCCGTGGATGTTGCGATAGTCGGAGGTAGAGTCGCCTCCGAAGTCGAGGCCTTTGCTGAGAGTCTCGCGTACTGATTTAAATACTAATTTAAATTTTGACTCCTGTATATCTTTTATTCTTCGCTCTGGGTGTATCCCTGAGCGCCAGAGAATCTCGTCTGAATAAATATTGCCGATGCCGGCGATAATAGTCTGGTCCATCAGTACTGTTTTGATTTTTCCATTTGGTCGCTTCATAAGCCGCTCCTTTAATTTTTCTAAAGTGAAGCTTTTCTCGAGGGGTTCAGGGCCCAGATGCCCCAAATGTTTCGAATCATGTGTGGCTTTAGCATCGAGGAGAGTAACCTTTGCAAATTTGCGCATATCGGAAAGCGCCAAGTGTTTTCCGTTCGACAAAGTAAAGACTACATGTAGAAATTTATTAAACGGATCTTGAAGGGGACCTTTTTCGGCTGCGCTCCAGAACCCCTCTCCAACCCTCCCCTTAACAAGGGTAGGGTGATATTCGTACTTCCCGTACAGTAAATGCCCGGTCATCTTCATATGGACGAGAATAGTTTTGCTGCCCGAGAGATTGATCAAAATATTTTTCGCTCGTCGTTCGACAGAAATTATTTTTTGCCCTACTGTTTCTTTTCTAAATTGAGCCACATACTTTTTGTTTGCGATTGTTTCGTTTTTGCGTTTGTCTTTAGTATTGAGGTCCGTCCATACGTCAAGTATACTTAGACCAACTACAGTTTTCCGTAGGCCTTGTACAGTTGTCTCAACTTCAGGTAATTCGGGCATGTTACAATCTTACTATGAAAGGGTTTTTATACATATTATTCATATTGTGCGCTATCCTGGCTGCCTCGCCCGGTGTTTTAGAGGCGCAAACTAAAAAACCTATCAAAATTTTACTTGTGCCTGGCCATGATGATACGACCTGGGGCGCGCAATACGGGAATGTAAAAGAAGCCGACATGAACCTCGTCCTCGCCACTAAAATCTACAATAGTTTAAAAAAAGATAAAAGGTTTCAAGTATATATTACCCGGGACAAGAATGGCTATACGAAAACTTTTTCCGACTATTTCGCAAAACAAAAAGATGCAATCGTAAACTTCCGCAATGTGTATAAAAGAGAGCATGCAGAGAAAGTGGAGAAAGGGGAGTTTGTAGAGAAAGAAAACGTGGAACATAATTCTGCGGATGAGCGGATGTCCCTCGTTCTCTACGGTATCAATAGATGGGCAAATGAGAACCTCATGGATGCAGTGATTCATATACACTTTAACGACTATCCGCGCCCGAGTCCCTGGACAGACGGAATTTACAAAGGCTTTGCTATCTACGTGCCCGAAAGCCAGATGGCAAACGCAAAGGAGAGCAGCGGTCTTGCGAAGAGTATTTTTACCCAATTGCGCAAGGAATACAGAATAAGCACGTATGAAAAAGAAAAAGCTGGCATTGTTCCGGATCAAACACTTATCGCCCTCGGTTCCAAAGGCACTTTGTTCCCAAACGTGCGCTCAGTGCTCGTCGAGTATGGGTACATCTATCGCTTCAAAACTTCTAAAGCAAGAGAAAGCGCGTATGCAAAGATGACAGCATACACTGTAGCAGGCCTCAAAAATTATTTCTTCAAAAAGTAAACACCTGTATTATCTCCCGCCGAGGACTTTAAGCGCTTCGCGAATCTTGGTATTCATGTCTGCGCCTTCTTCTACTTTTTTAAGCGCTTCTCGCGCTTCGTGTTCTCTGTAGCCGAGAGACTTCAAGGCTTCGAGGGCGTCAAGCATGTTCAAGTTGCCTTGGAGTGATTCTTCTTTTTGCTCTTCGGTAAGGGTGCCAACTTTGTCTCGAAGTTCGAGGACGATTTTCTCGGCGGTCTTTTTACCAATACCGGAGATCTTGGTAAGGTAGGCGGTGTCGCCACTCGTGATCGCTTTCCGCAATATATCAACCGAAGCAACAGCGAGGATCGTAAGCGCGCCCTTTGGCCCGATACCAGAGACTTGAATCAAAAGTTCAAAAAATTGTAGCTCCTCACGCTCGAGGAAACCATACAGATCAAGCGCGTCTTCCCGCACATGCATATGGGTCCAGAAGAAAACTTCTTTACCTACCTCCGCCTGTGCGGCAGTATCGCCCGAGACACTCAATTTATACCCGACGCCGTGGACGTTTATAATAATGCTTTTTTCACCTACATGGATAACCTTACCCTCTATGCTACCAATCATATGTGTATCATAACATAGCGGCCTTCACCGGCGGAGCTTTTTCGAATGGTCTGGCCGAGGTGCGAGCCTCGGAGAACCAAGGACCTGAGAAAAAGCTCCGCCGGTTTCGGCCTTGCATTTTATGCCTTTTTCTGGTATATTATATCTATGCCAATTACAAAATCTGCTAAGAAAGCAATCCGCGTATCGGCGCGCAAAAAGGCCTTTAATGACGCTCGCAAGAAGGTCATGAAGGACGTCATGAAGCGCGTTTCAAAGCTCGCAAAGACGGACAAGGCAGCTGCCGAAAAGATGCTCGTAACCGCTTTTCAAGCTATCGACAAAGCTGCAAAGCGCGGCGTGATCAAAAAGAATAACGCTGCTCGCAAGAAGTCTCGGCTTTCTAGATTAGTAAAATAAAAATTACACAAACTAAAAACTCCCCGACCTAGGTCGGGGAGTTTTTAGTTTTCTATATTCGTAACGAATTACGAATGATACGTTGTCGTGGTAGAGCCTGGGAGGTTGCTTGGTGGGTTGCCGTAGTTATGATGCATCGGCTGTGCCCCTGGCTGACCGCCGTAGGTTGTGGTAATCATTCGTGGTTGTGCACTCCAAGGAGACGGACCAAAGAGGTGTCGGAGAAGGAGGATGAGAATAAGGACGAGTACAATGAGGAGTAACCATCCAAACAGATTTTCTGGAAGAAATCCTACTCCAAAGACACTTGCTCCGAGCGAATTAGGCCCTACTCGTTCTGCATTAGCATCTGCTATTACGAGTGGTGCGGGGCACACATTCGCAGAAACATTTGCCGAAACTGTCTGAGGGAAGCCTAGATTGTCTACATACGTAAGGGTTGCAGGGAAGTTAAGTGGTGCGCCATGCCTTGCATTTTCTCGGACATGTACACGGATACTGACACTTCCTGAAGCCCCTGGGCGGAGGCCACCCAAATTAAAGATCAGGGTCTGGCCGCTTCGGGTAGGATTGCTTGGAGTCGAATACATATAATCAACTTCGTATGGCAAATCTACCCGGAGACTCAAATTGGAAACTCCTGCAGTGCCAACATTTTGGTAGGTAACAGTGTATACGATCTCGTCGCCTGGGCATGGGTTAGTATTGTCGAGGCTTGGGATAATCGGCTGATTGCGATCTACCGATGAACTTACGACGATGAGAGGATTACCCACTGGCCGTGGTTTCGGAGGGATATATACTGGCGGCTTGGGCACTATTGGTTTTGGATATACGCTAATTGCTACAGAGTCGGTCGCAGAGCCGTGCCTGTTTTCACATCGTATTGCAAACGTTACAGAGCCGGAGAGCGTACCGGTGCTAAATGAGCCAGATCGGTTTCTGTTGCTACCATTCCAGCCGCTTGTACCGCCTGTGCCTCGGCAGCGATCTGCGTTGTTAGAACTCCAGCTTACGGTGCTTGAGCCACCTTCCACTACACTTGTTGGATTTGCCCAGATCGTAACTGTCGGGCGGACATTATCGTCGTCATCATCCTCTTCGTCAACAGATATGGTCACAGAGTCAGTTGCTGATCCGTTTTCGTTTTCACAGCGGATAGTAAAGGTTACATCACGAGTAAGGTCGCCGGTGTTAAATGATCCACTACGGGCCCGATTGCCAGACCATCCACTTGTGCCACCACTGCCTCGGCAGGTGTCTGCATGCGTAGAACTCCAGCGAACGGTAGTGCTGTCATCAAAGTCTACATGTGTATCGTCTGCACGGATGTCCACAGTAGGCTTTCTATTGTCGTTGCCATCGTCATCATCTCTCGTGTCACATTTTACAGTGAACGTTTTTATTTGTCCTTGTGCGGTACCAGAATCACTTGAGCCCATTGCCCGGTAGTAATACGTTTTGTTCGGAGTGAGGCCGTAGATAGGCTGGCTAAAGTTCGAGTCTGTGGTAAAGGTTTCTCGGGTAGTTGAGTTCCCCAGAGCAGTTGTTTCGCCCCATTCGAACCAGACACTTGCGCTGTCATTGCCTTTGAGTTCGAGGTATCCGTTGATGCGGGTCGTTGTCGTTTTGCCGCAGTGGGTAGTGATCGTTTCTGCAGATGCAGTTGGAACACTGATCAACATTGCGAGAAGTCCAAGTGCGATAATACTAATTTTTATTTTTGTTTTCATAGATATAGTGCTTCGTTACTCGTGATCTTACAATGTCGTAATAACTATCTTTGGTGCGACCTTTATGGTGACCGATGCATCACGGCTGCCGAATTCATTGATACAACTAATTATGAACGTTGTTTCTTCTTCGAGCATTCCAGTTTTGCCAAAACCGCGAAGCTTCTTGTTGCCGATCCAGTTTGATGTGCCTGCGACGCCTTCACAAGTGTCAGCATCTTCTGATTCCCAGCGGAGGGTTGTTTCTTTGCCGAACGGTACGCGTTCCTTGTCAGCCCAGATTCGCACGATCGGTTCCTTGCCGTGTACGATGACTGTCACTGATGCGCTGTCGCTCACGCCACGTTCGTTTTCACAGGTGATGTTGAATGTCGTGTCACGTTCAAGCTTGCCAGTATTAAATACTCCAGAGAAACTCTTTCTCCCAGCCCAGCCACGACTACCTGCATCCGCAGTACATCGTGTTGCATTTTCAGACGTCCAGTGAATATTTGTAGATTCACCAGTATCGAGTTCCGGATCAGTTGCTCTAATTTCAACTGTCGGACCGCCGACACTTGCACGTACTGATGCGCTCACTGCTTTACCGGCTCTGTTTTCACAGGTAATGCTAAATGTGGTTGTCTTGGTGATAGCGCCAGTAGGGAAGACACCAGCAAATGCTTTCGTAGAACTTGTCCAGCCGTTTGTACCGCCAGTTGTTCGGCAGACATTTACATTTCGAGCCTCCCAGCGTACGTTGGTGTCTTCGCCAGCGACAAGGTTCTCGTCATCGATCGAGAGATCGACAGTCGGATTCGCTATATTTTCATCGGCTACGTTGACCGTAACTGAGGCGCTTGCCGACTTACCAGCGGAGTTTTTACATGTAATATTATATGTCGTATCTTCTCTCAATTTTCCTGTAGGGAAAATGCCAGAAAGTTCGTCTTCGTTTTTCCAGGCACCGGAACCACCAGTCATCTTACACGACTGTGCGTTTGTAGAATTCCAGTGTATGTTCGTGCCTGTGTTGAATGGCAACTCGTTTTCGGTATCAGCAAAGATACGCACTGTTGGGCCGCCTTCTTCACGTACATCGATCGTAAGTGTCGCTGTTGTCGAACCGGCGTTATTTGTACAGGTGAGCTCGTACGTTTTTGCGCGAGTCAAGTTGCCTGTGGTAGTGGATCCACCGTTTGTACTCTTTGAACCCGACCAATCGCCACTGGCGCGGCATGAATCCGCGTTTTGTACGTCCCAGTGGATTTTGGTTTTTGTATTAAATGGCACTTCGTTATTCTCTGCATCAGAGCGGAGGATTACTGTCGGCTTTTGGGCTTGTGGACTTACCACAATCGTGAGGGAATCAGATGCAGAATCAGTCTTGTTTTCGCAACGGATATTGTATGTTTTTGAACTAGTCAAAATTCCTGTACCGGAAAATCCGCCGTGAGTATTTTTCATTCCCGACCAGTCACCAGTCGCCGTACACGAATCTGCATTCTTTACTTCCCAGTGGATAGTAGTGCTCTCACCTGAAAGGAGGTTGTATTTATCCGCGGTGAGTTTTACAAAAGGCTTCTTTACTATTTGCTTGTACTTGCAAGGAAGCGGTCCGCCATAATTTTCTGCATGGCGATCTTCACACTTCTGCGGAGGATACTTACATGGCAAACTACCGCCGTAGTTTATAGCATCGCGATCTTCACACTTTGGTTTTGGGTATTTACATGGTAGTGGTCCACCATAGTTGATAGCGTCAGGATCAGTACACTTCTTTGGTGCGTACTTGCATGGAAGAGGACCACCGTAGTTTATAGCATCTGGGTCTTCACACTTTTGCGGCTTGGGAGTACAGTCTTTGACTTCAAAACTTACTTTGTTGGAGACTGCAGAGATAGAATTAAAGTCTTTGGTAATACTTGCCGTTTTAGTCCAGCGGCCGATATCTTGGATGCGCCATGGGTGGCCGTAGCCGTCCCAGAATGCGTTGCTATCAAGTCTGTGTTGATATGATGCATTTTCTTCGCCTGTCGGCTTGCCGTTTTGGGTTGAGGACCAGACTACCTTTGCATTCGCGAGGTTTTGCGATGCTTGGACAGTATAAAATGGTCGATCGTTATCCTGTGAGCCGTCTCGGTAGACACAGAAAGTCTTCGAGTCGATAGAAAGAGAGACTGTTGACTTTGGGTATTTACAAGGGAGTTTACCGCCGTAGTTTATAGCGTCGTGGTCTTCACACTTTGGTTCTGGCTGTGGGTACTTGCATGGAAGTTTACCGCCATAGTTTATGGCGTCACGATCTTCACATCGCGGCTCTGGATCTGGAGTACATTTCTTCGTGCGGAAAGTGAGAGTGTCGCCAACTGCTCGCCCGTATGGGTTTTCAGCGATTCCACGGAAAGAGTACATCGTGTCTTCACGAAGACCAGTTATCCTCTGGCTGACATGCGAATCATGGTCAAAGAATTGTTCACGGGTCTTTCTGTTGAGGGAATTACCTTCGCCCCATTCGAACCATACGATTGTTTCTGCGCCGTTAACAAAAACTTCACCATTTAAGGTCGCGCTCGTACAGTCCGGATCCGCATACGTACCGGATGCTTGTGCGATATTCGCTCCCCCGAATCCTGCAAAGAGGGAAGTGCAAATACTAAAGAGGGTTATAAAACCCACTACCTGGCGCGCGATACTTTTTTGTATTATGTTATACATATATTTCTAAAATTTAAGCTTAATAATAATTCATTTTTTCTATTTATAATGACTCCCCAAAGGCCTTTCTCTTACTCTGCCTTTTTGGGTATTGTAAACCTTCGTTTTATCACTCAAAACCCTATTTGTCAACCGGGTTTGTTGTATTAAATTACTCTCTTTAATTATATAATATTCTTGACAAAATGTCAACCCAGTATTGAAATTATGGGCGGCATTTCCTTAAAATATCGATATTTAAGGCCTTTTTTAGCATTTTATCAATACCTTGAGGAAACGCAGGAGAGTGGGCACACACTCTCCGTGCGTTTCCCACTCTCCTGACAGATATTAACTAGTCAGGAGAGATTTTTTACCGCCACCCTGGGGCGTCACCCCCACGGTTGCGGTCGTACTGACCGGAGCCGCGGCTCCGGTCATTGTAGGTAAACCCGCCGCGGCGGGTGGGGACTTGGTAGTCCCCATAGCGCTGGGGCTGGCCAGCGCTATAGTCTCGGCCACCTCGGCCATACCCCTGGCGCAGGGGTTGGCCGCGGCGGTCCGTGGCTGGGAGGCTGTTGAACCCCGGGCCGCCCCGAGGCTCAACATACCGGGGCTGGCTGCGCCCCGGCCCTTGGCGGTACGACCTGTTGTCGTACCGCCGCGACCGGTCCTCATACGAGAACCGGTCACCGCCGTGGTAATAATCATCACCGCGGTAGGAGGAACGGGAATCATACGACTGATTCCCGCTGTTGATGGCTAATCCACCTAAATTTAGGTGGAAGCCACCGCCCCCGCCGTCGCGGGAGCCATCATCTACCAAAGTCCTGCTCCCGTCGGAGCAGAACTCCCACAATTTTTTCTTAAAAACCTGCTGTTGGCAGGTTTTTTGGGGAGCCTGTGGCGACTCCACGTTTAAATTGGCAGTAGCGCTGGCCGAAGCGCTACTATCCCCCCCCGGCGCCGGGGGAAGCGACGGTGGCATGAACTCCCGCTCAGGTGGCGCCGCCTGAGCGGGAGCGGGGATTGCCACCACCGAGTAAACTCGGTTTTGGCAATCCCACATGCGGAGCACTTTGCCGGTGCTCCGCTCATACACGAATTTTCGCCCGCGTTCGACGCGGACGAACCCTCGACCGCCGGCACGGTCGGGGAGGTCCATTTCCACCACGGCATCCTCAGGGATGCCGGCGACCACCTCGCCAGGCCCCAGCGGTGCAGTCCGCCGGGTCCTGGCGCTCGGCACGTACCAGGGGGCGTTGGTGGCGGCCAACGCCTCAGCCTGGGTCGCCCAGTGGTCGACCACCTGCCCGGAAACTGCCGGGCACAGGGCGGTTGTACTTACAACCGCCAATGCAATTATCAAAAAAACTTGGGCCCAAGTTTTTTTCATAACTTTCTCCCTTCTAGTTTTGAAAGAACGGCCGGGCAGCCGGATTGCTGCCCGACCGTCCTTTACACTGCTCGTGATATAATCATATTTTTACGAAAAAGTCAAGGGCACCGCATCCTTTCACTATCTTGAAAACACTTTCTTTAGCAAGAACCGTTCTTGCTAGGACGCTAGGATTTTGTATCTTGTGTATCTTGGAGATACCTCAAAAAGAATTCCACGTGTGCAACGCCGCAGGAGATTATGAATGTAGCAGAAGGATCTTTTTGAAGTACTGCTTTGATTTTCTCGGCGACTACTTTGGTGCCGTACGGACAAATGGCGATCCAAAAGTCGCTGTACCGCCCCTCAAATTCTCTGGCTGCGTCAGGGTACATCTCGCGCCATTTTGCAATGTCATCATGTGATACTGCCCCCGCTATGATTTGTAAAGGGAGGGAAGTGTGCTCATTATATTCTTTCGTAAAGCGGATCAAATCTTTGTATTCTTTGAAACTTTGTTGTTCTAAGTCTATGTCGACTGTTTCTCCTTGTATGAATTTATTTACTGGCTCTTCGTATTCGTTCCCTCCTCTCATTTCCAAGACCAGGTGGCTAAATTCTCCCGAATGCTCTTTTATATATTTTTCGATTTCTTTGTTTCGAGGTGAAGGATGGTGTTCTCCAAATATCATAACTTTCCCATCCAAAGCGGAGACTACGCTTTTAATAAACGACTCGCGTTTTGCATATGCTTCCGGGGTCCAATGGTATTTATAGTATTTGAGTGGATCTTCAGGGGCTAGGTTTTCCAGTGGAACTGCTGGATTGGTGGGAAGTTCGCTCGATTTTAGTATTGGCTCTTTTTGTTCAGGCATTTAAGTATTTAAGTAATATGTTTGGTCACAACTCAAGGTGCCTTCGGTAGGAATCGAACCTACATCAAAGCCTTAGAAGAGCTCTGTTCTATCCATTGAACTACGAAGGCAAATAGCCCTAAACACCTTTAATATACTATGAAAGGGATTCTTTTCCAAAGAAAATAATGCGAGTGCGCGGTGTAAGACTCGAACTTACGACCTTCCCGGTGTAAACGGGTTGCTCTACCAACTGAGCTAACCGCGCATAGTGTTCTATATTTATACACTACTACGTTGCCTTATTCAAGGTATATAGCAGGTAATTAAAAATTTTATACCGATGGGTCAACGAACGGGGAAGGCTTTTGGAGGATTTCGACGGACCGCTTTTCGCGCAGCTCGAAATATTCGAGCGCTTTGTCGAGCCGCTCTTTGTCTACTATCTTTTTGATGCTTGACGAATTACTACTAGTATCAATTTCTCTATTTACTTTCTGAAAGACAAAGTGGCCAAAGATTGCTGAGGCGAGAGCCGAAAGAGCGACGACGTATACCGCGATTTGCCAATACAAGTCCGGCCGGATGTATACATCCCGCTTTTTGAATTTTTTTTGCCCTTTCAGGGTTTGTAATTTTTTGAAATTAAATTTGAGGTCCATAAGGATTATTTTACAAATGTGATAAGTTTGATATCCATAGTCGCGCGCCACAGTGGAGTTGCGAGCGGGATCAATGCACCTGCGGCGTCGGTTTGGGTGGGAGCAGTTGTTTCTATAACCAGGGAATTAAATTCGAGGATATACGGGAAATGTTCGAGGAGGTGTATGAAAGTCGTGAGTGCTTTAAAGCTACCATCGGCAGAAACTCTGATACGGAGGCTGGTACTATCCTGCGATATGTCGACGTAGGAGACCTGTACCCGTACTCCGACTGCTTTCCCAGTATTTTCTATTTCATTTAAAAAAGGCACAACGTCGGAACTTTTCGAAAAATGAGTATCGAGTCGTGCGCGGTCGGCACGAATGAGCGCGAGCGAACGGTCGAGGAGGCGCAACTCTTCGCGTTTTTGCGCTTCACTCTCTGCCGCGAGCGTGACCTCTTCCGCTTTTTCATTATTTTTTACTATCTGTTCATAGAGGAAAAAGAAAGTAGTGAGCATAAGAATGAAGGCGCCTATGCTAAAAGGAAGTATAAGTTTTTTAAAGTAGTTATACATAATTATTGTGTCGCTTGTGTTGCCTGGCCGGGAGCTTTCGGCACGAGGGTTAGGTTAAACTCGATATTTTCTCCTTTCACAAAGTTTGAAATCGGGAGGGCGACGCCTTGGAAGGCAGCATCTCGCTCAAATGCTTGGCGGAACTGGAGCAATGCTTCCCGCGAAGCGGCAGTCCCGCGGACGCGGAGTATTGTGCCTTTCTTCGTATCGACCTCGTAGGCGATTTGTGTAATCCGTATGCCTCTTTGTTTCTTTCCGATGACTGCCTGCAAAACGCTTTCCGAGACCGAGAAACGATTCTTTTGTGCCGACTCAACGAGCTGTAATTTGTAGTTGAGGTCAGTTACGCTCTTGTGTGTTTCTTCGTCAAAAGTTGGCACTGGCTCCGCCTTTTGTAATTCAAGTATTGCTTCCGCGCTTCCTTTCTTTGCGATTGAGCTAAGGTATGCGGGGAGGAGAGTGGCCGTAGCGACCGCAGAGACAGTGGCGAAGGTGAGTAAGATGAGAACCAAAAGTCGGAGATAAAAATCCCCGCGCATTCTTTTCTTTTCTTTGTTTGGGATGAGGTTTAGCATACTTTATTCATAATCCCCGAGCGCGAGTCCGAGAGCCGCAGCAAAAGCGATCGACCTTTGTAATGGAATTTCAGGTACATAATGTTCAGCGCTGTCGATGTTGACCCAGACATTTGCGAGTTCGACTGGCATTTTCATACTGAGAGAGAGATAATCAGTGAGGCCGATCAAATTCGAATCTCCACCGACAAGCAATATTTTCTTGATCGGCGGATTCGCATGGCCTTCTTCGTCTTTGTGTGTATGCCAGTAGATATAATGCTTCTCGATTTCATCGCGAAGTACGGACACACTGTTTAGAAGCACTGAAAACATTTCGCGGTTGGTCGTATTGCGTTCGAGCCCATGTTCCTGTTTCATTTTTTCCGCTTCTTCGAGCGTCGCGTTAAACGTTTTTGCGATCGCTTCGTCAAGCGAGATTCCTCCGATGTCGAGAGTAGACGTAAATACTACCATCTCGTGCGAGGCGATAAAGATGCCCGTGCGCTTTTTGCCGAAGTCGACGATCATATATGTCCCCGTGTCGCCTTTGGGCACGACTGCACGGGCGATCGCCTGGGCTTCGAGTTCGCAGGACTGCACCTGGAGGCCAGAATTTTTGAAAATGAGAAGGTAGTTTTCGACCACCACTTTTGGTATAGTCCCCACCTCGAGCTCGAGGTATTGCGAATCTTCGCCTATGATTTCATAATCAAAGATCGCATCGGGAGCCGCTATCGGGACGTGTTCTTCGAGTACGAGCTCGATACTTTCCCGTACATTTTTAAGTCCCGTTTTTTCTAATTTTAGTTTAAAAAGGTATACCTGCTCTTCGGGGAGGGAAATGCGGACGGATTGTATGCCTACTTCTTTTCCGAGATTTGCGAGGATACTCTGGAGTCGCGTTGAGTCTCGTATTTTTCCGGATTCAATAATTCCCGGCGGAATAGCTCGTTCGCCGAAGCGGCCCATCTTTGTACCTACTCGAGTGTCGAGGAGCTCGGCGTATTTGATAGATTCATCTGAAATATCGAGTCCGAATGATGGCGCGCGGAAGAATCGAGGTAAAGGAAAAAAATGGAGAAAGAATCTACTAAATGAATTCCGAAGCATATACTGCTATTATACCCGGTAGTGAGACTTTTTTAAAGCTCTACTGCCGGGTTATGCTATATTATTTTTTTATTTGGCGCGCGTGCCGACCGGAATACCGTCATGCGGAGAGAGAAGCGAAAAATTTTCTCCGTCTTCGGTGGAGACAGCGAGGATCATGCCGTTACTTTCGTATCTGCGAATAGTACGTGGTTCTAAATTGGCGACAAACATGCATTTTGTGCCGACCAGAACCTCTGGGTCAGGGAAGTAGCGGGAGATTCCAGAAACAATTTGGCGCGGTTCGGGCTCACCGAGGTCCACCGAAAGTTTCAGAAGTTTGTCCGTGTCTGGGATTTTCTCTGCAGAGAGTATTTTCCCGACTGCGAGCTCTACTTTCTTAAAATCATCGATTGAAATCATGTTGGGATTATAACATGAATTATATTTTGCTTCTTTATTATGCTACAATAGACAGATGTCATGGTTTTTCATAGCCCTGGCTGCTCCATTCCTCTGGGCTCTGGTTAATATTTCCGATCAGTATTTGGTGGGGCGCTACGCAGTGGGCAAACGTGGCTCAGGTGGCCTCGTGCTTTTTTCGAGCTTAGTTGGCATCTTTGTTGCCATTGGTATCGGCCTTTTTGTGCCACATCTCTTCTCTATTAGTCGTCTCGATATTTTTCTTCTCCTTGTGGCTGGGGCTATCACTGCCTTTTGGGTGATACTCTATTTATACGCTCTCGAGATCGAAGAAGTTTCGAGCGTGGTGCCGTGGTTCCTTACTATTCCGGTTTTTGGTTATGGGCTCGGATACATATTCTTGGGGGAGACGCTTACTCGGGAGCAACTCCTCGGCGCTTTTATTATCTTGATCGGAGTGTTTCTCATCTCGATCGATTTTTCTGGTCCGAAGAAAAAGATAAAATGGGTGCCCGCGGCGTATATGCTCGGGGCGTGCTTCTTGATCGCGGTGGCTGGTGTCCTCTTTAAATACGTGACCATTGTTGGCGACTTCTGGGTATCTTCGTTCTGGGAGTATGTAGGCCTCGGGATCTCGGGGCTTTTTTTGTATATTTGCATCCCAAAGTACCGCAAGGAATTTCACCTCATGAATCAAACCGGCGGCTGGAAGATCTTTGCCCTAAACGCCGCGAGCGAGGTGACCACCATCATCGGCAATATGCTCACGAACTACGCTTTTCTCCTCGCCCCTGTCACCATGGTCTACCTTGTCTCTAGTTTCCAGCCCGCGATTGTCCTTTTTCTCTCGATCATCTTGACCGAGCTTGCTCCGGGCCTCATCATGCACGAAGACCTAAAAGAACGCGTCCTCCTCCCCAAGGTCATCGCCATCGCCCTCATGATCGCAGGGAGTATTATATTGTTTTTGTAGAACCGTTGCTGTGACTTGCTGTAACTTATGAAATTCCTGAAGCACAAACTTTTTAAAAAATTTTTAGTTGGGTTTGGGTGTCTCTTAGTTATCCTTTTCGCTTGGCAAGGAACAAAGAAAGCTCCCACAGAAGGGGATTGGCAAGAGCAGCTTCGCATACCTTCGACTGCAGAATTTAATGGCGACTTGGTGACAGTCAAAAATGTGCGGAATTTCCGATACTATCCGACTGAGGCAGATATGCACCCAGGGTATTACGACCGCACGTATAACCTAAATGAAATAAAAAAGGTGTGGTATGTGACCGAGCCGTTTAACGAGAATCAGTTAGCGGCACATACTTTTGTTTCGTTTGAATTTAATAACGGAGACTTTCTCGCGATCAGCATCGAAGCACGCAAAACAAAAGATCAAACATACAGCCTCTGGAAGGGAATGTTTCGCACGTATCCGCTCATGTATGTAGCCGCAGACGAACGAGACGTGTTGCTCCTGCGTGCGAATCTGCGAAAAGATAAAGTATACGTTTACCCGGTAAAGTTAGAAAAACCAGAAAACGCGCGGCTGCTCCTTGCTGATATGCTCACAACTATGAATGAACTCGTTACTACCAAGCCCGCATGGTACCAGACTCTCTTTGCAAATTGCACTTCGCGCATTGCGGCCCATGTAAACAAAATCACCCCCGGACGAATTTCCATTTTTTCTTGGCAGCTGTGGCTCACTGCTTCGGCCGACGAGCTTGCCCTCAAACACGGCCTCCTCGATACGGATTTATCTATAGAAAAAGCGAGAGAGAAATATAATGTGAACGAAGCATCAGAGCGAGCAGGGGACGCGCCAAACTATTCAGCAGAGATTAGGAAATTTGAATTTTAGCAACTTTTAGCAAGAACCGTTCTTGCTAATCCCTTGCTAATCCGAGACAATTTTCCCTTTGCAGCTACCTGTCCTAAAATATTATTTAGAATGGGCGAGAAGCAATATGTAAGAATAAAAAATAACAGCCAGCGAACTTGGATGCAAGTTTGCTGGCTGTTTCGATGTTTGAGAGTTTTTAATGCAGGACTCTCAGCCTGCCGATCATAATCACAGAGTTGTAATTATGATCGAGCCGAAGCTCAGGTAATTCGACCAGGTACCGGCCGAATTGGTGACCCGAGCATAAAGTCTCCATGTGGAATTTGTGGGTTGTGGGATGGTAAACACCACGCTGGTGCTATTGACCAAGGTGAATGTTTTTGAGGTGCAACTACTCTTTAATGTCGAGGTGCAGGTATACACCTGCATGCCAGGCACGAAGCCTGTGCCAGTGAGGGTAACAGTTCTTACTGCACCACTTGGCTGGTGCAGTACCTTGGTGAGCACCGGTGTCGGCGACTCCAGGCTTACTTTGAAAGAAATCGTGCCGCCCGCGACGAGTGTTTGCGTTGTTGACGGCGTGATTGAAGTTAGTGTAAAACCAGTCGGCGCAGCACAAGACAAAGTCTTGCTGCCGACCGGCTGATTATTGAAAGTGCCAGGTCCCGTAACGCTGACACCGTTTAGTTTGCATTTCACCGACGGCACGGTGCCGTTGGTTGTGATAACTATCGTGCCCGTCGCAGCGACGGGAGCTTTGATTTGGACTTGGCAGTTCGCAATGGCAACCTGCCTTGGGCTGCCACTGTCGGTCACCGTATAGGTGGCCTTACCAAATCCAGGAGAGGTGGATGTCGAAGTTCGGTAGGTGGCTGTGGAGCCACGACCATACACCACTCCACTCCAACTGCCCCTCCGTATGCCTGTTCCCCCAGAGGAAGTACCGCGGAAGGTAGTTGACTCACCTGCAGTGATCACTGCAGGATCTGCCGAACAGGTGGCGGTCAAGGGTGCCAGCACTAATGGAGTCGTTGCGAGCGACTCTATTAAATGGCGGTAGATTTGTTCTTGGGTTTCTGATCCGGAGGTAAGATATGCCTCCAGTCGGTGCTTGCTTGTTAAAGGTCCCTGAACAGAGCAAGCATGGTGTGTGTTGTTTATGTTTGCCCGCAAACTGTATGGAACGGTGAGTATGATATCACCGCATTGGGTTGTGTAGCGAACTGCCGGGTCTGCTACATAGCTTGCAGGGGTTGCAATGTTGATAATGGAGAGTCTGTCCTTATCAGGCAGACTCCTAATAGTTGGGACATAGATCTGCGCCTCGCCGTTTCGAATTGCTTCATACGCGAGGTTGGTATATAGTGTTCCCTGACTATGGCCAACTAGAACAACCTTGTATCCTTGAACAGAGTACCCTCCGATTTTGTCGAGCAGACTTACAAAATCTGGGTCAGCAAAATTGATTCGCCCAAGGGCCAAAGCGGCTAACTGCCCAGCCGCCTGTTCCAAGTCTGTCAGGATCCAGGCACTGTGATTGTAGGCGCTGTTGAATCTGATACAGTTCGAACTTAGATTCTGAGATCTAAGAAAGTTCGAACCGATGTTGTTTACAGTGGTAGCCCACTGCTCTTCGGTCGGCACCAAAATTCCATTGATCCAAAGGAACATCGTTTTTCCATTTGGGCATGATTCGTTTTGGGCATTTGCATTATTTTTTGTTATGTTGCTGGACGCAACCAGCAACAGTATCAGAAGCAGTGAACTAATTGTGCTTCTCATACTTCCTCCCTTTTGAGATGTAAGAAAACAAAAAACACTCTAGTTTAACGGAATTGTTAAATTCTAGAGTACTTCTCTTTCTCCAACTACTTACTAATTTGTAGTTAGCAAGCAGATAGAGAAGAGAAATTTATTTGTTTTTAGTATTTGCCCTCGACTAAGGGTTGAATGCAGGCTGTATTGCCGGGATCATCTACAGTAAATGGCAAAGCTGCTTCATAGCGGGCTTGATCAATTTTTTCACGTTCTTTAGTGTTGCGAAGCATAGCCATTAAAATGTTAACATTCATGTTGTCAATTTGGCCAAGATCTCCAAATACTAAATACCAATAACAATGCTGAAATGCAAAATATTGCAGAGTCAAGGTTTTGTAATATTCATGATCGCCACTTGTTAGCATTCTTTGCAATTTAGTTTTCACCATTGCTCTCAGCACTCTCCGCACCTCTTCATTCTGTGGATACATGTACACAATTTCTCGTTCGAGGTCATCGCGCACTCCGTCATTATTGGAATCAATACCGGCGAGCGTTGCTTTGCCTGCTTCGCCTGGATCAGGAGGAAGAATAACAGGAACATCGGTCACTGGAGGAGGCAATCCCCGTGTTGAGAGAGGCTGTGGTAATTGAGAATAATCAATCTCATAGGATTTAGAATTTATGTAACCTGCTAAGCCTAAACCTATCAGGCCACGAAGCAATAACAAAAAGGGTATGGATACTATTATCAAGCCCAAAGCTATAATCGAAGCTTGTATTTGGTGCTCATCTATCCAATCTATTAATTCTCTCAATAAACCTCTTATTTTCGCCATATTTTGTCGCTAAGTCTGACCTAGCTTTTATTAGCTTAGTATAACAATCCCTCTTCTGTTTTCAAAGAAGAATCGTTTATTGTTTGAGCCTACAAGACGGAGTGTAGCTTTCTCTTCATCAAAAAGTCAAGGAAAGGGAAGTAGTGTCGGGAGCTTTCATTTTTTAGTGATATGTGGTATAATAGAAGGATAAATTTATAAAATCCTATGATCCCTGAATTTCCGGAATTTAAAGGTCTCGAGCTTGCCGACAAAGAGGACGTTGAGAAGTTCACAAAAAAATTTCCGCCCTACTCGGATTTTAATTTTGTCTCCATGTGGAGTTGGGATATTAAAGGGGAAATGGGTCTCTCGGTGCTTAATAATAATCTTGTGGTTCGTTTTACTGATTATATTACAGGAAAGCCCTTTTATTCATTTCTGGGAGACAATAAGGTGAATGAGACAGTTGAAAAGTTATTGGAATATTCTAAAGAAAAAGGTTTAAATGCACAACTGAAACTTGTTCCCGAAGAATCGATAAAAGGAATAGATACTTCTAAATTTAAAGTTGAAGAAGATCGAGATAATTTTGATTACATTTATGATATTGCAGCACTTGCTGAGTTTAAAGGAAGTAAATATCAGTCACATCGTAACTCAATAAGGCAATTTCTGAAAAACTACGAAAACTGGGAAGTTAAGATGGTTAATTTTAGCGAAATTTCTATTAAGAATAGTATAATTTCCTTATTTACTCAGTGGGTCAAGAATAAAGGAGATTCTCTATTAGTAGAGGAATATAAAAATGAGTTTTTAGCCTTAAATAAATTATTATCAATTGATGATCCATTAGTATTTGATTTAATTTGTTTTGCACTCTATGTGGACAATAATTTAGTTGGTTTTATTATAAATGGGCATATTAATGAGTATGATATTATTCACTTTGAGAAGGCGAATACCTTTTTTAAAGGTTGTTATAATTTTTTAATGCAGCAAAATTCTAAAAATTTAGACACTTTAGTAGTTGAAAAATTAAATTTTGAACAAGACTTAGGTATTGAATCTTTAAAATTTACCAAAACAAAACTTAACCCTTCAGCCTTTCTTAAAAAATATCTTGTATCAATGTGACTTGTATATTGTCTTAGCAGTTTAGTATAATATAACCTATATGCAACTTTTGAATATTCATTCTGGTTTGGCGCGAAAGTTGTCGGTCGTATTGTTTTTTATCCTTTCTGCATGGTGGGTAATTATTGCTCTGGTTTGGAGGAACGAAAGCGTGCAAGCAAACCTGACTTGGGCTGCATCTTATCAATTAATGGCCGTACTGGGAGTTATTTTTGGTCTGGCTGTAGCTAAATCTTGGGGAGGTTTTAAGAGTATTTTAGGCAAAACTGTTATTTTCTTTTGCATTGGTCTGCTTCTCCAAATTTTTGGTCAAACTATCTATAGTTTTTATAACTTGTTCCTAAAAGTTGAAATTCCGTATCCATCTTTGGCCGATTTAGGATATTTTCTTAGTATTCCTTTTTATGCATATGCCACAGTGCTCTTAGCCAAGGCGTCTGGTGCAGGATTGTCTCTAAAATTTGTCCGTAAAAAGATACAAGCTGTAGTTATACCGGTTTTAGCTTTAACTGCATCCTATTTAGTTTTCCTCAAAGGTTATGAATTTGACTGGTCGAGCCCGGTTCGAGTTTTCCTTGACTTTGGATATCCGCTTGGCCAGGCGTTTTATGTTTCTTTGGCGCTTCTAGTCTTTATTTTATCAAAAGACTATCTGGGAGGTCTCATGAGACCTAGGGTTCTTATAATATTATTTGCTTTGGCAATTCAATATATCGCCGATTATAATTTCCTGCTTCAGGCCCATAATGGGACTTGGGTCAACGGTGGTTATGGAGATTATATTTACCTTATTTCTTACTTTATCATGACGATAGCCTTGGTGAATTTAGGTAGTGCGTTTGAAACGATTAGATCAAAATAAACTTTTATGAACCCAGCGGCAAGATTTCCTGAAATAGCAGCGAAGATAATCAAGGAACAGGAGTTTGTGATTGGACCCTTGGCTTGGGAAGAAGCGCGCAAGGTAGCGGGGATACAGGTAGTAGATGAAAAGAAAGGGGAGGTTACGATACAGGATGCAGACCCGAAGGGTATCATAGACCGCCTCGTCGCTCAGTATGAAAAAATCTTTGGCAAAGCGTCGCATGCAGTGTGCCATGACGCGGTGAAAGATATCCTCGCTCAAATGCCGCCAGAAGAAGTGCCTGCGAGTTTGAGATAAAAAAATTTGAATAACTTGTGCTAGAATAGCATCATGTCTGACACTGATACGTCTCAAGATGAATTTAAGAAAATCACAGAGGAGCTCTATGAGCGGAACCTCGAGCTCGCCAAGCTCTACAAGCAAGTCGATACCCTAAACAAAGAACTCGCTACTGCAAACGAAAATCTAAAAGCTCTCATCAAGCAGCGCGAGAGTCTCGTGCATCTCGTCACTCACAAGGTGAAGGGTGCCTTTACTCGTTCGAAATACATTTTTGCGGGAATGCTCGACGGTAGCTTTGGGGAACTCGGCGATACCCTCCGGGACATGGCAACCAAAGGCCTCGAGTCTGACAATACGGGTATCGAGACCGTGGATCTCGTCCTCAATGCTGACAACTTGCAGAAAGGAAATGTGAAATACGAAATGAAGCCGATAGACTTCAAACAAATTGTCCTCGAAAAGATAGCAGATAAAAAGATCCAGGCCGAGGCGAAAGGGCTCGCCCTCGAGAGCGATATATCGCCGGACGGAACGTATGCGATGCTCGGGGATGCGTTTTGGCTTCGGGAAGTGGTAAACAATTTGATCGAAAACTCTATCCGCTATACCCGAGAAGGCAAGATCACCGTGGGCCTTTCCGGTGGCGATGGCAAGATCCTATTTTCTGTAAAGGATACGGGGGTAGGCATAAGTGACGAGGATAAAAAGATCCTCTTTACTGAAGGTGGCAGAGGGAAGGATTCGGTAAAGATCAATACGGATAGCACAGGATATGGACTCTACTCGGTAAAGCTCATTATCGATGCGCACAAGGGGCGTGTGTGGGCCGAGTCCGAAGGCCCCGGCAAAGGTTCGCAGTTTTACGTGGAATTACCTGCGGCGTAAAAAATTTATTAAATTCCTCCATCAGGGGAAGTATCTAATTCTTGTACTAACTTTGCTAGACCGCTACCTGCATCGCGAACGTCCTCATAATTTCGCGCTGCTACGTCATTAATCTTAGCAACAAGGTGCTTGAGCTGTTCGCCGCTGTAAAAATTACGCAAACGATGCGTAAATTGTATTTTACCTTGATTAGAACCATCTGGATTTTTGTTTGTCACGAAGATTTCCGAATATTCTTTGTCGTGACCGATGACTCTTATATTTAACGACTTACTCTCAAAATGAGCCTCATCATGCGGGAGCATCTCAACCTCATTGAGCACACGCTGATATTGTTCTTCCGGGGTAAGTTTAACAGGTTCTTGTGTTTCTAATGTTTTTAATTTTTTTTCTCCAAACATAAGTTTATATTAAGATTCTTGTTAATGAGTTTAGTGTATTCTTAAAACAACCAATAATCAAGTTTTCAAATTCCTCCGATCCAAATATCGCTGGAGGATGAGGGCGGCGGCGGACGCGTCGACAAAGCCCGGGCTTCTTTTTTTGCTTCGGGTGTGGGACTGCGAGGTGTGCAGTGAGCTTTTGGTCTGTGTACTCTCGCGCGCGGCGAGAGAGGTCAGGAATTCGGGTTCGCGATGGATGGGGAACTTGTATATGTCTTCGAGCTTTGCGATGAATGCATCGATTTCCTTCGAAACCTTATTTGGCATACCGGAGAAGTCCAAAGATTCGCCGATTACGACTTCGATAATATTTTCTTTTTTCAAAACCTCATCGAGTTTCGAAAAAACCTTCGTGTCGTTTGAGAGGATTTCTTTGGGGAAGGCGAGCCTGCCGTTTTCGTCGGACAAGGCGAGGCCGATACGGCGCGTGCCGTAGTCGATACCCAAAATTCGCCCCGAGAGAGTCATACAAGAATACTAGCACAAAAGCCGAATTTATGGTAAAATATACGGATGGATAGGGAAGTTATAAATATAATTGCTTTACTTTTAACTGTATGGTCTATCCCGTGGAAGCTCTATGCGGTATGGACGGCGGCAAAGCGCAGTCAGAAAATATGGTTCGTGGTGCTCATCGTCTTTAATACCTTTTCCATCCTCGAACTCATTTATATTTTCAAAGTAGCCGGCAAGAGTTGGAAGGAAGCAATGCAAGACTTCCGGGGAGGATTGCAGTCATTGAAGAAAAGATAAACTAAGGGAGGCGTCGCATAGTGGTTTAGTGCACCTGTCTTGAAAACAGGAGTGTCGCAAGGCACCGTGAGTTCGAATCTCACCGCCTCCGCATATTATTTTTAATGAATATCAATCTCGGCAATTTAAAATTTGTAAAAGCACTAGAGCATCCCGAGCTTGTGGCGCCGGCGGTTTTGGAAGGGCTGCAAAAGTTGCCCGATAATGCGCTCGTGGGCGCTGCGGCGATCGATGCGAACCTTTCTGATACGGCAAAATTTTGCGAAGAATACAGAGTCGGGATGGAACAAGCAGCAAACTGCGTCATCCTCGAAGCCAAGAGAGGAGAGAAAACTTGGTTCGCGGCATGCGTGGTGCTCGGAAGTACTCGGGCGGATGTAAACGGTGTTGCCAGGCGGACGCTCGACGCGCGGAAAGTTTCTTTCGCACCGATGGAACGTGCGGTCGCGGAGACAAAAATGGAGTACGGCGGCATTAGCCCGATCGGTTTACCAAGCGATTGGCCAATCCTCGTCGACAAAGCCGTCGCGGACTCCGGGTACGTAATTATCGGGAGCGGTATTCGCGGATCCAAGCTCGCAGTGCCGGGGTCTCTCTTTGCCACATTGCCACATGCGCAGATCATTGAGGGTTTAGCGCAAGTCAGGCTATAATGAAATCATGATAAAATATATCTTAATCACGATTATCCTCCTTATTATTCTCGGCGTTGGTTACTACCTCATCTCGCCGCTCTTTATAACGGTCAAAATCGATGAGGCTTCGCCGGAAGTAGAGCAGCCAAAGGGAGAACCAGTAGGAAGCGTAGTGGAAGAGAAAAAAGAGTCTACAGAGGTTCAAAAAGAAACAAACGAAAAGCCACAGACGAAAGTCGCTTCTGCGCAAGTTATCGGTACCACAGGGCACCCAGCTTCGGGGACAGTACGCATTATCGAAGCCGACGGAAAGCAATATATCCGCTATGAAAATTTTAAGACGATCAATGGTCCGGATATTTATGTATATCTCTCAAAGGATCTCGATGCAAAAGAATTTGTGAGTTTAGGGCGAGTAAAAGGTACAGAAGGGAATATCAATTACGAGATTCCTGCGGACATAAACGTTGCCGATTATACATACGTCATGACCTGGTGCAAAGCATTCGGTGTGTTGTTTAACTATGCGAACGTGTCAGAAATGATTTAGAAAATATAAAAATCTCTAACGTAATGAAAAAGAAAACGCAGATATTTTTGATACATGGAGGGGAAACTTTTAGGAATCGCAAAGATTATTTGAAGTATTTAAGGACTAGGCCTGTTGCCCTCCTAAATAAACCAGGTTGGGCTCGGGAATACCTAGACAAAGAGCTCGGTAAACAATTCGAGATCGTTAGGCCGCGAATGCCTCTACGAGAAAATGCAAAATATGAAGATTGGAAAATATATTTTGAACGGTTCATTCCTCTACTAGAGGATAATATTATTTTCATAGGAAACTCTCTCGGAGGAATTTTCTTAGCGAAATATTTATCAGAAAATAAATTTCCAAAGAAGATATTGGCTACTTACCTTACATGCCCGCCATTTGATGATAGTATGCCTTTTGATCATTTGACCAATAGATTTAAATTAAAATCAGACTTATCACTCCTCGAGAAAAATTCACCGAATCTTTACCTTATGTTTTCCAAAGATGATCCGGTGGTGCCAGTTGCTCACGCCGAAAAGTACCGGGCAAAATTAAAGAACGCAAAAATCATAGTTTACAAAAGCAAAAACGGGCATTTTCAAGTCTCAAAATTCCCAGAAATTGTAAAGATGATAAAGAATGACGTAAGAAATTTACGTGGTTAATTACGTAAGTTTTCGGTACGCAGCAACTCTATTAAATAGGCAATAAAATTTTCTTTCTTGCAAGGTAAGAGAGTTGCACATCTGTGCGTCATTATAGGTAGTCGGACGCGTGATCGAAAGATCAAGCGGGTGCGATATTATCAAATTAATTAACTTGAAAATTTTATGAATAATTACAATGATGACAAAAGAAACTACGGTTCATCTGGTACATCCGGAGACAAGAGTGGGGCGACGGAAACCCGCAACTTTGCGCAAGGCCATGGCGGCATGGGCGGAAGTGACCGGGGCGACGATTCATCCAATAAAAATGCGGGTGGACAAGGTGGTTCAGATAGTAACAGGTAAATACAAATTAAGCTAAATATGCCAAACTCTTTAGCCTCTAGACCAAACACAAAACCCCGACGCTACGTCGGGGTTTTGTTGTAGCACACATATGATCAAAAATAAATTTACATGGAAGGTAACACCCAAGGAAGCCATCGAAATCCAAAAAGAATTACAGCGTGAAGTTCGATTAGTTCCACTGTCGAAAGACCTTTGCTATATTGGCGGTTCGGATGCCAGCATGAATTTATTTTCTCCGGAAGGATTTGCTGGGTTTGTAACCTTGCGCTATCCAGACCTTGATCTCGTTGACCATGCAGTGTCAAAAGACAAAATTAATTTTCCATATATTCCAGGATTACTTTCGTTTCGAGAAATTCCAATGCTCCTCAAAGCATGGCAAAAATTAAAACAAAAACCAGACGTGCTCATCGTCGATGGCGTTGGCATTGCACATCCGCGGCGCTTTGGGATCGCGAGCCATGTAGGGATACTCTTGAGCATCCCGACTATCGGTTGCGCCAAGAGTGTGCTCACGGGAGTGTATAAAGAACCTGGCGATGAACCAGGGTCATTTTCATATTTGTACGATCCATTGAATACAAAAGAGATTTTAGGAGTAGCCTTGCGCACCAAGCGGGGAGTGAAGCCGGTATTTGTCTCTGCCGGCCACCTTATCACCCTTCCGGAAGCAGTCGAGATTGTGAAAAGTTGTGTCCGAAAACATAGGCTCCCAGAACCCACCCGCCTCGCCCACAACAAAGTGAACGAGTATCGAGTTCAAGCACTTTATCGAGATTAAAATTTTATCGTTCGATAAGTATCGCTCGGGCTGGGGCGCCGTCGATATTGGAAAAGTGAAGCGGTAAACAAACGAGTTCGTATTCTTTTTCCTCTGCTTCGTGGAGGGCGAGACCTTCGATAATCGGAATATTTGCTTTGAGGAGGGATACATGTGCCCGGTGGTCCGCGCCGCCGCGCTGTTTGATCGACAAGGAGTCGATGCCTACTGCTGAAACTCCAACCTTGGCGAGATAGTCTGCCGCATCGCCATCGAGATACACGTAATTTGGATAAAAGCTGTCGAAACCGCGAATAGAATTATACGTTTTCAAGAGAATGCGTTCACCTTCGCGTATGTTTTTTGCTTCAAGCTGGGCTTTGCTAATAAACTCGTTGCTTTCCTTAGAAAAGTCGAGTACTCGGCAAGGGCCTACAAAGTGAGTAAGCGGGATTTTGTCGAGCGGAAGACCACCATACACTGCGTGAAGAGGCGCGTCGACATGAGTGCCGGTGTGCGAGCCCATGGTGATCGAAGAGAGGGCAGTCTGATACTGCGGCATCGCATGATGCACCGAGACCGTGAGAGGAACATTGTCTGGGTATATAGGGGTTTTGCTGTTAAGGGGGAGTGAGATATCTATGATTTTCATCCCGTTAGTGATAGGTTGCGATCTGTAAATTGATAATTGTTACTTGCCCGTTACGTGCGACCGCGATCACTAACGGGATTCATTTCTTTATTATACGACTTTGATCTTTTCGGGTCTAGTGCCCCTTCGATATATTATTATAGGTCTTTTTTGCCAGGCTTTTATAATAGCCTCAACGATTTGCCACTCTGCTATGATTTCTCGCTCGCTCGCAAAGATGCCTTGATTGCCTTCTAGGGCGAAGTGAAAGACTCGTTCGTAGGCGTCGTAGCTCGTGCCATTTCCTGATACGAAGAATTTAAGTGTTTTGGTCGTGCCTTTAAAAAATACTTCCATAGACATTTCTTCGTGGTCGAGGGCTTTGCCGCTCTCGATTATGATAGGAACACCCGCCCACGCCGCGTGTTTGATCGAAAGTTGTACTCGGAAAAAAGTTTCAGTCTTTGAATGAGGGAGAACGCCAGGTTCGTGGGTGTAACCTTCGTATTGGCCGCGAATGATCTTCTCTTTATTGCCAAGGGAACCAAGAGAGATACGTCTTAGAATTTCCGCGCGCGCGTTTTGGATTTCTTTTGGACTCAAGTTTTTTGGTTTGGGCATGGTAATCGCAGCGAGCATTTGAAGGACGTGATTTTGCCCGACGTCTTTGAGCGCACCTAGCTTGTCGTAAAATTTGCCCCGATGGCCAATTTTGTCTTCTGGTTTATTTTCTTCGTAAAAGACTACGTGCACTTCTCTGATGTTTTTCTTATTCCAAAACTTTTCGAGATCGCGATTGCCAAAACGAAAGGGGACCATCTGAAGCATAGTATCCTTCGCGAGGTAATGATCTACTCGGAAGATTTGCGATTCGTTAAAGTATTTCTTCAGGACCGCCTGCAATTGTTTTGCCTTCGCTAAACTTCCGCCAAAAGGCTTCTCGAGCAAAATTTTCGTACTAGTATCAAGGGGAGTCCTCGATATTTCTCCTACATTTTTTACGATACTTTCCGCGATGTCCGGCGGCACCGCGAGGTAAAAGAGCGTGTTCCCGTGCATCTTTTCTTTTAATTTTTTGTAACTCTCTCGATCATTCGCGTTACCCTGTACGTATTCAAAATGCCGCAAAAATTCTTTCAGTTTTGTTTTGTTATATTTTTTCTCTTTTTTCTTGATGATATTCCTTGTGAGATTTTGTAGCTCGCTATCATCGAGCGCCTGCCGCCCAAAGCCGATAACCTTGAAGGTAACAGGCAGTAGATCCAATTCAAACAAATGCCAGAGCGCCAAGGCGAGCTTTTGCTTGTACAGTTCTCCGGTCACACCGAAGATAACTATCGAAAGGGTTTTTGGTTTGTGCATATTAGTCATAGGAGTGGTATATGGATTACCATATAACAATAGCGCTCGGCGATCAAGTAAATTTATTTGCTCGTGCGCTTCGCTTATTGCTATAATCATAGTATGGAGAGCATTGAATGGTCAGCGTTAGAATACGAAGAAAAAAATCGCGAGCGGAGCTGGTTCTGGGCGCTCGGGGTCATCGTATGTACGAGCTCAGCAGCAGCCTTCCTCTATGGCAATTACTTTTTTGGAAGCTTCCTGATCTTAGGCGGCGGGATGCTCGGTTACCTCGCTATCCGCAAGCCAGACCTCGTTT
>Ga0196963_10000591_pt1 | contig 30881 bp, 20 predicted proteins | sample S1_5metaG_FD_148600 | JGI IMG/M metagenome (GOLD analysis project Ga0196963, IMG submission 148600) | Soil microbial communities from Anza Borrego desert, Southern California, United States - S1_5 | ecosystem: Environmental > Terrestrial > Soil > Desert | place: USA: California | collected...
AGGCTGGTGGACCGCAGCCTGCGCAACATCCTGGTCGACATCACCGGCAACACGCACCGCAGCGAGTTCTGCATCGACAAGCTGTACTCGCCCGACACCTCCACCGGCCGCCTCGGCCTGCTGGAGTTGCGCGCCTTCGAGATGCCGCCCCATGCGCGCATGAGCATCGTGCAGCAGCTGCTGCTGCGGGCGCTGGTGGCGCGCTTCTGGAACGAGCCCTACCGCGCCGGCCTGGTGCGCTGGGGCACCGAGCTGCACGACCGCTTCCTGCTGCCCAGCTTCGTCTGGATGGACTTCGAGGATGTGCTTGAGGAGATGGGCCGGGCCGGCCATGCCTTCGACGCCGGTTGGTTCGCGCCGCATTTCGAGTTCCGTTTCCCGAAGGTGGGCGAGCTGACGGCCCGTGGCGTGCACATGACGCTGCGCAACGCGCTGGAGCCCTGGCACGTGATGGGCGAGGAGGGCGCGCAGGGCACCACGGTGCGCTACGTCGATTCGTCGCTGGAGCGCATGGAGATCAAGGTCACCGGCCTGGTCGATCCGCGCCACGCCGTGACCGTCAACGGCGTGGCGGTGCCGCTGCAGCCCACCGGCCGGATCGGCGAATTCGTCTGCGGCGTGCGCTACCGGGCCTGGAACCCACCCTCGGCGCTGCACCCCAGCATTGGCGTGCACGCGCCGCTGGTGATCGACCTGGTCGACCGCTGGATGCAGCGCTCGCTGGGCGGGGCGCAGTACCACGTGGCCCACCCGGGCGGGCGCAACTACTCCACCTTCCCGGTCAACGCCTACGAGGCCGAGAGCCGGCGGCTGGCGCGCTTCTTCACCATCGGCCACACGCCGGGCGAGATGAAGGTGGGCGAGCCCGAACGCAGCCTGGAGTTTCCATTCACGCTGGACCTGCGAACAGCCCGCTGAATTCCACGCATTCCGCCGGTTGCGGGTGCGGGCTGCATGCCCGCGCTGCCTGACGCAGGCATGATTCACGACCCATGCAAAGCAGCCTGCTCGCCGACGACGACCTGCCCGATGCCGCCGCCGTGGCGGCGGCGGTCGCGCACCGCGGCACGCCGGGACAGTTCGATGAACTGAGGGCGACGCTGTCGCGCGGGATGCCGGTGCCGGCCGGCGAGGTCTCGGCGCTGTGGCACGCGTTCTTCGACAGCCTGGGCCACGAGGGCTGGGCCGACCTGCGATCGCGCCAGCTGCGCGTGCAGCAGCGCGTGCGCGAGGACGGCGCCACCTACAACATCTACGCCGAACGCGGCGAGGCGGACCGGCCCTGGCCGCTGGAGCTGCTGCCCTTCATCGTCAACGCCGACGACTGGGCGGCCATCGAGCGCGGCGTGCAGCAGCGCGCCAAGCTGCTGGAACTGGCGCTGGCGGACATCTACGGTCCGCAGACGCTGTTGCGCGATGCGTTGCTGCCGCCATCCCTGGTGTTCGCGCACCCGCAGTACCTGCGGCCGGTGCACGGGCTGTGGCCGCGCGGCGGCACGCACCTGCACATCGCCGCCTTCGACCTGGCGCGCACGCCCGAGGGCACGTTCACCGTGCTGGCGCAGCGCCTGCAGGCGCCTTCGGGCCTGGGCTACCTGCTCGAGAACCGGCTCATCATCGGTCCGCAGTTCCACGACGAGTTCGTTTCGCTCCGCGTGCAGCGGCTGGCCTCCACCTTCCGCTCGCTGCTCGACGGGCTGATGCGCGCCAGCCCGGCCGGCGAGCGCTCGCGCATCGTGCTGCTGACGCCCGGGCCGCTGAACGAAACCTACTTCGAGCAGTTGTTCCTGGCGCGCTACCTCGGCGTGACCCTGGTCGAGGGATCGGACCTCACGGTGCGTGGCACGCGCCTGTACCTGAAGACGCTGCACGGCCTGGAACGCGTGCACGTGATGCTGCGCCGGGTCGACGACGAGTTCCTCGACCCGCTGGAGCTGCGTCCCGATTCCGCGCTGGGTGTGCCGGGCCTGCTGCAGTGCCTGCGCGCGGGCGAGCTGGTGATGGCCAATGCGCCGGGTGCCGGCTTCCTCGAAAGCCCCGGCCTGTCGGCGTTCTGGCCTGCGGTGGCGCGGCGCCTGCTGGGTGAAGAGCTGCTGCTGCCCGCGCCCACCACCTGGTGGTGCGGCGAGGAGGCGGTGTGGGCCGAGCAGCGCGATCGGCTGGACGAGTTCCTGGTGGCGCCGACCTTCCCGACGCGCGCCCCGACCTCGCCCGGGGCACCTCCGCCGCAGGCCGGGGCCGGCATCTCGGCCCAGATCGTCTCGCAACTGGGCGAAGCCGCCCGTGACGCGCTGATCGCCCGCATCGACGCCGATCCCGCGGCCTACACGCTGCTGACGCCGCAGCGCCCATCCGAGACGCCGGTGTGGGCCGACGGCCAGCTGTGGCCGCGCGCGGCGGTGATGCGCGTCTACGCGCTGGCCGACGGCAACGGCGGCTGGCGGGTGCTGCCCGGGGCGCTGACGCGTGTCGCCGGCCGCGACGAGACGATGCACGATCCGCTGCTGTCGATGCAGCGCGGCGCGGCCAGCGTCGACACCTGGGTGATCGCGCGCGGCGCGGTGGACAGCACCTCGCTGCTGCCGAAGGCCTTGTCCGCGGCCGAGCTGCAGGGCTGGCACCGCACCGTCAGCAGCCGGGCCGCGGAGAACCTGTTCTGGCTGGGCCGCTACACCGAGCGGGCCGAGAACAGCACGCGCCTGGCCCGCGTGATGCTGGAAGCGCTGCCCGAGGCCAGCGAGCCGGTGCTGCAGATGCTGGACACGCTGGCGCGGCGCCACGGCCTGGTGCCGGCCGGCGTGCCCACGCCGCAGCAGTCGATGCGCCTCTTCGAGCGCGCGCTGGTGCAGGGTCTGGGCTACGCCAGCGGCCTGACCAGCGTCGCCTACAACCTGCGTGCGCTGCGCGGTTGCGCCAAGGCGTTGCGCGAGCGCCTGTCGCCCGAGCACTGGAAGCTGATCCACGAGGTGGGCGACCATTTCGAGCACCACCTGGCCGCCGTGCTGGACGAGGCCGACGGCCATGCCACCGCGCCCGACGTGCTGGGCGTGCTGGCCCGCGCCACCACGCACCTGGCCGCCATCACCGGCGCGCAGACCGACCGCATGACGCGCGACGACGGCTGGCGCCTGTTGTCGGTGGGCCGGCAGATCGAGCGGCTGGACATGCTGTCGCATGCACTGGCCACCGCCTTCGAGCACGGCGTGCACGAGGCCGACGACGGCTTCGCGGTGGTGCTGGGCCTGTTCGACAGCGTGATCACCTACCGCGCGCAGTTCCAGGCCCGGCGCGAGGTGCTGCCGCTGCTGCACCTGCTGGTCTTCGACACCGACAACCCGCGCTCGCTGGCCTGGGTGGCGCGCACGATGCGCGACCGCCTGCGCAAACTGGCGCGGCAAGAGCGGACCTGGGTCGAACGCGTCATGGCCACGCTGCCGTCCCCGGAAACCTGGGGCCTGGAGGCCATGGCCGCGCCGGACGCCGCCGGACGCCACACCGCGCTGATCGAGGCACTGGCCACCTGCAGCGAAGCCGCCCGCACGCTGTCCGACGAGATCGATCGCCAGCTCTTCGTGCACGTCGTATCGTCCGAAAGGAGCGTGTGGCTGTGAGCGTTCCGACTGCGCCTGGCCGCGTGCTCGCGGTGCGCCACGAGACGCACTACGACTACGACGATCCGGTGGAAGTGGCGCACCACAGCGCCCACCTGCGCCCGCGCGACACCGAGCAGCAGCAGGTGCTGGACTGGCGGCTGCAGATCTCGCCCGAGCCCGAAGGCGGCCTCAGCGCGGTGCAGGAAAGCCGCGACGCCTTCGGCAACTGGCGCCACGGCTTCAACCATGCCACGGTGCACGAGCACCTGTCGGTGGTCTCCACCTTCCGCGTGCGCGCGCTGGAGGCCCCGAAGCCGGACGCCGCCGCCAGCCCGCCCTGGGAGGAGGCTGCGCGGATGCTGCGTTATCACGCCGGCTCGGCCCAGCCCGATGCGGTGGAGTTCATGCTCGGCTCCACCTTCGCGCCGGCGCATCCGCTGCTGCTGACCTTCGGCGAAGGCCTGTTCGAGCCCGACCGGCCGCTGCTGGAGGTCGCGCAGGCGCTGATGCACCGCGTGCACGAGCGCATGCGCTACCAGTCGAACAGCACGGACGTGGCGACCGACGCACTGCAGGCCCTGGAGCAGGGCCGCGGCGTGTGCCAGGACTTCGCGCACCTGATGATCGGCGCCTTGCGTTCGCGCGGGCTGGCGGCGCGCTACGTCAGCGGCTACCTGCTGACCCGGCCGCCGCCGGGCCAGCCGCGGCTGGTGGGGGCCGATGCCTCGCATGCCTGGGTCGCGGTGTGGTGCCCGCTGAACGGCTGGGTGGCGCTGGATCCGACGAACGACATCGCGGTCGGCCCCGACCACGTGACGCTGGCCTTCGGCCGCGACTATGCCGACGTGGCGCCCCTGCGCGGCGTGATCCGGGGCGGTGGCAGCACCCCGCCGCGCGTCGCCGTCACGGTCGAGCCGGTCGGCTGACCCCACGGCGCCCGGTCGGCTGACGCCTCCGCCCGGGGCGCTCCAGTACCATCCCGTCCCGTTTCCACCGCGCACAGGAAGGACCCCATGGCCGCCGCCAGTTTGCTCGCCCTGCTCGACGACATCGCGCTCGTGCTCGACGACGTCGCCGTGATGACCAAGGTCGCCGCGAAGAAGACCGCCGGGGTGCTGGGTGACGACCTGGCGCTCAATGCCCAGCAGGTGGCCGGCGTCCGCGCCGAGCGCGAATTGCCGGTGGTCTGGAAGGTGGCCGTCGGCTCGATGGTGAACAAGGCCATCCTGGTGCCGGTGGCGCTGCTGATCAGCGTGGTGGCGCCCTGGGCCATCGTGCCGCTGTTGATGATCGGCGGCTTGTTCCTGTGCTTCGAGGGCGTCGAGAAGCTGGCGCACAAGTTCCTCCACAGCAAGGCGGAGGACGACGCGCACCACAAGGAACTGCTGAAGACCCTGGCCGATCCGGCGGCGGACATGGTCGCCTTCGAGCGGGACAAGATCAAGGGCGCGGTGCGCACCGACTTCATCCTGTCGGCCGAGATCATCGTCATCTCGCTCGGCACCGTGGCCGACAAGCCGCTGTCCATCCAGGCCAGCGTGCTGGTCGGCATCTCGCTGCTGATGACGGTGGGGGTCTACGGCCTGGTCGCCGGCATCGTCAAGCTGGACGACGCGGGCCTGTGGCTCAACCGCCAGGCCGGCGCGCTGCAGCGCAAGCTCGGTGCCGCGCTGCTGGTGGCGGCGCCGGCGTTGATGAAGTTCCTGTCGGTCGCGGGCACCGCGGCGATGTTCCTCGTCGGCGGCGGCATCCTGGTGCACGGCATCGGGCCGCTGCACCATGCGGTGGACGCGTGGTCGCGGGCGGCTGGCGGCGTGGGCTGGCTGGTGGAGCCGCTGGTCGGCGGCCTGGCCGGCATCGTCGCCGGCGCCATCGTGCTGGCGATCGTCAGCGTGGGGAAGAAGCTGTTCGTCCGGCCGGCGTCGGCGTGACCAGCGCGGCCACCGCGCGGCCCAGGTCGATGACCGCCAGCGCGTAGTAGCTCGACCAGTTGTAACGCGTCACGGCATAGAAGTTCTGCGTGCCGGCGACGAAGCTGGGCGCGGCTTCGCCGTTCTGCAGTTCCACCAAAGCCAGCGGCCCGCCATGGGCGCGGCCGGCCTCGTCCAGATGGGCGCCGTGCTCCTGCAACTGCGCGGCGCTGAACGTCGGCAGGATGTCCGGCGCCAGCAGCGCCGCGCGCTCGCGGGCGTCGACCGGTGGTTTTACCGGGTAGTGCGTCGGCATGCCGCGCCGCCAGCCGTGCACGGCCAGGTAGTGCGCGACACTGAAGATCACGTCGGTGGCGTTGCCCGCCATGTCGATGTGGCCGTCGGCGTCGCCGTCGACCGAGAAGCGCAGGATGCTGCCGGGCATGAACTGCCCGAGGCCGATGGCGCCGGCGAACGAGCCCTTCACGCTGGCCGGCGCGAAGCCCTCGGCATCGGCCAGCAGCAGGAAGTGCTGCAGCTCGCTGCGGAAGAAGGCGCTGCGGTCCTTGCGGCCGGCCGGGAAGTCGAAGGACAGCGTGGCCAGCGCATCCAGCACGCGGAAGCCGCCGGTGAGCCGGCCGTAGTAGGTCTCGACGCCGATGATGCCGACGATCACTTCGGGCGGTACGCCATAACGCGCATGGGCCGCGTCCAGGGCACGCTGGTTGGCGCGCCAGAACGCGGCGCCGGCGCGCATGCGCTCGGGCTCGACGAAGCGGGCGCGGTAGGCTGCCCAGTTCTTCGCGGTGCCGGCCGGCGGTGGCATGATCAGCCGCGCCACCGCGGGCAGGTAGCGCGCCTGCGCCAGCGCTGACTCGACCCAGGCGCGGTCCAGGCCCAGCTCGGCTGCGGTCTCGGCGGCGAAGCGCTGCACGTCGTCGCGCCGGCCGTAGGTGACCACGTCGGGTTCGGCATCGCTGCGCACCGCGGCGGGCTTGGTGCGGGTTTTCTTCGCCGGCTTGGCGTGCAGCGGCGAGGCGAGGGCGGCGCCCAGCAGCAGCGCCACGGCAATCACGGCAGGGCGCGAGCGCTGCGCGCAGGGAGGAGTCGACGGCATCCGGAAATTATCCCGGCTGAGCCACCAGCGCTCCGGCGCGGCGCAGCCGGGCCACGTCGCGCTGGAAGTGGCGCAGCCAGCCGGGCGCGGGCAGGCGGCGGTTGGCTGGGCCGTAGCGCAGCTGGTCCAGCGCTTCCAGCGCGCTGGCGGCGGCCTGGGCCGGCTCGCCGTAGCGCTCGCGCAGCAGGGCGGCCAGCGTGCGCGGCGGGTCGTGCGGCCGTGCCTGCAGGCCCAGGCCGCGCAGGGCTTCGCAGACGGCCGTGTGCAGGCGCAGCCAGGGATCCTGCCGGTGGCGGTCCCACCAGGCCCAGCCGGCCCCGGCCAGCGCCAGGGTGCTGAGCACCCCGATCAGCACCAGCGCCAGGTCCTCCCAGCTCGGCGCCTGGATGCCCAGCGCCTGCAGCAGGTCGAACTGGCGGGAGCGGGAGTAGCTCATCACCCACCGGTTCCAGCGGTTGTCGACCAGCTCCCAGGCGCGCCGCAGCTGTTCGGCCAGCGCGGGGCTGACGTTGCCGAGCGCGCCGGCCATGAAGCCGGGGCGCGGTGCCAGCGGGCGGCTGTTGTTGACGCGCCAGGGCGCGACCGCTGCCGTCGGGTCGATGCGGCGCCAGCCCGCGCCGGCCTGCCAGAACTCCGCCCACGCGTGGGCGTTGCTCTGGCGCACGACCATCCAGCCATCGGCGTCCGCCGGTTCGGCGCCCTGGTAGCCGGTGACCACCCGTGCCGGCACACCCATCGCCCGCATCATCACGACGAAGCTGACCGCGAAGTGCTCGCAGAAGCCTTCCTTGCGATCGAACCAGAACTCGTCGACGGCATCGCGGCCGTACTCGCCGGGGGCCAGCGTGTAGCTGAATCCCTGGTTGCGGATGTGAGCGAGCAGCGCCATCGCCAGCGCGGAGGCGTCGGCATCCACCAGCTCCGGCCGTGTGCGCAAGGCCTGTGCCCAGGCCACGGAACGCGGGTTGGCGGCCAGCGGCAGGGCCACCTGTGCCGCATGGTCCGGCAGGTCCGGCACCGCCTGCAGCGCGTGCTGAGGCCAGGCGCGCGCCTGGACGCGAAGGCGCTCGGCGATCAGGCGGTCGGCCTGCCACTGCAGGTCGCTGGTGGGCGTGAACTGCCAGCCGGCGGCGCGCGGGGCGTCGGCCGGCCGGTCCGGGGTGGCTTCCAGCAGCGGCAGCAGGGGCAGGCGCAGCGGCTCGATGAACAGCTCGTACGCGATCGGCTCGCCCGTGGTGTGCAGCTCCGCCGGTTCCATGGGCAGCCCGCGGCGCACCATGGCGGACTGCCGCCACTCCAGGCCGTCGAAGCGCGACAGCACCGGACCGCGGAAGTACAGCTGGTGGTCGGGCGGTGCCGGCCCCTCGAAGCGGACCCGGAAGGCGATCGAGTCGTCGTTCGCGATTTCGGCCACGCCGCCCATGCGCATCGTGCCGGACAGCCCGGTCCTGCCCAGCGCATCCTGCGGCAGCCCCCACAGCGGACCGATGCGCGGGAACAGCACGAACAGCAGCAGCATCAGCGGCAGGCCCAGCAGGGCCGAGCGCAAGGCGATGCCGCCGGCCCGCTTCAGCGTCGGGCGGCCGACCGGCATGTTGGCCAGCACCTGGGCCGTCATCAGCCCGCAGGCCGAGACCAGCATCCACAGCGCCGTCAGCAGCGACTGCGAATAGAGGCAGTGCGTGAGCACCAGGAAGAATCCGAGGAAGAACACCACCAGCGCGTCGCGCCGGGCGCGCAGCTCCAGCGTCTTCAGCGCCATCAGCACCACCAGCAGCATCACGCCGGCTTCCTTGCCGAACAGCGTGCGCTGCGTCCACAGCGTCAGCAGCGTGGTGATGACGAGCAGGCCGATGACCGGCCAGCGGCCCGGCAGCGGCAGGTTGCGCTGCGCCAGGTGCGCGCGCCACAACAGCACCAGCGCGGTCATCAGGCCGCACCACACCGGCAGGTGGGACAGGTGCGGCACCACCGTCCAGCCGATGACGCCGAGCTGGAACAGCGTGTCGCGGGTCTCGCGCGGCAGCAGGCTCCATTCGGCGCGCAGGCCTCGGCCGCCGGCCGGCGCGGCCGCTGCCACCGTTGCGGTCGATGCCGGGTTCATGCGGTGGCCTTCGCGGGCATGGCCGAAGCCGAAGCGGCGTCTGCCGGCGCGCCCCACAAGGCCAGCGCCTGCAGCGCGGCGCGGCGCTGCAGCTCGCCTTCGCCGCAGGCCAGCTCCTGGCCCGGCAGCCGCAGGCCGAAGCTGATGCCGCGCTGTTCGGCCGTCAGCACCCAGGCCGCCAGGCGGGACAGGCGCGACTCCGCATCGGGCAGGGCGGCCAGCTGGTAGTCCAGCCACAGCTCGCGGCTGGCGTGGGCGCTGGTGTCGCGGCTGATCAGCTCGCCGCTCTTGGCGGCCTTCTTCCAGACCACCTGGCGCACCGTGTCGCCGCGGCGGTAGGCGCGCACGCCGTCGAACTCGCCGCCTGAGCGCACCTGGGCCTGGGCCTGGCCGCCGGGCGCGGGCTGGTCCTGCGGCAGTCCGTGCGCAGGCTGCTCGGGCCGCGGGTAGACCAGCAACTGGCCGGCCGGGCGCCACACGGTCCAGGCGCGGAAGAGGCCGAGCGGAAAGTTGGTCTCGGCCATCAAGGTCGGTATCGCATGCACGCCGCGCCGGGCCGGCACGAAGGCCAGGCGCGCGCTGGAGCTGCCTTCGGCCGGCACGTCGACCCAGGCCATGCCGGTGTGGCCGGCGCGGTGCACGCCGATGCCGATGCCGTGGCGCTCGCGCCCCGGGTTGCTCAGCACCACTTCCAGCAGGGCCCGCTCGCCGGCGAAGACGGGGGCCGGCGCCTTCAGGTGCAGGCTGAGCCGGCGCAGGTTGGAGTGGGTCTGGTGCATCGCCACCAGGCCCGAGCCGCACAGCATGAAGGTCAGGGCATAGCCCAGGTTCAACTGGTAGTTGATCGACGCCAGCAGCATCACCAGCAGCGTGACGGCATAGGCCCAGCCGGCACGCGTGGGCAGGATGTAGATATTGCCCTGGCCCAGCGTCCAGTGGGCGCTGCGCGGCAGGCGGTTCTCGAGATAACGTTGGATGCGCTCGGCGATCACCTGGCTCGCGTTCCTTGCGTCAGCGTGTCACGGCAGGCCCACGGCCTCGATCATCGCCCGCACCTGCTCGACGCGGCCGCGGCCGGCGGAAGCCACCGGCAGCAGGCGGTGCGCCGCGGTCTGCGGCAGGATGGCCTGCACGTCGTCGGGCGCCACGTAGTCGCGCCGCGCCAGCAGCGCGCGGGCGCGCGCGGCGCGCAGGATGGCGATGCCGGCGCGCGGGCTCAGGCCTTCGATGAACCACTGGCCCGAGCGGGTCGCGGCGATCAGCGCCTGCAGGTAGTCCAGCAGTGCATCGGACACGGTGATGCGCTGCACCGCGCCCTGGGCCTCGACCAGCTCCGCCGGCGACATCACCGCGCCGAGCCGCTCGATGACATTGCGGCGGTCCTCGCCGGACAGCAGCGCGCGCTCGGACGCGCGGTCCGGGTAGCCGAGCGTGATGCACATCAGGAAGCGGTCGAGCTGGCTTTCCGGTAGCGGGTAGGTGCCGAGTTGGTCGGACGGGTTCTGCGTCGCGATGACGAAGAAGGGCTTCGGCAGCGGCCGCGTCTCGTTCTCCACGCTGACCTGGTGCTCTTCCATCGCCTCCAGCAGCGCGCTCTGGGTCTTGGGGCCGGCGCGGTTGATCTCATCGGCCAGCAGCACCTGCGTGAAGACGGGGCCGGGGTGGAAGACGAAGGCTTCCTTCGAACGCTCGAAGACGCTGACGCCGACCAGGTCGGAGGGCATCAGGTCGGCAGTGAACTGCACGCGCGAGAACTTCAGCCCCAGCGACACCGCCAGCGCATGCGCCAGCGTGGTCTTGCCGACGCCGGGCACGTCCTCGATCAGCAGGTGGCCGCCGGCCAGCAGGCAGGCGATGCAGTCCTCGATCTGCGGCCGTTTGCCGACGATGATCGTGCTAATCTGGTCCGTCAGCCGGGTGAGGCGCTGTGCAAGCGGGGTGTCGAGCATGCGCGGCACCATAGCCCAAAAGACGGGACCCCCGAATGCCCACCGCCTACTACAGCCACCCCGAGTGCCGTTTGCACGATATGGGCGGCGGCCACCCGGAATGCCCGCAGCGGCTCGATGCGATCGCCGACCGGCTGATCGCCTCGGGCCTGGACGTGGCGCTCGAACACCGTGAAGCGCCGCTGGCCGAACTGGCCCCGCTGACCCGCGCGCACAGCACCGCGCACGTGATGCACCTGAAGGACCTGCTCGAGCAGCTGCATGCCAGCGGCGAGCGCCGCGCCATCGACCCCGACACCCTGGCCTGCCCCGGCACCTGGCGCTCCGCGCTGCGCGCCGCCGGTGCGGCGGTGGCGGCCACCGACGCGGTGATCGCCGGCGAGGTCGACAACGCCTTCTGCGCCGTGCGCCCGCCGGGCCACCACGCCACCCGCGATGCGGCGATGGGCTTCTGCTTCTTCAACAACGTGGCCATCGCTGCCCGCCATGCACTGGACGTGCATGGCCTGGAACGGGTGGCGATCGTCGACTTCGACGTGCACCACGGCAACGGCACCGAGGACATCATCGCCGGCGACGAGCGGGTGCTGATGGCCAGCTTCTTCCAGCACCCGCTGTACCCCGGCAGCGGCGCGGTGCCGATGGGCACCAACATGGTCAACGTGCCGATCCCGCCCTACACGCGCGGTGGCGAGGTGCGCGAGGTGATCGAGGCGATGTGGATGCCGCGGCTGGAGGAGTTCAAGCCGCAGATGCTGTTCGTCTCGGCCGGCTTCGATGCCCACCGCGACGACGAGCTGGGCCAGCTCGGCCTGGTGGAAGCCGACTACGAGTGGATCACCCGCCGCATCAAGGACGTGGCCGACCGCCATGCCGGCGGGCGCATCGTCTCCTGCCTGGAAGGAGGTTATGCACTGGGCGCCTTGGGCCGCAGCGTGGCGGCCCACCTGCGGGTGCTGGCCGGTCTTTGAGGATCCGCACTGACCGCGGCGGCGCGGGCCGCGGCGGTCAGCCGCCCGCGGACCAGCGCCATTGCAGGCCGAGCTGCTCGGCCAGCAGCGCCAGCAGCGCCGCGCGGTCGATCGGCTTCGACAGGAAGGCGCTGGCGCCGGCGCTGAGGCAGCGGTTGCGGTCGGCGTCCGAGGCGTTGGCCGACAGCGCGATCACCGGCAGCCGCTGCCAGCCGGCATGGCGGCGGATGCGGCGCGTGGCTTCCAGGCCGTCCATCACCGGCATCGTGGTGTCCATCAGCACCAGGTCCCAGGGCCCGGTCTCGAGCTGCAGCAGCGCCGATTCACCGTCGCCCGCGGTGCCCACCTCGAAGCCCAGCGCGCCGAGCATCTCGGACAGCATGCTGCGGTTGCCGGGCACGTCGTCGACCACCAGCAGGCGGCGCCGCGCGCCTTCGTAGCCGACCGGCAGCGGCTCCTGGCCGGCGGGCACGGCCGCGGTGTCGTCGGCCGTCACCGGAATCTCGAACCAGAAGCTGCTGCCCGCGCCGGGCAGGCTGTCGACCTGGATGTCGCCGCCCATCATGCGCACGAGCTGGCGGCTGATCGCCAGGCCGAGGCCGGTGCCGCCGATGCGCTTGGCCGCGTCGCCGCCCTGTTCGAAGGGCTGGAACAGCCGCTCGACTTGCGCGGGGTGGATGCCGACGCCGGTGTCGCGCACCTCGAAGCGCAGGACTGCCTGGCCTTCGCGCGGGGCCGCCTGGCGCACCGACAGCGTGACGCCACCGGAGTCGGTGAACTTCACCGCGTTGCCGAGCAGGTTGATCAGGATCTGGCGCAGCCGCTTCTCGTCGGCCTGGATGGTCGGTGGCAGGTCCGGCGCCAGCTCGACGTCGAAGGCGATGCCCTTCTGCTCGGCCTTGATGCGCACGATGTCGGCCACGCCGTGCAGGCTGCTGCGCAGCTCGACGGCGGAGGGGTAGAGCTCGGCCTTGCCGGCCTCGATGCGCGACAGGTCGAGGATGTCGACGATCAGCGTCAGCAGGTGCTCGCCGCTGTTGTGGATGGTGTCCAGGCCATTGATCTGGCGCGGCGTCAGCCCGGTGTCCATCTTCAGGATCTGCGCATAGCCGAGGATGGCGTTCAGCGGCGTGCGCAGCTCGTGGCTCATGCGGGCAAGGAACTGGCTCTTCGCCTGGTTCGCGACCTCGGCGCGTTCCTTGGCTTCGCTCAGTTCGGCGGTGCGGTCGCGCACCAGCTCTTCCAGGTGGTCGCGGTGGCTTTCCAGTTCCACCTCGCGTTCCTGCAGCGCCGCGATCATGCGGTTGAAGGTCTGCGCCATCGCGGCGATGTCGCGCGGGCCATCCACCGGCGCGCGGGCGTCGGTGTCGCCCCGCTCGGCGCGTTCCATCGCGTCGGAGAGCGCGGCCAGCGGCTCGGTCAGCCGCAGCGCGAGGAAGCGCACGGCGATCAGGAAGACCAGCGCGAAGGCGAGGGCGACGCTCAGGTTGACCAGGAACAGGTTGGCCTGCGTGCGGTGCAGGGTTTCCTTGCTCTGCAGCACGCGCACGTGGCCCAGCAGCTGCTCGGGGCGCACAGCGACGTCGAAGGGCGAAGCATCGCGCTTGGCCCAGACGGGCGCGACGAAGGACCAGTCGTCGTCGGTCTCGGCCTCGAGCCAGGCGCCCGAGGCCGCGCCGGCCGGGGGCGTCGGGGCGCCTATCGCCCGGCCGCGCGCCGCCCCCAGCGCCAGCAGCACCCGCCCGCCGGTGTCGCGGATCTCGATGCCGGTGACGTCGGGGAAGGCGAGCGAGGAGGCGATGGCCTCTTCCGCGTTGTCGGCCGAGGCGTACAGCAGCGCAAGCGAGCTGTTGGTGGCCAGGTTCGACGCGATGCGTTCGCCATGCTCCATCAGCGTGGCCCGCACCTGGCGTCCGCCCTGCCAGGCGCTGACGACGGCCATGAAAAGCGCCAGCAGCAGCACGCCCGCAGTCACGCCGATGCTGAGCTGGCGGCGGAACGAACTCTCGCGCATCAGGCGCAGGAGCAAGCCGCGTCTGGGCGCCGCCGGCTCGGCGCCATCGCGCAGCGCGAGGCGGGGCTCGGTGAGGTCGGTGCTGGGTGGCATGGCGTCTGAGTCTTGCAATGGTGGCGGGCTCAGCCAGCGCTGGGCCGGTCCATGTCCGGGGAGCCTGCGTGCCCGGACGTCTCGCCAGGCGAGCGAGCGCGCGCAGGCACGTTCGCCCGTGCGGGCTCGACCCGGGCAGGCTGGGCGCCCCTCCGGGGCCGCGAGCGAAGTGAACTGGGGGCCGGCATCTCAGGGTGCGGGGAAGACGAGGTCGAAGGTCGGCAGCCGGGACTGGATGTCCAGCCCCAGGTGCGCGGCGGTGCGGGTGTTGACGGCCGCGCGCGTCTCGCGCAGCGGCTGCACGCCCGGCGGGGGCCGCGGCGTGCCCAGCGCGCGCAACGCCGCGCTGGCCAGCGAACGGCCAAGCTCCAGGTTGTCCGGGTACAGCGAAAACAGTGCGCCGCGCTTGACGTGCGAGACGTTGCTGGAGAAGACCGCGAGCCCGCGGTTCCAGCCTTCCTTGAGCACCAGCGGCAGCACGGCGTTGTCGTCCACCGTGGTCGAGTCCTGCGCCAGCCACAGCGCGTCTCGCGGGGGATCGGCGGTCGCCAGCACCTGGGCGTACAGGCGCAACGCTGCCGCCTGGTCGACCGCCTCGTGCGCCAGCAGCTCCATGCCCTCGGCGCGGGCGGCATCGCGCGCCAGGCGGATCAGCCAGGCATTGAGCCGCGGGTCGTAGATCACGTGCACGCGCTTGACCGCCGGCATCAGCTTGCGCAGCCGTTGCAGCAGCAGCGCCGGATCGGGCGCGAGCGTGTGGACCGGAAAGCCGCGGACCTCGTTCTCCTGCACCGACACGACGCAGCCCACGACAACGCCCAAGTCGCTGGCCAGCCCGGCGGCCACGCGCATGCCGCTGCGGCCCAGGCCGATCAGCACCTTGATCTCCTTGCGGCGGATCTCCTCGGCGAAGTCGGCCGGGGTGGCGTTGTTGCCGGCCGCGAAGCTGGCGACGCGGCCGCGCAGGCGGTCTTCGACCCCTTCGATGATGGTGGAGAAAACGCTGCGGAACGGCTCGCCGAGGTCCGGATAGATCACTGCGATCGCACGCGCCGGATCAGCGGCGCGGGCCGGCAAGCCCGGCAGTCCGGCAAGCCCAAGCGACGCGCGCAGCAGGAGCGCACGGCGGGCGGGGTGGCGGACGTCGTCGGAGGATCTCAAGGCATCCGTGCGACGGAGTGCCGCCGTGGCAGCAGTCGAGGCGCCGCGCCCATGCTCAATCGATCACTCCCTGTCTGGCGTTGACGCGCGTCTCGAACTGCTGCGGGCCGGGCTTGCATGGCCGGCCCTCGGGCGCTGCGTGGCGTGGAAGTGTAGCCGTGCGCAACCGGATGGCGACCGCCTGCGAACCCTCGGCCCAGGGGTTCCACCCGTGGTGTGCATGGGGGGGGTGTGCGCAACATGCACGCTTTCGGGCAGTCGGATTCCGGATGACTCAGCGCACCCCCGCGGCGACCCGGCCAGGATGCTGGCGAGCGCTGGCGTTCGCCGCGCTTGCAGTGCCGGGGGCCGCATGCGCGGCGGCCGGCGCATCGCCGACGCGGGTCGTCGTGACGGCGACTGCCGCGGCCCCGACCCCGATGCCGGCGCCGGCCCCGGCCCGCACGCCCGCTGCGGTGGCCGAGGAAGAAGAACTGGCGCTCGCGCTGGCCTACGGCGGCCGGGCCACGATCAGCCTGGCCACCGGCAGCCCGCAGCCGCTGCGGCGTGCGCCGGCAGTGGCCAGCGTGATCACCGCGGACGACATCGCCGCGATGGGCGCCACCGAGCTCGACGAGGTGCTGGCCACCGTGCCGGGCCTCCACATCGCCCGCAGCAACCAGGCCTACAGCCCGCTGTACGTCGTGCGCGGCGTCTTCAGCGAGCTGAACCCGCAGACCCTGATGCTGCAGAACGGCGTGCCGATGACGACGCTGTTGGTCGGCAGCCGCGGGATCATCTGGGGCGGGCTGCCGGTGGCGCACATCGCGCGCATCGAGATCATCCGCGGCCCCGGTTCCGCGCTGTACGGCGCCGATGCCTTCGCCGGCGTGGTCAACGTCATCACCAAGTCGGCGGCGGAGATCGGCGGCACGGCGCTTGGGTTGCACGTCGGCGCCTTCGACACGCAGGACGCCTGGGTGCAGCACGGCGGGCGGCTGGGTCCGTTGGACCTGGCGGCCTTCCTGCGTGTCGGCCGCAGCGGCGGCTTCGAACGTCAGGTGGAGGCCGATGCGCAGACGCCGCTGGACCAGCTGTTCGGCACCCGCGCCAGCCTGGCACCCGGTCCGGTGAACAACCGCCTCGGCCGCGCCATCGACGGCGGGCTCGACCTGGCCTGGGGCACGGTGCGGCTGCGCGCCGGACTGAAGCAGCGCGACGAGATGGGGACGGGCGCCGGCGTGGCATCGGCACTCGATCCCTATGGCCTGGTCGGCAGCCGGCGCCTGCATGCCGACCTGAGCTGGAACGACATCGTGGCGGCCGGCGGCTGGCGGCTCGGCGCGACGCTCAGCGGCTTCCACTACCAGCAGAGCTTTCCGCGGCCGCTGCAGCTGTTCCCGCCGGGCGGCTTCGGCGGGGCGTTTCCGGACGGCATGTTCGGCGCGCCCTTCACGTGGGAGCGCCAATGGCGCTTCCAGGTGGTGGCTACCTACGGTGGCTGGAACGGCCATCTGCTGCGCATCGGCGCCGGGCACGAAGAGCTGGACATGTACCGCACCCGCGAGCTGAAGAACTTCTCGTTCATCACCAGCGGGCCGCTGGCCGGGCTGCCGATCCCGACGCCGGGCGCCCAGGTCGTCGAGTTCCCGGTCGAGCAGTCCTTCCTCGCGCCGAACCGCCGCCGCATCGACTACGGCTACGTGCAGGACGAGTGGGCACTGGCCCGCGACTGGACCCTGACCGCCGGCGTGCGGCGCGACCTGTACTCCGACTTCGGCGGCACCACCAACCCGCGCGCCGCGCTGGTGTGGGACGCGACGCTGGACCTCACCGCCAAGCTGCTCTATGGCCGCGCCTTTCGGGCCCCAGCATTCGCCGAGCTGTACAGCATCAACAACCCGGTCATCCAGGGCAACCGCGGGCTGCGCCCCGAGACCATGCGCACGCTGGAGGCGGCCTTCGCGTGGCAGGCCCGCAAGGACCTGCAGCTCAACCTCAGCCTGTACCGCTACCGCATGTCCGACATCATCCGCACGACGCCGGTGGTCGGTGGGCTTGCGAGGTTCGTCAACCTCGGCAGCCAGCGCGGCTCGGGCGCCGAGCTGGAGACCCACTGGGACGTTGATCGCCGCCTGCGCCTCGCGGCGCACTGGTCGATGCAGCGTTCGATCGACGAGACCACGGGAAGCGACGTCGGCTACGCGCCGCGCCATCGCCTGCATGCCCGCGCCGACTGGCAACTCGACAGCGGCTGGCACGCCGGCTTCCAGGCGCTGCACGTGGCCGATCGCCGGCGCGCCGCGGGTGACCAGCGGCCACCGATCGCCGACTACACCACCGTCGACCTGACGCTGCGCAGCCCGCAACTGCGCGCCGGCTGGGGATTCATCGCCACGCTGCGCAACGCCTTCGGCGCCGACGTGCGCGAGCCCAGCCTGGCCCCGGGCACCTCCTTGCCCAACGACCTGCCGATGCCGGGCCGAGGCTGGTCGCTGCAAGCCCAATACCAGTTCTGACGCCAGTGCGGAAGTCACGGCCAGGACGCGCGCATGGTGACTTGGTGCAACGTCAAGTGAACGGCCTCCGGTGACGAAAAGAGCCTAGGCGCGGCGGCTCGCCGTGCCGGCGCGGGCATGCCGAGGGGCGTCCCTGCGTCCCACCGACGTCATTGGGAGTCCTTCGATGAACTTGAAGAGTGCCATTGCGTTCGCTGCCGCGTGCAGCGCCTTGGTTGCCGGCAACGTGCAGGCGGCCAAGGACAAGGCGTCCGAGCGCCCGCTGCTGGTGATCGGGGCATCGTATTCAGAGGGCAAGACACCGTTCAACAACGGCTTGGCGCCGCTGGGCGGCATCTCCGTGGGTTTCGGCAGCTACGTGAGCCTCGGCCACGCATTGACGCGCGACGAGCGGCTGCCGGGCCACTTGATCAACGAAGCACAGGCCGGAGGAGGCACCTTCGCGCGCCCCTATTGCGCACCCGGTGCGTCCACCTGCGGCCCGGCGGCCTGGGACAGCTACCAGACGCAGCTCGAGAAGGCGTTGGCGCGGGTGGCGCTTCCGCCGTCCTTCAACACCTACAACGCAAAGTACGTCGTCGTGACGCTGGCCAACGACTGCCTGCACGCCGACGCATTCGGCATCCCGCAGCACCTGGCGCAGCCCTGCACGCCAGCGCAGATGAACGCCGTGGTCGACCGGCTCGTCGCCTTGGGCAACTTCGCGCTGTCCAAGGGCATCACGCCGATCTTCGACATGTATCCCAGCTACCGCGACCTCGACCTGCCGCTGTTCCGCACGCTGTTCGGGCTCGCCTGGGCCATTGGCGAGGCAGACTACAACACCCTGCGCGACCTGCATCGCACGCGGTTGAAGGCCGAACTGCCGCAGGCCGTCGTGCTGGACATGTGGAAGGACTTCAAGCACTCGGGAGACGGCATCCATCCCGACGACGCCACGACCCGGCGCGCTGCACGCGCCATCGCACAAGCCCTGAACCAACGAGACGCCAAGCCCTGACACACTCCGCCCCTGCGACCGGAGCGATCCGGTCGCAGTGTGTCGGCAGCGCGACACGAGGGCAGAGAGCAGGAGGCTCGGCATGGCGCTCGTTCACGCTGTCGCGGAGCATTGCGGTTTTGAGGAGGCAGTGATGCAAGCAAGCAAGATGAGCGTGCGGGCTTCGAGGTCGGCCATTGCCCTCGCGTGTGCCATGGCCGCGCTGCCACCGGGCCAGGCGCACGCCGCCAGCGAGGAGGAAGAGCTGGCGCTGGCGTTTGGCGACAAATCGACCATCAGCATCGCCACCGGCAGCGTGCAGTCCCTGCGCCGCGCGCCTGCGGTGGCCACCGTCATCACCGCGGCCGACATCGCGGCCATGGGGGCTACCGATCTCGATGAAGTGCTCGAGACGGTGCCCGGCATCCACGTCAGCCGCAACAACCAGGGCTACAACCCGTTGTACGTCGTACGCGGCATCTACAGCGAATTCAATCCGCAGACCTTGGTGCTGCAGAACGGCGTGCCGATGACGACGCTCTTCGTCGGCAACCGCGGCCTGGGCTGGGCCGGGCTGCCGCTGGAGAACGTGGCCCGCATCGAAGTCATCCGCGGGCCCGGCTCGGCCTTGTACGGGGCCGATGCGTTTGCGGGCGTCGTCAACATCATCACCAAGAACGCGGCCGACACACCGGGAACCGAGTTCGGCCTGCGGGCCGGCTCCTTCGGTGCCCGCGATGGCTGGATCCAACACGGCGGCAAGCTGGGGCCGCTGGACGTGGCCGCCTACCTGCGTGTCGGTGAGTCCGATGGGCACAAGCGGACGGTGACGGCCGATGCACAGACCGGCCTCGATCAGGTCTTCGGAACGCGGGCCAGCCTGGCCCCAGGACCGGTGAACACGGGATACGAGGCCGTGGACGGCAGTGTCGTGCTCGGCTACCGCAAGGCCCGGCTGCGCTTGGGCTACAAGCTGCGTGACGACATCGGCACCGGTGCCGGTGTAGGAAGCGCCCTTGATCCCGTGGGCAAGTTCAGGACGGAGCGCACCACCGCGGACTTCTCATGGAACGACATCGAGTTGGCGCAGGACTGGACCCTGGGCCTGACCGGAAGCTACTTCCAATACGTCAATACCTTCCCGACCCCGCTGCAGGTGTTTCCGCCCGGCGCGTTCGGCGGCTCTTTCCCGAACGGCATGTTCGGCGCGCCCAGCACCTGGGAGCGGCAGCTGAGGTTGTCGGCCGTCGCGCTCTATACGGGGCTGGCGAAGCACAACCTGCGGCTGGGCGTCGGCCACGACGACCTGGACTTGTACCGGACGCGGGAACTCAAGAATTTCAGCCTCATTGCGTCAGGACCTCTGACCGGGCTGCCCACACCCACGCCCGGCGCGCAGGTGCTCGAATTTCCGGTCGCCAGTTCCTTCCTGCAGCCGCATCGGCGCAAGGTGAGCTATGCCTACCTTCAGGACGAATGGAGCTTTTCCCGGGACTGGACTCTGACGGCCGGGGTGCGGCACGACCAGTACTCGGACTTCGGCGGCACCACGAATCCACGGCTGGCGCTGGTGTGGGACGCAAGCCTGGATCTGACGGCGAAGCTGCTCTACGGGCGCGCCTTCCGCGCGCCGGCCTTCACCGAGCTGTACAGCATCAACAACCCGGTGTATCGGGGCAATCCAGCACTGAAGCCGGAGACGATCAACACCCTCGAGGCGGCGTTCTCGTGGCAGGCCCGTGCCGACACTCAGGTGAACCTGAGCGTCTTTCGCTATGCCATGAAGGACATCATCCGCACGGCCGGAGCGGGTGACGGGACGGTCATCTTCACCAACCTCGGCACACAGCGAGGGCACGGCTTCGAGCTGGAAGCGAACCGCAACATCGGGCGCAGCCTGCGCCTTGCCGGGCACTACGCCTATCAGCGTTCCACCGATGAGGGCACCGGCCGCGACGCGGGCTATGCGCCTCACCATCACCTCTTCGGCCGCGTGGACTGGAGCGTGGCCAGCGGCTGGCTGCTGAGCGGGCAGGCCAACCGCGTCGCCGGGCGCGAGCGACCTGCGGGGGACAACCGGCCTGCGATCGCCGACTACACCACCGTGGATCTGGCGGTACGAACCAGCCAGGGCAAGCGGGGCTGGGAGTTCTCGGCGGCGGTGAAGAATCTCTTCGATGCCGACGTACGCGAGCCGAGCCTGGCCCCGGGTACGATCCCGAACGACCTGCCGATGGCGCCGCGCTCGCTCTATCTGCAGCTGATCTATCGTCTATAGGACTGCGCCGGATGGCGGCCCGGCTTCACTGTGCGGCGCAGGTTTCCTGATCCAGCGCGGGCGTGCTCCTTCCACGCTGAACTGCACCGGCAGCGACCGCCACGCGTATTGCACCGCCGACAGCTGCGGCAGCACCGGTTTGCTGGCATGCAACTGCAGGTCCGGGAAGCGGCGCAGCAGCGTACCGATGGCGATCCTGGCCTCCAGGCGGCCGAGGCCGGCGCCCAGGCAGAAGTGGATGCCGTGGCCGAAGCTCAGGTGCCGATTGGGCGTGCGCGTCACGTCGAAGACATCGGCTTGCGCGAAGGCCGCCTCGTCGCGGTTGCCGGAGGCGTTGAAGATCATCACCTGCTGGCCAGCGCTGATCAGCTGTCCGCCCAGTTCCACGTCGCGCGTGGCGATGCGGGCGAAGAACTGGAACGGCGCGTGGTAGCGCAGCGCCTCTTCGATGGCCGAGGGCAGCAGCTCCTCATCGGCACGCACCTGGGCCAGGGCCTGCGGATGTTGGAGCAGCAGGTGCGTGGCGTTGCCGATCAGGTGGGCCGTCGTTTCGAAGCCGGCGATCAGGAGCAGCCGGCAGGTACTCGTGATTTCGTCGCGCGTCAGGTGCTCGCCATCGACAGTGGCAGTGACCAGGCCGCTGATCAGGTCGTTGCGCGGCTGGCGTTCGCGCTCGGTGACCAGGGCATCCAGGTACGCCATCAGTTCGCCGACGGCATCCAGCAGGTGGGGCTCGGGCAACTGGCCCTGGATCTCCATCTCGGCCGCCTTGATGGCCGGCACCGACCAAGCCTTGAAGCGATCGCGGTCGGACGCCGGCAAGCCCAGCAGCTCGGCGATCACGGTCACCGGCAGCGGGAATGCCAGGTCGGACGCGACATCCATCTCGCCCTTGTCCGCCACCGCATCCAGCAGCACATTGGTGATGGCGCGGATGCTGGGCTCCAGATCTGCGACCACCTTGGTGGTGAAGGCGCGGGCAACGAGGCGGCGCAGCTGCGTGTGGCGCGGCGGATCCATGAAGACCAGCGTCTGCAGCTGCGAAAGATTCGAAGAGAAGGTGGCGGGATCGCCCATCACCGTCTGGATGTCGTGGTAGCCGTAGACCTCCCAGACACCGAGTGTCGGGTTGAAGGCGACGGGGGAGTTCGCGCGCATCGCGGCGTAGTGAGGATAGGGATCGGGTCTCATGCCTGCTGACATCCTTGAATGGGGACGGTGGGTTCTGTTGCCCGGGCCGGCCACGGCCGCTTGGCGGTGCCTTCGTAGGCGACGAGCGAGCAGGCGAGCGGAAACACCGCGCCGGGCGGCCGCTCGGCGGCCTCGATGAAGCACGGCGACATGCCGGCGAGGAACACTGGCACCTGGAAGTGGTGCAGTTCACGCGGCGACAGGCCGAGGTCGGCCGCCATCGCAGCCATCATCGCGGCGTAGTTCATCCGCAGGCGCGCATCGCGTTGCACCAACAGGCGCTCCACCTCGAGCGCCAGGCGCAGGTGGGGCCCACCGTCGAGCCCCAGTTCCTTGGCCAGCGCCGCCAAGCCAGGCAGGCGTTCGTCCGCCGACGCCAGCGGGCGGCCGTAGCCGTAGATCCGGCGCTGCGTCAGCTCCTGCGTCACCACGTCTTCCAGCATGGCACCTCGTTCGGTGGCCTGCCGGGCCTGGATCAGAAAGTCGGCGGCACGGACGAAGGGGTGTCCGCCATAGATGGTGGCCTCAGACACCGCCAGCGCCGCCGAAATACCCAGCGCGGGCGTGCTGCGCGTGCTACCCGCGAGTGCGGCCACCCGGTTGTTCCAGATCCGGGCATCCGGGTAGCTGGTGTGGACCCACATGGCGTGCAGCAGCCTGAGCTGCTTCGCGTCGAAGCGCCGGCCGGTGATACCGAACAGGAAGAGCCCGAGCCAGTCCATGTCGCCCAGTTCGGCATGCAGGTCATGGCCGCGGAAAACTGCGCGCGTGCCGACGAAGCACTTGCCCATGCGGGTGGGCTGCGCGCCCTCGAAGCGACTCTTCATCGCGCGACCTCGAGCGGATCGTTCTCGAGGTCCAGTTCAAAGAATGGGAACTGCTTGTGGCCGAGTGCCTGTTGCTCCAGGGCATGCGCGGCCGCGCCGGGCAGCCGCAGCAGCAGGTGCAGCATTTCGCCTTGTTCAGGCGTGAAGCCGAGGTCGGTGAACGCTGCCGCGATAACGCCGGCCAGTGCCAACGGTGCCCTGGCAACTTCTTCCAGTGCCAGGCGGTGCGCGGCCAGCCAGGGCGTGACCGCGCCTGGGCTCAGCGCGGCCAGCCTCTCGAGCGTGCGCTGCACCAGGGTCGGCGTGACGCTGGCGTGCGGATCGAAGCCGGGCGCGTGTTCGGCCTCGGGCCAGATGCCGACAACGGGGGTGGCTGGGACGCGGATCCGCCGCTGCCAGGCGGACGGGTCCATGCCGCACTCGCGCCACCCGGTCATCGCGAGGAATACCTCGCGCGCGCCGGTGTACTGGCCTGCACCTACCGCGAGCGCCGCGATCAGGCTGGCCGCCGCGGTCGAGCCGCCAACGCCCGCGCACATGGCTGCGTGCACTGCGGGATCGCGCGGGCCAGGGTTGGCCAGCGCAACGGCCAGTGCATCGAGCAGCGCGGCCTGTTCGGGCCGGGGAGCTTCGCCGCGAAACAGCAGGTAGACCATGTCGGCCCAGCGTGCGCGGCCCAGCATGTCGCCGTAGACGTCATAGCCGTGGCAGTACGCCGATCGGGCGGAGAAGGGGGCGCCTGGCTCCGGCTCCTCGAGCCAGATGCGGGTGCGGATCTGCGAGTTCACGTGGCTCATGGCGCCTAGAGCACGCTCATCCCGCCGTCGACGACGATCTCCTGGCCGACCACGTATGACGAGTCGTCGGACGCAAGGAACAGCGCGGCGCGCGCGACCTCGTCGGGGCTGCCGAAGCGCTTGGCGGGCGACTTGCGCTCGACCTCGGCCTTGACCGCTTGCTCGGCGTCGCTCGGCAGGCCGAACTTGCCCCAGATCGGCGTCGTGATGGGACCCGGGCTGATTGCGTTGGTGCGGATGCCCCTGCCGATCAGCTCCAGTCCCAACGTCTGGACCAGCGAGCGCAGCGCGGCCTTGCACGCACCGTAGACGCTGAAGTTGGGCGAGCCCATCTGATTGGCGATTGACGTGGTCAGGATGACCGAGGCCTTGTCCGACAGCAGCGGCAGCGCCTTCTGCACGGTGAAGAAGGCGCCCTTGAAGTTGATCGCCGAAAGCTCGTCGAATTGCGCCTCGCTGACCGCTTCGAAGGGCGCGGGGCCGGCGACCGCGGCGTTGACGAACAGCACGTCCAGCCGGCCCCAGCGGTCCTTCAACGTGGCCATCAACTGCTCGATCTGGCCGACCTGGCTGGCGTCGCTGCGGATCGCCAGTACGTCGTGGCCCAGCGCCTTGCGCGCCTGGGCCAGCGTGGCCTCGTCGCGGCCGGTGATGGCCACGCGCGCGCCTTGTTCCAGGAACAGCTTGGCCGTGGCCAAGCCGATGCCGCTGTTGCCGCCGGTGATGAGGGCCGTCTTGCCCGAGAGTCTTTGCGTCATGGCTTCTTTGCTCAGGGCTTCTTGGCAGTACCGAGTGTTCTCATCCGCAGGTTCATCGGCGGCACTTCCTCGCCGTCGATGCGCACGTCCAGCAGCGTCGGGCCGGGGCGCGACAGGATGGCGCCGAAGTCGAGTGCGTCCAGTTCCTGCGGCGTGCGGATCACGTGGCCGGGAATGCCCATCGCGGCGACCATCGCCGCGTAGTCGACGGTGGGCAGCTGGAAGCCGATGCGCTCGGCGCCGGCCAGGCGCTGGCCGTGCTTGACCATGCCCAGCGCGCCGTCGTTCAGCACCACGTACAGCACCGGCAGCCCCAGTTCGGCCGCGACGGTGATCTCCTGGCCGTTCATCAGGTAGCTGCCGTCGCCGGTGAAGCAGACGACCGGGCAGCGCGGGTTGCCCACGGCGATGCCGATCGCCGAGCCGATGGCCCAGCCCATCGGCGCGAAATCCATCGTCACCCGCAGCCAGCTGGAGCGGCTGGTGCGCATCTCGCGCGCCGGGCCCGTCGCCGATGCCGTGCGCGGGGTGCCGCCCTGGCCACGGCGGTCGCGCGGGGCGAGGTAGTGCACGGCCCAGGCGGCGCTGTTGCCGGCGTCGGCGACGAATCGCGTGTGCGGCGGGCAGCGCTCGCCCAGCGTGGCCATCAGGCGCTGCGGCTTCACCGGCGACTGCGTGCTGTGCAGCGCGTCCGGGTTGTCGACCATGGCCTCGTAGGCCAGTTGCGCCACCTCGGGGTGCCGGAACGGCAGCACCTGCGCACCGTCGGCACGCGGGGCCAGGCGCTTAACCAAATGCTCGCAGACCGAGGCGATGCGCCCGCGCACGTGCAGCCGCGCCATCGGCGAACGCATCAGGTTCTCGTCGCAGCTGTCGACGTGGACGAGGCGGCTGTTCAGCAGCTGGTCGGACCAGCCGCCGCTGTTGAATTCGCCGAAGCCGGTGCCGATGGCCAGCACCACGTCGGGCCGGCTGGCCAGCAGGTCGGCCGCGCTGGTGTGGCCACCGAAGCCGAACACGCCCGCAAAGCGCGGGTGGCGCGGGTTGATGAAGCCCTTGCCGTCCGGCGTCGTGATGAAGGCGCCGTCGGTCAGCTGCACCAGTTGCATCAGCGCGGGAATCGCCTCGCCGCAGCCGTCGCCGATCAGCCACACCGGGCGCTCGACCTGTTCCAGCATCTCGGCCAGCGACTCGACCGCGTCGATGTCGACCAGCGCCGGCGCCTGGCGCAGCAGGCCGGCGAAGTCGGGCGCCTCGCGCAGCGCGCCGATCGGATGGCGCAGGATGTCCACCGGCACCGACAGGTGCGCCGGCCCCGCTGGTGCGCGCTGCGCCTGCATCAGCGCATTGAAGAGCTTCACCGGCAACTGGTCCGGGTGCGAGACGAGCGAGTTGTAGCGGGTGCAGTGGCGGAACATCGCCACCGTGTTGACGCCGGTGCAGCTGGATTCCTGCAGCGCGCCCTTGCCGAATGACTTGATCGGCGGCTGGCCGGTCAGCACCAGCACCGGCACGCTGTTGTCGTAGGAGCAGGCGACGCCGGTGATCAGGTTGGTGGCGCCGGGGCCCGAGGTGGCGATGCAGACGCCGATCTTGCCGGTCTCGCGTGCATAGCCGTCGGCCATGTAGGCAGCGCCCTGCTCGTTGCGGGCGACGATGGCCTGCAGCCCGCCGCGGCGGCCGCTGCGCGCCATGGCGTTGTACAGCGGTTCGATGGCGCCGCCCGGCACGCCGAAGACGTACTCGACACCGAGCGCCTCGAGGCTCTCGATGATCAGGTCCGCGGCTTCACGGGGCTGGGCGCCGGAGACCGGCAAGGTCGACCGGTGATCGGGCAGGGGGGAGAGGGCGGCGAAAGATGAGTCCACGGTCCGAGCTGCAATCAATTCGCGCCGACGCATGCCGCCGTTGCCGCACAGGCAACGGGCCACGCCATCGGGGCGCTAGGTACTGCACAGTCCGCTGGTGCGGACTGTCGAAGCTGCCGGACTGACGCCGACTGGCCTCGCGATGCTCCCTGCTAGGTCTTGTGGTCTGGTGTCCGTCGCGTGGGGTGACGCGAGCACTGCTGAGCAACTTCGGGGTTACCCTGACCAGCGACCGCGACTGTATCGAAGTGATACTAATGCGTGTCCCCCTCAAGTGCGGGCGTAACTACTTCCCGTCACGCCGCTGTGTTACTTCCCGGGCAGGAACGAACGATCGTTCGCCTTCGGCGCGCACGCCCGCGCGTGCCGGGCATCCCCTCATGCGCATTCGCTGATATCGCGGGGAGGGCTGATAGCGTCCTTAGTGCGCGGCCATCGCATGCCGGCCACGGCGATGGGCGGGCCGTGGGCGGTGCCGTGCTAGTCTGCCGCCTCGCTTGCGGCGGCAGCGTCTGCGCGCGCCGCGCCCCGGCCGCTTTGGCCGATCTTCCTCGCGCCCGCCCATCGTGATCTCTTCGTCCGTCGCCGCGCCTGTTGCGGCCTCCGCCGCCTCGGCGGCCGCCCCAGGCGGGGCTTCGGCGCCGGCCGATGCACTGGCTGCCCTGTTGTCTTCGCTGCTGCGGCCCACCGCCCTGATCGAAGCCGGCGCCGTGCTGCTGGCGCTGCTGCTGTCCTGGGGAATGGTGCGTGGGCTGCGGGCACGGCGGACGGAAGAAGGCGAGGCCGGGGGCGGCATCTGGTTCGGCGACCGCGGGTTCGACGGCGTGATGTTCCCGCTGCTCGCGCTGGGCCTTGTGCTGCTGGCGCGCTGGCTGCTGCTGGGCTGGCTGCCGCTGGGGCTGTTCCGGCTGGCGGTGCCGGTATTGCTGAGCCTGGCGATCATCCGCACCGCCGTGCGCGTACTGCGCGTGGCCTTCCCGGCCTCGCGCTTGGTGCGGGTGCTCGAGCGCACGATTTCGTGGTTCGTCTGGATCGGCCTCGTGTTGTGGCTCACCGGCTTGCTGCCGCTGGTGATGGCGGAACTGGAGGCGGTGAATTGGAAGGTCGGCGGCGCCGACGTCAGCCTGCGCAGCCTGATCGAAGGCGCCTTGAGCGCCGTGGTCGTGCTGGTGCTGGTGTTGTGGCTGTCGGCCACCATCGAAGCGCGGCTGCTGGCGGCCGATGGCGTGAACCTTTCGGTGCGCAAGATCGCCGCCAACGCTACGCGCGCGGGATTGCTGCTGATCGGCCTGCTGGTGGCGCTGTCGGCGGCGGGCATTCCGCTGGGCGCGCTGTCGGTGCTGGGCGGCGCCATCGGCGTCGGCCTGGGTTTCGGCCTGCAGAAGCTGGCGGCCAACTACGTCTCGGGCTTCGTGATCCTGGCCGAGCGCTCGCTGCGCATCGGCGACCTGGTCAAGGTGGACAACTTCGAAGGCCGCATCACCGACATCACGACGCGCTACACCGTCATCCGCGCCAACAACGGCCGCGAGTCCATCGTGCCCAACGAACTGCTGATCACGCAGCGGGTCGAGAGCAGCACGTTCGCCGATCCCAAGGTGTCGGTATCGACCGTGCTCCAGGTGGCCTACGGCACCGACCTGCAGGCGCTGATGCCGGCACTGCGCGACACCATGGCTTTGGTGCCGCGCGTCCTGGCCGACCCGCCACCGACGGTGGCGCTCTCGAACTTCGCGGCCGACGGGCTCGAGCTGACGCTCTCGTTTTGGATTGGCGACCCGGAGAACGGGACTGGCGCCGTGCGCAGCGACGTCAACATCGCGGTGCTGCAGACGCTGAACGAGCGGGGCATCGAGATCCCGTTCCCGCAACGGGTGGTGCGCGGCCTGATGCCGCTGGCGCCCGAGCCGCGTTCAGCCCCGCTGCCGGATGGCCGCGCAGACCGGCCGCCGGCCTGACGCGCCGGCGGATCGACGGCGCAGGGGCTCACTCCGGGCTTCGCCTTCCCACATTCGCCCTCGGGGCGGCCCGGCGGCTCATGGGTCGCCCGCGTTGCCGCGCCGAGGCGGCAATGCGAGGATGGGGGCACAAACTCAGGCCGGGGGCGTCGATGGGAAAGATCCGCATGGCCGCATGGGTCGCCGTTGCCTTGATGTGCGCGGCCGGCCGGGTCACCGCGCAGACGAGCGAGGAAGAAGACCTCGCACAGGCCTACGGCGACAGGTCCATCGTGACGATAGGCACCGGCTCGCCGCTGCCGCTGGCACGCGCGCCCTCGATCGCGACCGTGATCACCGCGGAGGACATGCGCGGCTCGGGTGCCGCCGACCTTGACGAGGTGCTCCGCACTGTGCCCGGCTTGTCGGTGATGCAGCTGCTGACCTACGGGAACAAGCCGATCTGGATGGTGCGCGGCATTGCCTCGCAGCAAAACCCGCAGGTGCTGCTGCTGGTCAATGGCATTCCGATGACCAGCATCTACCTGGGCGACCGGGGAGACATCTGGGGCGGCCTTCCGCTGGAGAACGTGGCGCGCATCGAGGTCATCCGCGGCCCCGGCTCGGCGCTGTACGGCGCCGATGCTTTCGCCGGCGTCATCAACGTCGTGACCAAGACGGCGTCGCAGATCGGTGGCGTGCAGTTCGGCCTGCGCCGGAGTGCCTTCGACACGAGCGATGGCTGGGCCCTGTACGGCGGCCGCGTCGGCGGTGTGGACGTGGTGGCCTACGTGCAGGCGGCCCGCACCGCCGGCATGGCGCGCAGCATCGAGGTGGATGCGCAGACGGCCAATGACGCCATCTTCGGCACACGCGCCTCGCACGCTCCCGGTCCGGTGAACCTGAGCCGCGAGACCTTCGATGCCGCGCTGGATCTCGCACGCGACAGGTGGCGGGTCCGCGCCTCTTACAAGCGGCGCGACGACGTGGGCCTGGGGGCCGGTATCGCCAGCGCGCTGGATCCCACCGGCCGCAGCTTCAGCGACCGGTGGACTGCGGACATCACGTACCACGACCCACACGCCGCCGAGCACTGGGATCTCACCGTGCAGGCCAGCTGGTTCGACATGGCGACGCGCTCCCGGGTGGTGCTGTTTCCCGCGGGCACCGTGCTGCTGGGGCCCTTTCCCGAGGGCATGGTCGGCAACCCTGCCAAGTGGGAGCGCCACGCCCGGCTGGGCGCGTCGGCGTTCTACAGCGGCGTGGCGGGCCATCGCGTCCGCATGGGCCTGGGCGCCGCACGGGAAGAGATCTACCGCGTCCGCGATGCCCAGAATTTCGCCTTCGTGTTCGTACCGGGTGTCGGCAACGTGCCGATGCCTCTGGGCAGGCTGGTCGACACCAGCCACACGGCGCCGTTCCTCACGCCGCACCAGCGCCACTCATGGTTCGGCTACGTGCAGGACGAATGGCGGTTCGCTCCCGACTGGACGCTGACCGCGGGCCTCCGCCACGACGACTATTCCGACTTCGGCAACACCAGCAACCCGCGCCTGGCCTTGGTGTGGGAAGCCGCGCTGGACTGGACGGCCAAGCTCTTGTACGGGCAGGCCTTCCGGGCGCCGTCCTTCGGCGAGAAGTACTTCATCAACAACCCGGTGCTGCTGGGCAACCCGAACGTGAAGCCCGAGCGCATCGCCACCGTAGAAGCGGCGCTGAGCTGGCAACCGAAGGACGGCATCGCGGTGTCGGTGAACGCCTACCGCCACGAGATGAAGGACATCCTCCGTCACGTCGCCAACGCCGATCCGACCACCGGCGCCACGGCGCAAAACACCGGCCGCCAGGTGGGACGCGGGATCGAGCTGGACATGCGCTGGGACGTGAGCCGGAACCTGCACCTGTCCGCGAACGGGGCCTGGCAACGCTCCATCGACCAAGCCAGCGGCAAGGACGCTGGCATCGCCCCGCGGCGCGAGTACTCCCTGCACGCTGACTGGCGCCTGGCGTCAGGCTGGGCGGTCTACGGGCAGCTTCACCGGGTGGAGGACCGGCGGCGCGAGCCCGGCGACGTCCGTCCGCCGATCGCCGACTACACGACCGTGGACCTGAGCCTGCGCCTGGCACCCGGTGGCCAGCGGTGGGACGTGGCCGTGACCGTGCGCAACCTGTTCGATGCCGAGGTCCGCGACCCGAGCTTCGCGCCAGGCAGCATCCCGTTCGACTTTCCGCAACCGGGGCGGAGCTTCCAACTGCAACTGGGCTATCGGCTGTGATCTTGCCGGGGCGGGCGGGAGCGCCTGCCGTCCGGTACGGCCCGGCGCGGTCGGCGCCCTGTCAGGCCACGGCCACCGGCACCTTGCCGATGCGCGCCTGCCATTCCTTCGGCCCGGTGCTGTGCACGCTGGTGCCTTGTGCGTCGACCGCCACCGTCACCGGCATGTCCTTGACGTCGAACTCGTAGATGGCCTCCATGCCCAGGTCGGCGAAGCCGACGACCTGCGCGCCCTTGATGGCCTTGGCCACGAGGTAGGCCGCGCCGCCCACCGCCATCAGGTAGGCCGAGCCGTGCTTGCGGATGGCCTCGATGGCGACCGGGCCGCGCTCGGCCTTGCCGACCATCGAGATCAGGCCGGTCTGCGCCAGCATCATCTCGGTGAACTTGTCCATGCGCGTGGCGGTGGTCGGGCCGGCCGGGCCCACGACCTCGTCGCGCACCGGATCGACCGGGCCGACGTAGTAGATGACCCGGTTGGTGAAGTCCACCGGCAGCTTCTCGCCCTTGCTCAGCATGTCCTGGATGCGCTTGTGCGCGGCGTCGCGGCCGGTCAGCATC
>Ga0196963_10000593_pt1 | contig 30855 bp, 22 predicted proteins | sample S1_5metaG_FD_148600 | JGI IMG/M metagenome (GOLD analysis project Ga0196963, IMG submission 148600) | Soil microbial communities from Anza Borrego desert, Southern California, United States - S1_5 | ecosystem: Environmental > Terrestrial > Soil > Desert | place: USA: California | collected...
TAGGGGGACAGCATGTCCCCCTAAAAATGGTGCCAGGGGGTCTAGGGGGACAGCATGTCCCCCTAAAAATGGTGCCAGGGGGTCTAGGGGGACAGCATGTCCCCCTAAAAATGGTGAAACCAAAGATTGAAATTTGGCCTGGTAAATGGACACAAAAAGATTGCGAAATGAATCCCACTTGTTTGTTTGTATTTGGTGATAATGACAAAGGTATTGGAAAAAAGGGTCAGGCCGTAATTCGGGATTGCAAAAACAGCATCGGTATTCCGACAAAAAAATTTCCAGGATACCGTGATCCGGACTATTATAACGATGGCGACTTCGAATCACAAAAACGGTCCATTGACAATGCCATAGATAGGATAAAAAATATGATGTGCAACTATGATGCGATATTTTTTTCCAGTGCCGGTTTGGGAACCGGATTGGCTGATCTGGCAAATAAGTCTCCCAAAACTTTTCAATATTTGAACCTTCAATTGTCGTCACAGTTTGAAATACATGCCTGAACCGTGTTTAGAATGCAGCATCGAAATATTTCAAAACGATATTATACGTAAAAGCATGCATAATTGGTCGCTTTATAATCGCACACATTGACGAACATGAATACCAACAAAACCGAAAATACCGAGATCAACAAATATTTTGAGTTCTTGTCAGGTCTTAATTTGCAAATACAATGACACATGTTCCGAACCAGTACCAGCTGGATGATTTGATGAAGAGAATCAATTCGCAATAAATTCGCGAAAATTCGTTAATTTTCGGTGAGTTTTCGCGCGATTTTTGCAAAAAACTCAAATGTCCCAAAAATTTGGACCCCCAAAAAATTTCTGTGGATCCAAAATTTTTTTCCAGTTTCCCTTTGAGGGCTCCCAATCATGCAATGTCCGTGAATATCGTTATTCCGATCATAACACGCCATCGTTCCACTACCAGTGATGATTCCGCACATTACGGGGTAAAATAGGTTTATTCGTTTTATCACTCCAAACTGTGGGTACGGCACTCTTTTGGCTCCGACCTCTCTTGGCACGGACGACTGATATGCATCTTCCGATTATCTGGAACCGTCATGCCAAAGGGAAACCAACTCAGATCCGATAAGTCAAAGACCAGGTCAAGATCAAAGGATTGATGGGAGTACAGGTCCGACGATAGTCAAATACCATCCATGTGGGACCATATTTTTCCGGTCTCTGGGTTTGATTTCACGGAAGGTACATTCTTGTGACCCATGCCGGATCAAGGTCCTTCGCGTCGCCTGCACGTTGGGGGCGTGCGGCCGATCCGGGCAGTCCTGCTGACAGAAGTTGTGGTGGTGATCCGGGTTGATCTCTTCCGGTCACCGCCTTATTCTCCGGGACCTCCAACTATGCCGCATGCCGTATGCCGTCGCATACGGACGTCAAACGGTTTTACATATTGTATATGACTTCACAAATTGCGGATAAAAAGTCGTCCGCCATGGATTTGGTCCCTTTCGGAACTGCAAAGATCGTGTTGTACCAGCAATATCCCAAATATTTTTTATCTATTGATCTTTACGAATTCATCATGCAGTGCACCGATTGTCATTCCTCATTGAACGATTTTGAAGTTTACACCGGCCCGTACATAAACATCTTGAGGCCCCACAAACATTTCAGTGACGAGACACACATCAAATGCATCAAATTGATGGATACCACTTCGCCAGAAGTGGCATCGGAAGATCACGGACAAAAGGTGGCTCGCATGGAGATCGTCAAAAGGGACCGACAGACCAACGATGAAAAGAGATTGATCATCAAAAGTGACGGAAACGTGTCTTCACTCGATGTGTTTGAAAATGACGATCCTTCCAGCATCCATTTCGAAATTCATGTCGCACACCCCCCAAAATGCCTGCACAAGACCTTCATGTTATACGGAAAACACGACTCCGGAACCATGCCGCAGTACGTGACAAACATCTGCCATTACATCACGGGTTCCTCCCCATCAAGGAAAGACGACGTGGAAATCTACCAACGGAGTTACCGCTCTTTCACCGGTGCGTATCATCTGGACGGTTGCGAAGGTATCAAGTATCTCAGGTTGTTAAAGGACCCGCATTACGACGCCTGGATAGCAATAACGCGGAGTGACACTGGGGAACGATTGGTGGTAAGAGATGACGGACAGCTCCATTCCCTGGAATCCATTCACGATTTCGACCAGGGAAGGAGGGAGGAGATAGAAGCCAATTATCAGGCACTGTTGAACAACAATCATACGGGAAGTTACGACGGATATTTCAGATACAACGACGACTCTTACAAATACCGATTGAAGGAATCATACGAAAAATTGCAAAAAAAGGTCGTCACCGATTTCGGAGCCTCATTCGACATTCACGTCAGGGTCAAAGGCCCATGAATGTTTCAGGTTTCAGGTTTCAGGTTTCGGCCCGGGGACCAATTGTGGCATTAAGGCGTTTTGACGAATTCCTCGTTATTGCTCTTTGATCGGATCGAGTTTCGCAAGAGGCCAGGATCCGTTATTTGATATACATGTCATTCACGTGCGGATCCAAAGTGGATTCGCCCCATTGTCCCTCCCATCCCGACGCCGACCGGTACATCCTTTTCCCCAACGGGAATTATCGATCGGAAAAGAATCGATGGAAATACGGGCTCCGGCTCCAGCTTTCGGGGACCAAGAAGACCCATACAGCTCTGGTCGTGCTTTACGGGAATGCCAATAACGCCAGGAACTGCCTGGAACTGTTTTCTCGACGTCACATGCTGGATTCCGATGTTTACGTAGTGGAATATCCGGGTTACGGCATTAACAGCCACATGCAATTCGGAATCCGTGAAACCGAAATACACGTTACCCAGGCACTGATGCACCTGGGCGAGAGGTACCCCGTCCTGAACTTCCTGGCGGAAAGCATCGGCGGGGCGTTCGCCCTCAAGGCGCTCGAGAGGGTCAGGGCCGGTACGGTGATACTGGTCAATCCGTTTTCTTCGTTGTGCAAATTGATCAGCGAGAAGACCGGCGTTCCGGAGGAGTGCATCCCAGACAGACTCGACAACATGAGAACCCTGATGAGAGTCTTCAGAAACATCAAAAGGTTGGTGATCGTCAGTAGCGTGGAAGACTCGATCGTCGATCCGGAACACCACCAACGACTCTACGCGAAAGCCAGAACCGTTGTTCCCTCTGGCATGGTCCGGATTCCGGGGGATCACAACGACTGGATAAATTCGATGGATGGTGTATTGGCAATGTTGTAGGACCTCTGGCATCGAATCGCTTCAACGTCCAAACACGCATCTGGCAATCACTCACACCTTATATAATGGCCTTTTATAAATACGAGCTCTCCATATGTGCCATGTACAAGAACGAAGCCAAGCACCTGTTGGAATGGCTGGAGTACCACAGGATGATCGGCGTGGAACACTTTTACCTGTACAACAATTTGAGCACCGATGATCACACGTTGCTCGAACCGTACATGCGGGAAGGAATCGTCAATTATCACGATTACAACGTCGACATCCCATCGGTCCATTGGTTGATGCATTTCAGGGACCCGGACTACCCTTACAACCATTGCGTCAAGACTTACGCGCACGAATCCTGTCGGATAGCTTTCATCGACATCGACGAATTCATAGTGGTGCGTTCTGGGGAAGACCTGAAAAAGGCGCTACTGAAATACGGGGAATTCCCCGGATTGGCCATAAACTGGTTGTGTTTCGGCAGCAGCAACAATTACACGGAACCCGACAAATTGGTCCTGGAGAGCTACTTCCTCCGACCACCGAGAGACCACCCCGACAACGAATGCGTCAAATCGATCGTCAATCCCAGACACGTCAAAGAGTGGCACAGCGTCCATATACCCACCGTGGATGGAACGATCCTCAGGCCAGACCTATCGCCCTGCATTGCCGTGCAAGGCGTCAACCTCTGCACGCAACCGGTCCAGCACGATGAGATGGTCGTCTTCCATTACAGGCGCAAATCAAAGGAATATTGCATCTTCACCAAAATAGGGAGATTGGTGGATCTGAAAATACTCAAAACGCCAATTGTGAATTCACATCAAACGGCGAAAGCTTCTTCGACAAGTACTACGGCAACATCCTGGATTGGGAGGAGTCGAATTGCCTCACTTGGAATTGTATTGAAGACCTGACCATGTTCAAATTCCTGCCCGAATTGAAAACCCGCCTCAAGATCCCCGTAACACGTGGTGTGGATGCGGATACAAATCAGGGTGATGCGAGTGGGAGTGCGAGTGCGAGTGGAAGTGCAAGTACGGGAGCAGGAGCCGACATGAATGGAGGTTTGGATGCAAGTGCAAGAGAGGATGCGATCAAAAGCGTGGAAATGCCACCCACCATCAAAAATAATCCAGTCATCGACCATTGGGAATACTTGAAGTCCGATCCCGGCTTGGTCAAATACGTGAAAGCCAACAGGCACCTATTCGACAACCGCATATTTCCGATATTGTTCCATTATTGGTTCGTTTTTGAGGGAAAGAGGGAGGAGGCCGTCAAATTGATCCCGAGCGACCAGTTACTGCCGATTCAGGCCATCAACAAATACACCACCCCGGAATTCAAGGACCTGTTGTGTCGCATCATCAAAGGCTACATGATCAACAAGACCGGAAAGGAGGATTACGAAATCACCGAAGACGTCGTCGTAACCGAAAACATCATTCGCAAATTCATCTTGGATTACGAAATCTCGGCCATAGTTCTGAAAGCCGTTTGTGCACTTCCCATGCACTTCGTATTCCAAAGAATCCAAAAAATATCCGCGGAGAATTGTATAACCGGCAATTTATCCAATATGCAGGAGAAAAAAATCAGGATGTTGATCATGGACTGCCTCTTTCCGGTGGTACATGGACACTGGAGGACGGTCGAAATAAATCACTTTCTGAACCATCCCCTTTTTGACGTGGACATCTTCGTCCATCCCTATGCACAATTGATCGATCAAATCACGGGCATCGACCTGGTCGACTCCTTCAGGTACTACCATCGGCATTATCCACACCTGAAAGACCACAACATCATCATATTCGATCCGAAATTCAACAAGTTGAACGTCATGAACCGACGCATCGACGGGACCAAATTCAACCGACACGTCCATGGGCATTTCCTCCTGACCAAGAAGGACCACTACGATTTTCGCGATTACGACATCGGCTACTGCATATTCCTGGGCGTCAGGAATGCCAATGCGGGAATCATCAAGAAAAGATGGTGGCCTTCCGTGTGCAAGATCTACCCGGGTGGCGGATACGGCTATGACAAGGACCGCATGAACAAGCACCTGATCGAAATGAGGGACAACGGCGAAAGGGCCATAGCCACCCAAGCGTTCATCACCGAACACGTGAATCGATTCGTCCAAACCCTGAACGTGTACGGGGTTCCGCTCGTCCCCCCCTCGTCGACCTTTACAAACAAGGTCCACAATTCCCGCTCCAATTTGAACGTCTGCTTCACCAGCCTTGGATTCGCCCTGAAGAAGGGATACGAAGACTACATGTCCCTGGTGGACCTGTTCGCCAAACGCCACCGTTCATCGAACATCAAATTCCACATCGTGGGCCTGAAAAACGTGACCTCGCCATTACCAAATGTCGTCTATCACTCCGTTATGGCCCCCCAAAACCTGTTGGAATTCTACAGGACGACGATCGACGTAATCGCCTCTCTTCCGAAAATCGTCAACAATTGTGATCCGGACGGCTTTCCACTGGGAGGGGAAGCCATGATCCAAGGATGCATACCCGTACTGTGTGATCCGTACAACTGTAACTCCCATTTCGGATTCAACGAAAACGAAGCACTTGTGATGAGGAAGTTCGACATCGCCAAAATCGAGAATTTCATATTGAACCTGTACAGGGATCCCGCAAAGAGGCAACTGATGAGCAAAAACGTCGCGGAAAAATCCAGGAGATTGTTCGGACCCGAGATGCAACTTCTCCCGGTCGAACGATTCCTGTTGCAAATTGCGAGAGACAAGAAAGCAATAAAGCAATGAGAAGGTGAGTCGTGCACCCGCTCTTCAACCAATTGGATGAAGAGCGGAGTCAATAATTGAAGTCTCTGATCGATTGATGTTTCAGATCCGGAACTATCAATATGGTGTCTCCTTGCAAACATGGAAAGACTGATGTTGGACTCTCTCCTGATGGTCCTGCATCAGGAATTGGATCACGATAATTGGTCTTAACCGCTACCCAAAAAAAGGGATCCAAACCGTTATTATCCATTTGTCTTGATTCGAAAAAAAAGGATTCCAACGGTACGTCGACCACACTCTGATTGACCGTATGACGAAAATCCTCGTTTTCTCTCAGTAAAAGGATGAGTTGCCTACAGGTGATAATTTTATCGGTTGATTGGACGTATCTGACTATATATTTATCAGTGTTTATCTTTTTGATCTCTGATTAATAAGTTCAATCAATTCTTGACTCATTTCGGACGCACAACGGCGTCTTACAACGACCAAACCCAAGTTTGGAATCCACCCAATGGCAACTGGCGATGCACTTATTGACATCGCGCAATGATGCGCCGGTCGGATCCCGTTTGGGACCGGATACGCTTGCCATAGTGCATCTCCAATAACCTTTCCCTTTCACGGTGAGGTTTCTATCCCCAACCTCGATGAGTCGATCCACAACCACGTTGGACTTCCTTCGGCAAAAAATGCCATTTGATAACCGAATCGTCCAAAAATTCGGAACCGATTCCGTTATCAAATGTATATGTGCCGCATCAAATGCATGCATTGCGAACAAACCATATACGCCAGACGGCAATACGCTAATTACGTGTGCCTCAACTGTTATTGGAAATTGCAACCCATTGCGACCCCAAGTGGGATCACGGACACTGATGACGGGCGCGATCCTCACATTTTGACCAAGGCCAACACGTTCCCCACCGGATAGGCATAGAGGTGATCCGCGTTGGCGATCCGCACCACGTCGGAATCGGGGTTCCTCCAACATATCTGTGCCGATTCGGGATTGTTGGCGTCCATGGCGATCATCTGGTCCAACCCCAGGTCCAATCCCAGATTGGTCAGTTGCCACAGGTCCACCCCCTCGGTGGGGTACTCCCTCTCTTGGGTCTCGTGGACGCCGATAAACAGGATCACCTGTTTACCTCCGGACCGCCTCAGTCCCAGTGCCGTCCGGGATTGTCGCTTCGTCCCGTGGGACAGTTGCCCCGGCTGCGAGCGCATCTTCTGGCAGTTCAGATAGCGCCTGCCCTTCACGTGGATCAGGTCGTGATACCGGGATTGAGAGTCCGGATCGACGCAGTCCCACTTTGGTACCCGGGCATTCCTGTGTTCCACGGTCTGGTTCAACAGGGCATTGTGGTCCAGCGTGGGCCTGCCGTCGTGGATGAGTACGGGACCGGTGACAATGTGGGTGTAGGGCCCGAATTTCGGATCGGGTGGGGCCCGGAAGTGCGACAACTGATCGATCCTCAACATGCCGTCCCGATCGATCGAGATCACCCCGTAATTCGCCTGCCACTGTCTCGGCACCGAATCGGCCCGGATGGGAAGGTAGGACATCTCGTCCGAATAGGTGTCACTGAAAGGGCCTCCGTTCATGACCACCCCGCCACGGATCTTTTGACAGTAGGCCCTGGGATCCACGCGACAGCATTCTATCAAGAGCCGGTATCCGTTGCCGATCGCCTTCCCCACGTCCGCCTCGACGATCACCGCCTCCAAATGGTAAGGGGGCAGCTGGAAGGCCTTGCCCGGGAAGGGTTCCGAACCCTCTTCGTAAGTGGAGATGAACCTTGCGAAATCGAACCGTTCGGTCAGGTGGTCCACCGTCTTGATGACGATCCCGTCGAAACTGTCCTGCGCCCCACTGGCACTGTAGGCCAATTGGCGGGGGACCGACAGGGAGGGATCGACTGGCCACGGCCAATGTTGGACTTTTTTATTTCGAACGATGGAGCTGGACACGATAAACGGCGCATCGGCCAATGCGCGTTGGAGGTGTTCCAGGTCGTCCAGGGGCACTTCCCCGTCGGTCCGCATACGCATCAGTATCCGCATGAACTCCACGGGAGATGGGGACCGTATCCTCCCGTCCATGTACGTTTCGGGGAAGTACCTCATCGGAACCTTCCCGCCCAAATAGGGACGGTACTCTTCCGTATCATCTATGCCGTACGTGGAGAGCATCCAATCCATCAGTGCGCGGATATCGGATCCGTCCTTCTCCCCGATCGTCCTTCCGACCGACAACAGGAAGAATCCGAGGTCGTACCAAGGATTGTGCTGGAAGTAATCGGCCACCTCCCTGTTGTCCTCGTGCCTGTAGAAAGGCGCCTTCGGGATGACTTGGGTATCCCCGTGAACCACCGTCGAAAACGACATGTCTATGACCACCGCGTCGAATGGAGGGCGACTGTAGACGATCCCACCGTCGGGAAGGTGATGCGCATAAATAGTTTCCACGTCCTTCCTGCGGAGGAGGACGTTCTTGTCGTGCAGGTCCCAATGATTGAATTGAAACAGTGCCTGACCCACCGCCAGGAAATGCGCCACTTGAAAAATCAGTCCGAGCAAATCGTCCTGGGACATCCTTTCGTAAAAAGGCGTCTCCAACCTTTCCTGCTCGTAGTAAACGGTGTTGTTGGGCCTGTCATAAGCCACCCGATTGACCACCAAAGTCGACGGGGTGAACCCCTTCAGCTTCTCCCGCAAAAACATCGGCATCACAGCCTCCAACAGGTGATTGGGCACCACCAGGGTCACCCCACCTGTCACCGGGTTTCTCAGGGTCTCAGTGCGATTACCGGACCTGTGCATCTCCTTCAAGACCCTTCGCCTACCCACGGACGCCTTCTTAACTATGACGGAACGGTCCGCACTCTGGTACACCTGTCCCGTGACGGCGGAGATCTTGGTCATGGATCCGATCATCCCCTCGTAATGTTTCACCAGTGCGGGATTACCGTAAGTGTCGGCACTGAACCGTTCCAGCAACCCTTTCGTCTCCATCCGATTATAAAGAACTTTTCAAAAAAGTTCAATCAAAACGAAATCAAAACGAAATCAAAACGAAATCAAAACGAAATCAAAACGAAATCAAAACGAAATCAAAACGAAATCAAAACGAAATCAAAACGAAATCAAAACGAAATCAAAACGAGATGTGACGTCATCTAAACTAGGTGTAACGTCAGCAAAAAGAAATGTGATCGTCAGAACAAAGCGAGATGTGATGCGTCAGAACAAAACGAGAATTGAGGCATCAGAACAAAACGAGAAATGATGCGTCAGAAAACGCACGCCAATGATGCAGAAACGATGAGTCCAAAAAACAACAATCCGGCAATCGCGATAAACAGGATGCCGACATACGGCAATCTGTTCATCGTCGCGAATTCCAAATTGCACATGCGGTCACGACCAATCCTGTCGATATAAACCGTCACCGTACTTCCGACGACATGCGGACCAGAGCTCACTTTACAGGATCCGCGTTTGTGCGTCAGGCCGGTCTCCCAATGCGAACAGTCATGCGTGTCCGGCATACCGGGGAAACAATCGTCGCTGAAGGAATCGCAACCATCAGCCGTGCAAGTCGCTTCGGTAAGGGAAGACCAATCGACAGTCGCCGGTACCCTCATTTGAAGGGGGCACAAGAAGTCGTTGCAACCGAGGATGATCGCCGGCAGGCCGATCAGCAGGGATACGCCGCATAAAACCCCCACGAAGATCGTGATGCACACGTATTTACGTAATCCACACATCGAGCGAAATTTTATGAGATCCATAATTTCCAACAATTTTTTGAAAAAGGAGGGGACCCTTTTGAGTTCATGTGAGATTAAAAAGGAAATCATGGATCTCATCTGGGACGGCTCACCGGAACGCACAAGATTGCAAACAAAACAAAACCGGAGACCCTAATGGGTCGGTGACCGGAATTCATATACGGACACCAAAGATGCGGAACAGTGACCTGTAACGCACACTCGGCGGCGTCCACCTGTTGAATGTTGGGCATGCAACATTAGCAATACAATTTTGCGGTCGAATGCTTGTCTGGTTCGGACAATTTGGACAAATTCTTGATTATGGGATCCCTGTCCAATGACGAGGTCATGTAATCACAGACCTGTTTCACATAAACGGTGCAGATGGCCAATTGGCCGTATAAAAGCCTCTTTTCAATGTACAACGCGGCTTGATACATGTCTGGATCACCATCCTTGTTCTCACTGAGGTCCAGGCATTTTTCGAAATATTTGGAAATGTTCGTGTTGTAGTTGACAAAAGTACCAGTTGCCGAGATGACGGCCGAATTGAACTGACCAATTTCTTGGAAGGTCACCGTGCTCACCTTGTCTTTGATCAGGGATAGTTCCGATTTCACCCGGGAAAGAAAGTACACGAGATCGGCGAGCGTCTTGATGACCATGTTGTTAAGATAGACGGCATTGTCTATAATCTCCATAATGGTTTTTGTGCAAGTATGGCTGCCATTAAGCGCGGAATGGTGTTCATCATACAGTTGTTGGTTCTTGTCGGCCATCATCTTGAATCGATTGAAGTATTCGATGAATTCCGCATTCGATTTACAATTCAAATCAGTGGTTTCGGTAAATTTGACAGTCAGTGCCATGTTTGTTGAGTAAGTGAATTCAGAAAAAAATCATTTTTTTTTGTTGACAGTCATGGACCTCATCGCACTGGAATAAAATGGACCATTGGATTGGGGTGACGCAGCTGCACGGTGACGCCACAACGGTGGGGGAAGCTGCGGTGGCGGCCCATCACGAATCTGTTGCAATGCATTGGGACATGTGGGTGCAGCCAGACCCCGCACATTCGTTTTGGAAGGACTAGAATCCGAAGCGCCACCTGGACTTGGGTGTTTGTTTGTAAAAGTTTGCGGTTACCGGAAGGTCGTTTTGCCTCTGCACCAAATCCGACAACCCCAAGATCGCGTCAATGTTCCTATCAATCTGCTGGACCTGTTCCGGGGTGAGATTGTCGAAATCAAAATCTTGACCGTTGATCCGTTGACAACGAATTGGAATGACGTCCGGATTTTCGAACTCTTTGGACAGTTCTTCGAAGGCAACTTTGAAAATTTCCACCTCTTTCGTGAGGACGTACTTGCCGTACACTTGCAAGAACGCATCCATGCCCCGTTTACACAGGGTCCGGGCAACGGATTGCGGATAATCGGGATTTGTGGCCACGCATATGACGAAATCACCATGTCGGAGAAAATGCACCGCAAAATCGTTGCTGGAGTCGGTTATACTGCAACATTGACCGACTTCCACACACCGACAACCTGTCATTTCCAGACGAACGATGGACCCCCTGACCGAATTGCGACGGAACAAACCGAAAAATTTAAGATTGAAGGTTGCGAAGATGAGGACCGGATCGGTCCCCTTTTTATTGTAAACGGAAATGGAATAGGGCATCAATGAATTTTTTCAAAGAACTTTTTCAAAAAGGAGGGGGTCTGGGTCGTACCTGTGGCCGCTAGCGCTGTAGTGGAACTCCGTTACCCTGGTACAGCGCTAGCGGCCCCCAAAAAAGTTCAATCAAAAACGAATCAAAATAACATTCTAACTCAATCAATATCAGAGAATCCTTCTACTACAGTAGAAGTCCATAGCATGTAAACGTTTACTGTTGCACCAATCACAACTAACAGTTCCGCTGTGCCAATTACGACAAATTGTGTAACTGCACCAGTTGTTACAACAGTGCCAGCAGTTGTTACAACAGTGCCAGCAGTAACTACAACAATGCCAGCAGTAACTACAACAGCACCAGTTGTAACTACATCATCAATATCCGTAATGGAGAATTTCAAAGATTTGCTATTACTGCTAACACCAAATCGTCGATCCTGGTTAGTTTTTTGTACATTACTCTCTTTGATTTGTCTCTAATGCCTCCAACCACAAATCTTCATCTTGGATCTCGATAGGTTCGCCTTTGAAATAACCTATCAAGATTTCATTTTCCAAAGACTTGATCAGTCTCTTCATGGTATGATTTCTAACAGATTCAAGTACGCGGGAATTTGTTAATACATGAATTGAGATTTGTCCAGGAGATCCTTTTTCGATAATGGGTTTTGCTTCATGAAAATGAAGGATGTAACAATGTCCATACCTTGAACTATATTTTTCGAGTCGGAGAGATTCACCAACTTTCTCAATTATTTTATTCATAATCCAAACATTGGTATCTGGTGTTAGATCTATAATGTAATTCCTTTCTTCCATTCGCATATATATTTGCCCATTTTCCCAGTTTATTTTTTGGTCCACATCGGTCTTATGCCATTTCCCGTCCGCTCCTTCATAACGCAATCCTTTTTCTCGTATCAATTTCAATACATATACACCAAATTCCTTCTGGAATGCTTTTCTAAATTTCGTCGTTAGAGAATCAATTCCTTCAGGAACGAACTCCATAAAAGCACTTAAGGGGATTGACATTGTTGATTCTTCGGTTTGTTCATCCATAATGGATGATACGGCGGTTTCTGAGTCTGACATGCAAGGTATATTATTCTATACTTTTTTTTGAAGATTATCAAAATTTTGGGACTGGTTGAATGAAAAGAACCCACAAAAAGTTCAATCAAAAGAACTAAATCCAGGAGTACAACTATGCTCTTGGTCATTAATTGATTCATGGAACTACACACTGGATGCGGCAAATTTGGAACAAGGCAATCACTTAATGTGATGATTGGCCAATAACACAAATGTCCATGCACTATCCACTATGATAACGGAATCGAACATCGTAAAAATATTTGTGAAAATTTTTGAATTAAACATTCATGTCAATCTTCATGCAGCAATTTGAAAAACTGCTCAAACATCCGGATTTTCCTTATGAAAAAATTACCATTCCTAAACAGGGAGACGATTGGGAGATCTTCGCTTCTGAGATTGAAACTTTCAATAACAGTCACGATGATACATGGATAAAGTTTGAAAAATATAGATATGCAAAACCTTGCATATCTCCCAAATATTCCAATAGTTTTTACATTTAGTACACTGGTCATCAAAGATAGGGGTAACGGCGACATTGCCGATACTGTTGTGGCGCCACAACAGCTATGAAGATGAGCGGTGCACATTCTTCTTCAACTTTTCATATCTGAATTTATATTTCAGGTACTTGTAAACATCACCTCCACCCTTGATTTCCCCACCTTCGCCTTGGCCTTCATCATCGCCTTCGCCTTCCATCAATGACTGTTCGCCGGGAAATCCCGATACGCCATATTCGCAACCCTCCAATTGATAGACGGCATCTTCCAGATAAGGAACCAGCGTCCTTCCGGGCACTTCTTCATCGATGAAGATCAGATTGAACTCGTAATTATCCAGGTCCAGTCGCTTGATGTTGTGCTTTTCCGCCAATTTGATCACTCGCTCTCTGTTGAAGTTCATCATCACCGATCGAAAATCCCCTTCACCCGCTGTCACGACAATGGTTGTATCGTGCAGAATCAATCCCATGGGGAAAATCAGGCTGAACTTGTAACCGTGATTTCTGGTATCGATGGGCAGGAAACTGTCACTGATGGACATTTCGTATTCCAAGCCGTCCATTTTCGGTATCCTGACGATGTAGAAGTACATCAGATATATGTATCCCATGCAGCTATCCCGCATTCCTCCCTCGCGCAAAGTGGATCCGTGGTGGATCTTGTAATCAAATCCGAACTTCTTGCCCAGAATTTCGTGGATGAACTCCTTGGCTCTGGCTATATTGGATCCCGGGAGATACGGATATCTGCTTCCGTTCCGGATCTTGCTGTGTCCGACCCCCAAGAAGGATTCGTAATCCTCGTCTTCCCCGATTTTATGCAGGGGAGTCGAAAAGGAAAATCCCGGTGCCTTTCCGTAGTGCCTTCCAAACTTCCGCTTTTCATCCTCGACACAACTATGGTAGCTTCCTTTGCCCGACAGATTCCCGTGGGATTCATCGTACCTGATCACAATCTTCTTGTCGGGCTCATTGACCCTTCTGCCGAATCCTCTTTCCAGTATCCTGAACTCCTTATTTATCAACCTCACACCATCTTCATAAAACCAATCCATGTACAGCATGCTTACGTGCAACTCATTCTTTACCATCCTATGATTGAATTTTACAATGGAACAGTTTTTGCACTCCAAGCCGGTATCGATGTAGTGCGATGCGAACAACTTGCCTTCGTCCACCCCGTCCAGGGAACATATGATCAAATTGGCCAGATCGCCGTTAATGAGCAGAACGCTCTGTTCATCGATTCGTAGGATCCTGACGTCACCCATTTTAATTATATTCATTTCCGTATCAGGGTCACTCCGGCGCACCAATTTGATCCTCGACAGGTGGTCCCCCTCTTCTTCGTACAAGAAGAAGAGCGTCTTGCCCTGTGGGCTTTCCACATCCATACTGTTCCATCTGTTCCAAGGGAAGTTTTTTCCAACGTTCAATTTGCCGCATTCCTCTCCGTTTCCCGGGATCACGCCGTAGGTCCCTTTGGTGTATCTGACGTACTCGTGATCGAAACTCTCCTCTGTGTCGACGTGCTCCTTTTCCACCGAGACGTTGTTATAAAAAGTTTTTATCGCAAGGATGCGGCGCCCATCCCCGATTGAACAAGCGGAGGTATTGTTGAAGATGAACTGCATGATCGGCCTCGCGTCCCCGGTGGCACATCTTGCCGCAACGTTGCTGATGTAGGTCACGTCGATGATCCCGGCATCCCCGACTTTCATGTATATTTATTGGAAAATGATTTTCCATCAGAAAGCATGACCATTCGATTGTTGGAATCCATCCTGCATCTCACGCCATCTCCAATAACGACGAAATCCAGCGGTGAGTGGCGGCAGAACGGACAGAACTTATCTCTGTATTTGAGCACACACCAAAAACAGGTCGATTGTTTGCAACAATCCATTTTGACCCAATTCAGACTGGATTTCGCGCATATGGGACACTCTCCCCCCAACAGGCAGACGATCCGTCAAATCCAAACCGACCACCCTGTCATCCACCCCGATTTTCGATGCCATCCCCCGGACCGGCAATATCGGCAATTGGATCCCATCAAGTGCATTGGTGATCCTGTTATGGATCGATTCCACGGGAGGTAACCGTATGCCGATTGACGGATGCCTCGTTTTCAGGCGTCCCATTTGGAATGAAAGCGACGCGCATCGAGCGTCGGACCGGAACAACTTCCAACTGTTGCCTTCATTTCCCTCGCGCGTCGTCGCCGTCTTTGTCGCGGCGGACGTACTGTTGGGTATGTTTATTTCGACAGAAGGTCAATACGCTTTGCAGCAATTCGCGAAATCCGGCAATTTCCAGACAAATTTTCAATGTTTCCATTGCACCGCACTTATCTTCGAACTCCGCAACCTCGGATGAACCGCAATCAAAACGATGCCAGAACTTATCAAACAATGAAGTGACACCCACCCCTGCTTCCGGATCAATCCGGAGACCGTAAAAATCTGCAATTGTTGTTTTTTAAACTGGTTCTGGCTTCAACGGTATTTATGTCCAAATGGTGGCACAACAGTTTCAATCCCGCCGTTTCAAGGCCGGACAGTAGAATGATATCCGGATCGCATGATCCCTCAAACTCGCATCTTTCCATCATCTCCTTTTTAAAACGAAGCGCAAAATTCTCGTAAGTTGAATGCATCAGTTTGATGCGCACCGGAAATTGTTCATTTTTTACGAGGACACCAATTATAGATCGCTGCGACAGACGGTACAGTTGTGCCGATGTTTCGATGCAATCATCTCACTCTGGGTCCCTCTTCTCTATCTGCCCGCAATAGACCGGACAAGCCCATGATGAATTGATTCCGGTCATCCAATACCTACTCGGAAGGGAGGCAGAGATGACATTCTGCGTAATTGTGGCAATCCCATGCGGAAGATGCTGGCCCTGAAATCCCACCTGGTCACGAATCGGTCAGGCAGAGCCGCGTCGTGTACTGGCAATTACCGATGGCGCGTTTATGGTGACCAGGAACGCAACTGTTGTCCATGGACGCAATCCCGTTGCACAATGGCCAAAACAGAAAAAAATGTTCATGGCCATAAAATGATAAGTGCAATGCTGATAGTCAATGCCTGCGACGGCGACATGGGGTTCAAGATCCATCACGACGGAAAGATGGCGGGAGCGACCTCTCTGCACGTGCCCGCACATAAGTATAAAATGGCCGCGCGACCGGCCGACTCCCTGATCGTCAGGATCGAAGTGGATGATTACGATCGAGGATTGTGGGAATGGGCCCAACAATACGTCCGACAAGGGGGCAAATGCCGGAACGGCATCAGTGCCGGTCCGCCCCAGGTCTTCTCCGGAAGGGAGCTCAACAGCGGTGACACCATGGTCTTTTACCGACAGGATTTATGCGACAGGTACGTCCGATACTTCACGTTGGACCTATGGAGGTCCGGATCCACACAAATCATCGGCGCCGCATTGCCCGCCATTTTGGACCACGTGAAGGCCGCCTGTTCCATCGGGTCCAAACCGGGTCCGGTCATGGAAACACCAACACCGGCACCGGCGCGGTCTTGTCGCGACTGCGACATCTGCGGCGAGAAGCTCTCCCCGGATCGATCATCCGAAGAATGGGAAACGCCAAGTCGGCAAACATCATTCTTGAAATGCGGACACGGTTTCCATCGCGAGTGCCTGGGTTTCTATTTATCGGAAAACGACAGATCGTGCCCCAACTGCAAGGCACTCTTCATCGAAGAGATGATTTTATCATCGCAGTGATCCGCCTGACCGTTCCCCTCTCCTCGACGGTGAGTTCCGATGGCCTCAAAAGTGGGGAAATGGTCTTCCAGATGGCGTGTCCAGAGTCCTTGGTGATCAGACCGTAACGGTCATAGACGTGCAACAGGAACGATGGTTCCAATTGTCGAACGTGTCCGAAGATCGCCTCCATCCAATCCCCCCTTTCCCAATCGTCCAGTCCGTCGGAAACCGGACCGAAGTGCTCCAGCACCTTCCTGATGGCGTCCGATTTGAAATCCGGGTAATGTCGCATCTCGACTATATCGGCGATCATCAGTTTCAATGCCCCTTTGTCCAAGAGCAACGGTTTCCCGATGAAATTCCGATTGTCCATGATGAAAACCATCCGGCCGTACCTGGAATCGGAGGGAAGCGCCTTCAAGGTTTCGAACAGTTGACCGTCCACTCCCGGGTCCGATCTGAACTGGTCCAAATGTGCGAACAGCTCTTCCAGGTCCCTCCTGTCCGTCGCGTTGAACCTCATCAGGGCAGCTCTGGTCCTCCTCATGACGTCCTCCTTCGTCAGGACCACCTCCACACCCGCTTTCTGCAGGAGGTCCATCCCATCGAGGGGGAGGCTTGCAGAGAGGGCCTCCTTCGCACCGGCTGCGCCGGACAAGATCCTGTTGATCATGGCGACTTCGTCGCGCGATTTATTGACCGTCTTGGTGACGATCCTTCCCAAAAGTCCGCATTCCGGGTCCAAATTGATCAGACGGTGGGAATCGTATATGCGCAACAACACGTCGGTCTTGATGAACAACAGGTTCCTGTCGTTGTACACGGTCTCCTTCCAATCGTCCAACGTCCATCCGGCGATCCCCTCCCTGAAATGATGCAACACTTCCACGATCGTCGGACAGGACGGATCTGGATGATTGCGGGCCAGTTCGGCAATCAGTATTTTCAGGGAGGGACGTTCGACCATCAAGGGTTTGGCCTGAAATGCTGGATTGTCCAGGATCGATCTCAACGTCCAACATCGGTTCCACAGGGACTCGCGCCCGTCCAATATCGCGTCGGACAATTTTCGGTCGATCGTCTGATCCGTCGAACGCAACGGTTGGAGAAGGTCCAGCAGTCCCTCCAGTACCCCGCGATCCGTGCGTTCCATTTTTATCCTGCGGATGACGTCGTCCGGATCCGGCGAAAACCCCACCCCGAGCGCATGCAATCGGAGCAACCGACCGTTGGAAAGGGCTCCCGTCAGTGGGAGGGTCGGTCTCCCGGGATGCCTCCCCAAGACCACTTTGAGTCCCGGGGCCCAGCGGTCCGGATCGACTCGATCGATGAAGGCGATCAGGTGCCTGTATTCCGGATCCATTTCATCGAGTCGGTGTCGGAGGTAGAGCGAGAAGCGATCGTCGGACGACAGGAACTTATTGTGAATCACGAATTTCTCCCAATCGGCCTGCCTCCAATCCGCAACAGCTCCCAGGCGATCCACGATCGGAGGATCGGCGCCGATGAGGAACAGCAGTTGGTCTGGCTCGGAATCCCTCAAATGGCGGAGCGTCTCCGGATTCCGCGTCCAATCGTCGATCCTCCGGTAGAACCTTCCCGGTTGGGGCCCCCCCAAAAACTTTTCGCGTTCTCCGGGCGGCAAATCCAGGCAGCGATTATGCCCGTCTCCCACCGTGCCCTTCGGTTTGGGCAGCATTTTCACGGGCTCTCGATGGAGCACGCGGGACCGGATCGTCCGCATGTTGTCGATCACCCTGCCGTAAAAATCGACGTGATACTGACCGACGTACACGAAAACGTCGGTCCGCATCCTCCCTTCCGCCCTCTTGAACAGCCTGCCGAGCAGGTAGAAATCCATCACCAGTGAATTGAAACCCTGCAACGCTTCCAGCAAATCAGCCGTCGAAGCGTGCTTGATCCTCTCGATCCCTTGGGTGAATTCGCGAAACATGATCCCGTCCAACTCTTCGGCCATTTCCGTCGGCATACCTCCGAGTTGCCTGCGGATCTTGTAGTGGTGGGTGAGTTCCATCCAGGCGGATTTTTGCTCCTCAACCGTTTCCTCGGACAACCGTTTCGCATATTGGCGAACCCGGTCCGCTTTTTCGCCTCTCCGGCCAACGAGGATTTCGGTCACCGTGTCACACACTTCCAGGAAAAAGGCCACGACGCCCGTGTCGGGACCCGATGATCGCGGCCTCCTCCCGAAATAGGCTGCACTGGTATGTATCCTGACATCGGTATAATGGACGCGCAGATTCGAAGGACAGTGGTACATCTCGAGCGGCTGATCGCTCCGCAACTGGGTGAGGTCGTTGACGATGGGTCTGTCGGAATAACAGGTGGTCGAAAACACCTGTGTCCTGGTCAAGGGTGCGTCTTGGAATCGGTAGATCTCCGGTGACCTGTATCGGATGGATCCCGATCTCGAGAGTGGAAATTCCATCTCGACGAAGAGATCGACCTTCTCCAAAGGGAGGTTGGCGGCATACTGTGAGACGCGATTCAAGATGAAATTGGGATGCGAGACGTCCCCACACATGTTGGACGTGTAAAAATGGGTGTCACCCATCAGGAACAATCTCATGGACTGGTCCCCGTGGGTGATCAGATACAGGGTCAAGCTACAGGGACCACTGATTTTGTCTTCCGCGACATCCATATATAATAATTCGATCCTGAGCCAACGCCACGTGGGAGACGCCGTGTTATGGGACAAGCGCACAAGGTGACCCCACTTTCCGGAGCCATTGACCGTGAGGTACCAGGATTGTGGTTGAGGTGGCCATGGAGGAGGTGGCGTGCGCCGTGGCGACGGTGTGGCGGGTTGCGGATGGTGGTGTCGCGGGTGGTCGTGGAGGTGGCGGTAGTGTTGCAGGTGTGGAGAGCATCGCGATAATGGTTCGTTTGAATTAAACGTTATTTTTAAAATAAGTTCGTATAATGAGCGGAAATGAGTGCACATATTGCATGCAAGATCAAAATAAAAGTGGCATTAGATATTCCTGCATTATGACTTATCAGAATTGTGTCAGACACAATCCCGAAATAATAAAAAGAGTTGAAATGGAATACAAAGACGCAATTCGAATGAAATTTTTGCAAATTGAAAAGGATCTGCATCGATCAGGTTTGACAATGAAATCCCTCGAGCCGCCAATCCTGTATGAGATCGGTTATTTGGGACAACACGTGGGGTTCATTTGTTTGGATTGTATGCATATTTATTGGAAATCGACCGATTTCAGTATGAAAATGATGCAAAATCCACATTTGAACACATACAGACAAATAGGTCCGGAAGGGCCAGATCATCTTTATTTAAAACGTCATGGAAACACATGGGGCATGTGTCCCCATTTCAGAGATTATTATCCATCAAGTGCGGATATAAATAAAAAAGCTCTGACCTTAATGGGTATACCGGATGATGATAGATTTGCATAAATCAATGATGGTATCGTCACATCAGGATGGACCGAACTGTTCTGGTTCCATTTTGGTATCAGAGCTCAATAAATTGAAATAGTTCCATTGTAATGGATTGCAAAAAGCCGGATTTAAAGCTACTTGTGATCACGAATTCAAAAAGGGGGTGTGCATACTTCGTGGATCCTCAAAACCCTGGGTCGGTCCTCGATAAAAATGAAATCATTTGTAAAATTCAAAATGTCGCTCATGAATGGCGATGGAATCATGATCAAATTTATCGCAAATTCAAATTACGAACTGGATATATGCGAAGTGGATGGTGATGATGGGGGTGGCGGTTCATTCTGGGTTTCCATGAATTTTTTGCGGAATTGGAACAAAATAATTTCCCAAAACAAAAAGAGACTGGGGTATGCATATGCATACGTCAGTGGTTGCGCAAATAACTATTTCGAAATGGTGAGGTTCCTGCACTCACTGCCGGACGCACATCTGCCCAGCGTGGACATGCATTCGTACGACCAGTGGGCATTTCAGGCATGTTGCGGAAACGGTCACATCGGAATGGCCAAATGGATCTATGCCTTGTCTGAAACATGCGGAAGTAAAGTGGACGTGCATTTCGGAGAAGAATTTGCATTCCGATTGAGCTGCAGGAACGGCCATCTGGAAGTGGCCAAATGGTTGTACGAAACATCCTTGGAAGACCCCTCGGCGGGTCCGATCGACGTGCGTTCCCGTGGCGATTACTCCTTCCGGGAGAGTTGCAAAATGGGCCACGAACACGTGGTCCGATGGTTGGCGACCCTGTGTCGAGATTACAGCTACAGTATAAACGGTGCAACTGGAGGCACATCCAAGGATCTCAGGATTGAGTACCGGATCAGGGACATCACCAGGGAATTTTTGGACGGGAACTGCGATTTATTGGAGATATGCCTTTTCAATAAGATGCGTATATCGAAATCCAGTGATGCGGAATTAGATACGTGTGTAATATGCTCCGATAAAGAGGCGATGATACTCACGGAATGCGGTCACGCATTTTGTGATACGTGCTTCTTCAAATGGAAGCGACGGAACGATACCTGCATGTTGTGCCGTAGATTGTTGAACATGGAAAAAACCGAACTCTTTCGAACTTTTTGACGAACTTTTTTATAAAAAGTTCAATCAAAAACGAACTCCTTTTTTGAAAGGAGGGGGTCTGGGGGCCGCTAGCGCTGTACCTTGGTTCCCCCCAAAAAAGTTCAATCAAAAACTTGCGGATTCGCAAGCGAATCAGACCCAAAATTATGGATCATGGAATCATTGATCAACAACTGGATCCGATTCGTTTGATCTACAAATAGATTTCATACAACATAAAAAATGAAAAATATCATGACTCCATAAATGGACAACAATAGGACATATGGTTGGTGCGATCCCGAGAACCCTCACCAATACATCGATGATCAAAGCTTGACCCAACAACATGGGTCACCACAAATTATCCAATCCCAATCCCAATCCCAATATGAAAGCATTGAGAACCCCCAGAACGTCCCTCAATCCAATATTGAGGAACAGACCGTCTGTTTGAGCAGTCGATCGATCAAATGCATAATCACCGCCGGGATTTTCATTATCGCTATTGGTGCATTTGTGTTGACATTGTATTTCCAGGATTTCTTTAATTTATAAGATTGTATATGTCCGATATCTCCCTCCCACAAATCGTGAAAGCCTGTCAAGGGAGATACCGCAGTTCGGGCGGTCTGAATGTCGACGATTTGAAACGATTGGTGGGCACTTCGCACGACACGAGTTTCATGTCCAGAGCAGAATTATTGGCTATCGTCTGCAAAGGAATCCTGACCGAGGAAAAGGAAAAGGAAAAGGAAAAGGAAGCGTTGGCCAGAAGCGATAGGCCAGCTGCACGTGCACCCGCACCTGCACCCGCGCCCGTACCCGTACCCGCACCCGCACGTGCACCTGCACCCAAAAGAGATCTGCAAAAGGCACTCTACGGAGAAAAGGGGGTTCCTCCTCCTGCGATGACCGTCGAACAGAGACGGCAGATGCTCAGATGCGGAAACAAAGACGACCTGGACGCGCACCCGTGTTGTGCTACCACCAAAGACGGGGATAAATGCAGCTACGTTATGTGTCCCACCGGCAGTTGTGAACCACATTGCGATTACATAAGAAGGTCCAGTATCCTGGCCAACATCCACAAAGCGCCAGAAGAGGTGAAGATGAGGCTCAAAAAACAATTCGATAAACACAGTTGCAGTAGGAGGAGGAGGTCATGAGGCAATACGGAAAATTTATCATAAAATCAATTTGTCTGGTTTGGCAAATTGATTTTTTGATTGAACTTTTTTCTAAAAAGTTCATTTTATGTTGCGCCCCGATCATTCCCCCCTACCTTCCAAGATCCTGATCGCCGTTTGGATGATCCTCTTCCTGTCAGATTGGAGTGGGACCAATTCATCCGTCAGGATGGACCTCATTTTTTTGATGGTTTGTTCGCGTTTAACGTCCCCCTTTTTGGTGAAATCAAGCATCAAAATGAGATTCTCCCTTCCCAATTCTGCAATTCTATTGACCAAGTCGGCCTCGGTGGCCCGCATCTCACCCTCCCTCCCCCTCTCCCCCTCCGTCCTCTCGCCCTCTCCCTCCCTCCTTCTCCCCCTCTCCTCCCTCTCCTCCCTCTCCTCCCTCTTTGGACGTTTGGCTGGCACGGGAAAGGCCAAATCGAGTATCTCCCTGACGGCATTTGGTGACATGCCGTGATCCCTCCTCAATTGGGACCCAGCGATTTCCATCAATTCGCTCCGATCCATCCGGGACGCCTTTTTTCCGAATTGATCCCGCAGCGACCTGGCGATTCTCTCCCTGGAAACGACGGCCTGCTTTATCAAGCTGTCCAGAGAATCCGGAGACACGTCGAAGCCGGCGTTTCTCAAGTGACGGATCACGCGATCCCTTTCCGTTGATTTCAGTTCCTCGTTGGTGAATTCGGTCACCAGTAGGCTGGATTGCGTCAGCGTGTCCACCGTAGTCTTTTCGAGCGACTCCCAATCCGTCACGGGCACATCTGGAAGTTCCGAAGGCGTCACTTCCGTGACCTCCGATTTCACGACAGGACCTTTGCCGGGTCTGACGATGATTTCCGCCGCCAGTTCCAGGTCCCCCTCCGGGCCCCGGCTCTTCACCGGGGACGCGTCGAAAAACAGCCATTTGCATTTCCCTGGGTCCGCCTTCTCGCACAGGACGTCGGTCGGGAAGAGGTGTCGCGGATAGAGATGGCCTTTATCGCCCAATGCCTTCTCGGTCTCCTCCAATAGCCGCCTGAGTCCCGACCACAACTTGGCCGTCTTGTCATCCGGCAGGCCTCGCAGGAGCAGGTCGGCCACGATTTCGTACTTCTTCCAGTCGGGTTTCAAACTCACAACCATGTGCTCTTGCGGATCCTGCGTGTATGGACAGGGCTCCTTGATCAGGTACTTCGGATCGTAGGGACGGTAATGGCTTTCGATCGACGGCACCGCTGATGTCCTTTTCCCCACCGTTTTGCGGATCAGGGGAACTACGAACAGACTCTGCAATCCCTTGGTCTGCTTCAGCAACTCGCGGATCCGTCGTTGTGCGGGTGCGTGACCCCTGGAGATCACCAGTGACAATTGCCGCGTTTTGGGATTCTGGTAATAGCATCCATCGCCATTCGGCCTTTGAAAAAGGTAGGTCTCGAAATTCAATGCCGCGGTTTTCAAAGGTTTCAGCTCGACGCGATCCAGGAAAAACTGGTAGAACAACCATTTATCTAGGTCCTCTTTGGCATTGATCTTCCGCAGTATGCCGAAGAGATTGAAAAAATGCAAGGGATCGTGCTTCTCGAGGTTTATCATCCATCGGTAATCCGTGATCTTCACCCGTTTCCTCTTGTGCAACTGTTTGACGCCTTTTTTGAACTCGTCGATCATGGTGATCAATTGCAGGTACCCCTGATTGGGAATGATCTCCCCCGAATCAAGGCGTTTGAACGAACCGCGCAAGCGATTCACGTCCAACAGGTTCCGCCACATGACCAGTCCCAGATTGAGGGTATCTATCGGGTTCTCACCTTTTTGCACCAATTTGCCGTTGAAGACACCGTTCAACAGTCCGTTGACGGAGGCCAGGCTCGACCCCTCCAGGTCGATCATCTCCACGGGGTAGTTCATCAACTTGTCCCCAAAATGCAACTGGCCAATCGTTTCCTTCCCCCGGATCTCGTTTATGAGGTAACGGTTCAGGAAGAGCTCGTCCACGCCGTAAGAGAACAGTCCCTCCGAGTACTTGACCTGTTCCACCGCTTCCTCCTTCCTCTCCCTGGATTCCCGTCTCATCATTGCCAGGATCTTGCTGGCCCGTGACCCGGGATCCACGATCTCCTTCAGGAACCCGTCCATGATCCTCACCGGGAGGTTGTGTTCCTTGCTGTAGAAGTTGGCCACCGCCGTTCCGTCCAGGTAATTGTTGAAATGGTGCAAGCCGTATTTGTATTCGTACCCGATCCACTGGAGGAACAGCCATTTGAGGTTGCTCCGCATCGCCCTCTTTGGAATGCCGTTTAAATGCATGTCGATTTGGCCGTAGTTGTAATCCACATCGGCGATGAAGAGGAGCTTGTAGCGATCGCCCTGAAACAGGGGCATCATCCTCACCATGGTGCCGAACAGGCCGTAGTGGACGTCGTCCTGCTTGAACCCCGGGCAGTCGTATTCCACAAATTGGACCTTTGAATCCGCGGTTCCGTGTTTCGATTTTAAGGCATCGAAAGCCACCACCCCCCTCATGGTTGAATCGTAGTAGATGCGCAGAAGCGTGTTCTTGTACCACATGTCGGGCGAGTTGACGTAATCAATCATCCTGGTCAGTCCGTCGATGTACGCGGCAGGATCGCGATACGTCTCCTCCTTCTTCAATCGGAAGATCGAGCAACTGATCAGGAAGGTCTCATTGTCGATGGTAACCTGGTTATCGGGTTTGAACCTGCACGAACTCATATACTTAAATGAGTTATTTTTGACTTATACATGGATTCCCCTTTTAATCCGGGCGGTTTTTATATATACATGGATACCAGATTTTGGGGACCAGACGGATGGAAATTGTTGCATTCGATAGCTGTCAGTTACCCCGCAAGGCCGAAACAGCAGGAGAAGAGGGATTACCGGGATTTCTTCAACTCCATCCAACACGTCCTGCCGTGCATCTATTGCAGGCAATCGTTCCAGGAGTTCTGCCGACAATTGCCGATCGAGGATTACCTGGAATCCAGGAGGGACCTGTCCTTCTGGTTGCACCAGATGCACAACAAGGTCAACGACAAACTCCGGAATCAGGGCCTGGGGGTATGTGCTGATGCCGATTTCGACCGGGTCCACGAGATGTACCTCGACTACGTCAAGAGGATCAACGGGGGGGCATCGTGTTCCAATTTGCCCGGGTGGGAATTCATCTATTGCATACTCTTCAACTATCCCCTCAAATCGCAGAAATTCGAACCGATACGTTACAGGCAATACGTGGTCTTCTTCACGCTGCTCTCCAAATTGATGCCTTTCGACGCATTGAGGGAAACCATGTCGGAACACCTGGAGTCGCATCCGATTGAAGAGGCCATGCGGAGTCGCACCGACATGAAAAAATGGGGGTTCCGATTGGAGCGGAGTTTCTGCCAAAAAGAATCAATCACGTGCCCGAAATTCCGGGACAGGTGCTACAGCATAGAACTGTTCCGGGCCGGTTGCAAGGGAAGGAACGACCCCAAACCCACCTGCCACGTCACGCCCAACATTGGCCCAAAAAGGGCCAGATGAAATGCCCACATTTGTATAACGCGATATGGGAGGTTGTTCCAGCACACTGGAAGCGAAAAAACGTTTGGGCACAACCGGGCAGACTGGTGCCAGCAAGGGCACTAATACAGGGCACAGGGGTTCGGAGGGTGCCAATTCCGATCAATGGTACAGATTGTGGAAGCAGAAAATAGGCATGTTCAGTAAGGTGGACAGCAAGGAATTCGGGATTCGCAAGTGCAAGGCGCCTCCCAAATACAACGTCCACCTGTTGGTCGAAGATTCCGACAGTAACCGTCAGATCATCAAGATGTACCTCGACAGGGTCAAAATCAAGACCGACGAGGCCCCCAACGGCATCATCGCCTTTAATAAGATCCAACAGGGAAACAAGTACGACATAATCTGGATGGACGTCAACATGCCCCACATGAGCGGGATCGAAACTGCACAAAAGATCCGGGAATTCGGCTACGACGGCGTGATAATCGCCATTTCCGGAAACGTCGACAACGTCACCATAGGGAAGTGCATGAAGAGTGGAATGGACGATTTCCTCAGCAAACCGGTCTTGAGGCAACACCTTTACGCCAAAATCACCGATTACATCGCCATGCCCGAGATAGAGGAGTCCTTCAAAGTCGGAGCCGGTCGTTGAACCGGTTCCGGTCCGATCCGGTCCGTCAGTCACGGTGGGCAGGTGTCGCGTCACGACATGCCGATATCGATCGCCCTGTCCAAAATGATGGACCCTTCGAACGTCAAGGTGAACACCGTCCCGACGCCAGTCTCCGGATCCGGCGATTTGAAACCGATTTCGGCATTCATGGATTTGACGATCATCTTGCACAGGTACAGGCCCAGGCCTATGCCTCCGTATCTGCTGGTGCTCTCCGATCGGTTGGCACTGTGCAACGCACTGACCTGTCCGAAAGGTTGGAAGATCTTGTCCTGCAAATGGGCGGGTATCCCCTGACCTGTGTCCGAGACCGATATCTTGAACCAGGGGCCCTCCAGGCGGAACCTCAACACGATTCTCCCACTTTCGGTGAACTTGATGGAATTCGTCAGGAGGTTGATCAGCAATTGCAACAACCTGTCCCTGTCGATGCGTATGGTCGCGCTCGGACTGATGTCTACGAATTCCACCATGAATTGTATGGTCTGCTTCTCCTGCAACTTCGGCGAAATCAGTTTCTTGAGGTGTTGTTCCATGTCAGACAACAACACGTTCGACGGTATGATGATCAAGTTCCGGCACTCGATCCTCCGGATGTCCAGGATGTCGTTCACTATGTGATTTATCAATTCCGAGGCCCTGAAACAGGTCTTCAGATCAGAGATGATCGCCTCGTCTACGGCAATCTTGGTCAACGCCTCGATCGAATGGTCCAGCATGCCCATCACGCAATTAAGTGGATTGCGAATTTCGTGATTGACGTAGCCCAACATGTGATTGATGACCGACAGTTTGTCGTGTTCCAACTTGTAACGGATCTGGTATTGAACCACTATGACCAACGCCGTGCCGATCACCAGGTCCACAATAATCGAGATGGAGATGATGAGCGACAGCATCAGGATGTGCTCGTTTTTGGATATGGAGGAGATCAACGCCGGTTTGAACACCAACATGAATACCAATTCCCTGTTCATGACCGACACCCTGTTGGACGTGGAACGTTCGGAGGAGACCGTCTGGTTGATGAACCACAAATCCGGGTACCCCGGGTCCTTGTACATGAGGGATTGATTGGCGGCTTCCAATTCAGGCGCGGTGACGTCAAACACGAACAGATCCACGTATTCGCGTTGCGTGGTGTATTTCGACGACGTGAACATGCCGTCGATCAATTGATGGAAATACACGATGGCATAATTGATCCCCATCACATCCGTCGTGTTACTCCTATAGACCAATCGCGATATCATGGTCCCGTAATTCATCGATACATTGTTCCTGACCAGGAAGATGCGACCGGACATGCTGAATTCCGATTCCAACGCCCGAGTGATCAAAGGCTGGGTACTTGCCAGGTTGTAAGCATCGAATCCCACTATCCTCTGGAAATTGTCGACTTCGGGCTCAGACAGATCCAAGGGGTAATAATATGGATAGGCGTAATCGAAACTCATGTTCCTGTTGGTCAGGTTGAAGAGCCATACGGTGTAGTTGGATTGGATGTGCAGCTTTCCGAAAGCTATGTGTTCCGCCAACGATTCGTTGCGGACCTTCGAGAAATACACGTAGGACTGTACGCTGGCCCTGTTGGGCATCGTTTTCAAGTGTATGAACTCTCGATATTTCGCCAAAGGTAACCTGTTTTGATATTCGGATAAAATGACCGCATTCCGGTTCAAACTGTGTTTCACCTGATTGAAAGTGTCGTTCAACTTGGACATCAGGTTGTCGTTTATCCCGCGGATGGTATCGGTGATGTGTTGGTCGTTGGCCTTTTTGTAAATGGAGTACACGAAATAACATGAACAACCCTCGCCGACCAATAAAACCAGGGCCAACGGTATCCCGATCATTTTGAAGAGGTTCATTATGCACACCTTCAAAACGATCATTTTTTTGGGGCCGCTGCGCTGTGAATGGACTGGGGCCGCTGCGCTGTGAATGGACTGGGGCCGCTGCGCTGTGAATGGACTGGGGGGAATGGACGCCTTCGGCGTCACATTCCCCCCATAGCCCCCTGACGGCTCACTGCGTTCGCCGAAGTTCTTACGTTCAACCGGGGGGAATGGACTGGGGGGAATGGACTGGGGGGAATGGACGTCTTCGGCGTCACATTACAGCGCTAGCGGCCCCCGTAGCCCCGTGACGGCATAGCGCAGCGGCACTGCGTTCGCCGAAGTTCCAACGTTCAACTGCGGCCGCTAGCGCTGTAATGTGACGCCGAAGGAGTCCATTACAGCGCTAGCGGCCCCGTAGCCCCGTAACGCATAGCGCAGCGGCACTGCGTTCGCCAAAGTGGAAACAAGGTTTACCACATTCCCCCCCCGTAGCCCCGTGATTACGAATGCAGTGCCGCTACGCTATGCCGGAGTGGAAACACGATTGATATTCCCCGATAGCTCCCGTGACGTCATAGCGTTGTGACATTGCGTTTACCAAAGTGGAGTCGCCACCCCCGGAGAGGAACACAAACATAGGGCACCACATTGAACTTATTATTGGCCCATTGGGTCGGTCCCAGCATGCAGCAGTCCCGTTGCTGGCACCTTTGGTGAAACTGGAGCGGTCCTCATACGAGCCTCCTGGCTCGTATAATCGCCCTGTGGAGCGTACTGATGATGCCGGGTCCCCTGTTCAACAGTTTGAGCACTTCCCCGGCTTGCAACCCTACCAGACTCACGCCCGAGACCGTGGGCGTCAGATTGATCATGTTCCTCCGGGATATCTCCAAACCCGCCCTGGCCCTATTGGCGGCCTTGCGACACGCCGGAACAGCAAATGGGTTGCGATCCCTGTTCTGCATATAAGATATCCCAAAATCCGGAAGAATCCAGCAGTTGCGTGGAATAGCGATCGCGAGCAAACGACAAATTCTGTCGCCGATCCGACTCTTTCCCTTCATCCTACTGTGGAGAAGGATTGGGGTATTTCTGCTGGATCAAAGCGCCGCACAGCTACCATCATCTCGCGGGAGGCGCCTTTACCAGAGGTGCAGTGACCGCACTGAGCTGTCGTCTCCTTTGAATTTCATAAGTTCAATAATTGAGTCTCACATTGTATATGACGTCTTCCTCTCGAGCAGGTAGAATAGTTTGGAATGCCGGTGGCGCACCTTCGGGTAGACGTGCGAGAAATAAAGTTTCTCTACCTTTTCTATCTACTTTACCCAATGCCCAATTCCCATCTTCAGTTATGAATGTATAATCGCGATGAATGTTTATGAAAGGACTTGGTAGAACGAAAATGACTTCCCTGAAACTCTTGCCATTTGGAGCTATCCAAATGCAGGTACGCCGGTCCGACCTACGGTTAACTACGATACCAGTAATCACCAGACTACTCCCCTCTCGCAATCCCTCATGAAACCATATCGTATCTTCCTCATGAATTGGAACCAGCATGGTCAACAATACTGGCCTACGTCCTCTTTTCCTTTCATAGCTGGTAAATGCAATCCTTTTCTGTTTGAATTGCACAAGAAGGTGACCGTCCAATCCAAATACATTGAGGTCTCCAGTGCGATCTTTTGCGATTTGCATCAGGGGATTAACGTCACGGCGCGCGCCAGGCGAGCGGCGGTGGCCAGGTCCAGCAGGTCGTCCCTCTTCGTCATCCTCATCTTCGTCGTCGTCGTCATCATCGTCATCACTGTCATCCTCATCTTTGTCATCGTCGTCATCATCGTCATCACTGTCATCCTCATCTTTGTCGTCGTCGTCATCATCGTCATCACTGTCATCGCTGGCAGCGGCGCGAGCATCCCGTTCGGCGGCGCGTTCGGTCGCGCGTGCGGTTGCTCTAAATTCATCTGTTGCTCTAAATTCATCTATTGAGATGGGTTCAATATATGGTAAAGTGATGTCTGGGAGTATGGTAACCCCCTCCCCCGGGTTGGGAATGCGATTTTCTCCGGCGAATGCCTTGACGAGATTCAAAGGAAGAGGTTTTCGGGTATTGGGATCCGTTGGGTAGCTCCCTCCACTTATCTGGCCGATCACCCATTTTCTCAAACAAAAAATGTGGTAGCAATACGTGACACTTCCAATGGGAATTTTAACAAG
>Ga0196963_10000594_pt1 | contig 30809 bp, 44 predicted proteins | sample S1_5metaG_FD_148600 | JGI IMG/M metagenome (GOLD analysis project Ga0196963, IMG submission 148600) | Soil microbial communities from Anza Borrego desert, Southern California, United States - S1_5 | ecosystem: Environmental > Terrestrial > Soil > Desert | place: USA: California | collected...
CGCCGCCGCTACTTCGGGGCTTCCAGTTCGACGCTGAGCCCATAGGGCGTCACGGGGCTGCAGTCGTGCACCGCCATGCGGCCGTTATTCATCGGATCGTGGGCCGGCTTGCGGAAGCCGCCGGTCATCGCCGCCGGCGTCGTATGAATGACCAGGTAGCGTGCGGTCTTCTCGCCGGCGGCCGGCACGGTGATGACGTTGCGGATCGTGTGGCCACGGAAAAAGGTCGGGCGCATCAGGCGTGCCTCGGGCGGTCCGCTGCGGCCGACGATCTCATACTTTTCGTCGAGGAGCAGCAGCCCCTGGCAATACAGCGCCGAGCTGTAGGGACCGTGCGGACTGGTCACGGTGATGACGTAAGGCCCGGCCCGGTCCGGCAGCCGGTAGGCCAGGAAGAAGCTCTTACCTGTGTCGAAGGTGAAGGCCGGCGACGTCCCGTCGATCATGCCTTCGACGTTGCCCGAGGCGGGCAGCGGCACATACTGGAACTCGGCGGGCGACTTGCAGCATTCCGCCGCCATCTGGTACTCGGCCAGCACCTTGTCCGGCACCACGTAATGCAGCTCGCCGTTGCGCTCCATCGCCGGGGAGCAGCCAACGAGCGCGATCGCCGCACCGACCATTGCCGCGACAGGCAGCGCCATCGAAGACAGGCGCATGGTCAAGCTCCCGGCGCCATGAGGGCGGCGGCGGCAAGCACCGATTCGGTTGTGAACTTGGGGCACAGCTTGACGGCTTCCTCGAAGCCCGCTTTGGCGTCGCCACCTTGGCCCTTGAGCCGCTGATACTCGGCGGCATAGTAGACCGCGTGGCAGGTATAGATCGCGCGCAGATTGGCATCCGCGTCGGCGGCGATCTCGCGCAGGCGCTGCGGCGTCATCGTACCCTGGAACATCGCGGCGATCTGCCGCGGCCAGACGGCCTGCTCCAGGGGCGCGAGCTGGCGCGCGAGCTCCGCCGTCCCGTTGTTGCCCTGCCGGCTGCGCGCCACGTAGAGGTAAAGTGCGGCGAAGGCATGGCCGGGCGCCATGCGGCTGTACCGCGACAGGTCGTCGACGGCGGCGCCATATCGCTGTGTGGCGAGACGGAAGATGCCGCGATTGAGATAGGCAACAGGGAGGCCCGGCTGGTTGGAGAGCGCGGCGGAGAACTCGCCGATGGCGTCGTCGTACTGGCCTGCCCGGGCCTTGACCACCCCGCGGCCATTATAGGCGACCCCCAGCTTGGGGTTGAGCTTGATGGCCTCGTCAAAATCGGCGAGGGCCCGGGTGTCGTCGCTCTTGAAGAGGTAGGTATCGCCGCGGTCAGCGTAATCCCCGGCCAGCTTGCGCACCCGGATCAGCTCGCTGAAATCGGCGATCGCCTCGTCGTACTGGCCCTTCCTCTGATAGGCGAAGGCCCGGTTGCTCCGGGCGACCATGTATTCCGGCTGCAGCTTGATCGCCGTGTCGAAATCGAGGATCGCGAAATCCGGCTGGCCCTTGACCAGATAGGCCAGGCCGCGGGCGTTGTAAGCCTCGGCAAAATCGGCCTTGTGGCTGATCGCCGCATCCGCATCGACGATGGCCTCGTCCGCCCGCCCGATGTTGTTCAGTGACAGGGCCCGCCGAAACAGGACCTGTATCCGCAGCTCCTCCGGCAGCGCATCCGATTCCAGTCCACGGGTCAGCAGCGGGACGGCGCGCGCGTGGTCGCCGATGCGGTTGGCCGCGATGCCGGCATGGGCATCCTGCAGCGGCGTGGTCGACCTGTTTTCCTGGGTCGTGACGCAGCCGCCAAGGCCCAGGCAGAGCACCGCCGCGAGAGCGCGCCGGCGCAGGCCGGCCCCCGTCGATACACGCATGTCAGTTCGTATCCCCGTCGATGATGCTGATCGTGGCGCGGTGGTCTTCCTGGATTTCGCGCAGGGCCGCCGCCGCCATCGCCCGGTTGGCCCCGGTGCAGAGCGGCTGGCTGATCGTGGAAGCGAAATCGCGGCGCACGGTCAGCGAGCGGCCGACCATCGACCAGCGCGCCGTGTATTTGATCAGGGCATTGGACACCTGCGTATTGGCTGGCAGCCTGGCCACGCGCTTGCCGGGCGGCAGCTCCAGCGTGATCTCCTCGCTCTGCCGGCCGCTGTAGCACGGTGTTGGCTGGTCATTGCCAATCTCGCGGGCGTTGAGCGGCCCCATCAGCATCTCCCCGGGCCGCATCAGCAGCTGCAAGCCCGGCGGCGGCACGAAACTGTCTCCGGTCGTCAGGCGGAGCCGGCGCTCCAGCTCGAAGCGGCTGGTGACGGCATATTCCGGCGTCAGCACCTCAGGCGCTCGGAACTCGAAACCGCCCTTCCCTTCGTGGCCCATCTCCATCAGGCGCTGGCGGGCGTAGCGCTCGCCGCCGGCCGTCTGGATATGTGCCGCGTATTGCCGCAGGAAGAACGACATCGTGCCGGTGGCGCTTGACACGGTCGTCCCGGTGATCGAGCCGTCAGGGTTGAGGCGCGCCGCGGTACGCACCCGCAGGGCCGTATCGTTGGCGCCCAGGACCGGCGTGCGCCGCAGGGCGCCGCCGGGGCTGCTGCTATTCGTATGGACGACGGGCTTGCCGTATTCCTGGATCGACAGGCTGCCGAAGGGAATCGTGCCGCCGGTCGTGTCGGCGTAGAGGTTGATCTCCGGTATCCAGACGATGGCGTGGTTGATCTGCGCCAGCGCAGGCACGTCGGACAGCGTGTAGCTGTCGCCCATGTTGATCAGCGCCAGCTCGCCGGCGATCCCCACCGCCTTGAGCAGCGAGATGAAGAGGACCGCATGGTCCTTGCAGTCGCCATAGCCGTTGGTCAGGGCGACCTCGGCCTCGTGCGGCATCACACCGCCGTCGCGCAGCGCGATCGCCACGTAGCGGATGTTCTTGCTCACCCATTCGTAGATGCGCTGGACCTGGGTACGCTTGTTCGTCACGCCCGCGGTCAGCTCGGCAGCCAGTTCGCGGATGCGCGGCGTGACATGGATCTTGTCGGCTGTCATCGCCGTGTAGACGCGGGCGAACTCGTCGTAGCTCTTGAAGCTCGAAACGAAGAAGCGCGGCACCCGGTCGTGGGGCGAGATGACCGATGGATCCTCCTTCAGCGGATTCCGGTTGGAATAGGTCCAGCGGTAGAGCGTGCTGTCCCCCTGCGCCTCCTTCTCGAAGGCCACGTCATGCGTTTCGACCCGCAAGGGAAGACTGTTCGGCGCCCGCACGGTGACGCGCACGTCGTGGTAGGCCGCCGTGCGGTCGAAGAGCATGTGCATGGTGAAATGATTGGGGAACCACGGCAGCTTCGACTTGCGGCGCACCTCGTAGACGACGGAATCGCCGGCCGTGACATTGGGGAAGACGATGACCTTCTCGCGCATGTCGTCGAACATCGGTATGCGGGGGCTACCGGGGCGAAGCTGCGCGAAGATAGCGTTGGTATTGACCTTGAGCGTGCGCCCGTCGGCCTTGCGGGTGAAGGCCTCCAGGATGTCGAGTTCGTCCATCGACTCGCTGAAGCTGATCGGCATCTGGCCGATCTCGGCCGCGGCCGCGGTATTGCTGGCTTGCACCTCAGCACGGACGGTGCTGGTGTAAAGCCCGGTGGGCTCGACAACGTATTGGTAATGGAGGGTTTTGAAGATGTACTGCGCATCCGCCGCGGACCATGACGTGATACCCACGAACAGAGCCGCCAGAAATAGCCCGCCCCTCAGGAGCCAACCCTCGACCTGATCGGCACAACTTCCCCCTTCTAGCCGCACGGATACTACGAAGGGTTGTGCCCCACTTCAATGGCGAACCGGTGGCGAAAATTCGACAATGGACGGCTATCAAGCAGCGCGCATCTAAGCGCCCGCCCCTCACAACGGAATATTCGCGTGCCGCTTCCAGGGATTCTCCAGCTTCTTCTCCCTCAGCATCGCCAGGCTGCGCGCGATGCGCAGGCGGGTGGCGCTGGGCTCGATGACGTCGCCCAGGAAGCCGCGTGAGGCGGCGACGAACGGATTGGCGAATTTCTGGCGGTATTCCTCGGTCTTGGCCTCGAGCTTCGAGGCGTCGCCGGCCTCGGCGCGGAAGATGATCTCCACCGCGCCCTTGGGACCCATCACCGCGATCTCGGCCGGCGGCTCGTCGGTGATCGCGGCGAAGGACAGCAGCTCCGTCCCGTCCTATGTCGCAGCGCGCGTTGTATCGGCCCGGGTGGTCGTTAGTTTCTGTCGGTAAAGAACACCGGCTCAATCCCGCCCCTCCGTCACGGCGGTAAAGGCCAGCAGCATATCGACCTTGTCCCCATCGGCCGACAACGGCATCACAAGATTCTCGATGGTGGCGAAGTCCTCGTTGATCCAGAGGGTGGGCCGGCCGCGACGCCAGCTTGGCAGCGCCGTATCGGCCACAACCCTGTAGCGCTCAAAATAAGAGGGCCTCTCCGCCACCTCGGCATGCGCCTCGTCCAACCACAGGCCGGTCGGATCCTTCCCGATCATCTGCACGATTCGGGTCCCGACGAGGCGATAGCGAAGGCGAAAGGGGGCGGCCTGGATGTCCAGCAGCCACACGCCGGGCAAGAGCCGCTTGATATCGGCGGGGCTGAAATGCTGACGCCCGGGCAAGCGGGCGCCCGGATGAATAGACCGCCAGTACCGGAACATCGCCTGAACGTTGGGATGCCAGTCAAGCCCTGGCGTGCTGTCGGCCCAGAAAATCGCGTCGCTGGCGGGGGGCGGCTGCATGCCGACGATATTAAGCCCCTTCGTTAAGGGCGCGTAAAGGGACGACCCGCGCTCCAGCCGGCAGCATGGACGAGAGACGAAGCTGTCAGGGCTACCGAACGGGCTCGGCTGCCTTGCTGCGGTCCAATTGATATCCCGACCGCTCCATACAGCTGTCGATTTGCTGCTGTCGGGCCCTGACGGCGGTGCCGGCGGTCTCCTGGTTGTCCTTCGCCCGTGAAGGGCCCTCGCTGGAATCGCGTGACACGGGCTGGATGCAGGCAGCCTCGTCGGTTTGCGTCTGGTCGTTGGTGGTGTCGTGGCGCTGCCAAATCCGCGGACTACCGCCGCTACAGCTCGCGACAATGAACGCTACGGCCAGTAAAATCGGGGTGCGAAGCGAGACCATCTGATCCGAACGCTGCCGGAACTCGCTTGTTCCGGACCCTAAAGAAGCGCGGCATTCAGTAGCGCACCGGTAGAGTCGTGCCCGAACCTTCACCGGAGCCGGCCAGCTCATCGAGCGAGGTCGGCGCCATCGGCGCCATTGATGGCTCCCCTTGCCCTTAACCGTGCCCTAACGACTGTTCGCTATAGACCTTCCAGCCCCTGGTGCCGGACGACCGACGGCTCGATGGAGACAGTTTTGGGCCCAGAGCAGCCACCCCTTGTGATCACCGATGCGGTGCTGCTGGCGCAAGGGGGTGCGCACTGGAAGATCCGGCAGGGCTACGCCTATTGGAAATCGATTCATCCCGCCGGCGGGCTTCCCGGACGGCAGCATCTGGAGCCGTTGGCGATTCCAGACCTCCTGCGCCATGTCTGGCTCGCCGATCTCGCTCTCGATCCTCTTCAGGTGCGATATCGGCTGGCCGGCACGGGCGTGGTCGCGGGGCTGGGGCGCGAAGTGACCGGCCTCCCCTTCCATGAGGCCCATCCCGGCGCGGCCGCCGAGACATTCTACCGCAGCCGGATCATGGCGATGATCGAGACCCGCGCGGCCACCTGGAGGCGGGGCGAGTCCAAGCTGTGGGAGCATGAGGTCTGGCTCAACGTCGAGAATCTGATTCTTCCCATGGCCGCGGATGGACAACGCATCGACATGTTGATGGGCGTGTCCATCTTCTTCGACGGCCACGGCGCGGAGCTCCGTTGACCCGGCGTGGAAAAGCGGTGCGGGGTGGCTCGGCCGGCGCCATCCGCGCCCTCGCGTCGTAGCGATACCTTCTTCGGTTTCCGGAGCCTCGCACTCGACGGCTCCGGGACGCCGGGGCATGGACGTCTGGCGGCGAACAAAGCGCTCCAATCACAACGACCGTATCGCCGCAACCTATCGTAATGGGTAGGTCCCTCGGGGGTTTTCCCGGATTGACCCGGCCCTGTCGCGACGAGTTAATGCCTCTCGGTCGCAATGCGCCGGCGGGCGCAACGGCAGACCCACGACGCCGCTTGACGGGAGGGGATATGACATCCGCAGACGGACAGGCGCACAGCCACGCCCATGCTCACGCGCAGGACGGGCAATGCCCGCCATGGGACGACGTTCTGGCCCAGGCCGGCGGCCACGATCACGTGGTGCAGCTCTATCAGGATCAGAATTTCCTCAACCGCGCGGTCTGCCGCTTCGCCGGCGCCGCGCTCGCCAACGGCGAGGGCATCATCCTGGTGCCGACACAGGAACACTGGAACGGCATCCGCCCGCGTCTCGAGGCCGAGGGGGTCGATGTCGAGGCGGCGCGCGAACGCGGCCAGCTCACCATCGTCGATGCCGACACGCTCCTGCCACGCTTCCTGCGCAACAAGATGCCGGACGCGCCCGTCTTTCTCGGCCTGGCGGCCGACGTCATCGCGCAGGCACGGGGCGGCGGGCGCTACCAGAAGGTGCGCTGGTGGGGTGAGATGGTCAACGTCCTCTGGGAGCGCGGCGACGCCGCCGCCAGCATGAAGCTCGAGGACCTGTTCGACCAGCTGGCCCACAAGCACGACATCGCGATCTTCTGCTCGTTCCTGATGGACAATTTCAACGGCGACGTTCACGCCCACATGCTGCCGCGCCTGGGGCAGAACCACTCCCACCTGATCCCGGTGGAGGACTACGCCCGCCTCGAGCGGGCCGTCGCCGGCGCGTTGCGCGAGACGGTCGGCGCGGACGAGGCCCGCGTGCTCGAAGGGCGCCTGATGTCGCAATACACCCCGCCCTTCACCATGCCGCGGGCGCAGGCGCTGCTCCTCGCCCTGCGTCAGGCCCTGCCGGCCGTCGCCGACACGATCCTCAGCCGCAGCCGGACGCTCTACACCACGGCCGGAGCCGACTAGGAGTGTCGCAGCCGCTTGCCACCGCTGGCGGCTGGACCGGCTTCCACCCGGCGCACGACACGGGAGGGGCGGAGGCATCGTGCGCCGTCCAGCCGCTCGATATCCTCGACACGCTCGACGTTCCCGTCGTGGTGGCGCGCCGCGATCTGACCATCGCCTGTTTCAACCGCGCCGTGGTCGATGTGCTCGGCCTGGAGCCGGCCGATATCGGCCGCAAGCTGAGCGCCATCGCCGGCCTTGCCGCGCTGCGCGACCTGGAGACATCGTGCGCGCAGGCCATCGCCAACGAGGCTCCGTCGCGCCACGATTTCCGCGAGCCCAAACGCTCGTTCGTGCTGCGCATTGCGCCCTGCGCCGGCCGCACGGGAGAGATCAGCGGCGTCGTGCTCTCCTTCACCAACGTCACCGCCTTCCGCGCCAGCCTCGAACAGGCGCTGTACGAGCGCGAATACACCAAGGCGATCCTCAACACGGTGGACGATCCGCTGGCCGTGCTCAGCGCCGAGCAGCGCGTGCAGACCGCCAATCGCGCCTTCCACACGCTGCTCGACCTGCCGCGCGAGAAGACGCAGGACGCTTCTCTCGCCGAGCTGGCGAACCGCGCCTTCGACGATCCCCGGCTGCGCGCCCAGCTCCAGGAGACGCTGGCGGACGGACGCGACTTCGCGCCTCTCGAGATCGAGTGCGATCTTCCGGGCGGACGCCGCGTCTTCACCCTCAACGCCCGGCCCCTGCCGGCGACCGGCCGCGCCGGGCGCCTGGTCCTCCTGGTGCTGCACGACATCACCGAGCGCAAGCGCGGGGAGACCCATCGCGATCTCCTGCTGCAGGAGCTCGATCACCGGGTGAAGAACACGCTGGCCAGCGTGCAGTCCATGGCCGTGCAGACCCTGCACGGCTCGGCCGACCCGCGGGCGTTCTACGCGACCTTCGAGGCGCGGCTGCTGGCGCTGGCCCGCGCGCATACCCTGCTGGCGCAGGAAGGCTGGCAGGGCGCGGGATTGCGCGTGCTCATCGAGACGACGTTCGCGCCCTACGATGACGAAGCCCGGCGGCGCTGCTCGCTGAGCGGCGAGGATATACAGCTGCCGTCGCAGACGGCTCTGGCGCTGGCGCGCGGCCTGCACGAGCTGGCCACCAACGCGGCGAAGTACGGCGCCCTGTCGGTCCCGACCGGACGCGTGGCGGTGAGCTGGCGGATGGAGGGCGATCACCTGCACCTGACGTGGGTGGAGAGCGGCGGTCCGCCGGTCAAGCCGCCGGAGCGCCGCGGGTTCGGCTCTCGCCTCATCGAGAAGGGCCTGGCCCTGGAGCTGAGCTGCGAGGTCGGGCTCGACTTCGATCCGGCCGGCCTGCGCTGCACCATCGTCGTGCCGCTCACGCCGAAGGATACGCGCGAATGATGGCGCACGACACCGATCCGGCCCTGCCGATCCTCGTGGTCGAGGACGACATGATGATCGCCATCATGCTGGAGGACCAGCTCACCGCGCTGGGCTACAAAGTGGTGGGGCCGGCCGCGCGGGTCGACAGGGCGCTTGCCCTGATCGACAAGCAGCCGCTTGCCGCCGCCCTGCTCGATGTCAATGTCGGCGGCGAGAAAGTGGACCGCGTCGCCGACAAGCTTCATCTGCAGCGCATCCCGTTCGCCTTCGTCAGCGGCTACGCCGCGTCGTGGATGCCCCGGGCGCACGCCGACCGCCCCCGGCTGGAAAAGCCGTTTCAGGCGAAGGACCTCAAGCGGGTCCTCGAGAACGTGCTGAACGAGCCGGCGCGCTGATGGCGCGCCTCGCCGCCCGGGCGCGCCGGGTTCCCGGCCGGAACCTTCGCCGCGACCGGACATTGAATCGTACGGTTCGATTGCGTTCGAGGTGAAGCATGGCCGACAACAAGCAGGATCGCGGCCCGCAGGATCGCGCACGGGTCAACATGGACGAAGACTACGAAGTGCGCTGGTGGTCGAAGAAGTTCGGCGTCACCCCCGACAAGCTGCGCAATGCCGTCGATGAGGTGGGGCCGTCCTCCGGGGCCGTGGCGCGGAAGCTGGGCAAGGACGTCCCGGGCTAAGGCGGCCGAGACCTGGCGGGCAGCCGGCCGTCACCCCAAGGGCGGCGATGGCGTCGCGCTTGTTCCGTTATCACGTCCATGAGTCCTCCCGCGGCGGGGCGGCTGGCTTTTCGCTCGACCCCTCGCCCGCCAATTCCGCGGCGTCGCGCAGGCCCCGGGGCCGGCCCGTGCGGACGCCCCTCCGGAACCCGCGCTCGATCTCGTCGGCAAGCCGGTCGTAATGGCCCGCCATGCGCTCCATGTCGTCGCGCAGGACGGCGTGTATCGTGCGCTTCGCCTCGTCACGCAAGAGCCGGGCCCGCGCGCGAAAGTCACTGACCCGGCTGTGTCCCATGGTTGGGTATCATACGGAACAGGGTTTAGCCCAAGCCTCAGGAAGAACCCCGAAAAGCGCGCGGGAAACCCTGTAGGCCAGAAGTCGGGGCAGCCCTCCGGCTTGCGCGCTCAGCGCGTCCGCGCTTTGGCCGCCCGCCTGCCGAAGCCGATCCGCTTCAGCTCGGCGATCGAGCGCTCGGCCGAGCGGTGATGGATGAAGATGCCCCCCGCCTTCTCCCACGCCTCGCGCAGCTTCGCCCGGTCATCGACCAGGACATGGCCCGGGCCGGAAAATTTGTGCTTGTCGCGCGACATTCCGGTGATGACCTCGACATCGCGGCCCAGCATGTTGGCGACCCAAATCCGCTTCTGCGGCTCGGCCCAGGTGCCGCGCGGCAGGCCGGTGAGAATCCTCGGCTTGAAGGCCTTGCAGAAATCCCAGAGCGCCTGCGCGTCTTCCATCATCTCGAGCGTCGCATAGAATTCCGGCGCCTTGGCGAGCGTCGCCCACATCAGGCCGGGCGGCAGCTGATCCGGCCGGCGATGCAGGAGGGCCTCGACCCCGCGGTCAAAATCGGCCAGGACCCCGTCGAGATCGAGGAAGAGCGGCGGAGCGGGCTTCACGGCGGCGCGCGTCACCGCATCATTATGCCATGGGGTACGCGCGCCCGACGCGGGTGCGTTCGCCCCTCTTGACGTGGCACCACTGCGTACCTATCTGGCGCGCCGCAAAGGAGGTTTTTGGCACGGAGGGAGCGATGACCCGGGTTCATACCCTTTCTCTTTCTGACCTCGAGCGCCTGGCCGACAACGAGGCGGAGACCCCCGCCCCCCGCCTGGCCCTGGCCGGCGGCTCTGACCGGCGGCCCCCGGACGATACCCCGCCCCGGGGAACGATCATCGAATTTCCCCGCGAGCGCGCCCGCCCTCCCGAGCCCACCGCGGCGCCCGCCGAGAGCCCCCTCTGGCCGGCATGGATGGCCCATGTGCTGACCCGCTATCGCCCGCCCCACGGCTCGGAAGGCGGCAGCGGCCATCCGACAGGGGTCTTCATCTAAGTCCGGTGAGGGCCGCCGCGCCTCTTGACGGCGGCGGTCGCTCACCTAAATCGATGGCCGCGCGGATGCCCATGCGGGGTCCGCGCCGCCCCGGGCCCCGGGCTCAAACGGGTTCGGCAGGCCCATGACCCATGTTGCTTTACGGAGGACGTGGACATGATGACCGTCGATTTTTCGCCTCTCTACCGCTCGACCATCGGCTTCGACCGGCTGGCCGACCTGTTCGACAACGCGCTGGCCTCGGATGCCGGCGGCTTCCCGCCCTACAACATCGAAGCGATTGGCGAGAACGACTACCGCATCACCATGGCGGTGGCCGGCTTCGCCGAGAAGGACCTCTCGGTCGTGCAGCACGACAACACGCTGGTCGTCAGCGGAACCGGCAGGCCCGAGGGCGAGCGCCAGTATCTCTACCGCGGCATCGCCGGCCGCAACTTCGAGCGCCGCTTCCAGCTCGCCGACCATGTGAAGGTGAGCGAGGCGCGGCTCGAGAACGGCCTGCTGACGATCGCGCTGGTGCGCGAGCTTCCCGAAGCCCTGCGCCCGCGCAAGATCGAGATCGGCAGCCCGTCCGCGCCGCGCCTCGAGAAGAAGGCCGCCTGAGCGCGGCCGGTTCCCGGCGCGCCGAACCCGCGGCCGCTGCGGCGGCCGCGGGCACCGGCGCTCTAGGCTCAGCCCCTAAAGAGAGAAGACATCGAGGCGAACCGATGACCAGAGGGCGCGTTGGAGCATCTCGGCTTCAACACGCAGGGCGGGCTGACATGGGCTACTACGATCCGAACCGCCATGACCGGCCGGAGCCGCGCTCCGACATGCGGGTCATCGTCCTGATCCTTGCCGTGGTCGCGGCACCGCTGGCCATGGCCGCCTTGGCTGAGCTCATGCTCTGACGGCGCCTGGCTGCACTGAGCCTAGCTGCACTGGGCCCTAGCTGCACTGGGCCCTAGCTGCACTGGGCGAGGAGCGCGACCTGGATCTCGCCTTCGGTGAAGGGTTTGCGTATCATCGGCCGGCCGCGAAAGCGCTCGTCGATCTCGTGCACATCGTAGCCGGTGACGAAGGTGAACGGGATGCGCCGCGAGGTCAGGATCTCCGCGACGGGATAGACCAGCTCGCCGTGCACGTTGACGTCCAGCAGCGCGCAATCCAGCGAGGCTTCGCAGGCGATGGTCAGCGCCTGCTCGACGCGGACCGCCGGACCGACGATCGTGCAGCGGAGATCGCCGAGCGCCTGCTCGATCAGCAGCGAAACCAGCGCCTCGTCCTCCACGACCAGCACGCGCGGGGACGGCCGTGTCGAGCTCGAGGGCGGCGCGATGTCGATCAGAGTCATATGAGGTAAACCCCCGGCATCCGACGGGGTTCCTGAGCTTGGCCAGCCGCGCGATTCAAAAGTGCGGCCGCGCCCGAGCTCGACCCTAGCGCTTCAAGTTCGTTCCGGGATAACGACACCGATGGATCGCTAGTGGCGCCGGCCGTGACGCGGTTCAGAGGCTTCGCGCCCCGCCACGACCTGGTCGAGGCTGAGCTGCAGCGAGCGGATGCACCAGATCAGCGTGCGGACGGCTTCGGCACTCATGAACTGACGGGAGCGGAACAGGAAGGATTCGACGTCGTGCTGAACCGAGGTGACCTCGGCGAACACTGCGTCCAGACTCGTGTTGCTGTCCAGGCGGCTTTGCGCGGTTGCGATCCGCGCCGCCAGGCGGCCCATCTCCCGACGCGCGTCCTCGACATTGGTTTCCATACTGGAAGAAGCGCCGGGACCGTGCCGGGTTCCGGCCCGGCCGAGTGCGAAAAAGGGTGCTGAGGAAGCCGAAAGCGCGCCACGTGGCTTCGCATCCCGTCTGCGGTAACCGCCTCCTTTGTGGCATAATGCTCACCAGCGCAGACCTCTTTGCGACCGCACGGAACGACCATGGCGCAGCAACGGACTCTCCTGCTTGTCGACGACGATGACGTGTTCCGCGAGGCGACGGCGGCGACGCTGCGCGCGGCGGGTTACGCGGTGATCGTCGCGCCCGACTATCGCGACGCTTTGATGAGTCTGGAGTCCAGCGCGACGGTCGACCTGATGATCACCGATGTGACGATGCCGAACCGGGTGAACGGTTTCGCGCTGGCGCGTATGGCCAGCCTGCGCCGGCCCGGCCTCAAGCTCGTCTACATCAGCGGCTTCGACGTGCCGACGGCCGAAGCACTCGGGCCGGTCCTGCGCAAGCCGGTCGCCGACGAACTCCTGCTCGTCACCGTCGCCGAGGCGCTGGCGTCGAACGATCCCGGCGATAAGGCCGCCTAGCCGGAGGCCCGCTCCGGCATCTCGTCCAGGTAGATGAGGCTGTCGCCGATCAGCGGCACGCCGGTCTCAGGACCCGACGTGACGGAATCCGTCGCCGAGCGCATGATCTGTCCGCAGATCGCGCCGCCGACCGTGCCGTCGGCCAGGGCCAGCGGCAGGATCAGCCGATCCACCCGGAACTGCAGGGCCCGGTCGACCTGGTAGCCGTTGCGCGCGAAGAGCGGCCGCCCGCTGGCGCAGACCGACCGATAGCGCGCGATGGCGGCATCCCGCCGATCCGCCGGCAAGGCGGCGGAGAGCCGAAGCCCGAGCATGGGATAGCCATAGATCCCGCGGATCGAGCTGCCCACGAACACGTAGCGAAACTCGTCGCCGTCCTTCTTCACGACCAGCACGCGCTCGGCGACAGGGCCGAGCGCCACCGGGTCGAGCGCCTCAAACGGCGGGCAGGACCGCTCGCCACGTGCCGCGCACCAGGCGTTCCACAAATCCAGAAGGGCGGGATCGATCAATCGCGTCGGCACGGCAGCTCCTTCGCAGATCGAACCCTAACGGGACGAGATGAACGAAGGATTAGGAGCCGGTCCCGCGAGCAGCCTCGTTCCGCCGAGCCGTCCCGTCGCCGTCCGGTCGTGGAGGCGCGCCAATGGTGGCGAGTCCGAGCTTGCGGCGCAGCATCAGCTCCGATTGGCGTGCCAGGCCATCCCACTGGGAGGCCAGCTCGACGAGTTCCAGACGGGCGCGCTCGTCCACCGTCGCCCGGGCCAGGGAGCGGAGCTTCTCCGCCCGCTTCTTCCACAACGCGACCATCTCGGCATCGTCGTAGCGGTGATGCAGCATGACCGAACAACGCCCCGGTTGCGTCCCGGTTTCGCCACAACGCCCACGGTCCGGCCCTGCCACCAGAGAGATGCTTTCCCGCGGTCAAGCCCTGGCTTACCGCGCCCTTCAGTGAGGCGCGAAGCGCACCGTCAGGCGTAGGCGATGGTGGCGGCAGTGCGGTGAGCACCGTTCCCCGCGCCATGTCGAAGCGCGCGACCGAGAGCGGCCAGTCGCGCAGCGTCGCGATTCGTCATGTCGTAAGTGGCGTAGGCGAAGAACCCGAACAGGCCGCCGTAGAGCAGCGCCGAGCGCCAGGACCCCGCCTCGAATGCGGGCTGCAGCACGAAGATGATGATCGAGGAGGGATGCTGCGTTCTACGGCGCGTTGCCCGGTATGGATCATCGTGCGGTCACTCCGGACCGCAACCTCCATTATTATTTATATCTTTCAATGGTTTGATTATTGATAAGATTTTAAGTGGATTTGCCTAAAATCTACCTTAGTAGTTCCCTGAGGAATCCGGTGTCTTTTTCGGTCAACACCAACATCGCGGCTCTCGTCTCGCTGCGGCACAACGCTGCCGCGGACCGCAAACTCGATCTCGTGCGCGACCGCGTCTCAACCGGACTCAATGTGGCGGGCGCCAAGGACGACGCTTCCACCTTCTCGGTCGCGCAAGGTGTGCGCGGCGATATCAAGGCGTGGGGCGCGATCGAACAGGGCCTTTCCGGGGCCCAGGGTCTCCTGGCCGTCACCGTCGCGGCCGCGACCTCGATCTCCGACGTGCTCGGCGACATCAAGAAGAAGTTCATCGAATACTTCTCCACCGACGAGGACCGCCAGCCGATCCTCGAAGCCGACATCAACGCGATGCTTGCCAATATCGACGTCATCGCCCGCAGCGCGACCTATAACGGTGTCAACCTGATCACCAGCGACGACCTCGGCACGGTCGTGCCCCAGCCGCCGGACGAAGGCATCAGCCAGACTTTTTCCCATCCGGGCGGCGGGCCGAGCAGCGGGCCGGCCCATTCCCTCGGCGCCACCGGCGGAACGCTGCGCGTCAACTACGAACTGAGCTCGGGCACCGGAGGGCAGCTCCGCCTCATCTACGATGGCAATGTCGTCGCCAGCAGCGGCCTCGGCGGACCCAACGCGCCGGGCACGCTGACCTTCAGCTATCCGGCGGGCGCGGTGCAGGATTTCAACCTGGAAATGACAGGCGGGGCGAAGACGCTGGATTACAGCTTCTTCCTCGACACGGCGGTGAGCACCGCGGTCACGGGCGGCTTCAAGGTGCTCCGCGACATCGACGGCAGCTTTATCGACGTGCAGAACCGTTCGATGCTCGCCGCCGATATGGAGTTCAGCCCGGCTCTGTTCAGTTCGGTGCAGACAGCGCTCGCCCAGGTCGAGGCGGCGCGGGCCGAGATCGACAGCAATCTCGGCTACTACGGCGCCAAGCTGAACGAGATCAAGCATTCGGGCGCGGCCGCCCGGCGCTTTCAGGACGCGCTCAGCGAGGGCCTGGGCAGCATGGTCGATGCCGACCTCAATCGCGAGAGTGCCGCGCTGACCGCCGCCGAAGTCCGCCAGTCGCTGGCCGTCGAGAGTCTCTCCCTCGCCAATCAGCGGCCGACCGTGGTGCTCGACCTTCTGAAGGACGCCTGAGGTTCCGGACTTCTCTTTCGTCAAGCCGAGGTGCGTTGCGTCGAGGCGTCGCGCTAATCGGCGCGGGGTGCAAAGGTCAGCCGCACCCGGCCCGGCTCAAAGGTCGGACCCACCGGCGTGCGATAGACCTGCTGCCCGATCAGGACATCGCCGTCCGGACTCAATCCCATGTCGATCAGGGCCGCGCGATCGCCGCTGAGCGTGATCCGCAGCTCGGGATAACGCTGCATGATGACCTCCACGCATTGCAGGAACATGGTGCGGCGGCCGGCCGCCTCGCCGAAATCCGCCGGCTTGACCTCGTGATAGGCCTCGATGCCCGTGCCCAGCACAGTACGGATCAGATCATCGAACGGTCCCGTCACGCGTCCCCCAATGAACAATGAGTTGCCGAGGTTGTGTCTTAGTCTCGTTCTAAAATATTGATTCGCTTCGTCTAACTCTGCCTACACCCGAGAAGAAGGCAAGCGGAACGAAACGGCAGTCGGGCGCGGACCCGCCGACCCACACCGACATTCTGCGTAGGGGTTTATCCGGCCGCGCTTCGGGGTTTCTCCTGAGTGTTTGCGCCGCCGGCAACGGCCATGCTGCCTGCGTCAGGAAACGAACAGAGCCGGGGGGCGCGGATGAGTCTGATATCGCGGGCGGAGATCTACCGCCGTGAAGCCGAGCGCCTGCGGGCGATGGCCGACGCGTTTGCCTACTATGAAGCGCGTGAGGAGTTCCTGAACGTGGCGGACCATTTCCATCGCCTGGCCGAGGACGGTGACGCCGCGACATCCTCCGACGGTCTCGCACCGGCCGCCCCGAACCCGCGTTGAGTCGTGGCGAGCGATCCCAGCGGGCTGATGCGCGACGGAGTGCTGCTCGTCGAGGACGACGAGGACGCCGCCGATTCCATCGAAGGCATGCTGCACGACATCGGCTATCGCACGGTGCTGCGCGCCGAGACCGTGGAAGAGGCGCTGCGCCAGATCCAGACGGCGGTGCCGCGCATCGCGGTGCTCGACGCCAGCCTGCACGGCAAGCCCGCCCATGCGGTGGCCAGCCAGCTCGCGGAAAGCGCGGTGCCCTTCGTCGTGTCCACCGGCTTCGATCCGAAGACCCTTCCGGGCGCGTTCCGGCACGGCGTTCCGCTGCGCAAACCCTACGACCGCAAGGAGCTCTACACCGCCCTCATGCTGGCGATCGCGCGGCAGCGCGCCGGGCAGGATACACCGACCCGCTAGCGACCCGCTCAGCCCTACAGGGTTTCCCGGGCTGAACTCAGGCTTTTCCCGATAGAGCCGACCCTCGGCGTCTCTACCGTAGCCTGCGGAGAGGCGGATGGAAGAGAAGAGCAAGGGGGCGCGCTATCGCGCACTGGCCGACAAGGCTCGAGCCAGCGGCAAACGCTCGGCGGACGAGCGTATCCGCGCCGCCTACGAGGACATCGCCCTGCACTACGAAACGCTGGCTCTCGAGGTCGAACAACTCGCGGCGAAGCGGCGCTGATCCGACTTCAGACGTCTCGTGTTTTAGAAGACGGATGTTTTCTAAAACCCACGGCTTACTTCACGAATCGTTATCACCTTCCTCGCTACCAATACGCCCATGATACGCGTACTCGGTTGCATCACGGATCAACACGACATCCGGCTTGTGGTGCTGGCGGGATTGATCTGCCTGCTGGCGAGCTACACGGCCTTCAGCCTGCTGGCCCATGCCCGCTCGCCTGTCAGCCGCACGAAACTCGGCTGGCTCGCCGGCGCCGCGGTGGCCACCGGCACCGGAATCTGGTCGACGCATTTCGTCGCCATGCTGGCCTTCCGGCCGGGCCTGCCGACCGGCTACGATGTCGAGCTCACTCTGCTCTCGGTGGCGATCGCCGTCGTGACCTCCGGCACCGGCTTCCTCGTCGCCCATCGCGGTGGACTCCACGCCGCCATCGGCGGCGCGATCGTCGGCGTCGGCATCGGCGCCATGCATTTCACCGGCATGGCCGCCTTCATGGTGGCCGGCGTCAAGCATTGGGATGCGGGCTACGCGCACGCCTCGCTGGTCATCGGCATGGGCCTCGGCGCCCTATCCTTGTGGCTGTCGGCGCAGCGCCACGACCTGCGCGGCCGGCTGTCGGCTACCGGATTGCTGACACTCGGCATCTGCGGCCTGCATTTCACGGCCATGGCGGCCCTGGTCATCGAGCCCGACCCGCGCATCGCCGTCTCCGACAGCGTCCTCGAGCCCGAATGGCTGGCGGTGGCCATCGCCGCCATCACCATCCTGATCATGGCGCTCGGTCTCGCCGGCTCGATCGTCGACGAGCATCTGGCGCAGCGTGCCGCCGACGAGGCCCGGCGCCTGCGCCAGTACATCGGGGAGCTGGAAGCCACGCAGCGCGAGCTCAAGGCCACGACGCAGAAGCTCGAGGCGGCCTTCGAAGCCGCGGCCGCCGGCAGCCAGGCCAAGTCGCAGTTCCTCGCCACCATGAGCCACGAGCTGCGCACGCCGCTCAATTCGATCATCGGCTTCTCCGAGTTCGCGGCGAACGAGATCTACGGGCCCCTCGACAGGCGCTATCGCGACCAGGCCCGGGACGTCGTGGCCAGCGGCCGCCATCTTCTCAGCATCATCAACGACGTCCTCGATTTCTCGAAGGTCGAGGCCGGGCGGCTCGAGCTGCATGCCGAGCGCATGGACGTGCGCGATCTGGTCGATTCCGCCCTGCGCTTCATGTCGGTGCAGGCGAAGGAGCTCGAGATCGAGCTCAGCGCCGAGCTGACGCCAGATCTGCCGGATGTCAACGCCGACACGCAGCGCCTGCGCCAGGTGCTCCTCAACCTGCTGTCGAACGCGATCAAGTTCACGCCGCCCGGCGGCTCCGTGCAGGTCAGCGCCTGGCAGCATGATTCCGGGCTGTCGCTGGCAGTCAGCGACACCGGCATCGGCATGGCGTCCGAGGAGATTCCCAACGCCCTGCAGCGCTTCGTGCAGATCGACAGCCACCTCAACCGCAAGCGCAGCGGCACCGGCCTCGGCCTGCCGCTGTCGAAGCGGCTTGTCGAGCTGCATGGCGGCCAGCTCGAGATCACCAGCACCCCGGGCGCGGGGACGACGGTGACGATCACGCTGCCGCCGGCCCGCATCCTCCGCGCCGAACAAGCCGCCTGATCCCGCGCGAGCTCTCAAGCCGCTCCAGCAAGGGACGAGGCTGAACGGCCTGTAATACCGCGCTGGGAACCATGACCGTCGTCGGCCGCTTTTATGACGTCCGCAACGTCGACGGAGATCGAGCATGGCCGATGATTTTCCCCCGCGTCCGCCCAAAGCCCGCAAGCCCAAGGACCGCGCACGGGTCAACCTCGGGCATGACGGGGAGCGTCAGTACTGGACGGAGAAGTTCGGCGTGAGTCCCGACCAGCTCAGCAAGGCGGTCGACGAGGTCGGCGATTCCTCCAGCGCGATAGCCAAGCATCTGACACGACCCCCGATGGAAGAACGCTAAATCCCTCCACTCTCGACAGCCGCCCGGCGCTCGGAAACAGACGCGCCGGGCGTTTTCTTAGGGTCGCTTGTCTGCGGAATCTGCGCGGTCCCGAGACCAACCCGGAGCCCAGGCCTAGGGGAAGGCCCGATTGCGCGACCTGGGCAAAGCTGCTTCTATCCCCGAAGGTAAAAGCAGCCGCTGCCATCGGTGGCAGAATGAAGACGTGCGCCCTGTGAATTCGGGCTCGCGGGAAGCGAACCAGCGAGTACCGCACCGGATGGCCACGCCCAACGAACACCGTCCCGAGCCGAGCGACGAGCGGCGCGTCCAGCGCCTGCTCGACGCCGTCCGTGACTACGCGATCTACATGCTCGATCCCTATGGCGGAATCAGCAGCTGGAACACGGGCGCGGAACGGCTCAAGGGGTACAGCCGCAGCGAGATCCTCGGCCAGAATTTCGCGCGCTTCTTCCCGCCCGAGGACCAGGCGGCCGGCGTGCCGGGCAACATCCTGCGCGAGGCGGCCGCCCGCGGCCGCTACGAAGCGGAAGCCTGGCGCGTGCGCAAGGACGGCACACGGTTCTGGGCCAATGTGGTCGTCGATCCGATCCGCGACGAGAACGGCACGCTGCTCGGCTTCGCCAAGGTCACCCGCGACATCACCCAGCGCAAAGCCGCCCAGGACGCGCTGGTCGAGAGCGAGCGCCGCTTCCGCCTGCTGGTCCAAAGCGTCGTCGACTACGCCATCTACATGCTCGACCCGAGCGGCATCGTGAGCAACTGGAACGCCGGTGCCGAGCGCATGAAGGGCTACACGGCGGCGGAGATCGTCGGCCAGCACTTCTCGCGGTTCTACAGCAAGGAGGACCGCGCCGCCGGCCTGCCGGCGCGAGTCCTCGACACCGCCGCGCGCGAGGGGCGTTACGAGGCGGAAGGCCAGCGTGTGCGCAAGGACGGGACGACCTTCTGGGCGAGCATCGTCGTCGACGCCATCCGCGACGAGAACGGCGCCCTCGTCGGCTTCGCCAAGATCACCCGCGACATCACCGAACGTCGCGCCGTGCAGGAGGCGATGCGGGAAAGCGAGCGCCATCTGCGCCTGCTGATCCGTGGCGTCAAAGACTACGCGCTCTATATGCTCGATCCCAACGGCGTCGTCAGCAGCTGGAACGCCGGCGCCGAGCGTGCCAAGGGTTACAGCGAGAAGGAGATCGTCGGCCAGCATTTCTCGCGCTTCTACACCGAGATCGATCGCGCGGCCGGGCTTCCGGCCAGAGCGCTCCACTCCGCCGAGCGCGAAGGGCGTTACGAGGCCGAAGGCTGGCGTGTGCGCAAGGACGGCTCGACCTTCTGGGCAAGCGTGGTCATCGACGCGATCCGCGACGACGACGGCAGCCTCGTCGGCTTCGCCAAGATCACCCGGGACATCACCGAACGGCGGGCGGCGCAGATCGCCCTGCAGGAAGCCCAGCTCCAGCGCGCCCATAACCAGAAGATGGAAGCCATCGGCCAGCTTACCGGCGGCGTGGCTCATGACTTCAACAACCTGCTGGCCATCGTCGGCGGCTATGTCCAGATCCTGAAAAAGCTGGTGGCCGGCAACCCGCGTGGCCTGCGCGCGGCCGAGGCGATCGAGACCGCTGCGCAGCGCGGCGAGACCCTGACACGGCAGCTTCTCTCGTTCTCGCGCCGCCAGATCCTCAAGCCGGCGGTTGTGGAGATCGGCGACCTCATCGGCGCGGCGCGGCCGATGATCGAGAGCTCGGCCGGCGCCCCGACGCGGGTGCTCACCCAACTCGCCTCCGACACGTGGCGCGTGAAGGTCGATGCCAGCGAATTCCAGCTCGCCCTGATCAATCTGGCCCTCAACGCGCGCGATGCCATGCCGCAGGGCGGCACCATCACGATCAGCGCCGAGAACCAGCGCCTCGAGACGGGCGACACGCCTCAGCCTCTGGCCGGCGAGTTCGTGGCGATCACGGTGGCGGATACCGGTGCCGGTATTCCTCCCGACATCCTGCCTCGGATCTTCGATCCGTTCTTCACGACCAAGGAGGTCGACAAGGGAACCGGGCTCGGCCTGTCGCAGGTCCACGGCTTCGCCCACCAGTCGGGCGGCACCGTCACCGTGGCGAGCACGCTGGGCCAAGGCACGCGCTTCACGCTCTATCTGCCGCGCACGGCGGAAACCGAAACCGAGGCCGCGAGTACCGAGGAGGGGCCGGCCCCCGAGCTCGGCGGCACGCTGCTTCTTGTCGAGGACAATCCCGAGGTGTCCGCGGCAAGCGTCGCGCTGATGGAGGATCTCGGCTATCGGATCCGCACCGCCGGCAACGCCGAAGCCGCACTCCGGGCAATCGAGGATCAGCCGGTCGATCTCGTCATCAGCGATATCGTGATGGCCGGCAGCCTGGATGGGATCGGCCTGGCGCGCGAGATCCGCCAGCGCCATCCGCACATGCCGATCATTCTCGTGACCGGCTACAGCGACGCGGCATCGCAGGCCGGCCGCGAGTTCAAGGTGCTCCGCAAACCCTATCGGCTGGCGGAACTCAGCCGCGCTATCGCCCAGATAACGGCAGGCCGCACACGGCCGCGCCCGGACAATCTTGTGTCCCTTCAGGACCACCCGAAGGCGCGAAGCAGCCGGAACGGTCTGGACTAAGCGGGCCGCCTCAGGATGCCGGAGCCCGTCCGCCCCCTTCCCCCCGTTTGAGGTAGAGACAAAGGAAGGCGCCGGGCCGTTCTACAGGTATGCGTCGCCGCCCCCTTTCCCACCACCGCGAGCGTGCCGCCGAGTGGCGTCGTCGCGCCCAACGCCTTCACAGCCTCGCCCAGGAAACATTGCTCCCGCGCATGCGCTTGGAGATCCTCGATCAGGCTCGACAGTGGGACGCGCTGGCGCGCGCCGCGGAAGCGGAAGCGCACGAGACCCGCACCTGACTTCCTGCGCGGCGCGGCGGAACGCGGCCGAGCGCCGAGTCGTTCCGGACTCCGATGCCCCCGACTCAACCGTTGCTGTTCATCAATGTGTGGCAGGCCCGCGACGGCTCGCACGAGGCATCCACCTTCAGCGTCCGCGAAGACGCGCTCGACGAGATCGGAGCCGAATATCCGAGCCTGCGCTACGCGGGAACGGTCACGCTGCCGCGCGCCGGAAACGCCGCGCGGTTCGAGGACTGGTCGGACGAGGCGCACCGGCACGCCATGGAGGCGACCGGTGACTGGCTGGACCGCGAGCGCCGGGCCCTTCTCGCGAAAGTCCTCTGAAGCGCCGCGGCACCGGATTCTTAGGGCGTTATGCCGCCGAGCTTCATGGTTTCACCCCAATAGCGGTGGCCTCCCGCGGCCCCATCTTTGCTCTGGGCGGGGCTCACGCCCACGGCAAAACCACACAAGGGTCGCCCGATGTCGCTGGTTCAGATCTTCCGCCGCGAAGCCGACCGTCTCCGCTCCCTGGCCCAAGCGAGCGCCTGCGATGGCGAGGCGCGGACCGATTTCCTGAATCAGGCCCGCCACTACGAGGTCCTCGCCAGCCAGGCTGCAAGCCGCCAGCTGCCGGCCCCGCCGTCTCCGGCGGCGCTCGCCCGCGGTTAAGCTTGCGGCTTGAGCCCGCAAGAGGGCGGAACAGCGACCCGCAGGTGACGTTGAGTTCGCGACCGGGCCATGGCCCTGAACAGTCGCGAGGCGTGGAGATGCAGCACATCAGGCCGGGCCGCGGCTACGCGGATATGACCGAGATCGATTACGAGGACGAGCCGACCAGCGTGGCGCTCGTACCCTGGAGCCGCGGTGTTCTGGCGCGCCGCTCCGGGCAACGTCCGGTCCCTCGATCGACGAAACCGCGCTAGGTTTGCGGGCGCTCTTCGCGCCGTGCGGGCTCGACCGAGCCGTCGATCTCGTCGGCCAGGCTTTCGAAGCGCTTCGCGGCGTCTTCCAGACGCTGCCGCGCCAGCGGCGATTCGGCCGACTGGGCCCGGTCGCGGAACTCACCGGCCTTCAGCCGAAACGGACCCGAATTCTTCATAAAGGCGCTCCCGGGGGCGCTCATCGACCCCTTGCCTAATCTAGAGACGGGCGGATTTCGCTGCCGCGGCTCTTCCGGCTAAAGGACTACTCCTTTGGGCAGTGTTATGTTCGGTATCGAACGCAGATGCGCCGCGCTTGCGCGCCTGCCGTGGTTCGGAGACAAAAGAACCTCCGGGGGGATGACGATGCCGGACCGATTCGACGACGTGATCCGCAGTGCGTTTAGCGCGGGCCGGGAGGTCCGGCACGAGGCGCAGACGGCCGATTTCGGCCCGGCTCTAGACCGTGCCGTCATGTTCCGCAATTGCCTCGAAGCGGTCGTCAAACGCTATCCGGACATCCGGCTGAAGATCGTGGCTTCGCGCACCACGCTGCTCGAACTGGCCCTGATTCCGCGCAATCCGATGAAGACCGGCGGCGCCAGCATCGCCGTCAGCGACGACATCTCGGTCCCGGCCGGTGTCGTGCGGCTGATCTTCGCCCCGCCCACGGCCAAGGGCTAGATTAAGGGGCCGGCCTCCTCATTGCGGTCTATTCGCGGTCCATACCGCCGCGATACCCGTCGCAGTTCAGATCAGCGCACAGGCCCTCGATACGCATCGCCACGCGCGCGAATTCGCCGCATTGCTCGGCGCTCAAGGCCGAGCCGTGCTGCCGGCGAAACCGGCGCAGCCGCTCGCGCAGGCCCAGCAAGCGCTGGCGCGCGGCCAGGCGAGCCCGGCCGGCCGGTGCCGCCAGCGACAGATTGACGTGCCGCAGCTGCATCATCAGGACGGCGAAATCGTTATCGACATCGCTCATGATCCGCGACGGCCGAGACGTCACGGCGTCAGAAGCGCCGGGCCGTCGCCGGCCGGTCGATTTGCTGCATCGCCCGGCCGATCTCCTGCAGCAAGGCCACGGCCATCACGGCAAACTTGGTTCCCAGACCCCGCAGCCGGTCTGCCGCCGCGGCATCGTCCGTGGCGCGCGCGCGTTCGAAATAGCCGTGGGCCTCGCGCCAGAGAAAGGCCACGTCGTCGTTGCTGGCGACATAGAACCCCACCGCCCGATATTCCGGCAGGATGGCGGTCGGTTGAGCCACATCGAGCTCGCGGATGACGACAGCCGGCTTCAAATGACCCTCTTAACGCGGGACCAAGGGAAACGGACGATTCCCACCGGTGGAGGTAATCACCATGAGCGCCCGCATCAGCGCATCGGACGGCCGCGCGCGCGCGGGATCGCCGGCACGCTCCTGGCGCGGCGCTTCGGCCGCGACCGCCTCCACGGACGGTGCCGGGGCCGCGACGGAGGCCGGCGCTTCAGTCTCGCGGGAACCCCCGCCGGACTCGGCCCAAGATGCACCCGATACCGCCAGCAGGCTGAAGACGAGCGTTGCCAGGGTGCGGGCGCGGTGCATGGTGCCTGGATGTCCTTATGTGACCTGAAGATAAGTAGGACGAGGCAAAAAAGTTCCAAGCCTGCAACAGCGGCTCGTTCGGTCCGATCGCCGACTCTCCGTACCCCAAACGAGGGATGACCCCGGAAACGCGAGACGTCGGAAGCTGACCCTCCGGCGTCGGGCGTAGCCCCTTCGGCGGCGTCCGTCCCGGAATAGCCGCGACGTCGCCATCTGGCCGCACGACGGACGGCGAAGGCTCCTTATCTCTCGCGTATCGGTTCTGCCAGCGGAACCGTTTCGCCACCGTCGCGTTTTGGCAGGTCCACCATCGTTTTCGTCGAGGCCGTATGACCAACACTCCCTTCCGCGACCTGAAAGCCCTGATCGTCGAGGACGACGCTATTCTCGCGGGGGTGTTCGAGGAGATGCTGCGCGATCTTGGCTGCGGCGATGTCACCCACGCCTCGTCCGTCGAGGCGGCCTACGAGGCGCTCGACCGCGAGCGGCCGGATTTCGTTCTGCTGGATGCGCGCCTGCGCGGCGCCTCGGCCGCGCCGATCGCCTCGCTGCTGCGCGAAGACGGGGTGCCTGTCGTGGTCACGACGGGATACTCGCGCGACGCGCTACCGCCGTCGCTGACAGCCGGCCCGTTGCTGCACAAGCCGTTCCGGGCCGAGGCGCTGGTCGCCCGGGTCAACGAGGCGCGCGCCGGCGCCTCGACGAGCGTGGTGGAGGAGATCGCCTAGGGCGATGCCGGTTCAGCGCCCGCCGAAACGGCGGCCGCCTGACGGTCCAGGATTCCTTTTACTTTCGCCAGCAGCGCGCCGTTGGTGAAGGGCTTCTTGAGCGTGCCGGCCGCGCCCAGTTTCTCGACCAGCTCGAGCAGATGAAAGCCGTGGGACATGCCGCCGCCGGAGATGGCGAGGATGGGCACCGCGGGGGTGCGGCAGGACAGCGAACGCAGGACTTCAATGCCGTCGCAGCCCGGCATCATCACGTCGGTGATGACGAGATCGGGCTTGTGGCGTTCGACCAGCTGCTCCACGTCGGCGCCGCTTTCGGCCTCGGCGACCTCATGGCCCGAATCCTGAAGCAGGATACGCAGCACGCCGCGAAGGCCATGGTCGTCCTCGACCAGCAATATCCGTGACATGACAGTCCCTCCTGCCGCGCGGCACGCGCTCCCGCACCTACATAGAGGTTGCCCCTTAACACGGTCTTAGCGGATCGCCGGATCGGCGGCGGCGTTGCCGCCGCGCCACAGCTCATTCCGGCCGCAACCCCGGGAGCATTGCCGCCGCGGGCTGTTAACCCTACTTTCACGCTCGTCTACCAGAATGCCGCCGTTTACCCGGGGAGCGCGAATCGGCGATCGGCGCCGGAAAGCGGCCCGGAACCTGCAAGGCATCGTCGGCTCTCCATGTCGTTTCTCCTGATGGTTCTCATTCTGGTCGGCGGGCTCGCGGTAATCGTCGAGGTACTCAACCTCTTCGCCCGCGACTTCTTCGGCGGCGGCCGCGCCCAGGATGCGATCAAGGAGTCGATCCGCAAGACCCAGTCCGAGCTGCGCGCCGCCGACAAGAAGCTCGACTCCCTTCGCACCTCCCGGCGCGGCGTCCTGACCGAGTTCGAGCGCGCCGCGAACAAGATCGAGGAGCTCGAGAAGCAATCCCGACGCGCGCCCGACGTGCCGCCGGCCCTGATCCATACGTTGGCCAGCGCCAGCGGCTTCGGCACGCGCTACCGGGCCAAGCTCACCAAGACGCTTCCCGACGACGCCGACGAGAACCAGCTGCTGCTGTGGAAGCACGAGGCGTTCCTGGAGGTCACCGCCGACGGGCCCGACGAGGCTCTGAGCGCGGCGCGGCGGCAGTTTCCCGAAGCCCACGGTTACGGCATCGGACCCTTCGCGCCGGTGACCTCCACCAGCGTGGAGTCCGCGGCATGACCGGCTGGATGTTCGACGTCGACGCTTTCATGCTCGTCGCCGCGCTCGTCTTCGCGGCGAGCTGGCTCCTGGTCGGTGTCGCCCGCCTGCAATACGCCTGGACCATGGCGAACAGGCAGAATGCCGGCCTCAAGGAGCAGCAGGTCCGCGAGGCCAAGGAGCTGTTCAAGATCGCGCAGGAGATCCTGAGCCTTGAGGAGGAGATCAAGGAGGCCCGCGCCGGCATTGCCAAGGCGGCCAAGACCGAGGCCGAAAAGACCAAGGCGCTGAGCGAGCGGCCACCGCCGGCGGCCTCGGAGATCTGGGTCAATTCGGAATTCCCCGCTTCGCGCCGCGATCTGCCCTGGATCGCCCATCTCAAGCGCACTGGCGTGGCGCGGGCCGCCACGCCCGGCCTGCCCGCGCATCGCTATGTCCTGATCTGGGCCGCCGACCATCCCGGTGCCCTTGGCCGCGCCCGCCAGCTCGTTGTCGGCGACAGCAATGTCGAGGTCGAGGGCCTGCGCCGCTTCGACATGTAACGGCGGCGGCACGCTTAACAGACTCTTGACGGTTCCCCGCTACAGATAGGCCACCGCGAAACGACGGGGCACTCCATGCTGGGGCGAATCTTCGGTCTGGCCGCCTTAACTGCCCTGCCGCTGGCCGGGCTGATCGGCAGCCATCATCTCAACGACTACCAGCGGCTGCAGGCCGGCGCCCACGCCGAGGCGCTCCATCATTCCCAGGCGATTGCCGCCGAATACGACCGCCTCCTGACCGGGGCCCAGTCGCTGCTCATCGCCGTGTCGCGCCGGACCTCGGTGCGCAATCGCGACGCCGCCACCTGCCGCGCCGCTCTCATCGACATGATGGCCGAGGTGCCGTCCTATTCGGCGCTGGCCGCTTTCGACCTTGCCGGGCGGCCGTTCTGCGCCACCTACGCCCTGCCGCCCAACGAGACCGTCGCCACCCGCGATTTCTTCCGCCAGAGCCTGCTGACCGGCGGCTTCACGCTCGGCAGCGCGGTGCGCGGCCGCAGCAGCGGACGGCTGCAATTGCCGGCCGCCATGCCCTTCGCGGGAGAGGATGGGCAGATCGCCGGCGTGGTGATGGTGGTCATCGACCTGGAATGGATCTCGCGGCTCATCGCCACCCGCGGCGGCGGATCGGATGCGGCGGTCGTCATCGCCGACCGCAACGGCACCGTCATCATGCGTACGCCGCCGCTGCCCGATCCGACCGGCCGGCAGCTGGCGCCGCCACTACCGCCCCCGCTGCAGGACATGCTCGGCGCCGGCAAGCCCGGAACCGTCGTCGGCGCCGGCCTCGACGGTACGCGGCGCATCTGGGGCTATTCGCCCCTGTCGATCTCGCCCAAGGACCTCTTTGTCGCCGCCGGCATCGACGAGGGCATCGCCCTCGCCGCGATCAACCGCACGATGCTCCGCGCGCTGACGACCAGCCTGGCGCTGCTCGCGCTCTCGCTGATTGCCGGCATGGTCGGCGGCTGGGTTCTGCTGCGCGGCAACGTCGCCGCACCGGCGGAGGCCGATCTCAGCGCGCCGCGCGATGCGGCAGCGGGGTTCTCGGTGGTCCGGCGCCTGACCCGCGTCGCGCGCGACAGCGTCGCCGCGGACACGAAGCGCTCGGGCTGAGCCCGCCGCCGGATCTAGTCGGCGAACTGCGGCTGATTGGAGACGGGCACAAACAGGCGCGAATGCGTCAACGCCCAGAGCGACAGGGTCTTGCGCCGGCTCGGATCATCGACCCGCACCAGAGCGACATGGACGTCGTCGGTCAGGAATTTTTCCACGCGCCAGACATGCTTGATGTCCTCAGCCGCGCGGAAGAGTGCGCCTTGTGCGATACGAGGTGTGCGTCGTGCCATGGCCGATTCCTAGCATGAGTCGCCGCGTCGGGCGACTGCACAAGGTGGTTAACGGCGATCAACTTTTCTTCAGTGCGCGGCGCCGCCGGGCGTGATGACGCGAATCGGCTTGCCGTCGAGCCACGCGACGATGTTTTCTACCGCCTCGCCGTATCCGCCGCGGTAGTTCTCCACCGTCACGAAGCCCATATGGGGTGACAGTACGGTATTGGCAAGACGGCGCAGCGGATCGTCCGCCGCCACCGGCTCGACGTCGTAGACATCGAGCCCGGCGCCGCCGATGCGCTTTTCGGTGAGCGCCGCGAGCAGCGCCTGGCGGTCGACGATCGGGCCGCGCGAGGTGTTCACCAGATAGGCGGTCGGCTTCATCAGAGCGAGCTCCGAGGCCCCCACCAGGCCGCGCGAGCGCTCGCTCAGAATCATATGGATCGTCACGACGTCGGATTTGCGGAACAGCTCCTCCTTCGTCGCCAGCGTCGCCCCCGCTTCCGCGCAGCGTGCGGCGGTCAGGTTGGGGCTCCACGCGATAACGTTCATGCCCAGGGCCTTGCCGACCTGCGCCACCTTGGCACCCAGCCGGCCGAGACCGACGATACCAAGCGTCCGGCCGGCCAGCTCGATGGCGACACCCGTCTGCCAGCCGCCCTGGCGCATGGACCGGTCGCCGTCGACGATGCCGCGCGACAGCGCCAGGATCAGCGCCCAGGTCAGCTCCGCGGTGCCGTGCGGCGAGGTCTTGGTGCCGGTGACAGTGATGCCGCGCTCGCCCGCAGCGACCACGTCGATCGCGGCATTGCGCATGCCGAAGGTCACGATGAGCTTGAGGTTCGGCAGCTTCTCCAGCACGGCGCGCGGCAGCGGTGTGCGCTCGCGCATCGGCACCAGGATGTCGAACGGCTGCAGCGCCTTCACCAGCCGATCGGAATCGGCGATGTGCTCGCGGAACGTCTCGATATCGCAGCGGGAAGCGACCGGCCCCCAATCGGCCAGATCGCGCGCGACGCCCTGATAGTCATCGAGGATCGCCACTTTGCGCCGCTCTGCCATCTTGCCACTCCCTGCCGAAATTTTCTAGGAGCGGGATCAAGCCCTTAACCCCAACAAATGTCTATAGACATCTGTAACGTGGACAGGCGGCGCGTCTCTCCCTAGATGCTTGATACGACAAATTGTCTTATCGCCAAGGAGACCCGCCCATGGGTGGATTATTCAGCTCGCCGTCGCCGCCCCCGCCGCCACCCCCGCCACCGCCGCCCGCCCAGGAAGGCGATCCCGCGGTCGAGGAAGCCCGGCGCAAAGAGCTCATCGCCGCGCGCAAACGCGCCGGGCGCACGGCCACCCTGCTGACCGGCGGTTACGGCGATCTCAGCGCGGCCCCTGTCGCCACGAAAACCTTGCTGGGTGAGTGACATGGCCGAAGACGGCGCCACCCTGGCGCGCGATCTCCTCGCGCGCGCCGAGCGGCTGAAGGCCGACCGCAGCGGCTTCGACCGCCACTGGCAGGAGATCCGCGACGTCATCTACCCGGCGGCAACGTCCTTCGCCGGGCCGGAGGGTCCCGGCCGCAAGGCGCACGCGCAGGTCTTCGATTCCACCGGCGAGCAAGCCGCCGAGCTGCTGGCTGCGGCCCTGCATGCCGGCCTCACCCACCCCGCGACGCCGTGGTTCCACCTCCGCGCGCTCGACGACACGATCAACAAGGACGACAGCGCCGGGCGCTGGCTCGAGGAAGCCGGGCGGCGGATGCTCGACGTCTTCAACTCGCCCTCGGCCAATTTCGCGCCCCAGCAGCACGAGAAGTATCTCGACCTCGTCGCCTTCGGCTCGGCCTGCATGTATGTCGAGGATCGGCCGGGGCGTCTGCCGCTGTTCCAGACCCGCAGCCTGGCGGAGTGTTTCTTCGCTGAAAGCGCGGAAGGCCGCGTCGACACCAATTTCCGCTGGTTCGAGCTGACCGCACGACAGGCGGCGCAGCGCTGGGGCGACCGCGCCGGACGCCGCGTGACCCAGGCGGCCGAGGATTCGCGCCGGCAGGACGATCCGATCCGCTTCGTCCACGCCGTTTACCCGCGTTCCGGAGGCGCTCTCGCGATGACCGAGAACGGTCACGCTGCGCGCCGGCACGCAAGAGCCGCCGGGCCGCTTTCGCTGCCCTATGCCTCCTGCTGGATCAATGTCGACGAGATGACCCTCGTCGAGGAGGGCGGGTTCCACGAATTCCCCTACACCTGCCCGCGTTGGCTCAAGCGTGCCGGCGAGATCTACGGCCGCGGGCCCGGCATGAAGGCGCTGGCCGACGTGAAGATGCTGCAGCGCGCGATGAAGGTCACGATCCGCGGCGTCGAGAAGATGGTCGATCCGCCGCTGATGATCGCCGATGACGGCGTGATCTCTCCCGTGCGGCTGATGCCGTCGGGCGTCAACCACGTGCGCGCCGACCTGATGCAGGGCGGCGGTCTGCCGATCCGGCCCATCGACACCGGCGGGCGGCCGGACATCGGCGAGGAATTCCTCAAATCGACGCGTACGCGCATCGAGTTCGCCTTCTACACCCATCTCATCCAGTTCGCGCGCGATCCTGCGATGACCGCGACGCAGTTCCTGGGCATCACCGAGCAGACCGCTCGGGTGCTCGCCCCCATCCTCGCCCGGCTACAGGTGGAAGACCTCGACCCTCTCGTTCAACGGGTCTTCGGCATCCTCGGCCGGGCGGGGATGCTGCCCCCGCCGCCGCCCGCCCTGCGCGGCACGCGGCTGCGCATCGAGTATGTGAGCCCGATCACCCGCGCCCAGACGATGGGCGACGCGCGCGCCCTCGCCCAGACAGCCGAAGCCATCGCGCCGCTGC
>Ga0196963_10000595_pt1 | contig 30785 bp, 16 predicted proteins | sample S1_5metaG_FD_148600 | JGI IMG/M metagenome (GOLD analysis project Ga0196963, IMG submission 148600) | Soil microbial communities from Anza Borrego desert, Southern California, United States - S1_5 | ecosystem: Environmental > Terrestrial > Soil > Desert | place: USA: California | collected...
TCGTCGATTGGGTGATGACGGTGCGGACGCGGGCGGCGGCGATCACGGACTGGGAGCATTTGACGCGCGACGCGGTCGCCGAGGGCGTGCGGCAGAGCCTGGCGTGCGGCGTGACGTGCGTCGGGGACATCGCCAACAACATCCACACGGCGCGGGCGGCGCTAGCTGCGTCGCCGATGCGCGGGGTCTGCTTCGGGGAAGTGCTGGGCATGGCCCGGCGGACCGGGCAGTTCCCGCACCGCTTTTCGGCCGCGCTCGACCGCACGTTCGAGCGCCCGGGCGTGGTCGCCGGGCTGGAGCCGCACGCGCCCTACTCGATCGACTTGTCGCTGTACAAGAAGTGCGTGGAGGCCGCGCGGAAGCAGGGCCTGGCGATCTGCACGCATTTGGCCGAGACGCCGGACGAGGCGGAGTTCCTCGCGCACCACTCGGGCGAGCTCAAACGGCTGTGGGATTACCTGGAGGCGTGGGACGCGTCCGTCACGCGGTTCGCCGGCGGGCCGGTCCGGGCGATGAAAGAGGTCGGCCTGCTGGACGTGCCGCGCGGCGCGTCCCTGGCGCACGTGAACTACGTGGACGACGAGGAGCTGTCGATTCTGGCCGGCGGGCGGGCGTCGGTCCTGTACTGCCCGCGCACGCACGCGTACTTCGGCCACCCCGAGCACCGCTTCCGCGACATGCTGTCGGCCGGCATCAACGTGGCCGTCGGCACCGACAGCGCCGCGTCGTCGCCCGACCTGAATTTGCTCGACGACCTCCGCGTGATCTACCGCAAGCACGCCGACCTGCCGCCGTCGGCGATCTTCGAACTCGCGACGACGCGCGCGGCGAAGGCGCTGGGGCTCGACGGCGTCGTCGGCCAGATCGCCCCGGGCCTGCCCGCCGACTTCGCTGTGTTCGACGCCCGCCCGGGGGACGCGCTGCGGCAGATCCTCGAGTCGCCGGCCGCGCGCCCGCGCGAAGTCTGGATCGGCGGGAACGCGATGGTCTCGAGCGAGAAGGCGAATTAACCACGGAGGGCACGGAGGGCACGGAGAAAGGCAGAGAGATTGGAACCGCAGATGAACGCGCGTGAACGCGGATCGGAGATGGGGTTATGGTTCGCGTGGGATGTGCGTCTATCCGCGTTCATCTGCGATTCCTTTTCTGCGCCGTGTCGCTGCCCCGGATGACGCGCGGCTCGCGCCCGCGGCGGCGACGCCTGATGCCGGGTCGATTATCGGCGGCGCCGCCCCTGCCCCTCGGCGCCACCCGACCGGCCGCGCCCTCGCAGCCCCTTGCCGCGCGTCCATCATTTCTAGACGAGTACCACTTATCTCTAGACGCGGGCGCCGCATCTCTAGATGCGGGTCACGTATTTCTAGACGCGACGGACGTGCTGGCGCACTGCCGGGGGCCGGGGCCGCACGTGCGGGGGTGCTGGGTGGTGGACGCGATTCTTGGGAAGGGGTAGGAGCGCGGGCTGGCCTCCGGCGGCCCCCCCTTTTTCATGGGCGGGACGCCCATGCCACGTTTGGGCGAGCCACGCGTCTTGGCGTCCGTCCCGCGACAAGTCGCTGGGCTCCCTTCATTCTCTCTGCAAACGCTGCGCCTCTGCGGTGAATACGAACGGCTCGGACGGAGCCTCGCCCTCCCGATGCGCCGGGCCGGCGTTACGCGACGGCGCCCAGGCCGTGGTGCTTGGACTTGGCGATGGCGGATTGGACGATCTCGTTGACGTGGTGGGGGCGCTTGACGGTCTGCCAGAGGGCGGGGGGGCAGGACTCGTCTTCGGGGGTGATCTCGATGGTGCCGGTGTTGCAGAGGCAGGCGCGCTCGCGGGCGGAGATGGTGACGGCGGTGCGGGCGATCTTGCGCAGGGCGCAGTCGAAGATGTCGATGCGGAACACGCCGGCGAGGCGGATGATGCGCATGTCGGTCAGGACGTAGAGGCGGCCCATCCACTGGAGGACGGCCCACATGAGGCGGCCGGTGATGAGGAAGATGGCGGCCTCGACGTAGAACCACTCGCGGGTGCGGGTGCCTTCCCAGGCGATGGCGCCGAGCATGAGGATGAGGACGACGCCGACGAACTTGAGGGAGGAGAGGAGGACGAACCAGAGGGAGGGCTTGAGGGTGAGCAGGACGATCTCGCCGTCGCGGAGGATGTGGCGGGCGAGGAGTGCACCGACGGGCGTGACGGCGGCGGTGGGGGCGGGGGATGCCGCCGTGGCGTCGGCGGCGGCGGCGGTCGTGTCGGTCGACCGGGCGGCGATCTTGGCGATTCGTGCGTCGTGGCAAGTGGCGCACTGGCAGGCCCGCTCGCGCCAGAAGCGGCGGTCGCCGGCGGTGGATTCGGAGACGGCGGCCTCGGCGGCGGGGGTGAGGTCGGGGAGGCGGAAGGGGTTTTTCATCAGACGTCTCCGTGTCCGGACGCGCTCTCGGTGGGCAGTGCCCACCCTACGGCAAGCGTCGCGAGCGAATCAGGTTTCGATCACCGACTGTTTCAGCGTGACGATGTCGGGGAGGTTTCGGTAGTAGTCGTTGTAGTCCAGGCCGTAGCCGACGACGAACTCGTCGGGGATCTCGAAGCCTACGTAGTCTACCGCAGTTTGTTTTGCGGCGGGGCGGTCCTTTCGCAAAAGGACGGCGGTTTTGACGCTGGCCGGGCCCATCTCGCGCAAGAGCGGGACGACGAGTTGGAGGGTGCCGCCGCTGTCGAGGATATCGTCCAGCAGGAGAACGTGCCTGCCGCGAATGTCGCCGATCTGGGATTGGAGGAGGCTGGAGCCCTGGGTGCGGAGGGAGCGGCCGGGGTAGGACGAGACGGTCATCAGGCCGATCTTCATGCGGACGGGCATGTGGCGCATGAGGTCGGCGCAGAAGACCATGCCGCCGGTGAGGATGGGGACGAGGGTGACCTCGACGTCGGCGCCCTGGTCGGCCGCGTGGTCGGCGACGATCTGGCGGGCGAGCTCGGCGACCCGGGCGGAGATCTGGTCGCGCGTGATCAGGGTGCGGGCGATGTCGGTGTGCACGGGGGGAATGGTAACCGGGTGCGTAACGATTAACGATTAATGCTTAAGCAGACCGAGGCCCCCTTAAGCATTAAGCATTAATCGTTATGAAGTTATTGCCCCGTCCCATACTTCGTCCCGCGCGGGGCATCCGGTCCCACCTCCTTCACCACGCCCTTCCACATCGTTTCGAGGTTGCCGACGAGTTTGTCGAAGGCCTCGGCCTCCGTTTTGAGGCGGTCGGCGTCGATGGCGTCTTTGGTGTTCCAGGCGGTGGCGAGGCCCTTGCGGGAGGCGGTGGCCTCGGCCAGGCCGTAGACGTAGCCGTTGCGGGTGTCGAAGAGGACGGCGGACGCGGTGGTGGTGACCTGGGTGGCCTGGGTGGGGGCGAGGCCGAGCGTGATCACGCTGATCGGGGTGGCGAGGTCACGGTCGTGGAAGGCGGTGTCGAACGTGTAGACGAGCAGCAGATCGCACTGGAGTTGTGCGGCGGCGGCGCGGAGGTCGCGGTCGGAGCCGAAGTGGTTGGGCATGAGCATCCGGCCGAGCGGGGCGATGCCGCGGACGTGGGGGAGCTTGCGGAGGCGGTCGATCGCGTCTTCGGATTCGACGTCGCGCGCGGTGACGACGGAGAACGCGCCCGAGCCGTGGCTGGCGTGGACCGTTTCCGACCGGTACCCGGGCTGCTGGATGCGGACGACGGCGACGTTGGCGGGGAAGGCGGCGAGCGGCTTCTTGTCGAACGCGGCCTGGATGTCGACGGCGGTGCCGGCCTTCTGGGCCTCGGGCGTGATGCCGAGGGCGCGGAAATCGGCGGCGCCGCCTGGGGCGTGGTAGGCGGCGGAGCAGCCGGTGAGGAGGGTCAATAAAGCAGATGCGAGGAAGAGGCGGGGCATGGGGGGCTCCTTGAGTATTGGGAGGCAACTACTCCCTCTCCCGCCGGCGAGCGTCGGCGCGGATTGCACCGGTAGCGTGGCCGCCGGTGGGAGAGGGCGGGGGTGAGGGCTTACAGCGGTCGTTCGATGATTACGCGGTGCGGCGCTTGAGGGGTTTGTTCATGCCCTGACCCCCGCCCTCTCACGGACGCGGCCGCGCGATGTCGCGAACGGCGCGGGTGGGCGCGTCCGGGAGAGGGGGTCGGGCGTCGTCTACTTCACGGTCGTCTCGTACTTGACGCCCTCGGGTGTGGGGACGGGGACGGCGACGGTGGTGCCGGAGTTTCCTTCGGTCCGCCTCGTGGCGTCGACGGCGACGAAGGCGGTGTAGGCGCTCATCAGGCCGTGCTCGAGGGCGAGGGTTTTGATTTGGGCCGGGAGGTCGGTGACGGTCTCCCAGGCGGAGCGGTCGGCGAGGTCGGCGATCTTCATGCGGGCCCAAATGGGGCGGAGGGCGGTGTTCGTCTTCGCGGCGGCGTCATCAAGGTCGGGGGTGATGGTGATCGTCTCGGGTTCGTTGGCGACTTTACCGGTGACGCGGACGGTGGGCTTGCCGGCGCCGGCGAACTTGCCGGTGAGGATGACGGGGCGGCCGACGAAGAGGTCGGGGAGTTCGGCGGGGAAGACGTCGGACACCTTCATGCCGCCGAAGTCGATGGAGAGGTCGGTGAGGGCGGGGTGGGCGATGCGGTCGAAGAAGGCGGTCATCACCGGCTCGGCCTTCTCGTCGTGGGCGAGGTAGGCGACGGCGCCGCGGCCGATCTTGGCCATGTGCTCCAGGAGGTAGCGGTTGACGCTGGAGCCGATGCCGAAGGAGAAGATGCGGGAGCCGCCGAGCTTGGCGCGGATCTCGCGGAGGATCTCGAGCTCGTTGCCGATGAAGCCGTCGGTGAGGAAGCAGACGAAGCGGAGGCGGCTGGGGTCGGCGGGGGCGTCGAGGGCGGCGCGGATGCCCTCGAGCATCATGGTGCCGCCGCCGCCGTAGTTTTCGTGGAGGTAGGCGAGGGCACGGGCGATGTTGTCGCGCGATGCGGGAATCGCGCGGGGCGTCATGAGCTGCGCGTCCGATGCGAACTTGATGACTTGGAAGGTGTCGTCGGGGCGCATGCGCTGGAGCGACGTGCGGATCGCGGCCTTGGCCTGCTCGAGGGGGCGGCCGGACATCGAGCCGGAGCAGTCGATGACGAAGACGAGTTCGAGGGGCTTGCGCGGGAGGTTCTGGAGCGTCTTGGGCGGGTAGAGCATGAGGGTGAAGTAGCCGGCGCCGTTGTCGTCGCGGGTGGCGACGAGGCCGGCCTGGGGCTTGTCGGCGGCGACGCGGTAGCGCAGGACGAAATCCTTGTTCGGGACGGCGTCGGCGGGGGAGAGGGTGACGGCCCAGCGGCGCTTGTTGGGATCGCCGACGAACGAGCCGGGGGGCGTGACGACGGGTTGGTTGGCGGCGAGGTCGGTCGGGGCGGCGTCGTCGGCTCGGGCGCGGATCGCGTGGTTGACGCTGAGCAGGTCACTGATGATCACGCCGGGGTCGAGGTTGACCGAGAGCGCGATGTCGTGGCCGGAGCGCTCGGTGGGCTTGAGGTATTGGACTTCGGTCTTCTGACCGGAGGCGCCGTGCTGTCCGCGGGGGACGGCGCCGATGCCCTGGTTCAGTGGCACTGAAGTGCCACTGCCCGTTTGGGGCGGGTTGAAGCGCGGGCCGACGACCATGGGGAAGTGCCACTCGTAGTAACCGTCGGAGTAGGTGAGCGTGTGGAAATAGCGGATGGCGATGTCGATCTGCTTGCCGGGCTCGATGTTGGCGACGGCCTGGGTGAAGACGTTGGGGCGCTCCTGGGTGAGGAGGGAGGCGACGTGGCCTTGGGCGCGGGCGGCGTGGTAGACGCGCTCGGCCTCGGCGCGCTCGCGGATGATGCCGCGGATCTTGCGGTCGCCGATCGACATGACGAACTCGTTGATCGCGGCGTTGTGGGGGAGGGGGAAGACGTAGACGGCCTCGATCTTGGAGTCGAACGGGTTGTGGTACTGCTGGGTGACGTCGACGGTGGCAATGTAGCCGGTGATGTTGGCCTTGACGTCGGTGTGCTTGAGGGGGACGGGGACGGGCGTCGTGGCGTTGGGCAGGCGGGCGACGAGCGCGCCGGTGCCGGGAATGGCCGGCTCTTCACCGGCCGGGGTGAAGCCGATGTTGGTCTGGAAGAGGTTGACGCCTTGCAAGGCGGAGCCGCGCGCGACGATCCAGAGTTCCTCGTCGGGGGAGGGGATGGTCTGGCCGGGGATAAGGCCGCCGAGGGCCTGGGCAGTGCCGGAGTCGGCGGCGGCCCCGGTGGCGGCGTACTTGAAGGACATGGCCCCGGGGGCGGCCCTGCCGGACTCGGCGGCGGGGGACCGCCCGGCCGAACAACCCGTGGCGAAGGCGAGCGCGAGCAGGCAGAGCGTGGCGGCAATGCGGGCGAGGGGTGGGGTGGGCATGGCGGCGGGTCTCCTGTGTTCGTGCTCGCTAACGGTGCAGTGCGCGAGGCGGATCAGGGGTTCAGTTGGGGGCGAGAAAGTGTCGCTCTCGGTCACGGCGTCGAAACTGTCATTCCGAGGTACTCCGAGGAATCTGGCTTCGAACGGCGAGGCCGGTTGGTGGGTGTTCGAGGATTGATGGCCGCTGTCGTTAGGGCCGTTGTGTTCGGGGCCAGATCCCTCGCGAGTACACTCGGGATGACAGTTGGGACGCTTCGTCGCGGCGCTGACACCCTCGGGCTCCGTCCCGCGACAAGTCGCTGGGCTCCCTCAGAGGGGGCTGAACCCGCGTCGCGCCGTTACGGCGCCGGCACGACGGTGACGGTCGCGCCGGGGATCGGTTTGCCGTCGGGGTCGGCGGCGGCGGTGAGTTTGGCGACGTACTGGGGGGCGGCCGGGCCGCGGATTTCGAGCATCAGGCGGGCGACGCGGGTGGGGGCGGCGGGGAGGGTTTTTTCGAGGCTGTAGTCGCCGACGATGACCCGGCGGCCGGTGAGGGCGGCGGGGTCGTAGAAGGCGGGGCGCTTGGCATATGCGGGGTGTTCGCCGGCCTCGATGCCGACGAGCGAGACGGTGCCCGCCTCGGCGGCGAACTCGATCTGCCAGGCGGCGAGGGGTTTGCCGGCGGGGTCGATCGTGAGGTCGACGTAGGTGAAGCGGGATTCGTTGGCGGGCGCGGCGGGGCGGTCGTCGCCGCCGACGGGGCGGGTGACACCGAGCAGCGCGATGAGTGCGGTCGCGAGCGTGGTGAGGGCTGTGAGGCGGTGAACCCGCTTGGGATTCTCAGCGCGATCCGGGGCGGCGCTTCGGGCGGAGCCCGTGCGACTGTGCCCCGGCTTGTTTTGGGTGCGCGAGGCGGTGCGTAAGCCAGTGTGGAAGATCATGGGCGACCCTCCGGGGTTAGGCGGTGCGCGTGGTCGAGCGCGACCGAGCGGTCGTGCGTCGGGGGGATGGGGGGCGCGGGACGATTCCCGACCGCGAGGTCGTCGAACGAGGGGAGTCGCGGGGCGGCGGCTTGCCCGGTGGGATTGAGGGCGACGGCGGAGCGGGCGACGGCGTCGGCGTCGGCGGCGTCGATCTTGCGGTCGCCGTTGACGTCCCAGGCGGGGTTGGGGTGGTCGGTGCTCGCGATGCGACGGGCGAGGAGGAGGGCGTCGACCATGTCGACCTTGCCGCTGGCGTCGAGGTCGCCTTTGAGCGCGGGCGTTTGGGCGAGCTGCGGCTGCCGGCGGTCGGGGGTGAGCATCAGGGCGACCGCGACGCACGCGGCGGCGGCGGTCGTGAGGCCGGCGGCCCAGCGGATCGTCATGCGGTTCCGGCGGCGGGCGGCGAAGCGGTCGCGGGCGGCGTCGAGGATGGACCGGTCGAGGGACGCGGGCACGGCGGGCGCGCGGCCGAAGAGTTGGCGGAGGCCCCGGGCCATTTCCGGCGGCAATTCCGCGTCAAGTTCGTCGGGGGCTCGGGACATCGGCAGACCTCTCCTCAACGGTGCAGTGCGCGGCGGGGCGAGCGGGTTCATTCGGCGGCAAAAAACGTCCGCACGCGCGGGTCTCCCCGCAATGCGGCTATCGCGTGGTGGAGGCGGGATTTGACGGTGCCGGTGGGGATGTTGAGGGTCTGGCCGATCTCGTCGAGGGAGAAGTCGTCGACGAAGCGCATCAGGACGACCTCGCGGTGGATGTCGGGGAGGGCGGCGACCACGGCCAAGAGATCCTGGTGTTCGAGGGCGCCGGGGCCGGCGGCGGGCGTGGGGAGGGCGGCCAAGACTTCGTCCGGCGAACCGGACAGCCTGCGGGCCTTGCGGCGGGCGGCGATCGAGAGGTTCTTGACCGCGGGGTACAGGAAGGTGGTCATCCGGGCGGTGAGCTTGAGCCCGGGGAACTTGCCCAGGAGGTACATGAACGTGTCCTGGGTCACGTCGAGGGCGAGGGCGTCGTCGCCGGTGAAGCGGTGGGCGAGGGCGGCGACCCAGTCGCGGTAGCGGGCGTAGAGGCCCTCGAAGCCGGCGGGGTCGCCGCGGTTGGCGAGCGCGACGAGATCGGCGTCGGTCGGTGGGGCAGGGGTCGCGGACACGCGTGAGGAAGTTAACGCAGCCGCGGAAGATTCACCACGGAGACACGGAGACACGGAGAAGAGAGGAGGTTTCACGAATGATCACGAATCGGCACGAATGAGGAGAGAGTCATCGGTGTTCATTCGTGGTCATTCGTTAAACTTCTTCTCTGTGTCTCCGTGTTGAAGGATGGCGCTCCCGCTCACGCCATCTTGGCTTCGAGTTCGCTCCAGCGGGCGTAGAGGCGGTCGACTTCCTTTTGGGCGGCGTCGACGCGGCGGCAGACGGCGTCCATCTTGTCTCGGTTGGCCATCACCGTCGGGCTGGCCATCTCCTTTTGGGCGGATTCGAGTTCGGTCTCGGCGGCCGTGACCTTGGCCTCCATCTGCTCCCACTCGCGCTGTTCCATGTAGGACAGGCGCTTGAGGCCGGTGGCGACCTTCTTGCCGGGGGAGGGTGCGTCGGCAGGCGACGGGGCGGCGGCGGGCTTGGTGGCGGACGACTGCTTATCGGCCTGCTTCTGCTGCTGCTCGCGCGCGGTCTTGGCGGCCTCCCATTGGGAGAGGTCGGCGTAGAGGTCGGCGTGGCCTTCGCCGTCGAGGGCGAGGAGGTCGGTGCAGAGGCGGTCGAGGAGGAAACGGTCGTGGGTGACCAGCACGATCGCGCCGGGGAAGGTTTCGAGGCTGTCTTCCAGCACTTCGAGGCTGGGGATGTCGAGGTCGTTGGTGGGCTCGTCGAGCAAAAGGACGTCGGCGGGCTCGAGCATCATGCGGGCGATCATGACGCGGGATTGTTCGCCGCCCGAGAGGTTGCCGACGGGCATGTCGAGTTGCTCATCGCGGAAGAGGAACATCCGGCCGTACGCGGTGACGTGGATCTCTTTGCCCTGGTAGAAAAGCTTGTCGCCGTGCGGGGAGAGGGCCCGGCGGAGGGTCTGGGCGCGGTCGAGGGTGGAGCGGGTCTGCTCGAAGGTGACGACGCGGAGCTCGGTGGCGCGCTCGACGACGCCGGCGTCGGGGGTGAGGGCGCCGGTGATGATCTTCAGGAGGGTGGATTTGCCGGAGCCGTTGGGGCCTAGGAGTCCAAGCTTGTCGCCGGGGGAGAGAACGACGGAGACGTCCTTGAAGAGGCGGCGCGGGTCGGAATTCTCGGAGTGCGAAGCCGCGAGCGGCGGGATGACGTACGAGACCTTCTTGAGGGCGATTAGCTTTCGCGTCTGGCGGTTGGAGGCTTCGAACTCGATCTGGGCCGCGCCGGAGAGCGTGTTGCGGGCCTTGAGGTCGGCAAGCTCGCCCATCATTCGGCCGGCGGCTTGGATGCGACCCTTTGCTTTCGTTGTGCGGGCCTTGGCGCCGCGCTTGAGCCACTCGATCTCCCGGCGGACGACGCTCGCCAGGGATTGCTCGCGCGCAGCCTGCGCCGCCAGGAACGCCTCGCGCTTCTCCAGAAAATCGGAGTAGCTGCCGTCGATCGACAGGAACCCGTCGGGGTAGGCGGTGTTGAGCTCGACGATGCGGTCGGCGACGTTCTCGAGGAAGTAGCGGTCGTGGCTGATCACGCAGCAGGCGAAGCGCGAGGCCTTGAGGAACTTTTCGAGCCAGACGATGCCCTCGAGGTCGAGGTGATTCGTCGGCTCGTCGAGCAGGAGCAAGTCGGGCTGCTTGAGGAGCTCCCGCGCCAGCGCCAGGCGTTTCTTCCACCCGCCGGAGAGCGTGTCGACGCGCTGCTCGTACTGCTCGGGCTCGAAGCCCATCTTGCTCAGGAGGATCTGGGCCTCGACGTGGCGGTCGTGGTCGTCGTGGTGGTCGTCGGCGGGGAAACTGGCGACCAGCGCGCCCTCGACCGTCACGCCCGGCGGGAAGACGTCCTCCTGCGCCAGGAACGCGATTCGCATCTGCCGGCGGGCCTCGATGCGCCCGTCGTCGGCCGATTCGAGCCCGGCGAGGATCTTGAGGAGGGTGGACTTGCCCGCCCCGTTGGGCCCGATCAGGCCGACGTGCTGCTGGTCGTCGAGGGAGAGGTTGATCCCGCGGAAGAGCAGGCGCATGCCGAAGGACTTGGCGAGGTTGTCGGTCTTGAGGAGGACGGCCATGGGTGTCGCGTGATCTTAGGGATGTGACGCGCGCTTACCACCGCGTGACGCAGGACGAACGTGAGCGGGTATCAAATCCGGCAATTCCGTGGGAAATCGCGGTGCGGCGCACGCGCGCGGTCAACCGCGGGCGGGGCGGGCGATATATCGGGGCGTCGGGACTTGGCCTGCCCCCATGACGGGCCGTACAATCGCCCCCTCTCCATTCGAATACTCGTGAAAGGAACCAGCCCCATGTCGAAACTCCATCAGCCGTCCGCCCCGAACACGCCGTCGCGCCGCCAGGTCCTCAAGGGCAGCGCGATCGCGACCGGGGCCGCCACGTTCGCCGCCCTCGGGACCAACTTCGCGTACGCCCAGGCGTCGGACGAGATCCGGATCGGGCTGGTCGGGTGCGGCGGGCGCGGGCGCGGGGCGGTGTCGAACGCGATCGAGTCGTCGAAGGGCGTGAAGCTCGTGGCGATCGCGGACCTGTTCCCCGAGAAGATCGACGAGACGAAGAAGATGTGGGCCGACAAGCCCAAGGACCAGTACGACTTCGGCAAGCACGCGTTCAGCGGGTTCAACTCGTACAAGGAGTTGCTGGCGCAGGCGAACGTGAACTACGCGATCCTGGCGACCCCGCCGGGGTTCCGGCCGATGATGATCGACGAGGCGATCAAGCAGGGTAAGCACATCTTCGCCGAGAAGCCGGTGGCGGTGGACGCGCCGGGGTGCCGGCAGATCATGGAGGCCGCCAAGGTCGCCAAGGAGAAGGGGCTGGGCATCGTCGCCGGCACGCAGCGGCGGCACGAGAACGTCTACAACGAGACGATCAAGCGGATCCAGGGCGGGGCGATCGGCAAGGTCGTCGGCGGGCAGGTCTACTGGGTCGGCGGCGAGCTCTGGATGAAGCCGCGGCAGGCCACGTGGACGGACATGGAGTGGCAGCTCCGCAACTGGATGTACTTCACGTGGCTGAGCGGCGACCTGATCGTCGAGCAGCACGTGCACAACATCGACGTGGCGAACTGGGTGATCGGGCGGACGCCACGGAGCGCGATCGCGCTGGGCGGGCGGCAGACGCGCACCGACCCGGCGTACGGGATGATCTACGACCACTTCGCCGTCCACTACGACTACAGCCCGACGCCGAACCCGGACACGCCCGCCGACCGCCCGGACGGCCCGCACGTCATGTCGATGTCCCGCCAGATCGACCAGTGCTACACGCGGAACAACGAGACCTTCCAGGGCCTGGCCGGGTCGGCGCTGGTCAGCGGCGGGGTGATCCGCGACCTCGACGGGAAGATCACGTGGAAGTTCCCGGCCAAGCAGGCCAACAACCCGTACGAGACCGAGCACGCAAACCTGATCGAGTCGATCCGCAAGGGTCAGCCGCTGAACGAGGGCCAGACGATCGCCGAGAGCGTGCTGACGGCGATCATGGGCCGGATGTCGGCGTACACGGGGCAGATCGTGACGTGGCAGCAGGCGCTCAAGTCGCAGGAGACGCTGGTGCCGGCGAATTTGGCGGGGCTGAGCCAGGAGGAGTTCTTCAAGTCGGCCCCGCCGGCGCCGATCGTGCCTCTGCCGGGGAAGACGAAGCTGTCGTAAGCGGTCGGTCGAAGGACTTGCCGCGAAGGCGCGAAGAGCGCAAAGAAGCATGTAGAGACGGGCGCTTCCTTGTGGAGGCGCCCGTTTTCGTTTGCGAGTCGGGGACGGATTTGGTTCACACCCGTTCGCGCGGGTGGTATCAACCTCGGGCGCGGACTGTTGCGCGCGTCCGCACACGGAGGTTGCTCGCGATGCCGATTTTGGTCGTTTGTTCACACTGCGGGCGGAGCGCCCACTTCGCCGACAATGACGCCGGACTGGCGATCTCGTGCCTGGGGTGTCGGAAGACGCTGCGCGTGCAGGCGCCGGCGAAGGAGCCCAAGGCGGCGCCGGTGATCGAGGAGCCGGCGCCTTGGGTGAAACCGGTCGCGCGGGCGAGCGCGGGTGAAGCCGACGTCGCGCCGGCGCTGGGTGCGCGCCCGAAACGGGCCGGATCGAACGGGCAGGCCGCAACGGCCGCCCCTGCTGGTGGCAAGGTTGTCGTCGTAAAGCCGGCATCGCAGCCGGCCGCCGCATCGGCTGTGGTCGCGAAGTCGATCGACCAGCCTGCGGCCGACGAGCGACCGAAGCTCGCGCGGTTCGCCACCACCGGCATCGTGCTGATCGCCATTTTCGCGGCGGGGATGATCGCGCTGAAGGTCTACTCGTACCTCACCGGTCCCGACGAGTCACCGCAGGTGGCCGCGACCGGACCGGCGACTTCGGGACCGACAACGGCGCCGGTCGCGATCGGGCCTCCGAGCCCGGCCGCGGTCGCACCCGTCGCGGTCGCGCCCGCGCCCGCGCCCGCGCCCGCGCCCGCCGCTACCCCCCTGCCGCTGGGGATCATCGGCCTCGACGCGGTCGAACTCCACGGGACGGTCACGATCGACGCGTACGACTCGGCGACGGACGAGTACGACGACGACAAGGCCGCCGACACGGCGCTGCTCGCGAGCAACGGGCCGGTGCGCCTGTTCGGGGAGGCCAAGGTCAAGGGGAGCGTTCGGCCCGGGCCGGACGCGCCGCTGAAGCTGTCGAAAAAGACGAAGGTGACCGGGTCGACCGCGTCGATCGAGCGGGCGCTCGTGGCGGCGCCGGTCGACGTCGCGGCGCTCGCGGCTGGCGCGACGCGCGCGGCGGAGTTGCCCGAGGGCGTGCTGTCCAACGGCAACCTCACGCTCGCGGGCAAGCGCGCGGTGGCGATCCCCGCGGGCGTGTACGACGTCCGCGATTTGACGATCGACACCCGCGCGACGCTGCGGTGCGACGGCCCGGTCACGCTGCTGGTGCGCGGGCGCGTGACGGTCATGGGCGCGATCGAGGCGCACCAGAACCGGCCGAAGAATTTGGTGATCAAGGTCGCGGGGCCGGGACCGGTGGTGCTCGCGACCCGGGCGGACGTGTACGCCGACCTGTATGCGCCGCAGTCATCGCTGGACGTGTCGGGCAAGGGCGACTTCTTCGGGCGACTGACCGCGCGGACGGTGAAGGTGTCGGGGCGGTGGGGGTTCCACGTGGATCAATCGCTGGGGAAGTGACTCTCTCCCTCTCCCAGCAGCGCTCCTCCCTCTCCCGGCCGCGCCGACGGTGCTATTCGCGACGCGGCGCATTCGCGGCGGTGAGAGGGCGGGCGCGAGGGGCGAGCGACCAGTGGCGTCGTTTACCAGATCCGAATTACTCCGCGCCCTCGACCTTCGTACCCCCCGGCACGTGCTGCGCGATGTGGTCGTACGTCGTCGCGAGGAAGCCGAGGAACGGGAAGCCGGACTTGGGGAACGGGCTGGGGCCGAGCTTCTCCAGCGCCGACGGCGCGTCCGGCGCAATGGGCGGCGCTTCGGGGAGGTCGGCGAGCAGATCGTCGGGTGAATTCGACATGGCAGTTCGGTTAAATCGGACTCAGGACTTCTCTGCGACCTCTGCGTCTCTGCGGTGCTTCTCCTCGAGAAGCAAGTTGGACGCGCCCCGCAAGCGGAGCGGCTAAAAGGGATTCTCGCGGTCAATCGAACTCGCCGACGGCCTCGCGCGATAGGGAGAGGTACTCGCGCAGCTGCTCGGTCGAGAAGTTCGTCAGCCACTCGTCGCCGCTGCCGACGATCTGGTCGGCGAGAGCCTGCTTCTCGCTGAGCAGGCGGTCGATTCGCTCTTCCATCGTGCCGATGCAGACGAACTTGTGCACCTGCACCTGCCTCGTCTGGCCGACGCGGTGGGCGCGGTCGGTCGCCTGGGCCTCGACGGCGGGGTTCCACCACCGGTCGAAGTGGAACACGTGGTTGGCGGCCGTCAGGTTCAGGCCCAGCCCGCCGGCGCGGAGCGAGAGGAGGAAGATCCGCGGCGTGCCCGGGGCCTGGGCCTGGAACGCCTGGATCATGTCGTCGCGGCCCTTGGCGGGCGTCCCGCCGTGGAGGAAGTAGGTGTCCTTGCCCAGCCGCGCCTTGATCGCGCGCTCGAGCAGGTGGCCCATCTCGCGGTACTGCGTGAACACCAGCGCGGCGTCGCCCTCGTCCAGCAGTTCCTCACACATGTCGAGCAGGCGCTCGAGCTTGCCGGAGCGGCGGTCGAGCGAGCCCTTGGCGGGCGTTTCGCCGTTCGGCGCGTCGTACCCGCGCGGGACGCCGACCTTGTCGTCCAGCAGGGCCGGGTGGTCGCAGATCTGCTTGAGGCGCGTGAGCGTCGCCAGGATGAGCCCGCGGCGGCGGATGCCGCTGGCGCCGTCGATCTGCCGGAGGCTGTCGTTCACCAGCCGCTCGTACAGCGACGCCTGCTCGGCGGTCAGGTTGCAGAACACCTTCATCTCGAGCTTGTCGGGCAAATCGCCGGCGATCGTCGGGTCGGCCTTGGTGCGCCGGAGGATGAACGGCCTGATCATGTTGCGGAGCTGGGCTGCGCGGTCCTTTTCGCCCATCTTCTCGATCGGGACGGCGAACCGCTCGCGGAAGTCGGCGGCCGTCCCGAGCAGCCCGGGGTTGAGCACCTGCATGATGCTCCAGAGCTCGGACAGGTGATTTTCGATCGGCGTGCCGGTCAGGGCGACGCGGTGCGGGGCGTAGAGCGAGCGGATCGCGACGGTCGCGGCGGCGGCGGGGTTCTTGATCTTCTGCGCCTCGTCGAGCGCGATCCGGTGCCAGCGGACGCGGGCGAGCTCGTCGCGGTCGCGGTGGGCGAGCGAGTACGACGTGACGACGACGTCGGACTCCTGCGCGGCTTTCGTGAACGTGTCGCCCGTCATGCGGTCGGGGCCGTGGTGGATGATGAGCTTGAGCGTCGGGGCGAAGCGCTGGAGCTCGCGGAGCCAGTTGCCGACGACGGACGTGGGGGCGAAGAGGAGGGTGGGGCCGATGGACTTCGCGTCGCGCGTCACCGGTTGCGCGACGACGGGCGCCGTCGCGCTCGCCTGCGGACTCGCCTGAGGCTCGCCCTCCGGGTCGCGGCTAGGCGGGGTTGCGGCGTGCTGTTCCGATTGCTGACTCCGGGCTTCTGACCTCTGCTTCTCCGCGCGCTCGCGCTCGTACAGCATCAGCGAGATGAGCTGGATCGTCTTGCCCAGGCCCATGTCGTCAGCGAGGCAGGCGCCGAGACCGATGCGGTCGAGGAAGGCCATCCAGTGGAGGCCGCGGAGCTGGTACGGGCGGAGGTCGCCCTTGAAGGACACGGGCTGCGTGAGGTCTTCCGGCGCGGTGACGGTCGACTGGTCGAGGAGTTTTTCGATCCAGCTCGTGCCGGTCAGGCCGATCACGTTCAGGCCGGTCTCGGCCTTGTTCGCGGTGAACGCGGTGCGGAACGCGTCGGCGAGCGTGGTCTTGCCGGGCGTCTGCTTCGACATGAAGTCGACGGCCTTGCGCGTCGCGTCGAGGTCGAGGCGGATCCACTTGCCCTTGTGGCGGACGAGCGGGACGTTTCGGCCGACCAGGTCCTGGAACTCCTGGGCCGTCAGCTTGAGGTCGCCGACCGCGATCTGCCAGTTGAAGTTCACCAGGCTGTCGAGCCCGAACTGCCCGGTGGACAGGTCGAGCGACTCGGCCATGCGTGCGTTGCGGGCCCGGCGGGCATTGGTGCCCAGGGCGGTGTCGTCGAACGGGCCGTCGTCGTCGTCGGGCTCCGGAATGTCGGCGGGGGAGAGCAGCAGGCGGAGGCCGATCTCCTCGTCCGGGTCACTCGCCCAGTCGGGCAGGACGACGCCGAACCCGCGGTCGCGGAGGATGCCGGACCAGTGGCGGATGAACGCGTACGCGTCGGTGGTCGTCAGGCCCATGTCGGCGGGCGCCGGGTGCGAGAGCAGGCCCTGCACGGGCGGGAAGACCTCCGCCGCCCGCGACAGCTCGGCGAGCAGCGCGGCCTGGCGCTTGGCGACGGACCGCCCGAGGATCGGGGCCGGGCCGGAGCCATGGGACCAGAGGGAGGACGCGGGGATCAGGTCGCCTTCGCCGTCCAAGGGCTGGAGGTGGAAGGAGAGGTTCCAGTCGAGCGCGGGGGGAGGGGTGACGATCGTCTCGGGGGACAGAGCCGCTGAAGCGGCCCCGCCGGCGTCGGACTCGGAGACGGGTGCGGGGAGGCTCTCGTCGTGGGCGCCGTCGCCGTTGCCGGTGTGGGGGAGGTGGTCTTCGAGTTCGGCGTCGTCGCGGGTCATGTCCGCGAGCAAGTTGGCGAGGGCGGCGGCGTCTTCCTCGGGCGGCTCGTCCGGCTCGGTCAGCATGAACACGAGCCGGAGGGCCGCGGCCTGCGTGTCGTCGAGTTGGCCGAGCCACGCCTGCGTCTGCTGCACGAACGCGGCCCGCTCTTCGGGGTCGTCGACGTAGAACCGCGCATCAGGCCCGAGCAGCGCCGCGAGCCACCGCCCCTCGGGGCCGGCCGGGGGGTTGGCCCGCTCGGCCCGAATCCCGACTTCCTGAAAGAACGAGTCGCCCGCGACCGCGCGGCGCACCAGCGCGTCCGCCGTCGCCGCCAGGAAAGTCTCGACGAGCGTCGCCGCGTCCGGTCCGCCCTCGGCCGAGCGGCACACGGGCGGCAGCGCCGTCGCCAGCCGCTCGAGCCACTGCAGGTGCGCCCGCTGCATGACCAGCACGCGCCAGGACGCGAGCATCTCCCCGCCGCCCACCTCGTCGACGCGCGGGATGAACTGCTTGGCCGCGATCAGTGCGCACACAAATCGCGCGAGCTTCGCCCAGTACCCGACCGTCGTGCCGCACGCGCCCGGCAGTGGCGCGGGCAGACACGTCAGAAAATCGATCGCCTCGGCCGGCGCGAGCACGAGGGCGGGGACATCCCGCGTGTCCCCGCACGCCAGTTCGAGTGTCCCGTCCGGGGCCGCCGACGCGAGCAGGCCGTCCGTGCAGACCTCGCCCACCGCCGCCCGGATCGCGCCGACGTCCGCAGGGGCATCGGCCCCGGCGGCGCCCCACAAATACAGGGCCCCGCGATGCCAATTCGCCTGCAGTTGAACCGCTTGCGGCACGTCCGAACCCATCCCGTTGCCTCGCTCCCTCGGCCCAAGTGCCGAAACGCCCAAGCATAGGCCCGCACGCGGAAAAGGACAGACCCCCGGCCCGACGAAATCCCCGCACCATTCGTCAGTTCACGCCGGTCGCAAGCGTAAGACACCGGCCGGCACGCTTTGACCCCCGCGGGCCGGACGGATATCCTCTGGCGCGTGCGGCGTTAGCTCAGTTGGTAGAGCAGGAGTTTTCCAAACTCCAGGTCATCGGTTCGAACCCGATACGCCGCTCTGGTCCGGCCCCGGGAACGTTTTCCCGGGGCGGCGTCGTTTGAGGAGTGCGCGGCGCCATCGACGCGCGAGCCCGATTTATCGGGACGCGAAAAAACTGCTCGGCCTCAACCGCACCGCGCATCGGATTCGCACGCCGCGCGTGTCGGACGAAAGATAAACTCCGATTTCGCTTGCTAGCGCCGGTGCCGTACTTGATATAATACGTACACGCGACAGGTCGCCAGCCGACGGACGCATCAACGCGATTCCGCTTGGCCGCACCGGCGGGGCCCGCATGACTCGGGAGCCACGGCTCCAACGTCGGCGTCCTCCGGACGGACTCGAAACGGCTTACCGAAAGCGACCGGTCGCGAACATAGCGCCGCGGCAAACGCCCATGCGGTCGAGCGGCTAACACCCGCCACCGCGGACCGGGGACTGTCCCCGCGGCACACAAGGGTCAACGGGCCGAAAGCCACACCTTACATAGGCTTTCGGCCCGTCGTGCATTTTTGAGGGGGAGGGTCGGGAGCGGACATATTGCCGCAAAGACGCGAAGGGCGCAAAGGCGTTAGTTGCGTCGTGCGCCGCCCAATCGGCAATCGGCAATTCCTCACCCGCCGGTGCGGCCGGCCAGGCTGGCGACCATGGTGATGAGTTCGGCGGGTTCGACGGGTTTGGCGACGTGCATCTGGAAGCCGGCGAGGACGGCGCGCATGCGGTCTTCGGCGCGGGCGTAGGCGGTGAGGGCGATGGCGGGGACGGCGCCGCCGCGGTCGGGGCCGAGCGAGCGGACCTTGCGGATTAGGGCGTAGCCGTCCTCGCCGGGCATGCCGATGTCGCTGACGAGCACGTCGGGGCGCTCGGCGGCGAGGAGGGCGAGCGCCTCGTCGGCCGAGCCGGCGGTTCGGACGCGCGCCTGGCACCCCTCGAGGACCCGCGCGAGCAGCGCGCGGGCGTCGGGCTCGTCGTCGACGACCAGGACGCGCACGCCGGCGATCTGGACGCACGTGTTGAGGTCGGCGGCGCCGCCCTGCGCCGGGTGGCGGCGTTCGCCGGGCTCGTCGTCCGCCGCCGGCGCCGCGTCGACGGCGGTCAGCGGGAGCGCGACGATGAACGTCGCGCCGGCGCCCGGCCCCGCGCTCTTGGCGCGAACGCTCCCGCCGTGCAGTTCGACGAGTTGCTTGACGATCGCCAGCCCCAGGCCGAGCCCGCCGTGGCGGCGGGTGGTGGTCGCGTCGGCCTGGCGGAAGCGGTCGAACACGTACGGCAGGAACTCGGGGCGGATGCCCTCGCCGGTGTCGGTGACGCTCACTTCCAAGTGCGAGTTGACGCGCTCGAGGAGGACCTGCACGCGCCCGCCGCGGGGCGTGAACTTGATCGCGTTACTCAGGAGGTTCCAGAACACCTGCTGGAGGCGTTCGGGGTCGCCCGAGACCGGCCGGGCGGCGGGGTCGAGGACGGCCTGGACGCGAATGCCCCTGGCGTCGGCCGCGGGTTGGACGGTCTCGACGGCGGCGCGGACGACCGGGGCGAGGTCGACGCGCTGGACGTCGAGGCGGACCTTGCCGCTGATGATCCGGCTCATGTCGAGCAGGTCCTCGATGATCCGGGTCTGGGCCCGCGCGTTGCGCTCGATGACCTCCAGGCCCTGGGACAGGTCGTCGGCCGTCGTCGTCCCGTCGCCGGCGCGGAGGATCTGGGCCCACCCGAGGATCGCGTTGAGCGGGGTGCGGAGCTCGTGGCTGAGGGTGGCGAGGAACTCGTCCTTCATGCGGCTGGCGCGCTCGGCCTCGGCGCGGGCGGCCCGCTCGCGCACGAGCAGGTCCTCCCGCGCGCGCTCGACCGCCTTGCGGTCCGTCACGTCGTGCACGGTCAGGATCGCCAGGGCCACCCGGCCGTCCGCGTCGCGCACGGGCGCGCCGCTGTAGCTGACGAACAACTCGAGCCCGGTGTCCGTCCGCCGGACCGACAGTTCGCACCCGACGACCGTCTCCCCGCGGAGCACGCGCGACATCGGCCACTGGTCGAGTTCGAGGAGGGCCCCCGCGGGCGTGCGCAGCTCGAAGATCTGCGTGAACGCCGCCAGGTGCCGCCGCACCTCCTCGACGCTCGCGAACCCGTGCATCGCCAGCGCCGCAGCGTTCCACTCGAGCAGGTTGCCCGCGGCGTCCGACACGATGAGCCCCTCGGTCATGCTGCCGACGATGGCCCGGAGCTGCCCGAGGCTGGCCTCGGCCCGGCCCCGGCTGGCGCGGAGCGCGTCGTACAGGCGGGCGTTGTCGATCGCGACCGCCGCCTGCGCGGCGATGCCCGCCACCACGCGCTCGTCGCGCGCCGTGAACACGCCGGCGTGCGGGTGCCCGTAGAACAGGCCGCCGAGGACGGCGCCGGTGCGCGACACGACGGGCACGGCGAGGTAGCTGCGGACGGGCAGGTGGCCGGGCGGCATCCCGGCGTACGGCGCGTTGCGCCCGTACCGGGGGTCGGCGGTAACGTCGGGCAGGCGGACGATCGCCTCACCGCGGAACGTGGGCCCGAAGATGTCGGTCATGCGGGGCATCGGGAATTGGGCGAACGCCTCGCGCGGGACGCCGGACAGGGTGTAGAGGGCGTACGACTTGCCGTGTTCGTCGACGACGTTGTAGAAGAACGCGCCGAACGCGGCCCGGGTGAGGGCGGTCGTCTCGTCGGTGACCTGCTGGACGAGCTGGTGCAGGTCGAGCTCGGCGGCGACGGCGCGGCCGACGCGGTTGATCGTCTCGACGGTCTCGGCCTCGTCGCGGGCGCGGCGCTGGGCCTCCTTGAAGTCGTGCACGTCGGTGTTGGTGCCGAACCACCGGGTGACCTCGCCGGCCTCGTTCTTGAGCGGGACCGCGCGCCCGAGGAACCACCGGTAGGCGCCGTCGGCCCGCCGGAGCCGGGCCTCGATCTCGTACGGCTGGCCGGCGCGGACGGCGTCGGCCCACGCGGCGCGGGTGCGGTCGACGTCGTCGTCGTGGACGACCGGGGCCCAGCTCGGCTCGCCGCGTTCGCCGGCGGCCCGGCCGGTGTAGGCGTACCACCGCTCGTTGTAGTAGTCGACGGTCCCGTCCGGGCCGGCCGTCCAGACGATCTGCGGGACGGCGTCGGTCACGAGCCGGAGCTCGGCCTCGCTGCGGGCCAGTTCGCGCACGGCGCGGGCCCGCTCGATGTACGCCCAGGAGCGCTCGACGACGGCCTCGACCAGCGCGACCTCGTCGGCCGTCCACCGCCGCGGGGCGGCCTGGTGCACGGCCATCATCGCGGTCAGGCGTCCGCCCTTGACCAGCGGGCAGCAGACGAGGGCCTTGATCCCGATCGCGGTGAACATCGCGCCGCCGTCCGACGCCGACAACTCGCGGTCCACGTCGTGGACGACGAGGGTCCGGCCGGCCCGCTGGTCGGCGGCGGCGCGGGTGCCGAACAGTTCGAGCACGTATTCGCCGACGGTGCTGGCGACGCCGGGCGCGGTGTAGTCGTGGCGGATGGTGAACCGGTCGTTGTCGGCGTCGACCTCGGCGTAGGCGCACCGGGACGCGCCCAAGTGTTCGCCGAGCAGGCGGGCGACGGTCTGCATGATCCGCCCGGGGTCGGTGACGTCGCGCGTGGCCTCGCCGAGCTCGCTCAGGAATCGAAATCGCGACTCGCTGGCGCGCAGGGTGGCGATCCCACCGGGTGGGTCTTGTGACTCGAGTAATTCCGATGGATCCTGCCCGCCGCCAGCGCCCATGGCGGGGATCATAGCGACCGGCCGCGCCGGGCATAATGCACGAAGGCGGAGGATCGGGTGAGCGTGAGGTCGCTCGCATTCAAGAGGGCAGGAGCGCTTCCGTTGCGGGGGTTGACGGTCCTAGGGGAGGCGAATCGCGACGAGGCGAAGCCACTGCCGTGGGCCGTTCGGGGGCTGGCGGCTCATGCGCCGCGCCCGGATGCTTGGGTCATCGTGCCCAGGCTCTCCGCGTGCTTCCTTGTCAGTTGACCGTCGCGGAGGCGCCAGGACCAGTTTCCCTCGCCCGTGCCGGGTTGGTTCATCCGCGCCGCCGTGCCGAGGCCGAGCACGTCCTGCACGGGCGCGACGGCGAGCCGGGCGACGGATTGCCAGACCGCGCGCGTCATCGTCCACGCGACGTCGTCGCCCGTCACGTCGCCGAGGTACGCGCGGGCCCGCGCCTTCGCGCGCGCGTCGAGCGATTGCCACCAGCCGGCGGTCGTGTCGTTGTCGTGCGTGCCGGTGTAGGCGACGGCATTCTCGACGTAGTTGTGGGGCAGGAACGGGTCGCGCCCGTCGCCCGGGCCGCCGAAGGCGAACTGCAGCACGCGCATCCCGGGGAGGCCGAAGTCGTCGCGGAGCGCCTCGACGTCGGGCGTGATCACGCCGAGGTCTTCGGCGATCAAGGGGAGCGTACTTTTCAGTGGGGCAGACATTCTTGTCTGCCCCGAACTGCCCTTCGGTGGGCACAACCGGCTGTCCGTTAGTTCACCTTGCAGCGTCTGAAACAGCTCCGTCCCCGGTGCTTTCACCCACTTTCCGCCGACGGCCGTAGGGAGGTGGGCCGGGATCTTGTAGTACCCGGCGAACCCGCGGAAGTGGTCGACGCGGACGAGGTCGACCTGCCGGAGCGTCGCGCGCACGCGGTCGATCCACCACGCGAACCCGTCGCGGCGCATCGCGGGCCAGTCGTACAGCGGGTTGCCCCAGCGCTGGCCGGTCGCGGAGAAGTAGTCCGGGGGGACGCCCGCGACGGCGGTCGGTCGGCGCGAGCGGTCGAGCAGGAACAGTTCGGGGCGGGCCCACACGTCGGCGCTGTCGGGCGAGACGTAGATGGGCAGGTCGCCGATCAGGCGCACCCCGCGCTCGCGGGCGTACGCGCGGAGCGCGTCGAGTTGGCGGAAAAACAGGAACTGGCCGAGCTGGTGCACGACGACGCGATCGGCGAGGTCGCGCCGGGCCGCGTCGAGCGCCCGCGGCTTGCGCGTGACGATTCCGACCGGCCAGTCCTGCCACGCGCCGTGCGAGCGCTCCCGCAGGGCCATGAAGAGGGCGTAGTCGTCCAGCCATGAGGCGTTCTGCGCGCGGAACGTTTCGAACGCGCGCCGTAGATTTGACTTCTGCAATCGCGCCGCGACTCGCGCGACCAACTCCAGCTTCAGCGCCGCCGCCGCGAAGTTCGCCTTGCCCTTGTTGGCGCCGGCCCGCCGCGCGAGTTCCTTCACTTCGGCGCGCGTCGCCAGGCCGTCCCGCGCGAGGTCGTCCGGGCTGATCAGCCGCGGGTCGCCGGCGACGGCCGAGTAGCACTGGTAGGGCGAATCGCCCGCGCCCGCCGGGCCGAGCGGGAGCACCTGCCACCAACTCTGCCGTGCGACCTGTAACCAGTCGACAAAGTCGCGCGCCGCGGGGCCGAGGTCGCCGATCCCGTTGGGCCCGGGCAGGGAGGTCACGTGCATTAACACGCCCGCCGACCGAACCGCCTTCCCGTTCCTCTCCACAGTCGCTCCTTTCATGTTCGCCGGGGCGGAGAGCAAACCGCACGCCGGGGCGAAGGCGGCCCCGCGACAGTCTGTCCGACCGTTCGGACATTACCCACCTTTCCGTGTGTAACCGGTCTTGCCCAACCCCCGATACGGCTGAGTTTCCGGCCGGCCGGGCGGCCCGATAAACGATGGCACCCTCTTTGCCCTCGCCCCTCTGGAATTCGATCGCGCACTCAGACCTGCCAACTTTGAAGGCCGGGCGCCGCCGGTTCCGTCGTTCAACGAAGGAGCATGAGTGACCGTTCTGGACTTTACCAAGACCGACGCCCCCCGCCGGGCCGCCCACATGCGCGTCTGGCCCGGCCGCCCGTACCCGCTGGGGGCGACGTGGGACGGGGCGGGCGTGAACTTCGCGCTGTTCTCCGAGCACGCCACGAAGGTCGAACTCTGCCTGTTCGATTCGGCGGACGCGACGGAGGAGAGTTTCCGCATCGCGCTGCCCGAGTGCACCGACATGGTGTGGCACGGGTACTTCCCGGACGTCGAGCCGGGGCAGTTTTACGGGTTCCGCGTGCACGGGCCGTTCGACCCCAAGGCGGGCCACCGGTTCAACCCGAACAAGGTCGTGCTCGACCCGTACGCGAAGGCGATCGGACGGGACCTGACGTGGGACGACTCGCTCTTCGGCTACAAGGTCGGTGAAGACGACCTGACGTTCGACCCGCGCGACAACGCGGCCCATTGTCCGCTGGCCGCCGTGATCGACACGGCGTTCACGTGGGGCGACGACCGCCCGCCGCGCACGCCGTGGCACAAGACGTTCATCTACGAGGGGCACGTCCGCGGGCTGACGATGAACCACCCGGGCGTCCCGGACGAGAAGCGCGGGACGTACGCGGGGATCGCGACCGAGGTCGTGATCGACCACCTCAAGTCGCTCGGCGTGACCGCGCTCGAGTTGCTGCCCGTCCACTACCACGTGAACGACCGGCACCTGGTCGAGACCGGGCGGACGAACTACTGGGGGTACAACACGCTCGGCTACTTCGCGCCGCACATCGACTACGCGTCGAAGAACTCGGCGCGCAAGAGCGTGCAGGAGTTCAAGATGATGGTGCGGTCGCTGCACGCGGCCGGCATCGAGGTCATCCTCGACGTGGTCTACAACCACACGGCCGAGGGCAACCAGATGGGCCCGACGCTGTCGTTCCGCGGGCTCGACAACGCCAGCTACTACCGGCTGGTCCCCGACGACAAGCGGTACTACATGGACTTCACGGGGTGCGGGAACACGCTGAACATGATGCACCCGCGGGTGCTGCAGCTGATCATGGACTCGCTGCGGTACTGGGTGACGGAGATGCACGTGGACGGGTTCCGGTTCGATTTGGCGAGCACGCTGGCGCGCGAGCTGCACGAGGTCAACCGGCTAGGGGCGTTCTTCGACATCATCCACCAGGACCCGATTTTGAGCCAGGTGAAGCTGATCGCCGAGCCGTGGGACGTCGGGCCGGGCGGGTACCAGGTGGGCAACTTCCCGGTGCTCTGGACGGAGTGGAACGGCAAGTACCGCGACTCGATCCGGCGGTTCTGGAAGGGCGAGGGCGGGACGGCCGGCGAGCTCGCGACGCGCTTGGCGGGGTCGAGCGATCTGTACCAGGACGACGGGCGCAAGCCGTACGCGTCGATCAACTTCATCACGTGTCACGACGGGTTCACGATGCAGGACCTGGTCTCGTACGACCACAAGCACAACGAGGCGAACGGGGAGGACAACCGCGACGGGGCGGACGACAACAACTCCTGGAACTGCGGGCACGAGGGGCCGACCGAGGACCCGTCGATCCGCGCGACGCGGGAGCGGCAGAAGCGCAACCTGATCGCCACGCTCTTCTTCTCCGAGGGCGTGCCGATGATGCTCGGGGGCGACGAGCTCTCGCACACCCAGCAGGGGAACAACAACACGTACTGCCAGGACAACGGGCTGACGTGGCTCGACTGGTCGGCCGACCCGGAGAAGCAGAAATTCCTCGAGTTCGTGCGCAAGTGCGCCCGGATCTGGCGGGAGCAGCCGGTGCTCCAACGGCGGAAGTTCTTCCTCGGGCGGCCGATCCGCGGGACGGACATCAAGGACATCTCGTTCCTGTCCCCGGACGGGCAGGAGATGACCGACGAACACTGGAACGCCGACTTCGTCCGGTGCCTGGGCGTGCGGTTGGCGGGCGACCTGATCAACGAGACCGACGAGCGCGGGGAGCCGATCAAGGGCGACACGCTGTTACTGTTGATCAACGCCCATTGGGAGGAGATCCCGTTCACGCTGCCCAAGTCGAAGGACGAGCACGTGTGGGAGCTGCTGATCGACACGAAGGACCCGGACGCGCCGCCGCGCACCCTGGAGATGGGCGAGCGGTTCCCGCTCTACGGGCGGTCGCTGGCGCTGCTGCGGACGAAGGACCGGGCGGCGATCGACAGCCTGGTGACGCAGACGCAGCTCGACAACCTCCGCAGGGAGGCCGACCGGGCGAGCGGGACCGAGATCCCGTCGTCCACGCGGATGCCGCAGCCGACGACGTGACGCGCGGACAACACAAAAGGGGAGCCCGGCGACTTGTCGCGGGACGTAGACCAACGGTGCCGATCGCGCAATGACTGCGCGGAGTCGCGCCGCTCGACTCCGTCCCGCGACAAGTCGCTGGGCTCTCTTTTTCCCCGCTCGCGCCGCTTCCCAATCCCGTTACGTTCGTCCCACCGCCGACACACACCCTATGAACGCCGCCCCACCGATATCTGCCGTCGACCGCCGCCTCCCCGTCGGGGCCGAAGTCCTGCCCGACTCTGCCGGCGTCCATTTCCGCGTCTGGGCGCCCAAGCCCAAGTCCGTTCGCGTCGTGATCAACGACGCGGATCCGGTCGCGCTGTCACCAGAGACCGGCGGATATTTCTCCGCCCTCGTCGACTCCGCCACGCCCGGCGACCGCTATTCATTTCTCCTCGACGACGACGCCACTCGCTACCCCGACCCCGCGTCGCGGTTTCAGCCCGACGGGCCGCACGGACCGTCCGAGGTCGTCGACGCGGGCGCGTTTCGGTGGACGGATCAGAACTTCAAGGGCGTGGCGCCGGCGGACCGCGTCTTGTACGAGATGCACGTCGGTACGTTCACGCTCGAGGGGACGTGGGCGGCGGCGGCCGAGCGGCTGGACGACTTGAAGGACGTGGGCATCACCGTGCTCGAGGTCATGCCCGTGTGTGAGTTCGCGGGGCGGTTCGGGTGGGGGTATGACGGGGTCGATCTGTTCGCGCCGACGCGGCTGTACGGCCGGCCGGACGACTTCCGGCGGTTCGTCGACGCGGCCCACGCGCGGGGCATGGCCGTCATCCTCGACGTGGTCTACAACCACCTCGGGCCGGACGGGAACTACCTCAAGGCGTTCGCCGACGACTACTTCTCGAAGACGCACCACACCGACTGGGGCGAGGCGATCAATTTCGACGGGGAGAACTCGGCGGGCGTGCGCGAGTTCTTCGTCGCCAACGCCCGGCACTGGATCCGCGAGTACCACCTGGACGGGTTCCGGTTCGACGCGACGCAGAACATCTACGACGACGGGCCGCGGCACATTCTGGCCGACATCACCGCCGCGGCGCGCGAGGCGGGCGACGATCCGGCCCGTCCGATCTACCTGGTCAACGAGAACGAGCCGCAGCACACGGCGCTGGTCCGCCCGTGCGAGTTCCCCAAGGGCTGCGGCATGGACGCGCTGTGGAACGACGACTTCCACCACTCGGCGATGGTCGTGTTGTCGGGGCGGAACGAGGCGTACTTCACGGACTATCACGGCACGCCCCAGGAGTTCATCTCGGCCTGCAAGTGGGGATACCTGTATCAAGGGCAACGGTACAAGTGGCAACAGAAACGGCGGGGCACGCCGGCGCTGGACCTGTTGCCGACGGCGTTCGTGAACTACACGCAGAACCACGACCAGATCGCGAACTACGGGCTGGGGCTCCGGCAGCACTACCACTGCGCGCCCGGCCACCTCAAGGCGATGACCGCGCTGCTCCTGCTGGCCCCGCAGACGCCGATGCTGTTCCAGGGGCAGGAGTGGGCCAGCACGAGCCCGTTCAACTACTTCGCCGACCACACGCCCGAGCTCAACGAGATGATCCGTAAGGGGAGGGCGAAGGAGCTCGGGCAGTTCCCGTCGGTCGCCATCCCGGAGATGCAGGCCGCCCTGCCGTCGCCGAGCGACCCGGTCACGTTCGGGCGGTGCAAGCTCGACTGGGACGAGCGCGACAAGCGGTTTCACCAGCAGATCCTGGCACTGCACAAGGACCTGCTCGACATCCGGCGGACCGAGCCGATCTTTCGCCGGACGCAACGGCGCGGGGACATGGACGGCGCCGTCCTCGGCCACGACGCATTCGTCCTCCGCTTTTTCGGCGAGTCCAACCCGGCCGATCCGACGGCCAACGACGACCGCCTGCTCGTCATCAACTTCGGGTACGACCTGCACCTGGACATCGTGCCCGAGCCGCTCCTCGCCCCGCCATCTGGCAAGACGTGGGAAATCCAGCTCACGACCGAACACCCGCGGTACGGCGGCGCGGGCAATCCGCCACTCGAGACCTCGGGGGAAGACTGGCGGCTCCCAGGGGAAAACTGGCGCATCCCGGGGCGGTGCGCGGTGCTATTACGATCGGTGTGACCCTCGCCCACCCTTGACCGGCCGGCCCCATCCCCCCATGACTACCGCTTCCCTCGACACCCTCCTCCGCGCCGCCCTCGACCGTGCACACGCCCTGCGCACCCTGCCGGAGTCCACGTATCGCGTTCAATTCCACAAGGACTTCACGCTCCGCCACGCCGCCGAGATCGTTCCTTACCTCGCCCGGCTTGGCGTCACGCACCTCTATGCCTCGCCCTACCTCCGGGCGCGCCCGGGGTCGACGCACGGGTACGACGTGATCGACCACGGCCGGCTGAACCCCGAGCTCGGCACCCAGGCCGACTTCGATCATCTGCTCGCCACGCTCAGGGCGCACGGGATGTCGCACATCCTCGACACCGTGCCGAACCACGTCGGGGTGGCGACGAACGACAATTCGTGGTGGAACGACGTGCTGGAGAACGGCCCGGCGTCGCGGTACGCCCACTGCTTCGACGTCGCCTGGGACGCCAACCCGCGGCCCGACATGAAGGGCCGCGTGTTGCTCCCCCTGCTCGGAAAGCCGTACGCCGAGGCGCTGGAGTCCGGCGAACTGCGGCTGACGTACGACGACGCCGAGGCGAATGACGAAGACAACTATTTCCCGGTCGCGCTCCATTACTACGACCGCCGGTTCCCGATCTCGCCTCGATCGTACCGGTTCGTCCTGTCGCTCGGGTTACCTGCCCTCGATGAGAAGCTTACCCCCGACCACCCCGAGGCTCGCGAGTACCGGGCGATTCTCGAGGCCGCCCACGCCCTTCCCGACCGGTCGGATCCCGACGCCGCGGCCCGGGCTCGTCGTCACGAGGAGAAGGAATCGCTCAAGCGGCGCCTCACCGCGCTGACGCGCTCCGGCCCGGCCGCGCGCGCCGCGGTCGACGCCGCCCTTGCCACGCTCGCCGGCCGACCCGGTGACGCGCGGTCGTTCGACGCGCTCGACGACCTGCTCGCGCGGCAGTGCTTCCGCCTCGCGTACTGGCGCGTCGCGCCGGACGAGATTAACTACCGGCGGTTCTTCGACATCAACGACCTCGCCGGGCTCGCGGTGGAGCACGAGGACGTCTTCGAAGCGACCCACGCCCTCCCGCTGCGCCTGCTCGCGCAAGGCCACCTCACCGGGCTGCGCATCGATCATCCGGATGGCCTGCACGACCCGGCTCAGTATTTCCGTCGCCTGCAGACCCATTACGTCCTCGCCTGTGCGAAACACCTCGTCGACACCGATCCGCAGTTCGAGCAGTTCGACTGGGACAAGGTCAAGCGGCAACTGGTCGACCGCCTTTCGAGTGGGACGGGCATCTTGCCCGCGACAAGTGGGGTCGCGGGAGGCCCGACCGCGAACGCGACGGCGCGGGGTTCCCAGTTCCCGCTCTACGTGACGATCGAGAAGATCCTGGCCCCGAGCGAGCCCCTCATCCCCGACTGGCCGGTGCACGGGACGAGTGGGTATGACTTTCTGAACGTCGTCAATGCGCTGTTCGTCGACCCCGCGGGGGAGGAGTCGCTCACGCGGACGTACGAGTGGTTCCTGCGCGGTGCGGACCCATCCCGGGCGGCGCTTCGGGCGGCGCCCGTGCCCTCTGCCCCGGCTTGTTCGCGGCTGACCGACTTCCACGCGCTCACGTACGAGAAGAAGAAGCTGATCCTCGATACCGCGCTGTCGAGCGAGCTGCACACGCTCGCGGCACGGCTGCACGACCTGGCCGGGCGCGGCCGCGGGTCGCGCGACCTCACGCTCCGCGGCCTGCGTGGCGCGCTGACGGAGTTGGTCGCCTGTTTCCCCGTCTACCGCACGTACGTTTCCGCCGAGGGGGTGTCCGAGACCGACCGCGCGCACGTGAAGTCCGCGGTCGACGAGGCAATCCGCCGAAACCCGCACGTCGAGCCGGCCGTGTTTCAATTCATCGCGAGGACCGTCCTACAGGACCTGCCCGAGGGCGTTGGCGCCGAGGACCGCGCGGCCGCGCTCAAGTTCGCCGCCAAGTTCCAGCAGTTGACCGCCCCGGCGACCGCGAAGGGCATCGAGGACACCGCCTTCTACCTCTACAACCGCCTGCTCTCGCTCAACGAGGTCGGGAACGAGCCCACGCGGTTCGGCATGTCGCCGGCCGACGTGCACGCGTACATGGCCGACCGCGCGAAGCGCTGGCCGTACGCGCTCTCTTGCCTCTCGACCCACGACACGAAGCGCTCCGAGGACGTCCGCGCGAGATTGAACGTGATCAGCGAACTGCCGGACGAGTGGGCCGCGCACGTCGGGCGGTGGCGGGCGTTGAACGCGCGCCACAAGACCGAGGTCCAGGGCGCCCCTGCCCCTGACGCGAACGACGAATACCTGATCTACCAGTCGCTGCTGGGCGCATGGCCGGCGGAATCGAGCGGGCAAGGCTCCTTCGAATCCCGCATCCACGCCTACCTCACCAAGGCCCTGCGCGAGGCCAAGCTCCACACCACCTGGACGCGCCAGAACGAACCCTACGAGGCGGCCACGCTCGACTTCGCGTCGCAGCTGCTCGCCGACCCCGGCTTCCTCGACGCCTTCCTCCCCTTCGAACGCCGCGTCGCGCAGGTCGGCCATCTCAACTCCCTCGCCCAAACCGCCCTCCGCCTGACTGCGCCCGGCGTTCCCGACACCTACCAGGGCACGGAGTTGCCCGACCTCTCGCTCGTCGACCCCGACAACCGCCGGGCGCAGTCAGGCGGAGGGCGGTTTG
>Ga0196963_10000596_pt1 | contig 30770 bp, 35 predicted proteins | sample S1_5metaG_FD_148600 | JGI IMG/M metagenome (GOLD analysis project Ga0196963, IMG submission 148600) | Soil microbial communities from Anza Borrego desert, Southern California, United States - S1_5 | ecosystem: Environmental > Terrestrial > Soil > Desert | place: USA: California | collected...
CCAACGACTTCGCCACGGTCCAGGCGGTGGACGAGCTCAACCGTCTGCGCGACGAGGCCTTTGCCGACGCCAGGGCGGGAAAGGTCAGCCCGTTGGTGTTCTGGATGTACGCCCGGCGGATGGAGCCGGCGACCTTGGCCGCCACCACCGGACTGTGGGCCTGGCGGGTGAAGCGCCACTTCAGGCCGGGCGTCTATGCGGGCCTGCCCGACCGGATTCTGGCCCGCTACGCCGAGGTCATGGACCTCTCGATCGAACAGCTTCGCGGCCTGCCCGCCAGCCCGGACGCCGCATGACGCAATTCGCCCACCGACAGTCCGCCCACTGCGAGAGCGGGGTCGCGGCCAACATGGTCACCCACGGGGGCCTGGCGATGAGCGAGCCGATGGCCTTTGGCCTGAGCTCCGCCCTGACCTTCGCCTACATGCCGATGGTCAAGATGGCCGGCATGCCGCTGATCGCCTACCGCATGCCGCCCGGTCACATCATCAAGGGCGTGGCCAAGCAGCTGGGGATGCGCTGGAAGCGCCAGACCTTCGCCGATCCGGCGGCGGGCAAGGCGGCCCTCGACGCCCAGCTCGACAAGGGCCATGCGGTGGGGCTGCAGACCTGCGTCTACTGGCTGCCCTATTTCCCGGAAGACATGCGCTTCCACTTCAACGCCCACAACCTGGTGGTCTATGGGCGGGAGGGCGACGACTACCTGATCAGCGACCCGATCTTCGAGGGCGTCGTGCGCTGCGATTCGGCCAGCCTGCAGAAGGCCCGCTTCGCCAAGGGGGCGATGGCCGCCAAGGGGATGATGTACTACCCGGAAGGCACGCCCAGCGAGGTCGACTACGCCCGCGCCGTGCCCAAGGCCGTGCGGATGAACCGGCGGATCATGGTCGGGGCCCCGCTGCCGATCATCGGGGTCAAGGGCATCCGGTATCTCGGCAAGAACATCGGCAAGGTGGCCGCCCGGCCCGACGCGGCGACCTACCTGCCGCAGTACCTCGGCCACATCGTGCGCATGCAGGAGGAGATCGGCACCGGCGGGGCGGGGTTCCGCTTCCTCTACGCCAGCTTCCTGCAGGAGGCCGGCAGGAAGCTGAACAACGACCGGCTGCTGGAGGCCTCCGCCGCCCTGACCGACGCCGGCGATTCCTGGCGCAGGTTCGCCCTGGTGGCGACCAAGATGGCGCGCGGGCGCCAGATGCTGGACGTCAAGGAATTGGACGCCATCCTCAACGGCATCGCCGACAAGGAGTTGGCCATGTGGCAGGGACTGAAGGGGATCTAGGGGAACAGGCGGAGGGAAATCCTCGTTGTGGACAACGACAGGAGCCGCGCCATGCCCGAGCATTCCGGTGAATCGATCACCATCCTGCGGGTCGACGCCCGCGAAGACTTCCCCCTTGCGCCAATCTCGGAAGCCCAGGGCGCCGATGGGCGGCTGGCTGATCGCCATACCGCCCTGGCCGACAACGTCTCCCCGCCCCTGCGGTGGAACCCCGTGCCGGAGGCCAAGTCGTATGCCCTGGTTGTCGAGGATCCCGACGCGCCGCGCGACCTGCCCTTCGTCCACTGGATGATGTGGGACATTCCCGGCGACACGACCGCCCTACCCGAAGGCCTGCCCAACGACGCGGTGGTCCCGAACGGGGCGGTGCAGGGCCGCAACGACATGGGCGCGCACGGCTGGTTCGGCCCCCGGCCGCCAGCGGGTCATGGGACACATCGCTACTATTTCCAGCTGTTCGCCCTCGACAAGATGCTGGGCATGGACCCGGAGACGCCGCTGGAAGAGCTGGTCAACGCGCTGAAGCGCGACACCATCGCCAAGGGCGAGATGGTGGCGACCTACGAGGCGCCGGCGGAGGATGGGGTCTGAAGGCAAGCCCGCACTCAGGATGAGCGGATGTGCGGGGGCTTGGAGGGCCGGTCCGAGCCTACCCTACTTCCGAGCGGCCTGCCGCGCCGCCGCGGCGTCGGCCATGGCCCGGGCCAGGCGGCCGATCAGGTCGGTCGGGACGGGCGCGTCGAGCGGGAGCTTCAGGGTTCCCTTGCTGAAACCGTAGGGCGCCAGCTCGTCGCCGAAGGCTTCGCGGACGGTCTCGGTCACCGGATAGAGGCTGTAGTGGGCCTTCCAGCCGGCGAAGAACGCCACCACGCCGGCGGCGGTTCGGTAGGCCGGCATCTGGTAGGAGATGACCTCGGTCGCGTCCGGCAGGGCGGCGCCGATGGCGGCGCGCACCTGTTGCAGGATCGGGCGCAAGGCCTCTGGCTTGGCCGCGATATAGGCGTCGACGGATCCGTAGTCGGTCCTGGCCATCACGCCCTCACCGTGAAGGCGGCGTAGCGGCCGTCGTGGTCGGTGGCGATGTGGAGCAGCCGCTCGCCGGGCCGGGCGGCCTCCAGGAAGGCCGAGGCGGCGCGGGCGGCGGCGCTGTCATGGAACGGCTTGCCCGCCAGATAGTCGAAGGGGCGGGCCAGGCCGGTCTCGGCGGCGAGGCCGGGGGGGGCGGCCAGCAGGGTGGCGGCGGGGTCGAATCCCTGGTCGGCGATCCAGGCGAGGAGGTCGGCGCGGGCCTGGAAGAAGCGCACGGCTTCGACCGCGGGGCCGTCGCCCTCGGCGGTCAGCCACAGCCAGTGAGCGGCCTCGGCGATCGGGGCGCCCGGAGGCTGGCCCAGGCGCCTGCGATGGGTCTCCAGCGGGGCGATCACGATGTCGGCCGAGCCGACCAGGGCCGACTTCACCACGCCGGTCTTCAGGTCGAGCAGGGCCAGCTGCAGGGTGGCCTCGAAGCCGAAGGCGCGGTTGCCGATGCAGGTCGAGCGGCCGCCGAGGCCGAACTGCTTGGCGACGTAGAAGCAGGCCGCGTTGCTGACCGTGTTGATGAAGCTGAGGGGCTTGGGCGGAAAGCCGTCGCGGAACAGGTGCTCCAGCACCTCGACGGTGACCTCGAAATCGCCGCTGCCGGTGGTGAAGTAGACCGCTGTCTCGGGCGGCGGGGTGCGGCCGCCCAGGCAGCGGGCGGCGCCGACCAGGGCCAGGGAGATGAAGCGGCCGACCCGGCGGACGACCTGGCCGGTGGCTTCCTTGACCACCGGCTTGAGGTCGGTGAGCGGCTCGGACTCTTCCTGGAGATAGCCGCCATGGCCGGCGATGCGGGCCTCAGTCATTGGCCAGGACCAGGCTGGTGTTGTTGCCGCCGAAGCCGAAGAAGTTAAGCAGGAAGGCCCCGCGGCCGACGGGCGCCCAGGTCTGGTTGAGGGCGAGGCCGAGGTCGCCGGGCGCCGGGCTGATCCCGGGGTGCGGCGGCAGATGGCCCGCCTCTGCGGCGGCGCAGACCAGCAGGGTCTCGGCAAGGCCGCAGGCCCCGAAGGTGTGGCCGATGAAGGGCTTCATGGCCAGCAGCGGGGGCGCGTCCTCGAACACCTGCTGGATGCCGGCCGCCTCGGCCTCGTCGTTGAGCAGGCTGGCGGTGCCGTGGGTCTTGACCGCCAGGATGTCATCCGGGGCAAGCCCGGCCGCCTCCAGGGCCTGGCGCATCACCGCCGAGACCGTGGAGCCGTCGGGATTTGCGGCCGAGACCGCGTGGGTGTCGCAGAGGTTGGCGCCGCCGACGACCCGGAACCGCGACGGGCCGGGCTCGGGCCCGACCACCAGCGCCGCCACGCCCTCGCCCAGCACCAGGCCGGCCCGGGCGGCGTCGAAGGGCCGCATGCCGCCGGGCGCGAGCAGGGCCAGGCTCTGGAATCCGAGCGCGGTGATGACGTTGAAGATCTCCAGCCCGACGATCAGGGCATGGTCGATCAGGCCGTCGGCGATCATGGCGTCCGCGTAGATCAGGGCGTTGGCGCTGGAGGTGCAGGCGGTGTTGACGGTGTAGTCGGGGCCGCGCAGGCCGAACCGGCGGCGCAGGGCCTCGGCCAGGCCGCCCATGGCGACATTGGCCATCAGCGGCTGGGTCTGCGCGTCGGCGATCAGGCCGCGGGCGTAGACGGCCTCGCTGACGGAGATGTCGAGGCTTGAGGAGCCCAGGAACAGGGCGGCGCGCTCGACTTGGTCCGGGGTCAGGCCGGAGGCGGCGATGGCCTCCTCGACGACCGGCTCCAGGGCGCGCCACAGGCGGGTCTCGGCGTCCTCCAGCGGCAGGTCGGCGAGCAGCATGGTGGGGGCCCGCTCCAGTCCCGACCCGAGGGGCACCTCAGTGACCCCCGGCGGCGGCGGACCGGCCGGCAGGGCCGCCAGGTTGGCGGCCATCCCCCGGCCGAGGGTGGTGTGCAGGCCGGCGCCGAGGAACCAGGCCCGTCTCATACCGCCTTGCCGCGTTCCGCCTCGATGAAGTCGGCCAGGGCGGCGACCGAGGCCAGCGCCTTGCGGGCGTCCGGGCCGCCCTCGATGCGGACGCCGAAATTCTCCTTCACCGCCATGCTGATCTGCAGGGCGTCGAGGCTGTCGAGGTCCAGGTCGCCGCCGATCAGCCGGTCGTTGTCGCCGATCTCGGAGGGATCCATGTCCTTGTCGCACTCGCGCACGATCATCGCCTTGAGGTCGGCCAGCATCTGGGCGCGGTCTGACATGAATCCCTACTCCCTGTGACGGTGGACCAGCCAGGCCAGCCCCAGGCCGGCGGCCCCGAATCCGGCGAGCTTGAGGAGCTCGTCGGCGATCTCCCCCACCCCGCCCCCGCGTAGCAACAGCCCTAGGAACCCGTCCAGTCCCCAGGCCATGGGTGAAAAGGCCGCAACCGCCTGCAGGCCCGGGGGCATGACGAACTTCGGCACCATGATGCCGCCGATCGCCGCCAGCAGCAGGGCGGTGAGGCCCGCGGTCAGGGTCGCCTGTTCGGTGGTGCGGGCGACCACGGCGATGAGCAGGGCGAGTCCGAGGGCGGCGAGGCTGAGGGCGGCGGAGAGCAGGACCAGGGCGAGCGGCGAGCCGTTGATCTGCAGGGCCTGGCCGCCGAGCAGGGGCACAAGGAACACCCCGGCGGCCAGCATGGTGGCGACCTGCAGCTGGTTGACCGCGAAATAGGGGATCAGCTTGCCGAGGAACTGGCTCCAGGGCCCGACGTCGATGGTCCGCAGGCGACGCTGGACGCCCAGCTGCCGCTCTCGGATGAAGGTGTTGGAGAAGGGGATGGCGACGAAGAAGACGGCGAACACCAGCCAGGCCGGCACGCTCTGCTGCACCGCGCTGGGGGCGATCTGGGGCTCGGCCGCGTAGGCGTAGGCGACGGCGATCCTGGGGGCCTCGACCTTCGGCCGGTCGAGCGGATAGCCGAAGGGATCCTCCGCCGGGAGGAACTGGATCAGCTGTTCGGTGCGCTGCAGGCCGGCCGCTTCGCCGAGTGCGGCCAGCAGCAGCATCTCGGTGCGCTTGTCGGTGTCGGGGGCGACCGTGACCTTGAGCATCGGGGCGGCGCCCGGGTCGGGCATGCCCTCGAGGCTGGCGCCGTAGCCCTTGCGGACCTCGACGGCGAAGGCGTAGCGGGCGGCCTTCAGATCCTTGGCGACCACCTCGGCCGGCGGAACGGGGCTTGGCGTGCTTATGCCAAAAGCCTCGTTTTTCGCCAGATTGCTCCGCAGCACGGCGGAGGCGGGCGTTGCGTCGTGGTCGATCAGCAGCACCTCGGCCAGACGGCCGGAGCGGGCCGCGAACAGGTCCTGCAGGGCCAGGGACATGATCAGGATGAAGGCCAGCGGCAGCAGGAACATCAGCGCGAGGCCATGGACGTCGCGGCGCAGCAGCCGCAGTTCCTTGACGACGCAGGCGAGGAGCGGGCTCACGCCGCCTCCTCCGCGGCGAGGAGCGAGAGGTAGAGGGTCTCGAGCCGGCTGACGCCGTACTCGGCGCGCGCCACCTTGAGGCCGGCGGCCTGCAGGGCGGCGAGCGCGGCGGGCAGTTCGCTCGCGGTCCCGAGGGTGAGGTCCAGGCGGTCCTCGCCGGTCCAGTCGGCATCGAGCGCCGCCAGCGCCTTGCGGGCGGCCTTGGGAGCCGGCGCGGCGAGGGTGACGGTCAGCCGGCGCCCCGCGGCCTCACTGAGCAGCTCGTCGGTGCGGCCCGACAGCAGCAGCCGCCCGCGGTCGATCACGGCAACCTCGTCGCAGAGAGTCTCGACCTCCTCCATGTAGTGGGAAGTGTAGACGATGGTGACGCCCTGGGCCTTGAGGCCGGCGATCACTTCCAGGATGCACTGGCGTGAACGGGCGTCGATGCCGACGGTCGGCTCGTCGAGATAGAGGATGCGCGGCTCGGCCAGCAGGGCGATGGCCAGGTTCAGCCGGCGCTTGAGGCCGCCGCTGTAGGTCTCGGCCGGCCTGCCCAGCCAGTCCTCGAGCTGGACCGCGGCGGCGGCGGCGGCGATGCGGTCCTTGATCCGGTGACCTTCGATGCGCTGGAGTCCCGCGAAGAACCGCAGGTTCTCGGCCCCGGTGAGGGCCGGGTAGAAGGCGAAGTCCTGGGGCGCCAGGGCCCCGGCGCGGCGCAGGCGGGATCGGTCGGCGGCTGGATGGCCCTCGATGGCGATCTCGCCGGCCTGCACCGCCAGCACCCCGGTCATCAGGGAGATCAGGGTGCTCTTGCCGGCGCCGTTGGGGCCCAGAAGGCCAAAGCAGCTGCCTTGGCGGACTGCGAGGTCGACGCCGCTCAGCGCCTCGCGGTCGGCCCGCGGATAGCGGTGCGACAGGCCACGAACCCGGATGGCCAGGCCGTCCGGCGACGGAGACTCGGATGGATGACTGCTCTCGCCGGACACGCTGCTTACCCCCGCTGCGGCTTAGCGCAGGGGGGCAGCGGCGTCACCGGAAAAGAGAGGACCCAGGGCTGCCGGCCGACGGTTCCGAGGGGGCGGCGGTCAGCTCGAACACCGGGACGCCGTCGAGCCAGGCCTTGATGGAGGCGGCGTCCGGCCAGCGGCCGAGCAGCTCCAGCGCGAGCTCACGGGCTCGCGATTCGCGGCCGACCGTGATCGACACCACCTCCGGCTCGTCCGCGCCGGCGCGGGTCAGGTGAAGGATGTAGCTTTGCATTGCCCGGCCAGCCCACGGCGGGGGCGGGACCGCCCGCAGGCGGCCCCGCCCTCGCTCATCAGTCGTGGTCGACTTCGCTCTCGGTGCGCTTGTCCTTGGGACTGCGCTTGGCCGTAGGCTGGGACGAACCTTGCGCCGACCCCTGGGCCGAACCCTGGGCAGAGCCTTGAGCCTCGACGCCCGGCTTGACGCGACGCAGTTCGCCCTGGGCGCGGCTGCTGGCCTGGGCGGCCGTGCTGCGGGCCTGGCCGACTGTGCGATCGGCCTTGTCGCGGGCCTCGCCGGCCACGCGGGCCGCCTGCGCACCATCGACGGCGGCCGAGCCTGAGCCGCCGGCGCTGGCCGAGCCGCGCGAGGTCGAAACCATTCCGGAGGCCGAGCCGGAGCCGGCCACCCGGTTGCCGTCGCGGTCGACGGAGCCGGAGGCCGAGCCGCTGGCGTCGACCTGGCCGGCGGCGCGCGCCGCCTTTTCCCTGGCCTTCTCGGCCCGGGCGCGGGCCCGCTCGGCGCGGGCCTGGGCCGCGTCGGTGGTGCGGTCGGCGGTCTCGCCGACGCGGTCGCGGATGCCGCCGAGGTCGGGACGGTTGACGCCGGCGCCGCCGGTAAGGCTACCGCCGGCCGAGCCGGTCAGGCCACCGGTCGGGCCGCCGACCCCGCCGGTCAGTCCGCCGGTCAGTCCGCCGGAGCCGCCGAGGATCTGGGCATTGGCCGCGCCGGCGGCGATGAGGGCGCTGGCCGCGACCGCACAAAACAAGGTGATCTTCATGGTGCTTTCTCCATCGACCTGAGGCTTGCGGCAGTGAAAGCCGTCGCCTCTCGATGGTTCCAACGACCCGTCCGGCCGGTTTCTTCCGGGCGTCGCGGATTTTATTTCCGCGCGGCGGGCGGCGCCATACGCAGGTCGGCGGCCACCAGGCCTCGGCCGTAGACCTTGTCAGGGCCCTTCTGGCCCAGGTCACGCGCCTCCCGGCCCAGGGCCGCGATCGCCTGCTCCGGGGTCAGCTGGCGGCGGAGGATCGCCAGCCGGCCGGCGACCAGCGGGGCGGCGAAGGAGGTGCCGCGCACGGTCGCATAGCCCCCGCCCGGACGCCCTGCCGCCATGTCGGAGCCCGGGGCGGCGAAGTCGAGGTGCGGGCCACGGCAGGCCTCCGGCAGGACCCGGTCGCGGCGGTCGACGCCGGTCACCGCCACCACCTCGGGCCAGGCGGCGGGATAGAGGGGCTGGGCGGCTGGGCCGTCGTTTCCGACCGCGGCGACCAGGATCACCCCGCGCGCCGACAGCCGGCGGACCATGGCGCGGACGACGGCGTTCTGCGGTCCGACCAGGCTGATGTTGATCACCGGAACGCCGGCGGCGCCGAGCCAGCCCAGCGCCCGGGCCACCGCATCGGCCGAGCCGCCGGTCGGGCCGGTTCCATAGACGTCGGCGACCAGAACCTGGGCGCCGGCCGCGGCGCCGCGGAAGCCGCCGTCGCGGCCAGCCAGCAGGGATGCGGCGGCGGTGCCGTGGGCGGCTGGGCGCAGGCCGCCGGGCGCGAAGGGCCGCTGCTCGATGCGGGCCCCGGCCAGGGCCGGATGGCGCGGGTCCACGCCGGTGTCGACCAGGCCGATCCGGAGCCCGGCTCCGGATGCCTGGAAGCCCGCGCCGGCCAGCACCGGGCCGGGCCGGGCGGCGCCCGCTGCCTCGCCGGCGCCGCTGTAGAGGTGGTTGTAGTCGTAGTCGCCGGCCGGGTCGGCCTTGCGCAGGCGCTTCAGGGCCCGGCGGACGTCGAGGCCGGCGGGCGGCGAGAGGACGACGACCTCGATCCCCTCGCTCTCCCGTCGCAGCAGGCGGAAGCCGAGGCCCTCGGCGATGGCCAGCGACCGGGGCGTCGGCTCGACCGCCAGGATCTGGGCCCGGACCACCGGGGAGCCGCGGTCGTCGACGTCGAGCTCGCGGGGGTTGCGGCGGACCAGCTCGCGCAGCTGCTCGACCCGCTGGGTGGTGAGTTCGGAGACCCGGCCGACCGGATCGGCGGCGTCGAGGCCACGGCCCAGCCGGCCGCCGACCTCGCCGGGAAGGGCGCCTGGAGTCTGCGGCAGGCCGCCGCCGGCCGGCAGGTTTGGCAGGCCGCCGCCGGTCCCGGGCAGGTCCGGCAGGCCGCCGCCGGGAAGCTGGGCCGCGGCCGGAGCGGCGGCCAGCAGCACCAGCACGAGGGCGATCATCGCCCCGCGCCTGCCGCCTGGATCGTTCGAAAATTGCATGCCCTGGCCTCCGGCGCCGGGCCGCCGCAACCGCCCGCGTGAGCGGGGTTGCGGCGGCGGTCGGCAGGATATCTCTTTAGTACCGGGGAAGAAACGCGCCGGCCCGGTCGTTTCGTCCATGAAGAGGTGAACTGCTTGGACCCGTTCGAGCGCGGGATCGTCGAGCTCCTGCCGAGGCTGCGCCGGTTTGCGCGGGCCCTGGCCGGACATCCGGCCGATGCCGACGATCTGTGCCAGATCGCGGTGGAGCGCGCGCTCGCCCGGCGGGAGCAATGGGTTCCCGGCACGAGACTGGACAACTGGGTGATGAGGATCGTGAAGAACGCCTGGATCGACGAGGCCCGCAGCCGGACCCGCAAGGGCCGGCTGTTCGAGGGGCCGGAGGCCGGCGAGCGGGTCGCCGACGGCGCCGTGGCCGCCCCGGCCGTGCGGGACGACGCCATGGCGGTCAGCCAGGCGATGGCCCGGTTGCCCGACGACCAGCGGCTCGCGGTGGCGCTGGTGCTGGTCGAGGGCCTGTCCTACGCCGAGGCCGGCGAGGTGATGGAGACGCCGCCCGGCACCGTCGCCAGCCGGGTGGCCCGGGGACGGATGGCGCTGATGGCGCAGCTGGAGGCGGGCGGATGACGGTCACCGAGGAGATGCTGATCGCCTACCTGGATGGCGAGCTGGATGCCGAGCATGCGGCGGCGGTGGAAACCGCCCTGGCCGCCGATCCGGCCCTGTCCGAGCGAGCGGCGCGCCACCGCGCCCTGGCGGACCGGGTGCGGGGCGCCTTCGCCCCGGTTGCGGCCGAGCCGGTTCCGGAGCGGCTGTCCGCGATGCTGGGCCGGAACGACACCAAGGTCGTCGACCTGGCCGCTCGGCGCGCGCGGCGGGTGACCTGGCAGGCCTGGGGCGCGCTGGCGGCCAGCGTGGCGGCCGGGCTGGTGGTCGGCCTGGCCATCCCCCGGGGCTCGCCGGTGCTGGGCGACCAGATGGCGGCGAGAGGCGAGCTGGCGCAGGCCCTGGAGGAGCGGGCCTCGGGCCGCGGCCAGGCGATGGAGATCGGCCTGACCTTCAAGGACCACGCGGGCCGGTATTGCCGGACCTTCGCGGGCGATGGGGTGTCGGGCCTGGCGTGCCGCGAGAAGGAGGCCTGGAAGGTCGAACTGGCGGTACGCCAGCCGAAAGCCTCGGAGACGGAGTATCGCACGGCCGCCAGCGTCACCGCGGCCCCGGTGCTGAACATGGTGGACCAGCTTATCGCCGGTGAGCCGCTCGACGCCGAGCAGGAAGCCGCGGCCCGGGCGTCGAACTGGTCGAAATGACCGCGGCCGAAAGTCGTGAAGTCGACACGAATACCGGTGCGTGATCTTGGCCGCGCCAAGTTGTCGCGGCGGCTGATCTCGAAGGTCCGGCCTGACACGCTTGGTTGATCCCGGTCTAACCGATTTTCTTAGCTGATCGGCAAGGGTCCTCGGCGTCTCATCCCTCCCGTCGGAGGGTTGAGTCATGAGACTGGGGAAACTTGCGGTCCGGGCGGCCGCTGTGGGCCTGCTGGCGACGCCGCTGGCGGCTGGGGCCGAGGGGGCGTGGAAGATGGGCTCGGTGGCCGTGCTGCCCAGCCAGACGGCGGCCTCCGCCGCGGTCTTCCACCGCTACATGGAAGACGCCGCCAAGCTGGACGGCCAGTTCCGCAACGCCGACGGGGTGGCGGCGGCGGTGAAGCGAGCGGCGGCCTATGACTCGGTGCAGATGCAGCAGGGGATGGTGGTCTATGCCGCCTTCGTGGCCCTGCAGGACGAGGCCTATGTGACCTCGGTGCGCGACATGGAGGCCCGCTACGGCCGCGCCGCGATGCTCGACCTGATGGCCCGGGATCCGGCCGGTGTGGTCCGGCTGCAGGGCGCCCATACGGCCGGGCTGGCGGTCACGGGCGCGCTGCGGGCCGAAGGCGACGGCGTGCTGGCCTCGGGCCGGTCGGTCAAGCAGGCCTCCTACGACCTTCAGCGCCAGCCCTGGTCGAAGGGGCCGGTCCGCAATCCGGCGGCCCGCCTGGCCGAGGCCAAGGCGCTCGGCCAGGCGCGGGCGCCGAGCGAGGCGGAGACGGCGCGGCTGATCGAGGTCGTCCATCGCCGCCCGGTCGCGGCCTTCGAGGGCCGGTACGTCCAGCGGTTCAGCCCGGTGGTCGAGAAGGGTCTCGGCCTCGCCGCCCTGCTGGTGCTCGGCGAGTCCCTGGAGGCGCCGCAGGCCCAGGCCCTGATGGCCGACGGGCGCAGCGCCGGCTGCCTGCGGATGGCCAAGCTGAACTTCCACCAGTGCCTGTCGGTCGCCGGTCCGCACTACGAGGACGTCTACTGCGTCGGCCAGCACGCGCTGCTCGACACGGGAACCTGCGTGAGCAGCGCCGCGGGCGGGCTGTAGACCCACGTCCGGGACACGTTGAAGACCAACGTGTCCCGAGACGCGGCCCCGCCGGTCGCGTTCTAGTTCCGGAACACGGCCGCCGTGGACGGGTCGTGCGGCATGTCGCGGTACTGGCGCAGCTCGTTGCGGCCGACCACCATGTGGTGGACCTCGTCCGGACCGTCGGCGATGCGCAGGGTGCGGGTCTGGGCGTACATGCGGGCCAGCGGCGTGTGCTGCGAGACGCCGAGGGCGCCATGCATCTGGATGGCTTGGTCGATGATCTCGCAGACCCGGACCGGCACCATGGCCTTGACCATGTGGATCCAGATGCGGGCTTCCTGGTTGCCCAGCACGTCCATCGCCTTCGCCGCCTTCAGCACCATCAGGCGCATGGCCTCGATGTCGATGCGGGCCTTGCTGATGATCTCGATATTGCCGCCCAGCTGGACCAGCGGCTTTCCGAACGCCTCACGCTTCAGGCCGCGGGTGACCAGGTAGTCGAGGGCCTTCTCGGCCGAGCCGATGGCGCGCATGCAGTGGTGGATGCGGCCGGGGCCCAGGCGCATCTGCGAGATCTCGAAGCCGCGGCCTTCGCCCAGCAGCATGTTGCTGGCCGGCACCCGGACGTTGTCGAAGATGATGTGCATATGGCCGTGCGGCGCGTCGGGATCGCCGAACACATGCATGGCGCCGACGATCTTCACGCCGGGGGCGTCGGTGGGCACCAGGATCTGCGACTGGCGGTGGTTGGCCGGGCCGTCGGGGCTGGTCTGGACCATGGTGATCATGACTTTGCAGCGCGGGTCGCCGGCGCCGGAGATGTAGTGCTTCTCGCCGTTGATCACATACTCGTCGCCGACCAGGGTGGCGGTGGTGTTGACGTTCTTGGCGTCGGACGAGGCGGCATGGACCTCGGTCATGGCGAAGGCCGAGCGGATCTTGCCTTCCAGCAGCGGCTTCAGCCACTTTTCCTTCTGCTCGGGGGTGCCGACCCGCTCGAGCACTTCCATGTTGCCGGTGTCGGGGGCGGCGCAGTTCATCACCTCCGACGCCATCCGGTTCTTGCCCAGCTCGACGGCGATGTAGGCGTAGTCGAGGTTGGACAGGCCCTCGCCGGTCTCGGCGTTGGGCAGGAAGAAGTTCCACAGGCCCTCGGCCTTGGCCTTGTCCTTGGCCGCCTCAAGCACTTCCAGCTGACCGGGCGCGTAGGACCAGATGTCGGTCTTGCCCTGACCGAGGCGCTCGAACTCCTCGCTCATCGGGTTGACCGTTTCGGCGATGAAGCGCTTGACGTGCTCCAGCAGCGGCAACGCCTTGGACGACATGCGCAGATCGTTCAGCTCGTCCTGGGGGTTCAGACTGAACGACGACTGCGCCTTGGTGTGGACTTCGGTCATTGGAGTTTCTCCCTATCGGCCGATCCGACGGCCTTGATGCATGTGTCAGCCGGTGAGGCCGACGACGCGGTCCGGGAACTGGCGCTGCCTGGCGGACATCTCGAAGTCCACGGGGTTGGCCCTTCCCTGTGATGGCGATCAAACAGTTGTTTGAATGCAGCATGCACCAGGGTGACGCAGAGGGCAAGCGAAGGATCGATGACGCTAGCCTTCCGCGCCGCCGCGCGCGATGTCCGACGCCTCGAACGCATAGTCCAGCAGGTCCCCCGGCTTGCAGTCGAGCACCGCGCAGATGGCGGCGATGGTCTCGAACCGCACGCCGCGCACCTTGCCGGTGCGCAGCAGGGACAGCTGGGTCTCCGACAGACCGATGCGCTGGGCGAGGTCGCGGGCCCGCATCTTGCGGCGGGCCAGCATGATGTCGAGGGTGACCACGACCGGCATCAGACGAAGTCGTTCAGTTCGGCCTTCAGCGCGCTGGTCTCCGCCCGCGCCCTGGCCATCATCCGGCCCAGCACCAGGATGAAGCCGCCGACCACGGCGATCACCCAGGTCTCCGGTTCCAGGTTCAGGCCGCTGAATCCCCGCTCGCCGTCGATCAGCATCTGCAGGAAGGGAACCAGCACCGCGCTGGTCCCGGCGCCCCACAGCAGGGAGGAGCCAACCTCGCCGAGGTCGCGGAAGTTGGCTTCGGCGAACAGCTGTCCGGCCGACACCCGGCCGAAGATCTTCGCCGCCGACAGCAGGCCGCCGAGGTAACAGAGCACCGGGATCAGCCCGACCAGCCGGCGCAGCACAGGCTGGCCGGCGACCTTGAAGGCCGACCAGTCGCCGCCGAGCACTGCCGCCCACAGCGGCTCGATGAGCCGCAGCAGGCCGAGCAGGAGCAGGAACTGCACCGCCAGGGTGGCGACCGCGACATAGGCCAGGACCTCGAAGGTCCTGGCCTGGCCGGTCAGGTTCGAATCGGCGTCGGCAGCGGTGTCGCTCATGGTTGGTCCTCTCAATGGAAGACCTCCATTACTTTATATAATAATTAAAAACAATAGCGTCTGGCACTAAGCGCTTCACAGACTCCCCGGTCTTCGCCACTGTGGCCCCATGAACCTCAAGCCCAAGCTCCTCAAGGGTCGCTACGTGCGGCTGGAACCGATCACGGCGGAACACCGCGACGAGCTGAAAGGCGCCGTCGACTGCGACCCCGAGGCCTGGGAGATCATGTCGGTCAACGGCTGCGGCGAGGGATTCGAGGACTGGTGGGGGGCGCTGAAGGGGGAGACGGAGCGCGGCGAGCGGATCGGCTACGCGATCCGGCGGTTGAGCGACAGGCGGGTGGTCGGCACAAGCTCCTTCCTCAACATCCGCCGCCTGCACAGGGGGGTGGAGATCGGCGCTACCTTCCTGCACCCGGACGTGCGCTCGGGCCCGGTCAATCCGGAGAGCAAGCGGCTGCTGCTCGGCCAGGCCTTCGACGCCGGGGCGATCCGGGTGGAGTTCATGATCGACGAGCGCAACGCCCGCAGCCAGGCCGCAGTCGAGAAGCTGGGCGCCACCCGCGAGGGCTCGCTGCGCAACCACAAGATCACCTGGACCGGCCATGTGCGAAACACCGTGGTGCTGTCGATCTGCGACTTCGACTGGCCGGCCGTGCGCGACCGGCTGGACTTCCGCCTGCGTGAGACCTTTGCCTAGCGGGAGCGACACCATGTCGCGCAGTTTGACCATATGCTCGGTAGAGTTTGTTCACCGTGCGGCGCGACATTGGCCGGATGACAGCTCTCGCCTGCATCCGTGTGTTCATCGGCGCCGACCTCGCGGTTGACAAGGTCGACGCCCTCGCGCCGTTGATCGCCAAGGTCGGTTCGGCCTTCCTGGATGGCCGCTGGAAGTGGCCGCGCCGCCATGCGGTGGCGGCCCCCTTCGCCTTCCTGCTGGCCGACCCGCGGGTCGCCCGCCTGGATCCCGACGACCTGCGGTCGATGGCCAGCGAGCTGCAGCACCGGCTGTTCGGCGACCATGGCGAAGGCGAGGTCTGCCTGTTGATGCTGGAAGGCGAGGAGGCCGAGATCCAGCGCTTCGCGGCCGCCGACCGGGACACGCTCGGCCGGCTGCTGCAGGGCGAAGACGTGGGCCTCAGCGGCCGGCTGACCGAGATCGCTCCGGAAGGCGCGCGGGTGTTGCTGCCCGAGGCCGAACGCGATGGCGAGGCGCCGCCGCACCGGGCGTTGCGAATGCCCCCCAAGGCGGTCCGCACCGATCCGATCCTGTGGCGCGGCGTCTACAACTGCCTCAAGCAGGTGTTCATTGGCTCCGCCGTCTCGACCTATGAGCACCGGGTGGCGCCGGACGAGGAACGGACGCAGCTTTGGGACCTGGAGGGCCTCCTGGGCGCCCGCCAGGTGCTCAAGGGCCTGCGGTCGGGCGTGCTGTTCTGTCGGATCAGCTACAGCTGCCTGATGCGGCCGAGCCTGCGCGACGCCTACCTCCCGGCGCTGGACGCCTTCGACCCGAACGACCGGCCTCGCCTGGCCGTGAGCGTCTACGACGTGCCCCGACAGCCGAGCTTCGGGGCGATCCGCCAGATCCACCGCCTGACCGCGCCCTATTTCGCCTATATCGACTTCATGATCACTGACCCGGAGTTCGAGATCGCCCAGGTGCCGCGCGAGGTGCTGACCAGCGTCACCCTGCGGCTGCCGACGGCCGAGCGGCGCGAGCGGCTGGCCGCGATGCGCGGCTTCATGGGTCACCGCGACGCCTTCCGCCGGGCGGGGGTCTTCCAGGGGATGACCGACCTGGAGAACTCCGAGGAGGTGATGTTCGCCGCCAGGGGCCGTCTGCCCTTCCTGTCCGGGCCGGCGATCAGCGAATTGACGACGAGCCCGATCGGCGGCCAGGCGGCCCTGCTCGATCAGCTGCCGCTGCACGGGCCGCAGAACCTGCGCACGGTGCTGCTGGCAAGCTAGAGCACGGCGCGATCCGGCGGACTCAATCCGCGCAGCTCCGGTTCTTCCCGGTCGCGCTTGATCGGGGGCGCTCTAGGGCTGCCGGACGTAGCGCCAGTGCATCCGCTCCAGTCGGCCGTTCATCATCCCCTCGATGGCGGCGCAGAGGTCGGCGCCGCATCGGCGGTAGATGACCCGCTGGGGAAAGTCGTGCCCGGGGTTCTCGAACACCAGCGCCTCGGCCGTCGCCGATCGGGCCGGGAAGGTGGTTGGCGGCTGGCGCCCGACGATGGCCGTGAAGGCCAGGCCGCCGTCCTTCTCGTCGATGCGTACGAACTCCACCTGGGCCTTGCCGCCCCGCACCGTGCGGCCGACGCCCGGCATCACCCCGCCCTCGGCGGGCAACCAGGTCTCGGTGACCACCGCGCCGTCCGACTGCTGGGCCCGCCAGGTCCCGGCCAGCCAGGCAAGGTCCTCGAGGGTCACGGGCTCGGCGGCGAAGCCCGGCGCCAGGGCGAAGAGGGCCAGGGTCAGGCCGAGGAGGGGGGATTTCATGGGCGGCTCCGTCGATGCCTCCGCAGGTAACCATGGCGCGCGGCTTCAGGCTTGTATCGAAGCGACCTCGACGAGGCTGGAGGCCAGCCCCGCCTGGGCGGCGACGAACTCGGAAGGGGTGCATCCGACGAAGCGGCGGAAATCGCGCGCCAGCTGGGGATGGTCGAAATAGCCGACGGCCTGGGCCGCGGCGGTCCAGCTGTCGACGTCGGCCTCGCCCAGGGCGTCGAACACCCGGCGGAAACGCAGCACCGCGGACAGCATCCGTGGCGGAATCCCCACCGCGCGGGCGAAGCGCCGTTGCAGGTCCCGGCTGGCCGCGACCGGACGGCCGGCCTGCAACCGGGCGACGGCGGCCTCCACGGCCAGGTCCCGCGGCGCCGGGCTCGCTCCGATGCGGTCGGCGACGTGGTCCTGCACAGCGGCCAGCCGGCCCGACTCGTCGAGATCTGCGAGGGAGGCGGCCAGGGTCCGGGCCGCTCCCGCCCCGGCCAGTTCGTCCAGGGATGCGCGCCGGTCGGTGAAGCGGGAGACGGGCGGGCCGGCGTAGCCCATGGCCCCCGCCGGGAGGAACCGCACGCCGATCACCCCCACCCGCCCCTCGGCCCGCAGGCGCAGGGGCCGGGTCAACTGGCCGGCGAACACCGCCGGCGGCTGGCGGAACAGACCGCCGTCGGAGTCGCGCTCCAGGTAGGGCGCGCCGTGATGGACGACCAGTTCGCAACAGCCGTCCGGCGCGATGCGCTGGTCCTCGGCCGCGTCCTCGCCCTCGAACAGCCAGACGCAGGCGACATGGCCGGCCAGGTTCTCGCGGGGCGGGAATTCGGCATAGCGCATCAGCCGCCCTTGCGCCGGGCCCGGAAGAAGCCGCGCAGCAGCTCGGCGCTTTCCTGGGCCAGCACCCCGCCGGTCACCGCCGGGCGCCAATGGCAGGTCGGCTGGTCGAAGAAGCGGGGGCCGTGGATCACGGCGCCGCCCTTCGGATCGTCGGCGCCGTAGACCAGCCGGCCGATGCGGGCGTGGCTGATGGCGCCGGCGCACATGGCGCAGGGCTCCAGGGTGACGACCAGGGTCAGGTCGGTGAGGCGGTAGTTGCCGAGCTTTGCCGCCGCGGCGCGCAGGGCGGCGATCTCGGCGTGGGCGGTGGGGTCGTGGGCCCCGATGGGGTGGTTGGCTCCCACGCTGACGATGTGGCCGCTGGCCGGGTCCATGACCACGGCGCCGACCGGGGTTTCGCCGGCCTCGGCGGCGGCCCGCGCCTGGTCCAGCGCCAGGCGCATCAGCTGTTCGTCTGTGGGCAGCGGGCTGGCGGGGTTCATGCTATAGGGCGGTCCGACCGTCGGGAGACGGCCCAAGTCCTGTTATGGAGCGGCAATCATGGCTGCGGAAGACTACGAAGACGAGCCCATCCCTTATGACGCCAGCGACAAGGTCGCCGAGGGCGGGGAGAGCGAGGGACACGACCGGGTGGCCAAGGTGCTGGCCCGGGCCGGCGTCGGCTCGCGGCGCGAGGTCGAACGGCTGATCGAGGCCGGCCGGGTGGCGATCAACGGCAGGGTGCTGACCACCCCGGCGATCAAGGTCGAGGCCGATGACATCCTCACCGTCGACGGCGAGGTGATCGCCGGGGCCGAGGCGACGCGGGTGTTCCGCTATCACAAGCCGGTCGGGCTGGTGACCACCCACGCCGACCCCAAGGGCCGGCCGACGGTGTTCAGCACCCTGCCCGAGGGGCTGCCGCGGCTGATCTCGGTCGGGCGGCTCGACCTGGCCTCCGAGGGCCTGCTGCTGCTGACCAACGACGGGGGCCTGACCCGGGCGCTGGAGCTGCCGTCCACCGGCTGGAAGCGGATCTACCGGGCGCGGGCCTATGGCGATGCGACGCAGGCCAAGCTCGATCGGCTCAAGGACGGGATCACCGTTGAAGGCGTCCGTTACGGACCGATCGAAGCCAAACTCGACAAGGTCAACGGCCGCAACGCCTGGATCACCGTCACCCTGGCCGAGGGCAAGAACCGCGAGGTGCGCCGGGTGCTGGAGGCGCTGGGGCTGAAGGTCAACCGGCTGATCCGCCTGGCCTACGGGCCGTTCTCCCTGGGGACCCTGGCGCCGGGCTACGTCGAGGAGGTCGGGCCGCGCGTCATCCGCGAGCTGCTGGCCGACTATATCGATCCGGCCAACCTGCCGACCGGCAACGGGGTGCAGTACAAGGCCCCGGCGGCCGCCCAGTCGCGCCGCGATCCGGGCCAGCCCGTCCTCAAGGCCGCCGCGGCGGAGAAGCTCGAAAAGCCGGTCTACAAGGCCGGCTGGGCCCGGCCGAAGAAGAAGGCGGTCACCCACGTCATGCCCAAGCGGCCCAAGGCGAAGATCGTCGCCGACTTCGGTCCCGGCAAGCGGGAGATAAAGGCCAGGCCCTTCCGCGCCAACACCCCCCTGACCGACGCCGAGCGGGTCTCGAAGGGCGGCAAGCCGCCAGCGCCGAAGACGGGCCGGCCCGCGCCGAAGGACCTGCGGCCGCAGCACTTCAAGGACCGGGAGGCCGCCTCGGCGGCCGAGGAAGCCAAGGTGCTGGCCCTGCGCAAGGCGCTGGCGGGGCTGGAGGACGGGCCCAAGGGCAAGGCCGGCAAGTCCAGCCCTGCCGGAAGGCCCAAGCCCGCCGGGCCGGCCAAGGCCAAGGGCCACTGGTTCAAGGCGCCGGGCGAGAAGGCTGGCCGTCCGGTCGCCGCCAAGCCGGCCGTGGGCCGTAAGCCGCCGCCCCGCCGCCCCCCTGGCGCCAAGCCGCGTCAGGGCTGAGGCGCGTCGGGCCGGTTGCGGAGCGCCCGGCCGAGGCGCGCCGTCCGGCGCCAGACTGTGACCAGGCTGCCCAGCACGATGACGGCCAGTCCGGCCAGCACCACCTGGCCGGTCCCGCCCCACAGGGGCTCGAAGGCGGCGGCGAGGCAGGCCACGGTCAGGGCGAACATCCGGTGCGGCTTGGCCATCGGGCCGGAGAAGTCCGCCGGCTCCCCCAACCCCCGGCCGAGCTCGCGGACATAGGCGGTCAGCAAGGCCAGAGCCGAGGCCAGCCAGCCCAGCCACTCGCCTGGGGGCAGGACCGGCGCGACGCTGTAGCCGGCGGCCGCCAGGAACAGCACGTCGGCGACCCGGTCGGGCAGTTCGTTCCAGATCGGCCCGGTCGGCGAGCCCATGCCGTGCTCCACCGCCACCATGCCGTCGAGCATGTTGCACAACAGCCGCAGCTGGATACAGACGCCCGCCAGCACGAAGCAGACCGATCGGCCGCCGCCTTCGGCCGTGCTGGCCATCAGGAACATCGAGGCCCCGACGGCCGCAAAGGCGACGCTGAGCGCCGAGATATGGTTGGGCCGCACCCGCGCCCGGCCCAACGCCGCGGCCAGGCCGGCGGCCCAGGCGGCGGAGCGGGTCTTCAGCGGTCTGCGGTTGTCGATGTCGGTCAAGGGGCGGCTCCTCGGCGCGCCCTGACGAGGGCGCCGTTGTAGAGGAAGGCGTAGAGCGTCGAGAGGCTCCACGGGAAGGCAATGGTGGCGACCAGTTCGGGGGTGCGGACCAGGGTATGAGCCGCCACCAGGGTGACCAGCACGCCGGTCGCCGTGGCCAGCGGCGGCAGCACCCAGGCCCCGGGGCCGGGAACCCGGCCGTCCATCGCCTCCAGCGCCCGCTTGATCACCCCGGTCAACAGGGCCGAGATCGTCCCCTGCGCCAGGGCGGGGACCCAGGCCTGCTCCAGGCCATGGCCGCGATTGGCGAACAGCGCCCAGCCGCCCATGGCCAGGAAGCCGAAGACCATGTGGACCAGGCTCGATCGCATCAGCTGCCGGACCATGGAGCCCCCTGGCGTGTCGGGGGAGCCTCGCCGGGCCGGCCGGCCGGGTCAAGCGCCGCGCGGCTAGGCGGCGGCCAGGGCCCGGCCGCGGCGCCGGGCGGCGACCTCGGCGAAGGCGGCCAGGTAGCGGGGGTTCTCGGTGCCCATCCAGCGGTCCCACCAGGTGAAATAGAGACCGTAGTTGGAGCCGGCCTGGGCGTGGTGGAGGTCGTGGTGGGTCACGGTGGTCATCCAGTCCAGCAGCGGGCGGCCGTCCCTGGCGGCGGGGAACAGCTCATATCCGGAGTGGCCGATCACGTTGCGGGCGATCTGGTGGATCATGAACAGGCCGAAGGCCGGCCAGGAGACCGGGACCAGCAGCAGGAACAGCGGGCTGAAGGCCGCCATCACGGCAGCCTCCGCGAGGTCGAAGCTGTAGGCCGTGAACGGGGTGGGGTTGTTGGAGCGATGGTGGCGGCGGTGGAAGATGCGGAACAGCCGCGGCCGGTGCATCGTCCGGTGCGCCCAATAGAAGTAGGTGTCGTGGGCCAGGATGGTCAGGACCAGCGAGGCCAGCGTCCAGGCGAGGGCCGGCCGCTCGCGCCAGCCCTCGCCCCACAGCAGGCCCGCCTCGTGCAGGCCGACGGTGATCAGAGTCACGGTCGAGAATACCGCGACCGACCGGATCGAGCAGAACAGTTCGACGAGGTGCTGGCGCCACGGCGGCCGGTCCGGGCGGATTTTCCAGGCCTTCAGCAGCGGCGCGAGGGCGACACAGAGGACCAGCCAGGCCAGCGGCGCGGCGACGATGTACCGGGTGAGGTCGCCACGAAAGCCGTCCAGCCAGGCGAGCCCGAGGTGCTGGGCGGTGTCGAGAAGGGTGGTCATGCGGGGCGTCTCCGGGAAGGCAGAGCCGGACGATGCCGGCGCCGTGGTCGGGACGCTCCCTCGGAGCGGCCGAGAGACGCCGGTTTTGGAATTGACCAGAGATTTCCGGAATCGGCGGTCGCGAGGCCTCGGCGTCAAGCCGATGGCCCGCCGAGCGCCTCGATCCGCCACTCGGTCGGCGTCCTGCCCGTCGCCTCCTTGAAGGCGCGGTTGAAGGGTCCGAGCGGGGCGTAGCCGAGGTCGAAGGCCAAGGCGGCTATCGAGGCGCGGGCGTTGGCCGGGTCGGCCAGGGCCGCCTTGGCCGCCTCGATCCGTCGGGCTCCGAGGAAGTCGGCAAAATTGCGGTGGCCGAGCCCGGCGTTGATCAGCCGGCGCAGGCGATGCTCGGGCACGCCGACCTCGGCGGCCAGCTGGCCGATGGTCAGGCCCTCGCGGCGCCAGACTTCCTCGCCAGCCATCAAGGTCTGGAGACGGGCCAGGGCCGGGCGGTCCTGCGGATCAATGGTCGCCGTATCGGCGTCGGGGGCGGCGCGCCGGAGGGGCGGCTGGAACAGCTCGGGGCGGGCGCGGAGGAAGGCGGCGGCGGCGATCAGGCTGACCAGGGCCAGGCTGGCGGCCTGGGCCAGATGGAGCCCGGGCGAGCGCAGGCCGAACTCGGCGGCGATCTCGAATGCGGACAGCCCCATGGCGTAGACGGCGATGAGGAGAATGACCGGCGTGCGGAGGGCGCGGCGGGCCTCGACCAGGTCGCCCTGGCGGCGGCGCCAGACCACCACCAGCACATGCAGCATCAGGACCGCCTCGAGGACGTTGTGGGTGATCCACACCCCGCCGGCGTAGGGGCCGGGCGTGACCACGCCGACCACTCCGACCAGGTTCATCATCGCCGCCGGCGCCCAGCGGCCGGGCTCGAACGGGCGGTCCTCGAACAGGGTGACGGCGAACATCCAGAAGTAGCCCGTTCCGCCCAGCGACAGCAGCCAGATCGGAACGAACAGGCTGCGCACCGCCTCGGTGGTCGGGCCGCCGGAGTTGAGGGCGAAGCAGGCGGCGGCAAGACTGAACAGGGCGCCGGTCCAGCGCGCCGGAGCCCAGGGGCCGCCCTGCAGCAGGCCGATCGCCGTGCACAGCATGGCCCCGACGGCCATTCCGCGCAGCAGGACCTCCAGGACTTGCATCGGCCCTCCCCACCCTCGATCGCTCCGTTGTGCCACCGGTCCGAGGCGGCGTCGATACGCCGGTCAAGGCCGGCCCGGCGCCGTCCCGAGCGGACCCAGGCCCCGCCTGCCCTCAGGCGGCTGGGGCCGGACAAGCTCTAGGCGCCGCACGGCGGCGGCATGGCGGCCGCCTCCGCGCGCAGCCAGCGGAGGAAGGCCCGCAGCTGCCGGGACTCCTCGCCGGGAGCGGGGATCAGGACGAAGTCGCTGTCGTCGGGGACGAAGCCGAGCGGCGCGACCAGCCGGCCGGCGGCGAGGTCGTCGGCGACCAGGGGCCAGGGGGCGACCATGGCGCCGAGGCCGGCGATGGCGGCGTCGAAGGCAAAGTGCAGGTGGGCGAAGGCGCGCGGCGGCGCGTCCGGCAGGGGGGCGCCGGCCGCGACGGCCCAATCCCGCCAGCCCTGGGGATGGGTGGCGGAGGCCAGGCGAGGGGCGGCGAGGACGTCGCCGTCCAGGCGGGCGAGCAGGCCGGGGCTGAGCACCGGCCCGACCTGGTTGGGCATGAAGCGGTGGCAGGGAACCGCCGCCTGCTCGGCGCGATCGAGCAGCCGCAGGGCGCCGTGGGCATGACGCTGGCGCCGGGCGCGGGTCGGCAGTTCGGTGATCTCGACGACGAGGGCCGGCTCGGCCTCGGCCAGGCGCGGCAAACGGGGAATCAGCCACTTGACCGACAGGCTGGGATGCACCGCCAGGCGCAGGGGCCCGCCGGGGCTGCGGGCGGCGGCCACGGCCACGGCGATCTGGTCGAAGGCCAGGGTCAGGGGGCGCAGCAGGTCGCGGCCCGTGGGCGTCAGTTCGAGGCGGTGCCTGGGGCCAGCAAACAGAGGCGCGCCGAGACTGTGTTCCAGCGCCTTGACCTGGCGCGACACCGCCCCGTGGGTGACCCCGAGTTCGGCCGCGGCGGCCGTGGCGCCGCCGGTGCGGGCCATGGCCTCGAAGGCGCGCAGGGCGTTGAGCGACAGGTCGCGGCGCTTGGCTGTGAGTTTTGCGCACATGCGACGACCGATAAGTCGATGTCGGCCCCGGCGCAATCGCGGCATGAGGCCGGCCCATGCCGCCGCTCCGATCCCTGCCGCTGGTCCTGGTCCTGGGGCTCGGCCAGATGATCGCCTTCGCCTCAAGCTTCTACCTGCTGGGGGTGCTGGGCGACCCCATCGGGCGGGAGCTTGGCCTGTCCTCCGGCTTCGTCTTCGGCCTGCTGTCGATGGCCTTCCTGATCTCGGCCCTGGCCGGCCCGTCCGTCGGCCGCTGGCTGGACGCCACCGGCGGGCGGGTGGTGTTGCTGGTCTCCAGCGGGGTGTTCGCCGCGGCGCTGGGGACGCTCGCGGCGAGCCGGGGCGCGGCCTCGCTGACGGCCGGCATGGCGCTGATGGGGGTCGGCATGGCCATCGGCCTTTACGGCACGGCCTACAAGATCCTGGTGGCGCAGTACGGCGAGGCGGCGCGGCCGATGATCAGCGCGGTGGCGCTGCTGGGCGGGCTGGGCGGGGCGCTCGGCTGGCCGGTCACCCTGGGGCTGGAGGCGATGCTCGGCTGGCGCGGGGCCTGCCTGGCCTGGGCGGGGGCGCACCTGCTGGTCTGCCTGCCGCTGGCCTGGCGGGTGACGCCAAGGCCCCCGCCGAGGGACCCTGCAACGCCGCCGCCGGCGCCGGTGGCGGTGCGCTGGGACCGGCGGATGGCGCAGCTGGCCGTCCTGTTCGCCGGGACCTGGTTCCTGGCGACCGCGATGGCGGCGCACCTGCCGCGGCTGCTGGAGGCCTTCGGCCTGCCGCGCGGGGCGGCGGTGGCCACGGCGGCCCTGGCGGGCTCGGCCGGAGTCGCCATGCGCTTCCTGGAGATGACGCTGCTGCGCCGGGTCTCCCCGCTGCTCACCGCCCGCATCGCCACCCTGCTGCAGCCCATTGGCGCGGCCCTGCTGCTGGTCCTGGGACCGAGGGCGGGCGCGGCCCTGTCGCTGGGCCAGGGGATGGGCAACGGCCTGCTCAGCGTCGCCAGCGGCACCCTGCCCCTCAGCCTGTTCGGCCCGGACGGCTACGCCCGGCGCAGCGCCCTGATGCAGACGCCCGCCCGGCTGCTGCAGGTGGCGGGCCCGTCCGCCTTCGCGGCGGTGCTGGCTTGGTCCCCCGCCGGGGCCGTGGCGGCGATGATCGGCATCGGCCTGGTGATGTTCGCGGCCACCTTCGGGCTGGAGCGGCGCTCGGACACCGCTTGACCCCCGCGCGGGGCCCGGCAAGGTATCGCCCTGGAGGCGGGGCCCGCAGATGCTCGACACCGTTCGCGACTTCTTCGCCGCCCAGCCGCCGGTGCTGCTGTGGGCGCTGGCCGGGGTGCTGGCCCTGCTGACCGTGGCGGGGCTGACGGCGCGGGGGTTGACCCTGGCCAATCCCGGCAAGGACTACCGCGAGCTCAACACGAGGATCACCAGCTGGTGGGTGATGATCGCCCTGCTCGCCGGCGCCCTGCTGGCCGGCTGGCAGGCGACCACGGCCCTGTTCGCCCTGATCAGCTTCGTGGCCCTGCGCGAGTTCCTGTCGCTGGCGCCCACGCGCCGCGAGGACCGGCTGATCATCCTGGCGGCCTACCTGTCGATCCCGGTCAGCTACTTCTGCATCGTCATCGACAAGTACGCGATCTTCCTGGTCATCGTGCCGGTCTACGCCTTCCTGCTGACGCCGTTCCTGATGGCGTCGTTCGGCCAGACGAAGGGGTATCTGTCCCGGGTGGCGATGTTCCACTGGGGGATGATGAGCTGCGTCTACAACATCGGCTACGTCCCCTTCCTGATGCGGGTGCCGGACGCCGAGGCGCCGGCCGGGGCGGCGGGGCTGGTGCTGCTGCTGCTCATCGCCACCGAGTTCAACGACGTGGCGCAGTATGTCTGGGGCAAGACCCTGGGCCGGCGGAAGATCGTGCCGACGGTCAGTCCCAACAAGACCTGGGAGGGCTTCATCGGCGGCTGGCTGAGCACCGCGGCGCTGATCTGGGCGATCGGGCCGCTGCTATCGCCGCTGTCGGGGGTCGGGCTGGCGGTCGTGGCAATCAGCCTGCCGCTGGCCGGGTTCGCGGGCGACGTGACCATGAGCGCCATCAAGCGGGACATCGGGGTCAAGGACACCAGCGGCCTGATCCCCGGCCACGGCGGCCTGCTCGACCGGATCGACAGCCTGACCTTCGCCGCGCCTCTGTTCTTCCACCTGCTGGCCTTCTTCGCCGTGGAGAAGTTCTAGTCTTTTGTCGGCAGAGCCTGTTTATCCTTTTCCGATGTTCCCTCAGACAGGACAGGGTCTGGCGTGACCTGGCTGCGCACCCTGGTGATCACCCTGGTGGCGAGGCCGCTGGCCATGCTGATGACCGGGGCGTCGGTGACGGGCCGCGAGCACCTGCCGGTCAAGGGGCCGGCGATCGTGGCGGCCAACCACACCAGCCACGTGGACACCCTGCTGTTGCTGTCGATCTTCCCGGCGCGGGCGGTGGCCAAGGTCCGGCCGGCGGCGGCTGCCGACTACTTCCTCAAGGACCCGGTGATCGGCTGGTTCTCGCGGAACATCATCGGCATCGTGCCGGTCGCGCGGGACAAGGTCCGGAGCGACGGCGAGGACGTGCTGCGGCCGGCGCTGGAGGCGCTAGGGCGGGGCGAGATCGTGGTGGTGTTCCCGGAGGGGACGCGGGGCGACGCCGAGGAGATGTCGCGGCTGAAGAACGGGGTCGCGCGGCTGGCGGAGGCGTTTCCGGACGCGCCGGTGACGCCGGTGTGGATCCAGGGGGCAGGCCGGGTGCTGCCCAAGGGCGAGGTGGTGCCGGTGCCGATGACCTGCGCCGTGCTGGCCGGGCCGCCGATCCATTGGGAGGGTCGGCGGACGCCGTTCATGGACGCCTTGCGCGATGGACTGCTGGCGCTGAAGGCGCAGGCGCCGCCATTGCGGTGGAGCTAGAAGGACCGGATGAGAATCGTTTCCGGCCAGTTCCGCGGCCGCCCCATCGTCACCCCGCCCGGTCAGACCACCCGGCCGACCTCCGACCGCGCGCGCCAGGCAGTGTTCAACATCCTGGAACATGCGGCCTGGGCGCCGGAGCTGGCCGGCGCGCGGGTGCTCGACCTGTTCGCCGGCAGCGGGGCGCTGGGACTGGAGGCCCTGTCGCGGGGCGCCGCCTTCTGCCTGTTCGTCGAGACGGACGACGCGGCGCGGGGGGCGATCCGCGAGAACATCGAGGCGTTCGGCCTGTTCGGCGCGACGCGCATCCACCGCCGCGACGCCACCGACCTTGGGCCGAGGCCAGGCAGCGCCGGGGCCCCGTTCGACCTGGTGTTCATGGATCCGCCCTACCACAGGGGGCTGGCGGAGAAGGCCTGCGCTGAGCTGATCGCCCATGGCTGGCTGGCCGAGGGGGCGGTGCTGATGATCGAGCGCGGCTCGGACGAGGCGGCGTTCGCGCCAGCGGGGTACGGGCTGCTCGATGCCCGGGACTACGGGGCGGCGCGGGTGCATTTCCTGCGTCTGGCCCCTTGATGCTTTGATCGCGCTTGACCCTCACGGGGCGTCAGACCGCACACCCCCTTCCTGTGACGAGGAGCACAGGGTCATGAGCAGGCAGTACACGGTGGCGGAGGTGGCGCGACTGTCCGGGGTCTCGGTCCGGACGCTGCATCATTACGACGCCATCGGCCTTCTGAAGCCGGCGCGGGTCGGGGCCAACGGCTATCGCCTGTACGGGCGGGAGGAGTTGTTGCGGCTGCAGCAGATCCTCTTCCACCGCGAGCTGAAGTTTCCGCTGGAGGCGATCAAGGCGGTGCTGGCGGCGCCCGGTTTCGATCGGCTGGCGGCGCTCAGGCGACAGCGGGCGGCGCTGGCCAAGGAGGCGGCGCGGTATCGGAAACTGCTCAGGACCCTGGATGCGACCCTCGCCGACCTGGAAGGAGAGACGAGCATGAACGAGCGTGACCTGTTCGGCGGGTTTTCGCCGGAGAAGCAGGCCGAGCACGAGGCCTGGCTGACGGACCGCTATGGCGAGGACGCCAGGACGAAGATCGCCGGCTCGAAGGCGAAGATGAAGGACTGGAGCAAGACCGACCTCGAGGCCCTGAAAGCCGAGGGCGAGGCCATCGAGCAGGCCATGGGCCGGGCGCTGCAGGACGGGCTGCCGGTGGACAGCGGCGCGGTTCGGGCGCTGATGGCCAGGCGCCACGCCTGGGTAGCCAGGAGCTGGCCCAGCCCGCCGACGGCGCAAGCCTTCGCAGGGCTGGGCGCGCTGTACCTGGAGCACCCGGAGTTCACCGCCCGGTACGAGGCGATCGTCCCGGGGTTGGCCGAATACCTGGCCGAGGCCATGCGCAGCTACGCCGAGGCGGAACTGCGCTGACCCTCACCAGGTCCGGGGGGTCACCCGGTTGTTGAGCTGGGCCCGCAGGTTGGCGAGGCCGTCGCGGGTGATGCGATAGGGGCCGCCGCCGGAGCTGGCGATCAGCCGCCTCTTCTTCAGGCTCTTGAAGACCGCGAGGGTGCAGTCGGTGAGCAGCCAGCCCTCGCGGGACAGGCACTCGACCCCGACGATGCGGTCGTTTTCTCGCACAAGGTCGATCCGCCCGCCCTGGGCGAGCGCGTGCAGCGTGCGCTGCTGCGTCTTGGAGATGTTCACTGGAAGGAAGTCCGATGTCGTGAGGCATGACAGGCCGCGCCCCGACGGCAGTCGGGACGGGCGGTTCAGCGGGCTCTTCGACGACCGGTGTTGTTATCCGGCCGTCAGGCCCATGCCTCGACGGCAAGGGGTGACATAAGGCGTACCTGTGTTGACGGCGCCGAACTAGCGCGGCGACCGACGTTCGCCAAGAGGGTCAGGACGCTTTGGGATCGGGGGGTTGCGGGAAGGTCACAACAACCGACGGGGCGGAGCGTTCGGCGGGGCCGTGGAAGACGACCTCGATGTTGTTGCCGTCCGGATCCCACAGGAAGCCGGCGTAGTAGCCGGGGTGGTAGGGCCGCTCGCCGGGCTGGCCGTTGTCCTTGCCGCCCGCGGCGAGGCCGATCTGCCAGACCCGGTCGACCTCCTCGCGGCTGGCGGCCTGGAAGGCGAGGTGGACATGGGTCGGGACCGGGACACCGTCGTCGATGGCGTCGATCCACAGCTCGTCGGCCTGCAGATGGGTGTCGTCGGCGACCACCGGGATGTTCAGCGCGCCGAGCAAGGCGGCGTAGAAGGTGCGCGTGGCGGCGAGGTCGCGGGTGCGCAGGTGGATGTGGTCGATGAGGCGGCCGCGGTGGAGGTCCATGGGGGCGTGAACGCGGAAGGTTCGGGCGCGGTTTCCTCCCTCCCCTTCATGGGGAGGGACAGGCGGCGAAGCCGCCAGGGTGGGGAACGCGAGGGACGGGGCGCTGACTCGTCCGACCTGGGCGCGCTGCATCCGACTTCCCCACCCTGCGCGCTGCGCGCGCTGTCCCTCCCCATGAGGGGGAGGGAGGTCGTGCCAGCGCTTTGTCAGCGCCGTCCGAACAGGCGCTCGATGTCGGCCAGCCGCAGTTCCACATACGTCGGCCGGCCGTGGTTGCACTGGCCGCTGTGGGGAGTGGCTTCCATCTCGCGCAGCAGGGCGTTCATCTCCGCGCCGGTCAGGCGGCGGCCCGCGCGGACCGAGCCGTGGCAGGCCATGGTTGAGCAGACCTCCTCCAGCCGTTCCTTCAGGGCCAGGGCCTGGCCGTTCTCGGCCAGGTCGTCGGCGATGTCGCGGATCAGGCCGGCGGCGTTGGTCTCACCGAGCAAAGCGGGGGTCTCGCGGACCAGGACCGCGCCGGGGCCGAAGGGCTCGATGACGAGGCCAAGGGCGGCGAGTTCCTCGGCCTTGGCGCAGACCCGCTCGGCCTCGGCCGGATCGAGGTCGACCACCTCGGGCAGCAGCAGGGTCTGGCGGGCCACGCCGCCGGCCGCCATCTCCGCCTTCATCCGCTCGTAGACGAGGCGCTCGTGGGCGGCGTGCTGGTCGACGATGACCATGCCGTCGCGGGTCTGGGCGACGATGTAGGTCTCATGCACCTGGGCGCGGGCGGCCCCGAGCGGGAAGTCCACGGGGTCGACATTGCCGGGCTGGGGCGCGGCGGGCCGTTCCAGGAGGCCGGTGTCGAAGCCGGCCACGGCCTCGGCGAAGCCTCCGGGCTCGACGCGGGCGGAGACGTCGTTGAGGCCCGGGAGGTCGCCGGTCTGCGGCTGCCAGCCGCCCTGCCGCCAGGCGGAAAAGCCGGCCGGGCTGGCCGGGGGGCGGTAGCCGCCGTAGCCGCCTCCCCCGCCCGGCCGGAAGCCCGCCAGCGCGGCCCCGGCGACGGTGGTGCTGGCCCGGTGGCCGGCGCCGGCCAGGGCGTGACGCAGGGCGCCGATGATCAGGCCGCGAACCATGGCCGGGTCGCGGAACCGCACCTCGGCCTTGGCCGGGTGGACGTTGACGTCGACCAGGGTCGGCTCGAGGTCCAGGTAGAGGGCGGCGGCCGGGTGGCGGTCGCGGGCCAGGTAATCGGCGTAGGCGGCGCGCAGGGCGCCCTGCAGCAGCCGGTCGCGCACCGGCCGGCCGTTGACGAACAGGTACTGGTGGGCGGCGTTGCCCCGGTTGTAGGTCGGCAGGCCGGCGAAGCCCGAGAGGCGGACCCCCTCGCGCTCCTGGTCGATCTCCAGGGCGTTCTCCTGGAAATCCCGGCCGAGCACGGCGGCGAGACGGGCGAGCCGACCCTCGGGCCCCGGCGGCTCGGCCGGCAGGCGCAGCACCCGGCGGCCGTCGAGGTCGAGCGAGAAGGCGGCCGCCTCGTGCGCCATGGCCTGGCGCTTGACCTCCTCGGTGATCGCCATCTGCTCGGCCCGCTCGGACTTCATGAACTTCAGCCGCGCCGGGGTGGCGTAGAACAGGTCGCGGACCTCCACGCGGGCCCCGTGCGGGCCTGGGAAGGCGGCGGGGCCGGGCGCGCCGGTGGCGCCGCCCTCGACCAGGATGGCGTGGGCGTCGGCTGAGCCCCGGGCCCGGCTGGCGATGGAGAGGCGGGCCACCGAGCCGATCGAGGGCAGGGCCTCGCCGCGGAAGCCCATGGTCGAGATGTTCAGGAGGTCCCAGCTGCCGTCGGCGGCGGGCGCCAGCTTGGAGGTGGCGTGCCGCTCGACCGCCAGCACCAGGTCGTCGGGCGACAGGCCCTGGCCGTCGTCTGCCACCAGGATGCGGGACAGGCCCCCGCCGTCCGCCTCGACGGCGATCTTCAGGGCCCCGGCGTCGAGGGCGTTCTCGACCAGCTCCTTGACCGCGCTGGCCGGCCGCTCGACCACC
>Ga0196963_10000597_pt1 | contig 30758 bp, 30 predicted proteins | sample S1_5metaG_FD_148600 | JGI IMG/M metagenome (GOLD analysis project Ga0196963, IMG submission 148600) | Soil microbial communities from Anza Borrego desert, Southern California, United States - S1_5 | ecosystem: Environmental > Terrestrial > Soil > Desert | place: USA: California | collected...
TTGCCGGGTGCAGCCCAGTCTCCGATCCCCTCCTTCCAGGAGAGGTCGGCGTGGAGCGCCAGCCGGTTGCCGTCGAGAAGAGCCATGACCCCCTGCCTGCCGGCATTCTCCGCCCAGCGGAAGACCACCAGGCGCAGGCCGTCGGGCCCGTACAGGTCCAGCTCTGGCTTGGCCTCCAGCAGCTGCTTGCCGATGCCCTCCTGGCGGGCCGCGATGCTGTCCGGCCGGATCGGCGCGAGGGAGCCGCGCATTGAGACCATGACTCAGGGCTCCGGACTGTCGCTGTCGTCGTCATCCGCCAAGTCGTCGCTGGTCGCGGCCGCGAGGTCCTGCCGGTGCATCTCATGGGCACGGCGCCAGAATTCCCGCTGGAAGCGGATGAAGGACGCGTCGATCTCGGTCATCCGGCTGAGCACCAGGTCGTAGGCGGGCTTGGCGGCGTCCGGCTCCAGGGCTGCATAGGGAATGCCCCAATCACGCCGGAGATCCTCGCAGGATTTGAGCACGGCGACGCTGATCTCGCTCGCCCGCTCCTCGTCCACCTGGCGGACGGTGTTCGCCGGCGGCAGCTCGCCGAAGGCCGGCTTCAGGTCCGGAGCCAGGCGGTCGAACATGAAGGCGCCGACACCGCCGACGGTCTCGGGGTACTGGATGTCGGCCCGGCGACCGAACGTTTCTTCCAGGAGGTCCTCCAGCGTATTCCGGACCGCCTCGAAGTCGTCGGGGTCCCGCAGATGGACCAGCAGGTCCAGATCGCTGTTGGGGCGCATCTCGCCGCGCGCGGCCGAGTCGAACAGGCCGGCATAGGCCGCGCCCTTCTCCCGCAGCATGGCCTCGTTGGCCTGCAGCACGGCGACGACGTTCTGCCAGGTGGGGTTCAGGGCGCGGTATGGGAGACGGCGCTTCATGGAGCTGGATCCTCCGCCGCGGGATCTTCAGCATCATGCTCGGCCGGATCGGCGTCATCCGGACCATGATCCGCCGACGCGCCGAAGCGCTCCAGGGCATCGTCGCGCGCGGCCTGCTCGTCGGCGTACTCGCCGGACTCGTACATGCCGGAGAAGCGACTGAAGATGCGGTAGGAGCCATCTTCCAGCAGGAGGTCGAAGCAGCCCTCGATCTGGTTCTCGAAATCGGCGCCCTTGGTGTAGAGCACGTCGATATGGCCCTGGTGCTGCGCTGACATTCCACCCTCCGCACATTCATCGCGGAAAGCAGAATGCATCCCCGAACTGGAAACAGGCAGCCGGGACGGCCTCAGTTCAAGTCCTTCTTCTCCAGGCGGGCGATCTCGAGCGCATCCGGCACCAGCGCAGTTTTGATTCGCTGGACGGCTTCCAGACCATGAACCTCGGCGCTCGCCTCCTCCGGGCTTCTCGCTTTCAGCAGCGCGAGTTTGGTGCGGAAGCCCTTCGCCTCCGCCGTGGCGGTCACGGTGAAATAACCGAAGCCGCCCTGCTCACGGATGGCGAGGCCCGTCGCCGATGCGAGTTCCCAGTTCGAGTGCAGGGCGTAGTGCACCAGCGCCGACTCCAGATAGGCGATGAGCTCCCGCTTCGCCGGATCCATGAGCAGGAAGACAGAGGAGGACGGCGCCGCCAGCTGGACGGCCGGACCGAACTTCTCGATGGCCTGGCCGGCGGCCTTCGTCACCGCGGCCGCCTCCCTCGCCAGCCCGTCGTCGATCTTCAGGCCCTGAAAGAACTTCTGGGCTTCCACGATCACGGCACAGTAGCCCACGGTGGCCATGCCACTCCCCGAATCCAGCGGATCGATTATCCGGAACGCAAGATGGTCGCCGGCGGTCGGGCGAGTCAAGGCGCTGGGCCGTCCTCGTCCGGATCGGTGTCGGCCTCGGCGGCCGCGGTCACGGACGCCGTGCGGATCCGCTCCGGGGCGCCCCTGAAATTCTGCCAGCCCACATCCTCCAGCCAAGCGAAGCGCCTGAAAAAGGAGGGGTTCGTCACCTTGAAGACCTGGACGCCGCAGCCGCGCTCCAGGGCGATTTCGCGGATGGCCTCCATCACCCGGGTGCCGAGGCCGCCGCCGCGGTGCTCGACCGAGATCTGGGACAGCCAGATCTCCCCGCGCACCTGGTCGGCATCCAGGAAGACGCGGCCGGCATCCGGCACCGTGAGCATGTAGCAGTCCGGCCCGAACATCATTTCGGTGCCCCAGGGCACCTCGCGGACCCGCCGGTAGCCCGTGGCGCCCAGCCTGCCTGCGATCAGCTCTCCGAGATAGGGGATGGCGTACTTGACCTGGTCTGGACCCGCCGGCCGGCCGGGCGCGGCCATGGCCTCGGCAAAGAACTGCTCCAACACGGCGCGGCCGGCCGCCGCCTGGGGCGACGCGGGGTCGATCAGTGCCTCGACGAAGGCGACGGAGCTGCCGGAGCGCCAAGCCCTCTCCTGGAAGTCGCCGTCGGTCAGCACGCGGTAGCGGGCCTTGAGGCCCGGCAACGAAGCGATTCTGGCGTCGTCGGGATCGAAGAACGGCTCAGGAGATTTCGGCATCTCAGGGTTCCAGACAATCGTCGGCCAGCTCATTCTCGGCCGGATCATCCTGCTCCGCCTCCTTGACGGCCGCCGCCGGCGCCTGAATGGCGACCGTCTCCACGCCGGTCTCGGGGATGGTCGAGATCCCCATGGGAAACGGGCGCGGCCCCTGGCGCGGCCAGCGCCAGCAGGCGATGGCCGCCGGCGCCAAGGCTGCGGAGACGGCCACCGACATGGAGTGGTCGATGAGCCTCTGCAGCAGCGGTTCCGGCAGTCGGCCGGCAAGATGGAGGCCGACCCGGGTACAGTCCCGGCCGTCCCATGGCCAGTGGGGCCGGAGCAGCTCGGCGAAGCGCTCGCTGGCCGTGAGCAACGGGGTGGCCGCGGCGGCCAGGTCCCTGAGAAGGTCGATGTCGGTCGAAACCGTCCGGCAGAACAGCAGGCTGCCGGTGACGCCGCAGGAAGGGACGGACAGGACGCCGTCCTCGCGCCGGGGCGCGGCTTCGACCTCGCCTGCCGCGAACCGCAGCGCCAACCTCACCGCCCAACCCAGCTCATCCTCTTCCGGCTGCACGGCCACATCGGCCAGTTCGAATCCGAAGACGTGGCACTGCTCCGACCTGATGGGCGTCTCATCCCAGTCGTCGCGGTTGCAGTTATAGGCGTATTCGCTGGCCCGGTAGAAACAGGTGGTCAGGTAGACCAGGTCCGGCCGGGATGCCGGAAACCTGCCCCGCGTGTCAGCCGCCCTCGGCCGCAGGCGCCCACCGGCAAGCAGGGACCGGACCGCGTCGCGGGACGGCGTGCCGTGCAGGTAGAGGCGTGGTTGGGCGCGCAGCATCTCAGGGTTCCGGGCTCTCGTCATCGGCGTCAGCCGCACCTGACGCCGGGCGGCCCTCCGCGACCTCCTTCATGGCCACCGTCTCCTGCCGGGCCGCCACGGCGTTGCGGAGCACCGCCATCAGCGCGTGACCCGGCGATTGCAGCCCGATGCCGTTGGCCGGGAGGTTGATGTGGAAGTCACGGCCATACCGGGCCGGGTTCGCCTCGATCAGCCAGGCATCCCCTGCCCGGTGATCGACGCCCATGGCGGCGAAGCCGTGCCCGCGGCCCTGGTGCACGCACCACCACCAGCCCGGCAGCTGGCGTTCCACCTCGGCGACCGCCTGGGCCAAAGCCTCGAAATCGGTCTTGCCGGGCCGCCCGCTGGTCTTGTGCGTCTCCACGCTTGGCTTCAGGTCGCTTAGCGCCTCGTCGATGGCCTCGGCGATGGTGCCGTCGCGCAGGTCGCAGCTGATCTCGGCCTCGTCGTAGCGCTTGCCGTCCGGCCTGGTGGGCCAGAGGCTGAAGTCCCGGCTCCAGGCGCAGGCGCCGATGGACCAGCCCCAGCGCGGGAACCGCTGCTCGATCTGCTTCAGCCGCTGGACCACCTCCGCCATGTCGGTCCTGTTCCAGCCGGCGTAGAGGACATCGCTCACGGTTCTACCTCCGTCTCCTCCGGCGCGCCGGCGTGGAAATCCGCGAACGGTGCCACGCGCAGCACCTCCGCCTCCGCGGCCAGGTACTCCCAGAGCGGGTCGCGGCGTGGATGCGGCAGGCCGCTCCAGTAGCCCTCCGCAGCATTACGCACCTCGGGACTGTCGATCGCAGCCCCACCGCAGACCAGGCCGGCGACCAGGCTACACCAGTTCATGTCGTAGCGGGCGACGGCCCCGCGCGGCGCCATCTCCATGATCCAATCCGGGTTGCGGGCGCTGGCGTCCTCGACCTCGCCCGGCGACGCCACCATGAAGACGGCGTCGCGGTGGGCCAGCGCCGCCGGCGGGCGCCAGCGCTCCAGCGCCAGGTAGAAGTCGGTGATCTTCCAGAACTGCTCGTAGGCGTCGCCGCGGCCGCGGAAGACCGTCCCGGGCGGGGCGTAGTCGCAACTGCCGTGGAAGTAGCGCATCCGTCCGGTCATGGTTCCGGACTGCTGTCCGTGGCCGCGGCCGCCGACTTGATCGACCAGTCGATGGCCCCGGCCGGCGCCGGGCCGCGCGGGGCCTCCGGCTGATGTTCCCGCGGCTCGGGGGCCTTGCTCCAGTCCACCGGTACCATACGCTGGGCCATCTCCCTGTTCTTCTGTTCCAGCATCCTCCGGTTCAACTCCTCGGCCGTCACGGCGGTCCGGTCCTCCTTGCCGGTCAGGCTGGAGATCACCTTCCTCCGCATCTTGGCGGCGCCGTCCTCTTCCACGGCGTCAGCCACCAGGGCGGCGCCGCCGCCGACGCCACGCAGGACGCCCGTTCCCGGCACGATCGCGTCGACGACGCTGAGACTGGCCTCACCGATCCGGCCGTTGACGAGATCGTTGACCCCTTCGATCCCGTTGATGGCTACCTGCGCCGGATAGAAGACCGGTGGGAGCGCCACGGCGGCGGCGCTGATGAAATTGGTCAGGTGGCGCGAGAACAGGTCACCCGTCGACGCACCGGCCAGCAGCACGCCGTCCCGGTCGCGTTCCTTTTGCAGGCGCACCTCGACCTCCGCCATGATCACCGGGGCGTTCAGGCGCATGTAGTTCCCGGCCAGGTCCTGCTGCAGAGAAGAGGCGGCCTGCTGCTCGCCGGACGCGGCGGTTCCCTGGAACGCCTGGGCGTCGTTGGGCGCCAGCGCCACGCCGGCCGCCATCATCGCCGCCACCACCGTGCCGATATGGCGCCTTGCCCGTGCCGGGTCGGCGGCAGGAAACACCTTCAGCGCCGCCCCCGCCCGCTCGGCGATGATCGCGGCCGCATCGGCCAGCTGCTCCAGCTTGCCGTTGAGCACCCTCCAGGCACGCCCCAGCGTCCCGTCAGCCTTGGACTCGCCGACGACGACGTCGCGGGACCGGGCGAAGTCCTGGCGCAGCTCAACCGGGATGGCAACGGCAGTGTGCCGGAAACCATCGCCGTGAAGGGTGATCCCGGAACGGTCGGGCAAAGGCTTCCAACGATCAAACCCTGACGCGGCGGTGTCGACGATGACGGTGAGTGCGCCGGACGGGCCGGCAATCCAGGTGCTGGTCGACATGGAATGCTCCTCAGGCGGGTTCGGCGACCTCGTCCTGCGCGGCCTCGGCCCCGTCGGCCCCCAGGTCGGGCACGATGGACTCCCGGAACATCAGGAAGGCATTCTCCGCCGCGCCGCGGATCTGGAGCGTCATTTCCATGTCGCAGATTTCCAGGACCGCCTTGACCACGGCGTTCTCGTCCTTGCAGCGGATGATCTGGCCATCCCCGATCTCGCGCCCGCCCGGAATGACCGGATGGACCTCGAAATCGTCATCGGGGCCATCGGTCACGCGCAGCAGCGGGAAGCGCCAGCCGTCGAAGGCCGTGGCCGTCTCGCTGACCTGGATGCTGATGAGGATGTTGCCCGTCAGCGGACCACCGGCGAGCCGGGCCTCGGGGCCGACGCTCCAGCCGGAGCCGACGCCGGCCAGCAGCCGCTTCAGCTCGTCCATGATGGCGCACTTGCGGTAGCCGATGCCATGAGCAGCCAGTCCGGATGGCACGGCGGGCGGGACGGTGACGGGCATGTCGGCGGTCTGCAGGGCGTGCTTGGGCATGGAATCCTCCTTGGATGAGAACCATGCATCCCCGAACTGGAAACAGATCCCCTCGAGCGGCGCGGCGTGGAAAGTTCCGATGCCGCTTGCCGATCCCCTTATGATCGACGTCTCGCGCTGTCCTGCCCTCTGGTCCATTGGCACCCTGGCGAGCGGGACGACGCGCCGGGGCAGTACCACCCGCCAGGGTGCCAATGGCATGGGAAAGGATCGCCGATGTCCACCATCATTGAAGCCGCCAACCGCGCGGAAGCCACGGCAATGCTCATCCGGGCCGGCTTCCGCGTTTACCGCCCGGAGGCGGACGTGGCCGGCGAGGACCTGGTGGTGCGGACCCCCGGCGGGCTGCTGAACGCCGTCCAGCTCAAGTCAAGGCTCCACGTCAATTGGGAAAAGTACGGCGAGCAGGGTCTCTGGATGCTGTTTCCGGCGACGGGCTACCGGGGGATTGCCAGGTCGTGGTACCTGGTGGATCACGACCTTCTGTTCGCGATCCTGTGGTCGAAGCACCACTAGGCCAAGGGATGGAGCGGCGCCTGGAGCTCCGAGGACACGCCATCGGATGTGGCGGCATCGCTGGCGCCCAATATTGTTGGCCCTCTCTGGGGCGGGCCGGAGCCTGGACCATACACGGTCCAGCCCAAGAAAATCTCCCCGGCGGCTGGATGAGGCCGGCGAGACGCCGCCCGCGGCGGCTCAGACTTCCTGCAGGTCGGGTGCCTCGGCGGCCTGATGCCGGCGGAGGTAGATCGTTGGCAGGAGCCGGCCGTCCACCGTCGCCTCCAGGTGAAGGCGGCCGCCGAAGGCGCTGAGCGCCGCCTCGGCCGCCTTCAGGCCGAGGCCGTCCGGGGCGTCCTCCCGCGCATGGCCGGATGAGGAGAGAATGCCGTCCAGGCCCCCGCGGGCAAGCTGGCCGGCCCCGCCGGACAGCATGGTGATCGCGAGGAAGTCGGCGGGTGGCAGCCCATGGTCCGCCTGGGAATCGCTCTGCACGACCCTGTATGTCGAGATGAGCAGGGTATCCTGGCGGACCATCATCTGCCGGATGTTCCAGGCCAGGATGAAGAGGGCCAGGCTCAAGGCATCCGGTTCGGCCACCACGCTCCAGGGGTCATCCTGGTTTTCGATCCTGACCGGCCCCAGCATCCTTGCCATCAGCGGCTGGAGCGTCGCCAGGAGCGTGCCGACGTCCACCTCTCCCGCCGGGGTTCCGGAGGGGGAGGCCCGCAGCAGGATCCTGTCGAACTGGCGCGCAAGCCGCTCCAGCATCGCCGAGACCTTGGCGATGTTGGCGCCGGCCGACTCCGGATGGCGCTGAGCCAGCGTCAACAGGTGCAGGGCCTCTTTCAGCTGGACGCTTCCGCTGCGGGAAACCCGGGCGAGCATCCACTCCAGGAGCAGGTCTTCAGACGCGCCACCGATCGCTTTCGCGAGGCCGACGACATCGAGGTCCGAGATCTCCGGGAACGAGGACCGGTCGGGACCGATGGGGAGCACCGGATCCCGCCGGCGCAACATCAGGCTGAAGGCGAGCGCCGAGATCAGAATGGCCACGGCGCCGTGGGCAAGTCCGTCCGATCCAGCCCAGTCCAGGAACAGGGAGGTCGCGTCCACGAACAGGATGAGGTGGCCGTCGAAGCCCTTGACCCGGCTGGCCACCGCCCTGTAGGCCCGGCCGCTCCGCGGATCGGTGAAGGAGAAGTCCTGCCAGTGCAGGGGGTCCCGCGGCAACGGCAGCGCCAGGGGCGGCGCACCCCACCCGGTCAGGAAGATGGGCTGCTGGCTGGCCCCGGTGGACAGCGCCACCTGCCAGGTCTCGCCACGTCCGACGGGCGCCCACAGGGTAGCCAGATCCTCCACCGGAACCATGGACTGGATGATCCCGTCGAAGCGGCCGGTCGGCGAGGACCTGCGCCGACTGATCCCGACGCGGGCGCCATCCTGGTGGGCGTGCGGGCCGTCGACCATGAGGATGTCGGACCGGGACAGGCGGTCGAAGCCGCCCTGCCCGCGGATCGACGTCTCCGCCTGGACGCGCTCGCTGGAGGCGCGGACGATCCCGTCGGCGTCGGCCAGGCGGAACTCAACGGCAAAGGGCGTCCGCGCCTCCAGCTCCACCAGCCTCCGGTGAAGCGTCAGATCCCGCTCGATGGCCGGCCAGGGACGGCCATCGGTATAGCGGTCCACGATTTCCAGGGCCGCGGCCTGGAGATGGAAGGTCATGGCGATGGCATCGGATGCAGAGCGGGAATGCTCCTGCATCCCTGCGATCACGGTGGTCCGGTAGCGATCCCAGGATATCGTGCAGACGGCACCGGTGGCGGCAACCGCCCCCAGAAGCAGCATGGCTGCGCGCCACCGTCCTGGCACCGGAGCGATCATCGGGCACCGGCCTCCAGCGGATCTGGCGGATCCGGAACGGCGGCGGCCATGGGCACGGTGATGGTGATCCTCGTTCCCGCTCCCGCAACCGTCTCGACCCTGATCTCTCCCCCCAGGCTCTGGTGCACCAGGTTCTGGACGATGGAAAGGCCAAGGCCGAGCCCGCTTCCGGTCGTCACGAAGGGCTCGAAGATGCGGGACAGCAGGGTTGCGCTGATGCCGTCGCCGTCGTCGGCCACGACGATGGCGACATGGTCGCCCCGGCTCCGGGCCAGCAGGCTCACCGTTCCGCCCTGGCGGTCCGGAAAGGCATGGGTGAGCGCATTCTGCACAAGGCTGTTCAGCGCCTGCCAGAGATGGGTTGGGTTCAACTCGACCAGGAGCCCCGGCTCCAGCCTGACCTCCAGCTTGTGCCCCCGGGCCGCGACCTCCGCCTCAATCCCGGGCAGGATGTCCTGCAGCCACCGGTCCAGCAGGAAGGGCCGCCGGCTCCCCGACGAATCGACCGCCATCTGCTTGAACTCGGCCGTCATGCTCTCCAGGGTGACGAGGTGCTTTACGGCGGTTTCGATCTCCCGCCGGACGGCCCGGATCTGGTCCACGGCGACGTGGTCCTGGGACATGGCCTCCTCAAGGGCGTCGACGACCGAGCGGGCAGCGGTCATGTTCTCGATCGCGCCGAAGAGCGGGCGCTGCATCTCCTGGGAAAGGCCGGCGGCAAGGGAACCGACCGCGGCCATCTTCTCCTTCATCACCAGCTCGTTCTTTGCCGCGTCCAAGGCCGACAGGGCAAGCTGGGACTCCGATCGGGCCTGACGCTCCTGGATCTCGCTCTCCTTGCGCTGGGTGATGTCCGACAGGATCAGGGACGCCATTCCCGTGCTCGGGGCGACCTGTACCCGGGCCTCATACCAGCGGCCATCCGCGTGCTGGACGTCCAGCATGGTCACCGCGCCGCTCGACCGGGCCTGGTCGATGATCTCCCGCAGATACGACAGCAGGGGGTAGTCGTCCACGGCGCCGTAGTCGGCCGGCGGCACGGGATGTCCAAGCAGGGTGGACATCCGGGAATTCACGGTGGAGAGCCGCATCTCCGGTGAGATCTGGCAGACCGCGTCGGTCATGGTTTCCAGGGCATGCCACAGCTCGTAGGCCCGTTGCCGGAAGGCCGCGTCCCGGCGCCGGCTCGGCTCGACCAACCGGACAAGGACGTACCAACGCGTGAACCAGGCGAGGAGCGATGTCAGCAGGCCTGCGGCAAACACCATCCCGTTCGCGCGCAGAACAGCCAGAACGACGTCCGGTAGCCGGACCCTGGAAAGGAGATACCACCCGTCGCCGAGGCTGGCGGAGGACCAGAAGTGCCCCTGCCTTGCCACGAACCCGTCGATGCTTGCGGCGAGGAGGCTGCGCGCCTCGTCCGGGGTGAACACGGGCTTCCCCCCGGTGCCGATCTCCTCGCCCGCGATGGTGATGACGGCAGCCTCGCCGCGGCCGCCGAACACGGGATCCGTCAGCCGCGTCCACTCGGCGGGCGAAGCCTCGACCAGCGTGACGGACTGCCACGTTCCCCCCTTCGCCTCCAGCACGGCGACGCCATAGGACCGCTCGTCGCTCAACGCGAAATTCCCGGGGGGCACCAGGAAGGGAACCCCCTCTGCCCAGCTGTCCGGCTTCAGCCGTCGCAGTGCGGAGAAGCCAGACGCGTCCCGACCCAGGATCGCCTTGCGTCCATCCATCTCGGGGTAGGTCACGAGGCCGGCCTGGAGGATGAAGCTCAGCCGGCTGATCCGCTGGGGGCCGCTCACGGCCCGCGCGTTCTTCAGCAGCCAGTAGATGCAGGTGACGTCGCCATCGGCAAACCCCGACGCCATGAGATCCCCGGCGGCATGGCGTTGCGGAATGGCGGGGTCGATGATGTCGATCGTATCGCAGCGGAAGGGCGATCTGGCACTGAGCGCGGCGCTTCCAGGCGGCCGGAGAACCGAGGTGGAGATGGCGCCGGTCTCTTTGGCCAAGCCAACGGCCGAAGCCGCCATCTGTCGCGTCGAAGCCGTGAAATGCTCCGCCCGCCGGGCCATCTCGCGCACCGCCTCCTGCCTCAAGGCGCTGAAGGTGGAGATGGACTGGTAGCCGACGAACGCTGCCGAAAGACCGCTCACGGCGACCGCCACGAAGGTGAACGCGGCGCCGCCGATCCGCCCGAGGCTTGCGCCGGTTCCGGAGAGCAGCCCGCGCTCGATGCTCACGGCTGCAGCGGCCCTACCGGCCAGGACGATTTCATGGAGACGCCGTGGACCCGATAGGCTTGGCAGAACCCGTTCCTGGCGGTCTTTGCCCACGTCATGCGGAGTTGGTGGCGCTCCCTCCCCCACTGTCCATCCGCCGGGACGAACTCCCTGATCGCAGCAGCCGTCTCCCGAACGAGTGCCGGTGCCGTCGGACTGTCGGCCTGTACCAGCGGAATAGCGTCCGAGTCGGGCGCCCAGCTCTCCAGCGCCGCGCACAGGGCGTGCTTGAGATCACGGCGCTCACCGACATCCGGGACCACCGCGCGAGCGATCTCGACAGCCTTGTTGAAGGCCGACAGATGGTCTCCGGGGATCTCGGACGCGGGCAGATCCATCACTGCCCTGATCCCCGGCCAGGACCAGTGGGTCAGGCGGCCATGGCCGAAATCCGCCAGCCTGTAGGCGGCGATGTAGGACCGGAAGGCAGCCCCTTCCTTCTCTGGCACCCCGTCCCTGCGCAACGCCAGGAGCATGAAGGTGTCCCCCACCAGCTCGCCCCAGTAAGCCCGCGGGAACTCCTTTGGCCCAACCGCGTCCTCGCTCGGGTCGCCCAGCTGAAGAAGGCAGTGGCCGACCTCATGGACGAGCACCGATTCGACCGCCAGCGTCCGCAGGACATCGGCATCGAGCGTCCCGAAGCGCTGCCCCGCGAAAGCCTTCACGCCATCAACCATGCCGGCGACAAAGGTCGGCGTAGTGCCGACGATACGGCAGGATCCAACCTGATGCTGCCCACCCGGCTCAAGGACCATGCCGGCCATCGGGGTTGCCATCTCATTGTCCGGCATCTCCAGGACCACCGGCATGAAGGGAAAGCTTTCCCTCACCCCGTCAAGAAACCGCTCGACGCGGACCGTCGTATCCGCCCGATCCTCTTCCGACGGTCCCGGATTATCCGGACGGCACCCGCTGACAAGAACCGCTACGGCTATGGACGCAGCGGTTCGCATGGCTATGGACATTTCCGCTCCTGAAAATACAGATTCGATCCTATGATTCCTGGCTATCGAACTTCGGGCCAAAGATCGGATTTAAGAACTCTGTTCAATCTGTCTATTATTTTCCGGTCGATATTCTTTGAGCACATAATCCTGCCACTCTCCCAATTTGGCAGATCTGGGAACCTGACGAATTTTATCCGATCGAGATTTACGGCGAACTTTTGTTCGTTAGAGATATTCTTTATATCGAATTCGCTCCCGAATGAATAATCGATCTTTCCATCTACAAGCATCTTGTACTTGTCGATTGTGTTTCCTCGAATATATCTAACAGCGGAGCCAGACTCTTTGATCATACCATCAAGCGGCTCAGGGTAATTTACGCCAACAGTCGATCCGAAAATCAATGAGCCATCAGCAAGAAGATCTGACACTTTTTTGTATTTAGAAAGATTAACATCTGATCTCGTAACGACAACAATCTTATCAACGGTCATGAGATATTCTGTAAAACTATAGAGAGATTCCCTCTCCTTTGTCTTGATGACATTCGGAGTGCACACGGCATTTCCACGAAGAAGCTCTTCAAGAATCTGCGGCCGGCTAAGCGGACCTGACCATTCTACGGAAATACCAGCGGATCTGGCGACGCTGTTTACGCGATCATATATCACCCCAATAAGTTGGCCGCTGTTCTCATCAACGTACAGCCATGGCTTCACGTCGGTGTAGAGCATGCGGATATTGTCGCTTGTTTCCACTTCCGCGGCATATATTGATGTACCGCATGCGAAAGGCGTCATCGTAATTGCGGATATACTAAGCAAAACTCGTATAGTAGAATACTTTAATTCCATGAAATCTATCCGCATCAAATAATTTCAGACGCACCTTGCGTGGAATGTCGAATCGGATTAACACTCCTGCGTGGACACCTCGGATGGATCATATCCTGAAGCCGATATTCAGATGAAGAGGGATTCCGACCGGGCGGCGGCCCGGGAACAGCGTGGGACAGCCTCTCAGGCATCAGGACGAAGCAGCCTTTCGTTCCGCATCACCGCCGCCGCCACCCTGGCCGGCGTTACCCTTTTCCTGCTTGCCGACCTTGCCACGGGCTCCATGATGCGCCAGGCCATTCGGCAGGACCTGGCGGCGGCCGCTCTGCGGCAGGGCCTCGACCAGGCCCGACGCGTCGAAGCGCAGCTGGAGCATGCGCTCGCGGATGCCGTCCTTCTGGCCCGGCTGACCGGCCGCGGCCGCGACGCCGATCAGGCCCTTGGCAGGTCGTACATCCGGGAAGCATTGGCAGCCGACAGGGGTATCCATGCCATGCTGCATGGGGTGGCGGTTGCAGCCGACGGAAGCCAGGACTGGTCGGTCCTATATGCGCGCCGCCATGATGGGTCGATCGTCGAGGGCACGGCTCCTCAGCGGCTGGTGACCGACCTCCTTGCCCAGGCGCCCGGTTCCGGGTCCCGGCCATTCCTGACCGGACCGGGGGCCAGCGCCTGCGGCAGCTGCGACCACGGGCCGACCGTGCTCGCCATCAACGTCCCGGCAGAAGGCCCCGGCTCCCATATGAGGATCACCAGGATCGAGCTGCCGGTCACCGACCTGGCGAGAGGCCTGCACAGCTATTCCGGCACCGGTGCCGAAAGCGCCATCGTAGTCGCCGGTAAGGTTATCGCGTCAAGCGACGGTGAGGATGAGAAACTTGTCGAGGTGATAAAGAAAGCTGAGGCAAGAATCTCAGCGGCTGCAAGAAATTTAGCTATCAGTGTCGATATAGAAGATGGTGAATATCTAGTCTTTCCTATAGATATCTCAGGGCTCAACGAAAAAATATATCTATCAGTCAGACCGGATAGAGAAAGAGTCTCTGGAATTTTATGGAGCATAGTGTCAACAAGAATTGCCGTCACCGCGTTGTTCGGATTCTCATTACTCGCTGTTTTGTTCCTTCTTATAAATAATACGATTGAGCGGCCCTTCCGCCAAGTTAAGGACATCATTCGCCTACTGGGGATGAAGGACACCTCATGGAGGATCCCGACGGGAAGCGGCAACCCGGAAATCGACGAGATCTTCCAGCATCTCGAGAAGAACCGGCGCCTTGTCGTGGACCTCGAGCGGATGCGCAGGCAGATCGCCGAACAGGTCAGCCTGCTCGCGGAGAAGGCTGACCAGACGGCGAGCGTTCTGGGTGCCATCGATGCGGTTCGCGACGGCATCCTCATCTATGACGGCGACGGTGTCCTGAAATATGTGAACAAGGCGGCGTGCGAGTTGCTTGGCCTGGAATCACCCGAGGCCGCCATCGGGCTCAGCCGCGCGGAAATCGCTCCTTCCGCCGTGCCGGCGGGCCATGAGTTCCTCCAGGCGGAGGTGTTTCCGGCAATCGCGCGCCAGGGCGTCTGGGTCGGTACCTGCGACGAGTTCCGGGCGGCCGACGGCCGGATGCTTCCGATCGAGACGAGTATCCAGCAGTCGCCCGCGGGCGATCTCATCTACGTCCTGCGGGACATGACCGAGCGCCGGCGGGCGGAACGCCAGCAGGCCGAGCTGGAGCGCCAGCTGCGGGACTCCCAGAAGCTCCAGGCCGTCGGGCGCCTGGCAGGCGGCATGGCCCACGACTTCAACAACATCCTGGGCTCGGTACTCGGCTTCTCGACTTTCCTGCGCGACGACCTGGACAAGGATTCCGCGGCGCGCGGCTATGCCGTGAACATCATCCAGGCGGTCAGCCGCGCCCGGGATCTGACGCAGCAGATGCTGACGTTCTCGAGGGCCTCAGCCGTGACCATGGTCCCGCTTCGGCTCGACCTCGCCCTCCAGAGCACGATGCAGATGGTGCGGGCCGCCGTGCCGTCGACGACGGCGGTCGAAGTCCACGCCGGGGTCATGCCGCCGGATCGCGGCCTCATCATCGACGGCAACGAGACGCAGATGACGCAGATGGTGATGAACCTCTGCCTCAACGGCAGTGATGCGCTGGGCGGCCGGACCGGCCGCCTGACGGTCCGGTTGCAATCGATCAACGGCACCGTCGCGGAGCAGAGCTTCCAGATGGAGAAGGAGGCCGGCTACCCGCAGGTCGGGTCGATCGACCGCCACCTGTCCTATGCCGTCATCACCGTCGCCGACACCGGGTCAGGCATGCCACCCGAGGTCGCATCGAGGATCTTCGACCCGTTCTTCACGACGAAGAACTCCAAGGGTGCGGGGAGCGGCACCGGCCTTGGCCTGTCCATGGTCCATGGCATCGTCCTTCAGCACAAAGGCGCCATCTCCGTGCAGACGGCGCCCGCGAAGGGATCGCGCTTCGACGTCTATCTGCCGCTCAGCACCCATGACAGGGTGGCGGAAGTCCCGGAGGACGACGCGCCGACGGAACTTGTCGGATCGTACAAGGTCCTGCTGGTGGAAGATGAGGTCGGCATGGCCGACATGGTCCTGACCGCATTCGAGCGGTACGGGTACGAGACCGCGGCATTCGAGAGCGCGGAGGACCTGCTGGATTTCCTGGCGGAGGAGCCGCTGTCGACGTGGGACGTCCTGCTCACCGACTATGCGCTGCCCCGCATGAACGGCCTGTCCCTGATCTCCGAGATCCATCGCCTGCGCCCAGGGTTGCCGGCGATCCTCTACACCGGCTACGGCCGGGACCTGTCGGAGAAGTTCGCCCTGGAGCGGGGAGCCAGCGCGATGTTCCTGAAGCCGGTCGATCCTCGGCAGATCGCCGGCGCCATCGTCCGCCTGTGCGCTGGGGCACGGCAGGACCATCTCCAGGATGCCTAGCCGGCTTCCGGCGCCTGGATACCGAGGCGGAGCAGCGCATCCGCGACCTGTTCCGGCGTCTCGACGGACAGCTTGCGGAGTACCCGCCGCACCATGACCCGCCCGGTCACCGGCGTGATGCCCAGCTGCTCGGCGATCTGGTCGATGTTCTGGCCGGCTGCGATCATCGGCAGCATCCGCCGCTCCTGGGGCGTGAAGCCGATGCTGCCGTCGCCATCGATGACGGCCGAGTGCAAGACTTGCGGCATGGGAAAGAACCGCTCGCCGCGGGCCATGGAGGCGATGGCGGAGACCATGGCCTCGACATCCATGGTTTTACCAAGGAAGCCGCCGGCGCCGCTGCGGGCTACGGACTGAATGGTCCCGGGGGACGAATCTCCCGACACCACCGCCACGGGCGTCGGTCGAGCCGCGTCGATCGCCGCCTGCAGCCCCTCCTCCAGCGACATGCCCGGCATGTTCAGGTCCAGGAGAATCAGCGTGTAGGGACCATCGGCCCTCACCCTCTCGAGCATGCAGGGCAGGCTGTCGCAGGACACGATGGCCACGTTGGGCATCGCCTGGCGGACGGTCAGGGACAGCACCTGGATGAAGGTTGGGTTGTCGTCGGCGATGAGAACGTAAGGGGTATCGGCTTTCATGCTGACCACTCATAGAGGTTCAGGCGGTATAACCGATCCTCGCGATTGAGTCTTGGTCGATACTGGCGACAATCCGACGCCTGGACCCCCACGTCCGGCAGGGCGGCTTCAGGGCTCGGCCAGCGCCAGGTCCTCCTGGTCGTCCACCTCCTCGAACTGCGCCTCGGCATCGTTCTCGTTGGCCACAGCCAGCTGGCGGGCCAGATCTCGGTAATGGGCCGCATCCGGCGCGTAGGCGCGCATCTGCAGGTGGGTGGCCGCCAGCAGCGTCGCGTCGGCCATCGCGGTATAGGCGCCGACCAGATGCGGCGCCGGCTCCAGATCATCCAGGAGCCGGCCCATGTCGGCGATCAGCCCGGTGATGGCCCGGACATACTGCCGGCGCGCATTCTCCCCGAAATACCCCTCGGCGCTCAGCACCAGCGCGGAGGGGTCGACCTCGCGCGGCGTGGCCCCGGTGCGCAGCGCGTTGGGCAACCCCTCCCAGAAGGAGATCTGGGCCAAGCCGACGTCGCCGGACCGGTCGTGCGCCACCAGGATGCGCGAGGACAGGGCCAGGTCGCGCAGCGCCTCGCGCTCGATCACCTCGTCCATCCGGCGGCCGCTGGCCGCGGCGCGCCGCTGGCCGAGCGCCATCACCTCGTCGCGCAAGGCCTTCAGGATATCGATCTTCCGCCGGCCGAGTTCGTTCAGGTCGACGACGGGCTGTACACGATTGGCCATGAGTCAGGATTCCAGGAATGCCGGCGGGGTCTGCCAGGTCGAATGGTTTCAGCGGAGGTCGGGGAAGCGGATCAGGGGGACTCAGGGTTCTGGATCCCCGGCGGGATCGGCCTCGTCGATCCCGCTGCCAGGCAGATGGTCGGCCAGGTCGAAAGGCTCGACGTGGATGGAGAGGCGCCGGTCGTCCGCCACCTGGTCGCCGGCGTAATGGCTCATCTCCGACAGGCGCTCTGCGACAAGATGGGCCTGGGCAGGATCTTCGGCCAGAAAGGCGAAGCTGGCCTCGCCGTAGATGCGCCGATCCCTCCGGAACGTCAGCTCGGCAAGGTAGGGCTGCAGGCCGCCCGGCATCTCGTCGCGGACCGGCGCGAACCGGTTCGGGTAAAGGCTCATGCCACCCATGCGATGGTCCAACTGGAAGAACGAGATGCGGCCGGTATCGGGATGAACCGAAGCCCGGCCGAGGATGCCGCTGTCGAGATCCACGACCAGTTCCAGGTCCCCCGTCTCCGCACCTGGACGGTAGCCGGCGACGGCCAGCGCCCGGATCTTCGCCGCATGCTCTTCCACGACATGGCGGAACCGCTGGCTGGCGGCGAAGTCGGTGGCGTTCAGGAACTGATCTGACATCGGGTGCTCCTCGTGGCGCTGACGCGCGGCGAGGGCATCCTGCATCCTGGAACTGAAAACGGAGCCCCACCCGCGACCGCTTCAGTTCACCAGGGCAGGCACCTGCGTTCCCGGCCTGATCCGCTCGAAGGTGGCGCCGTAGAGCTCCGCGAACACCAGCGACAGGCTGATGGCCCGCCGCTGGCGCCAGAACTCGGCATCGTCCTCATGACGGCCGGTGATGACGCGCAGCGCCAGCTCGGCGCAGGTGCCGATCAAGCCGACGAGGGTCCCGTCCTTCGACGCGACGCCGGGGTCCGCGAAGATCCGGCCGGGCGGCGGATGGCCGACGGCGTCGATCTCGTCCGCATGCTCCCGGATGAGCATGGCCACCGCCTCCAGCGCGAGGCGTTCCCGGCCCATCGGATTGCTGGCCTTTGCCCGCTCGATGGTGAGCGACAGCGCATCGGAGAAGGACATGTCAAGCCCAGGACCATCCTCGCAGCCGGTTCCGGGAACTGGCTGGAGCACGGCAAATGCGGAACTCCGGACCATGCACATCTCCGACACACAGGAACGAGGGGAGAACATTCCGCCACAAGGGGCCGCATGTGGCAAGCGGGAAAGCTGCGCCTGATGGAGGGCAGACGCAATTCCAAAGCAGGATGCCGATCGCGCGCCGAAGCCGCCGCGGGGCACCCCGACGGGCCGGCCCCGCCCCGTAACACGCCATCCCGCACCCGGTTACGGATCAGGTTACCAGCTAAATCACGGAAATTATTCGATGAAGTGACGGAGGTAACGCTGTAACAGCGGTAACCGGAAATACACCCCTATAGACAGACACGTCGGCGACGGAGGTCGGACTGGAATCCACAGCCCCGAAGACCGTTCCCTTACGTATCTCCCCTGGAAAAGCGTTACTTCTGTTACCCATACATCAGACGCAATCTGTTCCTTTATATTATTATTATTACCTATCAATAAGATAGATAGATAGATAAAGAGGGGTTTGGGGCGGTAACGCCGGGGGTAACTGGGGGTAACGCGGCATCGGACGGCGTTACACGCCGCGGGCCGCCGCGGCGTGATTCCGTCGCGGCGGTCAAACGAAAAGCGATCCGTTTTCAGTTTGAGGACGCAGGCTCTGGGTTCAGGACCTGCATCACGCCTGGCGGAACCCGAACCATGCCCATCCAGACCATCCTCGACCTGTCCACCGTCCACATGACGATGGCCGACGAATCGCTGCTGCGGAGCATGCACAGCGCCGATGATGGCCATCCCGAGGGGTCGGTCATCATCGCCTACCCCTACGAGCATGGCTGGACGGTCTCGACATCCGTGTTCGGCATGGGGCGGCCGGCCTCCGACCCGGCCGCCTCGCAGCATGACCTCGCCATCGTGAAGCGGCTGCAGGACCAGGGCTACTCACGCGAGTTCGGCCTGCTGCTGGTGCACGCCTATCGCCTGGGCTGCACCATGGTCCGCCTGGACCGGGATGGCGAGGTCGAGCCGGACCTGCCCGTCTTCGACTGGGGCGCAGAGATGGCGACCGCCTGGCTCGCCGCCGCCGACGATCACGCTGCCGACGATGACGGCGATAATCCGTCGCCCTGACCCGATCCAACCTCCAGCCGGCCACTGGTGCCCCCGAAGGATGCCCGTCATGCTGAACCAGCTCTCCGCAACCGCCGCAGCCAGCCTGCACGGCACCACCCTGGTGGACCTTCCCATTCCCGGGCTCACCAAGGGCCAGCGGTCGTGCCTGGCCAGCTATCGCGACACGCGGGTCGTCGAGTGCTTCCTGCAGGCCGTCCGGGCCCAGGCGGCCCTCGGCCCGGTCACGCCGGAACTGGTCAACGAGCTGCTGGAGAAGAGCGGGGATCCGCTCTTCAGCTTCATCATGCAGGAGCTGCGCGGCGCCAATGGCGGGGACGACCTGGCCACGGCCGCCGGTCTCGTTCGTGACGCCCTGTCCGATCTCGAGGGGGTGCTCTACGGCATCGAGCGCCAGCCGGCGCCGGCCGCCTTCTTCGAGCCGGCCCTGCTGGCCGGAGTGGCGGCGCGGGAAGCGGCGCAGGAAGACGGAGTGGAGATGTCCGAGCCGTAAGACGGTGGCTCAGTACCAGTCCGTCGCGGGCACCGGGCCCATGATGTCGCCCTCGTTGCCGCAGCGGTACCGCGTTCCCAGGATGACCGTCTCCGCCGCTTTCGGATCGCCCTTCAGCTGCAGGTAGTCCCCGCCGCCCGGCGCGAACAGGCTGAGATCGAGGGCCCATTTGACGCGCGAGCGCTCGCTGTACGCATCGGTCATGCCGGTCATGTAGGCCTTCAGCTCCGCCTCGTTCCAGCGGTTGATGACGAGCAGGCGGCCCAGCACCTGTGCTGCCACGCCATGTATGTTGGCGAGGCCGATGTGGAAGCACATGTGGCAGTCCCGGCACAGCGACATGAGGCGGCTCAGCTTCTGCACGCCATAGCCGCGGCTGCCGACCTGATGGTACTCCCAGACCTCGTGGCAATCGACCAGGCCGGTGTTCTGGCCCAGCGCCGCCCCCAGCTCGCCACCGCGCTCGCCACAGATCTCGCAGCGGTGGCCGAACTTCATGAGATGTGGCTGCCGGACCTTGTTCCAGGCCGGCCGCGTCATCAGGTTCGCCAGCGAAGCGCCCCAGGAGGTCTCGGGGATCATGTCGACCTCGATCGGCGTCATGACAGTCCGGTGCGCCAGGGGCAGCATGTCCTGGAAGGGCGAGAGGTCCTGGTTGACGTGGACATAGATGGAGATGCCCTCCGCATCCTGCTCGGACATGGCGCCCAGGTGCAGGGCGGCCTGGTGTTTGTCCCGGCCGATGGGCAGGTAGATCTTCGCGTCATGGGGACCGGGCGGCAGGGGGCCTGGCCTGCCAAGCTTCGGGTTGCGATGGTGGTCGGCCGGGATCTTGCGGGGCGAGAACAGGCCCTGGGGATAGAGCTGGCGCGACTGCGAGCTGCTCATGCGTGACTGGGCGGGCGCCTTCACGTCGGCCGGCGCCGCCGTATTGCCGGGTGCTCCCCAGTCGTCGTCGCCCCAGTCGTTGGGGTCCTTGTCGGACCTGGGCGGCGGGGGCGGATCCGGCTGCTTCGGCGCGGCTGCCACGGCAGGCTGCTTCTTGGCGGGCGCGGCGCCACCCTTCTTGCGCTGCTTCTCGGCCTGGCGGGCCTGCTCGGCGGCCTGGCGCTTCTCCTCCTCGAGCTTCTGCATCGCCTGGTACTCGGCGCGCGCCTTGGCGAACCGCTCCACCAGGTGGTTGGCGGCTTCCTTCATGGCCTCGATCGACATGGCCGCCGTGGCCCTGGACGTGTGGTCTGACAGCGTGCGATGACCCTCGGGGCAGCAATAGGGCTCGCGCAGGGCCGCCTGCATCTTGGCCGCCAGGATCTCCAGCTCCTCCGCGTCGGTGCGCAATCGACCGATCCGGATGGAGAGTTCAGACGTCGAGGAGCCGCGCTGCTGGCGGGCCAGGTTCAGCGCCCTGCTGAAGGCCGGACGCAGCTTCAGCTCGTCGCGGTAGGCCTCGAACCGCTGGCGGGCCGCGGCCAGCCGCTGATCGGCCTGAGAGGCGTCCTTCCTGGCCTTGAGCCGGGCGATCCAGCCGCCCGTGAGCAGCTGCAGCAAGCCCTGATCGCGGTGCAGCTCCTGGTACGCCTTGCGCACGTCTTCGCGGGCGGCACCCACGTCGCGCCACAGCCGCATCAGCTCTGGATCCTTGAGCCGGCCAAGCGCGTCGCCCTCGATGGCGGCGAGGCTGTTGGACTCCTGGAACTTCTTGCGCAGGACCTCCTGCTGCTGGCGCAGCGCGTGAGCCCGGGTCCGCATGGCCACGATGAAGGCCGCGACGGTGAGCAGCCGGGAGCTGTCCCCCGCCTGCTGCGCGGCGCCGGCGCCGATGCCGGCATTCTGGCTGAATCCGGCGGCTTCCATCTGACCCGTCTGCATCTTTTCCCGAGACCCCCTCCCTTAGATGTTGGATGGGGATCTCGGAAATCGAGGAAAATCGAGGTCACGGACCAGGCGACGAGGTGCCGTCAGCCGGCGCCGGCTTCTTCACGGCCGGCGGCTTCTGGGCTGCCGGCTTCTGCGTCGCCACCTCGGCCGCCGCCTTGGCGGTGGAGGTGATCCGTGCCAGGTCCGACGCCACCGATGCCATCACCTGGCGGCCGAGATTGCTCTTCAGGGCATTCTCGACCCTGGTCTCCATGTAGCTCCTCGGTCTCTCCGGTTCCTCGCCGGCCGCTTCCGCGGCCTCCCGCCGGGCCAGCTCCTCGCGCTGGCGCAGGGTGAGCTTCATGCCGATCTTGGCGGAGGGGCGGACGTACCACTCCACGCCGGTGCCGACCTTCAGCACCCTCTTCAGATTGGCGACAAAGCGCTGCGGGCCTTCGACGTTGAGCACGCGGACGTCGACCGTGCCCTCCTTCATCTGCCCGTTCTCCAGCCGCCGGGCCGGCACGAAGCCGACCTCGACCGCCTTCTCGTGCAGGATCTTGTAGGTCGGCCCGTTCTCCGGCTGCTTGGCCGGGATGCCCAGCATGGACCGCTCCGTGATCCGCACGACCTCGGCCATTTCGGCGAAGGACTGGGGCATCGACTTCTCCGGCTCGGTCTTCTTCACCTCGATGCGGCTGACGGTGCCCGGTGCCACACGGCGCAGCGGCGCGCCGCTGACCACGATGCCAGCCAGCTTGCCCGGCGCCGCCGCCGCGGCGGGACCCCGACCGGCCGGGACCGGGCCGGCGCCGGCCGGGGCGCCCTGCGTGTGGCTGGCGATCCTCAGGGCTGGATTGGCCAGGAGCGCAGGGTGGTCTGGCACCAGGTCGCGGAGCTCGACGTCGATGAGCTGCATCTCGTTCGGGTTCATGTGGCGCAGCGCATCCACCAGGAAGCGGGACGGCTTGCAGGCGCGCCCATGGCGGCTCTCGGTGAAGGTGACCACGACATACTGCTCCGGTCGCGTCAGCGCCACGAAGAGCAGCCGCAGCTCCTCCTCGATGTCGGTCGAGAGCGCGTGCGGGAACTGCCCCTCGTTGACGCCGATCACGATGCCGACCGGCCATTCCAGGCCCTTGGAGCTGTGTGCCGTGGTGAGGTTCACGCCTTCGAAACCCTGGCTCTTGGCCTCGTCGCGTGCCCGCGCCGCCTGCGCCTGCTGCTCCTTGATGAGCGCGTTCAGGTTGGCCATGGTGCCGGCCTGGCCGGCGATGGCGGCGAAGACGTTGACCGCCTCGATCCACTGCTGGCGGCGCTCCTTGTTCTGGTAGACCGGAGGGATGGCGACGACCTTGTCCTGCACCCTCAGCACCGCCGCCTTGAAGGCGGTCTCCGGGGTGATGCCGCTTGCCTTGTCGGCCAGCTTCGCGCGCAGGTCCATGCCGATGCCGTAGGCATCCTTGTGCAGGTTCTTCTTCACGCCCGCCTTGCCCAGCGCGCCGACGAGCTCGGACGGCATGGTGCCGGTCTTCACGATGGCCATGACCAGGTCGAGCGTGCCGCGCATCAGGCGGCTGGACTCCTGCCCCCAGAAGTCGCCGATGCCCTTGCCGACATAGGGCTGGCCACGCTGGGCGAAATAGTTCTGGACGCCGGCCGCCGCGTTGGCCGAGCGGAACATCACCGCCATGTCGGCGTAGTTGAAGCCCTTGTTCTTCTTGAGGGTCTGGATGAGCCCATAGACCTTCTTGGCCTCGTCGGCCTCGTCCTTGCACCGGATGACGATGATCTTGGGCCCGGGGCCCTGCTGTGCATGGCGGCCGCGGGCCTCGAGGCCCTTCGGAAGGCGCTCCTGGCTCTGGCCGATCGTGGCCTTGGCGAACTTGATGATGTTCGGCGTCGAGCGGTAGTTCTCGGTCAGCTCGTAGATCTTGGCGCCTGGGAAGATCTTCTTGAAGTCGCGGATGAAACGCACGTCGGATCCACGAAAGCCGAAGATCGACTGATCGTCATCGCCCACTACCCACAGGTTGGGGTTCGGGTCGTCGTTGGTCAGCACACGCAGCATCTCGTACTGGGCGTCGTTGATGTCCTGGTACTCGTCGGCGCTGACATGGTCGAACAGCTTGGAGACCTCGGCCTTCAGCGCCGGGTTGTCCCGCAGGGTGCGGACCAGCGTCATGATGAGGTCGCCGAAATCCATCAGCCCGGCATCTTCCAGGGCCTTCTGGTAGCGCGCGTAGCACTGGGCCGCGTTCACCTTGTCGGTGTCGCCGGCGGACTCGGCAATCGCCTGTTCCGGCGTCATCAGCCGGTCCTTCCAGCGGTCGAACATGGCCAGCAGATCGCTGTGCTTCACGTCGGCCAGGAAGATGCGCTCGGCGAACAGGATCTGCTGGCGCTCGCTGTCGCTGCCCAGGATCTTGAAATGGGGCGAGATGCCCGCGGCCTGCGAGACGTCCCTGCGGCGCAGGAGGCGCCCGGCGATGCTGTGGAAGGTGCCGATGTAGGCGTTGGACAGGTCCAGGTTCGGGTCGCCCAGTCGCTTGCGCAGCCGCTTCACCATGTTCTCGGCAGCGTCGAGCGTGAAGGTCAGCGTCAGCATGCGCTCCAGCGGGGTGCCGCCGCGGTACAGGCGCAGCAGGCGCCGCGACATGGTCTCGGTCTTGCCCGTGCCGGGGCCGGAAAGCGCCAGCGCCGGCCCGGCGTCATGCAGGGCGGCCGAGCGTTGGCCGGAATTCAGGCCGGCCACGATCTCGTCGAGCTGGGCGCTGGTCAGGGGCTGGTCGAGGGGCACGGGTTTTCTCCTGGGCTCGCGTGAGCCTGCCAATCATGCGTCCCGCAACTGAAAACGCGTCCGCTTCCCGAAGATCAGGGCGTTCACCAGGGGACGAAGGAGACCCCGGGCCGATAGTTCGTGTCCAGGATAGCATGTGCGCTATATCTTTCGGGTGAGTTGGACCCTGTCCGCCTTCGGCCCCTTGCCTCATGGTCAATGCCCTCGATCTCGCCCGCAGCCTCCTGATCGACGGTCTCCTGATCGGTGGCGTCGGCCTGGTCATCATGTTCGGTGGCCGGGCCTGGGCCGCGGCCATCGAGGATGGTGCCGAAACCCTTCGCCTGGAAAAGCGGGTGCGCGCCATGTGGCGCATCAGCAATGGATTGCAGCTCCGCATCGACCGGAGGACGGGCGACGTCTCGGCCGAGGACGCAAAACTCAGTTACCTCAAGAGCCAGCACAGCATCATCCGGCGCAGGATCCAGGCCATCCAGCAAGAGCCCCACCAGCTGGTGCGCCTGGTCGGCAAGGAGCATGTCGGGCAGATCGTCTACAAGGGGGAGCTGATCAACACGATGGTCGTTCATGCCGCCCAGCAGCGGGAGGTCCATTCCGGTTTCGATATGAGCTGGGCCCGCGGCCAACCGGTGGAGATCTACGCCGGCAATCTGGAGGAAGCCCGGGCGCTGGTGCATGCGGCCTATCCGAGGGCGCTCGGCTTCAGGCTCATCTCGCTCACGCTGCACGACGCCGATGAGGTCCGCGCCCGGCCGGCGATGCTGGAGACGCTTCAGGACAGGCTCAAGGAGGAGGCCGATGTCGCCTGCTGACTGGTCCTCCGTCATCTGGATCCTGATCGAGCTGGGCGCCTGCCTGCTCGTCTGCTACGCGCTGTGGCGCAACATGTTTCTGAAGGCCGAGGCCAGGATCCGGGCCGCGTACCGGCGCCGCAGCCGGCTGCGGGATGCCAATGCCAGGCTGCCCCGGGAAATCCGCCGTCTTGCGCGGCAGAGCCGGAGCGGCAGGCTGGAGATGGGGTTGGCGGAGAAGGCCGTCGACGACATGAAGGAGAGGATCGAGATCGACCGGCTGAAGCTGGAGGTCCTGATGGCCCAGGACCGGCGCATCATCGTGCTGGACGAACGCTGCAACCGGGGCGACCGGCTGTGGTCGGCGACCGTGCGCCGGACCCGGCCGGGCAGCCGGCGCGAGCTGCCGGATGCGGCGCGCGCGTGGGCGGCCGGCCGCCGGGTCGCCGTATGGGCGCTCAACGGCGAGCGGGCCCGCAAGAAGATCGCCGCCCGCTACGGGGAGGAGGCCGGCTATGTGGTTGAAGGGATCGCGGAACTGTCCGTGCCGGGTTGAGGAGACGGTTCAGCGGGCGGACGCGCCAACCAGTTCCACATAGGTGCGGCGCGTCGGCCCGCTGCCGGGGCCGAGTGGCAGGGGGAGAAATTTTCTCCTCGTCCCGTCCCTCCTCCCGACCAACATCCTCATCGGGCGCACGGCCGCGGGCCGACGGTGGAGGAGCTGCAGATCATGACCAACCAGACGACGGACGCAGTCGTGCCGACAACGCTGGAGGAGGCCTTCATCCAGGAGGCCGGGCCGGCGGTGATGAACGACCCTGGCAAGCTCCAGCACTACCTGGACCGGGCGGCAGAGCTCCAGCTTCCGGACCTCGCCGCCGTCTGCGGGCTGCTCGGCCGCCTCGCCGCCAAGGTAGAGGATCCCGACTTCGCGCCGGGCCTGTGAGGAGGACGGGCGATGCCAGGTCCAAACAGCTCCTCCGGATCCAACCTGGATGCCGCCATGCGCGCTTTCCCGCAGGCGATGGTCGTCAACATGCGGCCGCGCCGCATGCTCTGGGGCCGCATCCTGTCCCGGACGATGGTCGACGCCGCCGGCGGCCGCAAGGCCCTGAAGGTCGAGGTGGACCATGACGGAGAGCGCCTTGGCTTCCTGATCGAGCGGTTCGAGCTCATCCAGGACCTCGGCATCGTCAGCGTCGGCATGGTGGTCTGCTACGAGGTCGAGATGCGGCTCGACGGCGAATGGGTGGCGCTCCGGCGCGCGCCGGCGCCGCTGCTGACCGGGCATAACGACGCGGTCAGGGCCGGCGTGTCGGAGTGCGGCGCCGTCATGGCGCTCGCCCGGGCCCAGGCCCGCGTGGCGCTGATCTCCGCCAAGTCCATGGCGGAGGCGGCCCTGGCCTGCATCCGCGACCCGGGCTGCCTGGCCAGGGCCGTGGCGGCGATGGCCGCCGCGGAGATCAGCTACAAGGCCTACATGGAAACCCTCCAGCGGAACCTGGGCGAGCAGAACGAGCGCGAGCGGCTCAACAATGCCCTGCGCGACATGATGCAGGTCTACCGCATCGCCATGGGATGCCGCTGCGTGGACGCCGTCTGCCGCAAGAAGAGCATGATCCTCTTCGACGAGCTGACGCAGGCACGCAAGACGCTCCAGTTGTCCCGCGAGGAGTTCGACGGGCAGCCGCGGCGCGACGACGTCTCGTTCAAGCAGAGCCGCACGGTCGGCGCGCTGCAGTCCATCATGCGCCGGGCGCCCGGGCCGCTGGGCATGCGGATGCGCAACGAGATGGCGCTGACCACGGCGCTGGCCGCCCTGCAGACGGTCCGCAGCATTTCCCAGGCGCTGGGGCCGGCCGCGGTCGGCAGCCTGGCCGCCAGGCTGGCGGCGCCGCTGCAGGAGGCCCTGAACCAGTCGTCCAGGCTCAGCGCGCGCAACCCCGACGGCGCCGCCCCCGTCATCAACGAGCTGCTGGAGAGCTGCCGTACCGCACTTCAGGATGCATGGGACCGACTGCCGGCCGGCCACCCCGCGGCGGCGCCGCTGGCGGCCGCGATCGGTAACGTGCAGCAGGCGGCGAGCTGGGTCGACGTGAAGGGGGAGATCCAGATCCTGAAGACCAATCCCGGCATCGCCAAGGTGGTGGATGTCACCCAGCGCGCGCTTGACGCCGGCCTGGAGATCCAGCGTGCCTGGGTCGACGACGCCACCGGCAGCCTCAAGGTGGCGCTGCAGGGCGGCGCCTTCCTGGAAGTGGGGCGGGACGGGCAGTTTCACGCCAACGACATCGCACGCGAGGCGATGCAGAACGGCTTCAGGACCGTCGGCGAGAACCGCATCGGCGTCCATGACGCGGTGGACCGCATGCGCGAGCAGCTGGCCAAGTACCGCGTCGGCGCGCCGCGCGGGCCGCCGGTGGACGAGCCCGACGAGGACAGCTCGCCCCGACCCTACTAGGTGAGCCATGCTGGTCTATCATGGCTCACCTCATCCTGCGGCAAACCCGTCGCCGTTGACTGACAAATTGGGTGCATGATATCTAAATTGCGTGAGACGATCCTCCCTGTCTCGTATACTGCCCGCCGGATCCCCGTGATCCTGGCGGGCATTTTTTCAGGGCCACCGCAACCGATGCCTCAAGGGCTGTCCGTGGCCTCGGGAGGCAGCTGGTAGATCATCCGCCGCTTCTTGCGGTCCCCCGGATGGGGCGTCCCCCGTACCAGGCCGGCGCGCGCCATCCGCTGGAGCAGCTGGGAGATGCGCTGCCGGGAGACGTCGAGCTCCTCGGCCAGGTCCCCCGCCACGGTCACGCCACGGCGCATCAGATCAAGCACGCGACGCTCGGTCGGGGTCGGTGGCCGCGTACCTGATGTCCCTCCGGCTGCGGCTGCGCCGGGATCCCCCGCTTCCGCGCCGTCGGCGGCGGCCTTGATGGCGCCGACCAGGTCGGGATGGAACTCCTGGTACAGGAGGCCGCTGCGGACATGCTGATAGTGGTCCCGGGCGTTCGGCAGCGTCAGCATGAAGGGCCGCGGCAGGTAGTCGATATCGATGCCCCAGCCCAGCTTCGACGAGATGAAGCGGGGCTGGGGCATCAGCACGCGGCCGATGTAGAGCACCGTCACGAAGCCCTTGGCCTTGGCGGCCAGGCACAGCATGTCGCCGCGGCGCATCGAGGACAGCATGGCGTGATAGGGCGGCGCCTCCTCCGGAGACAGCGCCAGGCAGGCCAGGCCGAAGGAGGAGAAGGCGTGGACGAGATCGGGCGGCGCCTGACTGACGTCGAGCACCCAGACGCCGGCCCCGGCATCCGACTTACCCACAGATGCGGCAGCGTCTCCGCTGACCGTCCCGGGTGGTGTAACCCCTTCCGGCCAGGCCGTGTCCGCCGGCCAGTTCAGGGCGAACCATTCCTTGACCGCCAGGTACTTGTCGACGGTGATGCCGCCCCCATCGCGGATCCGCTGGATGAAGCTTCCCTGCTGGGCAACCATGGTTGACACACGGGCGACCGAGCGCCGGGTCAGGCGGCCGAATTCCTCTGCGAGGAGGATGATTTCCTGGCGGTAGTCCATGCCGGGATAGTGCGGACTTCGTTCCGCTCTATCAAGGGATGCAGGGGTATTGCCCCAAGGATGGTTCAGGTCGCGCCGGTGCGGCGATGTCCGGGCATGTCGGCAATGACGACTTGGCCGGAATTCGGTTCGAAGGCGTAGTAGATCCGCAGGCAATGCCTGGGATCCCTGGTGTTTCCGCCGGTCTTTACGTGCCAGTCGGCCATGAGCCGATGGCGCTGCCAGTCGAACTCGAAGGCGTCGGAGCCGCAGGGCGTGTTGCGGATGCCTTCCTCGATCACCATGTCGGGCGCGCCCCCGCCATTCATGCGCCGGTCGCGGTACGGGCCGGCAAGCCACATGAGGCAGCGGGCCGCCAGGGCGACGTCCTCCAGCTCAGCTCCCTTGATGCTGCGCCTGGCGGCGCCGGTCAGTGTGACCCGCCCCGCCAGGTGGCGGTCCGCCCAGTCGGGGAACTCCTGCCAGGAGGATGGAGGCTGGACCTGCCGGTCCGGGTCGGCACCGGCAGCCTTCAGCAGCCCAACCAAATGCTGGATCTGGCTCGACGCGGCCGCCAGCTGCGCTTCCGCCGCTTCCGCTCTGGCCTGCGCCTTCTGCTGCTCGTCGATGGCGAACTCTTCCATCGCCTTGGCGTCGCTGACCTCTCCCTGAAGCGCCTCGATGCGCTCCATGGCGCTGCGCAGCCGGGTGCCCTCATCGACTCCCGCGGACAGCTCCTCTTCCTGCTGAAGCCTGAGGGCGGTACTGCGCACGGCGGAGAAGGAGAGGACATCCTGACCCACGCGGATGCTGCGCAGGCTGAAGGCGGCCACCAGGGATTGAAGCTGACGCTGGCAGCGGTCGGCCTCTTCGGTCCTGCGCAGCTCGTCCCCGAGGAACAGCCGGTGATCGTAGGGGCTCGTCTCGGCGGAGAAGCCAGGCATGTAGACGCGCACTGCCCCCAGGAAGACGGAGCGCTGCTTGCCGAAGCTGTCGGAGAGCAGATAGGTGTGCCGGGCCGGCAGGGAGACGACATGCGCCAGGCCCATGGTGGCGCGGGCGAGCGCGTTGCAGTTTACCAGCGGACGGTCGGGATCTGTTGCGCGTTCGTCCCCCGTTGCCACGATGACAGGCAGCTTGCGCTGCTGATCGGTGATGAGCCGCACGAGATCCTCGGCCTCATCTTCGGTCCGGATCTGGATGGGGCGAGGCGAGCAGGCTTGGCTGCCGGCCAGCAGCATGGGAGCGATTTTGGCGATCTGGAGCACGCAGCCGGGCGTCGCCGGCGTGATCTCGACCCTTTCCTCCGGCGTGCTCAAAAGCAATCGCACGCCGAGCCGCGGCGCCATGCCGCGCATCAGGCCGATGCTGATCTCGGTGGTCCAGATGCGGCCCGGCACCGTCTTGTCCGGATCGTCGATCCGGGCGGCCCAGAGGTCGCTGCCTTCCGTCTCGAGCCGGATGCCGAGTGTGGTGCGACCGCCCGAGAGCAGCTCGAAGCTCTGCTGGTCCCATGCCTGCGGCGGCAGATGCCCGCCGGCGCGCTGCTGCATCCAGCGCAGCGTCTCGCGACGCGCCTGGCTCAGAAGGGATGCCGGGTCGCCGCCGGCGAGCGTGGCCGCCACCCGCAGAACCTCCTGCTGGTGGATGGCTTTGACCTGGCGCATCTTGCCCAGGGATTCTGCGAGCTTGCGGTCGTACATGCGCGTGTTGTGACTGTTTTCGCCGGTATCGCGAGGCGTTCGTTCCTCGCGCCCTAGGCTTCTCGAGCTGATGGCTGGAGTCAAGCATGAGGGAGTGCTTTGGATCTTGCAATTCAAATCGCGTCTATGATATCAAAAACGCGTTAGGTTGGAAGGACGCCCGGAACACCGACATCTTTCGGAAGAGAGCCATGGTTCTGGTCCGGATCAACGAGGGCGACTTCCTGGTGGTGGATGGGCTCGACATGCTCCCACCATCATCCTGATTTGCTCTGTCCAAGATGGAATGGCGCCATGTCCGCCCCCGCCTCCCCCTCGCCGAACGCCCACAAGCTCCGCATGGCGCTGGTCTTCCGCGCCGACCTGCCGGAGATGCACTTCGCCAAGAGCGAGATCCAGGCGGCGCACGCCGCCTGTGATCTGGCCTATAGGCTGTGCAAGGCGGACATGGCGCTCATGGA
>Ga0196963_10000598_pt1 | contig 30731 bp, 30 predicted proteins | sample S1_5metaG_FD_148600 | JGI IMG/M metagenome (GOLD analysis project Ga0196963, IMG submission 148600) | Soil microbial communities from Anza Borrego desert, Southern California, United States - S1_5 | ecosystem: Environmental > Terrestrial > Soil > Desert | place: USA: California | collected...
GATCTCCGCGGGGCCGAGCTGGTCTCCCCTTCGCGCCCTACCCCCTGTGTCACATCTTGACACACCCCCTCCCCCACCCCACAATCCTCGCATGCCACAGCGCGAAACCATGAACGTCTCCCTCCCCCCCGCCCAGGAGCAGTTCGTCCGCGACCAGGTCGCCTCCGGCCGCTACCAGACCGCAAGCGAGGTCGTCCGCGAAGGCCTTCGCCTCCTCGAGCGCGAAGAGTGGAAGCGGCTGATCGAGAAGGAGCTTTCGGGAGGTCTCACCGATGAAGAGCGGGCAAGAGTCCCCGACCACGTCTGGGACAAGCTGCGTGCTCACTTTGACGAGATCCTCAAGCGTGCGGATGATGATGCCGCGGCCGGCCGCCTCCACGATGGCGAAGAGCTCATGGCCCGCCTGCGGCAGAGGGTGCAATCAAAGCGGAAAAGGAAGTCCGCGTGAACAAGTGGCACGTCACCGAGGGCGCGGCGGTCGAGCTCGAAAATATCATCGACTACATCACCGAGCATGACGGCCCCGACCGCGCCGATGCCATGCTGGAGAAGCTGCACCGCGCCTTCCACCTAATCGGCGAGGCGCCGCGCGCCGGTGTTCAGAAACCACGCCTCACGCCACCGAACATCCGATGGTGGCTCGCAGTACCGTTCTACGTCGTCTACGACTGCGAGAGCAGCCCCATCCGCATCGACCACATCCTGCACACGGCCCGCAATCTGCCCGACCTCTTCGATTGATCCCCCGCCGCCCCTCCGCCCGATCCTCTCCTTGCCCCCACCCCCGGCCGAACCATACACTTCTTTCAAGAAACTTTGAAACCACCGGCTGGCCGCACCCACCAATGCCCATCCTCCCCACCATCGCCTCACCCCACGACCTCCGCGGCCTGTCCATCCCCCAGCTCCAGCAGCTCGCCCAGGAGATCCGCGACGCCATCTGCTCGCAGGTCTCCCTCTCCGGCGGCCACCTCGCCCCCAACCTCGGCGTCGTCGAGCTCACCATCGCCCTCCACTACGTCTTTGACTTCTCCTACGACCGGCTCCTCTTTGACGTCGGCCACCAGTGCTACCCGCACAAGCTGCTCACCGGCCGCCTGCCGCTGCTGTCCAAGCTGAGGACGCGCGAGGGCATGGCCGGCTTCCCTGACCCCAAAGAGTCCCGCTACGACCTCTTCTCCGTCGGCCACGCCGGCACTGGCATCCCCACCGCCGTCGGCATGGCCCGCGGCGACACCCTGAACAAAGAAGCCTTCGACCCCAAGACCAACCCCACCGGCCGGCGCGTTGTCACGCTCATCGGCGACGCCTCCATCGCCAACGGCGTCGCCATGGAAGGCCTCAACGGCGCCGGCACGCTCAAGCGCCAGTTCCTCGTCGTCCTCAACGACAACGGGATGTCCATCAGCAAGCCCCAGGGCGCCCTCGCCCACTACTTTGACCGCCTCCGCCTCTCCCACCTCTACACCGACTTCAAGAAGTCTGCGGGCGAGGTCCTCAAGTCCACCCCATGGCCGTCGTCACCGACAAGCTCCTACCACGCCGCGGGCGAGATGACCAAGGCCGTCGTCGCCGAGGGCGCCGCGTGGTTCGAGCACTTCGGCCTCGTCACCGCCGGCCCCATCGACGGCCACGACCTGCCCACACTGATCAAGTTCCTCCGCGAGGCCCGCGACCTCGACCGCCCCATGCTCCTGCACGTCAAGACCATCAAGGGCAAGGGCTACGAGTACGCAGAGAAGGACTCCACTAAGTTCCACTCGCCGCCGACCTTCACCAAGACCGACGGCACGCTCAAGTCCGAAGGCCGCAGCTTCACCGCCGCGTTCGGCGACGCCATGCTCGACCTCATGGAGCGCGACCCCAAGGTCGTCACCGCCACGGCCGCGATGCCCGACGGCACGGGCCTCAGCAAGGTCCTGCCCCGCTTCCCCGACCGCGCGTGGGACGTGGGCATCTGCGAGTCTCACGCTCTCGACATGATGGCGGGCCTGGCCAAGACCGGCTACAAGCCCTTCCTCGCCGTCTACTCGACCTTCTTCCAGCGCTGCTTCGACCAGGCCTTCCAGGAGGCCGCGTTGCAGAACCTCCCCGTCCGCCTCTGCCTCGACCGCGCGGGCCTGGTCGGCGGCGACGGCGCCGTGCACCACGGCTTCTGCGACATCTCCCTGCTCCGCACCCTCCCCGGCGCGGTCATCATGGCCGCCATCGACGAGCCCACGCTAAAGGCCGCGCTCGAGTTCATGCGGACGTACGAGAAGGGCCTCTCCGCCCTCCGCTACCCGCGCGACAACGTGAGCCTCAAACTCGCCGAGCGCCGCTGCCCGCCCTTCGAGCTCGGCGAGGCCCACAACCTCACGCCCGAAGCCACCGACCCCGACGTCGCGATCCTCGCCTTCGGCACCCTCGCCATCAACGCCCTCGACGCGGCCGACGCCGTCAAGTCCGACACCAAGGTCGCCGTCTACGACGCCCGCTTCGCCAAGCCCGTCGACAAGGCCCTCATCCGCAACCTGCTCGAGGCCCGTACGCCCATCATCACCATCGAGGACCACACGCTGCCAGGCGGCTTCGGCGCCGCCGTCCTCGAAGCCGCGGCCGAGATGAACCTCGACACCACCGCGATCACTCGCCTCGGCCTCCCCGACGCCTGGATCCACCAGAACTCCCGCGTCCAGCAGCTGACCGAAGCCGGCCTCGACACCCCGTCGATCGTCCGCGCGATCCGCTCCCGTGCCACGATCACGTCTTCGTGATCGTGCCCCACCCTGTCAGAAGCACTGCAGCCGCTGCCACATCCTCGAGAACTCTCCACGCTCCAGGTCCCGCCGGCTGATCCAGAAGTACAGGTGCCCGGCGTCACCCCACATCCAGTCCAGCCCATTATCGGATCCAAGCTGGAGCAGCAGCACCCACTCGTCCCCTGCCGCCGGCGTCTGGTCGTCGAGCATCGAGCCCTGGATCAGGTCCGCATGCCCCAGCATCTGATGCCCGCCCTCAGGCCGCACCGCGTGCAGCAGCTCAAAGTACTCATCGCCCTCGCCGAACGTCACGCCGCTGGGCAGTTCCTCCGCGTCCGGCAGCGTGAACCCCGGCACGAAGGTCACCTATCGCAGCGGAGGCCGCTTCCCCTCCTTGCCCGCCGCAGCCCCCGGCAGTTCACGCCGTTCCAACGGAGCATCCTGCGGTGTGAACGTGACACGTACATACCTCGCGTCCTCCGCCGATCCGCCCCACGGCTGCTCCTCGATGCTGTACCAGAACGTCAGGGCTCCCGAACGCGGCAGCATCCCGTCACGGTCGTGCGCCGCCGCCTCCGACAGCCGGATCCGTGCCAGCGGGTCCAGCGGCCTCCCGTCCACCGCAGGCCATTCCTCGCCCCGCCGCAGGGATGCAAACCCTCCACCCAGGAACGAGTGCTCCGCGGTGACGGTCACTGGGTCACACGCCTCCAACTCCAGGTACACGCACGGCCGCACCAGCCGCTGGATGTCCACCCACCGCTCCTTCAACCCCTCCCGCTCCACCAGCGCCGCGACCTCCTCCAACGTGCGCGGCGCGCTGCGAACCCGCCGCCCCGGCACCCTTTCATCGCCGCCCCCCAACCGCCGCCGCAACCAGTCGAAGAACGCCATGCGTCTCTACCTCGCGTCCAACACCCCACATCGGTGCCACGATCACGCCATCGTGATCGTGTCTTGGCTGCCGCACTCTGGGCACACGGACCCGGTCTCGAGTCCCTGACGAGAATACCCACACTTATGACAAGCCTCTCGCGGCTTCCGCGTGCAGAGGCGTCGTGTCATCAAAGCACAGGGCACCCCGAAAGCCGCCACTAGATTCCACAAAGGGATCGAGTAGATTCGACCCTTGATGTTGTCGCCATGATGGTCGTACCTATCGGCGATCCCCGGCCACCAGGAGAGCGGGCCCGGCTCCGCCTCGCCCGTGTGAAACCCACGCTCAGGGAACGGGTACCTGTGGGTCACCACGCACAGCATGCCATGCTCGCAGGTCATGCCGGTGTGACCAGAGGCCGACACCCAACAGACGTACCGATTCCAGGTGCCCACAAGGGCTGCAATGCTGAGGGCGAAAGAGGCGATCAGGATGATGCAACCAAGCCGCTTCAAAACAACGCGTGGACTCCTCGTATCCACATCAGCCTTCCCTACTTCTCCGCGCTCAAGTAACAGATATACGCCGCGTCCGCCTCCCCCACCTTCCTCGCCCGGAACACCCCGTTCCCCTTCCCCTTCGCGTCCGTCCCCTCCCAGTACACCGTCACGCGCTTAAACCCCGCCTCGCGCAGCAGCTCCTGCACCTCCACCAGGGTCCACAACCGCCACTCGTACGTGAACGCCCTCCGCATCGCCGGCCCGCGCTTGAACTCAAAGTGGATGTGGCACGTGTAGTCGGCCGTGATGGGGTTGAACGACGCCTGGTCCCACACGTACGTGAACCCGCCGAAGACCTTGTACCGCCGCCGATCCTCCTGCACCTTCGCGCTCTCGTACCCGCCGTAGTGGTCCAGGAAGAACACCCCGTCCTCCGCGAGCGACTCGCGCACGCTCTCGAAGTAGGCCCGCAGCCCCTCCCGCGTTTTGAAGATCCAGTAGCTGAAGTTCATCGCGTTGACGATGTCCACGCCCCTCGCCTCGGCGACCGGCGACCGCACATCGCACTCCAGCAGCGTGACGCGCCCCCGCTGCTCCTCCGTCAACGCGCCCACGTTGTTCTTCTTCGCCCATGCCAAGGTCGGCCGGTGCAGGTCCAGCCCCACCGCCCGGTTCTCTGAATGCGTTTTCACCCATTCGCAGCTCGTCAGGGCCGTGCCGCAGAAGTCCTCGCGCAGGACCCGCGCCGCCCGCCCGCGCAGTTTTCGGAACTGCGTCGATACAAACCCCACCTCCGCTTCGGGGGACTGCACCGCCGCCTCGTAAAGCCTGTGCCGATCGGCAGTCGCGCTCGTCACCGCCGCCGCCTTCGCCCCGCCCTTGCGACCCGCCTTCCCCGACCTCTGCGTCCGCTTCCCGTCCATAGGGGACCTTTCCTCCGTTCAGGTTCCTCAAACCGCGCCACAAACCAGCCGATCTTCTCACTCCACGGCTGACAGCGACCGAAAAACGTGGCCTTATACTCTCTTTCCCCGGACCACGCGTGAACGGCCCGGGGACCGCCCTCGTACCCCACCTACCCCCTCCGAGCCTCTTCGCCCCCTGGCCCAGTCCCCCAAACGCCCCCCACGGAGTCCCCGATGCGTCTGACGATGGTTGGTACCGGTTATGTGGGTCTCGTCACCGGCGTCTGCTTCGCCAACACCGGCAATGACGTCACCTGCCTCGACGTCGACGCCAAGAAGATCGAGAAGCTCCGCCAGGGCATCTGCCCCATCTACGAGCCCGGCCTCACCGAGCTCATGGAGCGCAACTACGAGGCCGGCCGCCTCAAGTACACCCTCGACAAGGCCGAGGCCTACCGCGACGCCGAGATGATCTTCATCTGCGTCGGCACCCCCTCCGACGAGCGCGGCCACACCGACCTCAAGTACATCAACTCCGCCGCCGACGACATCGCCGCGACCCTCAAGACCCTGGGCCCCAAGCAGAAGCCAAAGGTCATCGTGGTCAAGTCGACCGTCCCCGTCGGCACCACGCTCTCGGTCAAGACCCGCATCCGCGACATCGTCGGCCCCGACACCCCCTTCTCCGTCGCCGACAACCCCGAGTTCCTCAAGGAAGGCGACGCCATCAACGACTTCAATAAGCCCGACCGCGTCGTTGTCGGCGTTGAGGACGACCGCACCGGCGAGATGTTCCGCCAGCTCTACGACCCCTTCGTCCGCCAGGGCCACCCCATCTTCCTGATGGACATCCTCTCGGCCGAGATGGTCAAGTACGCGAGCAACAACTTCCTCGCGACCAAGATCAGCTTCATCAACGAGATGGCCAACCTCTGCGAGGCCTACGGCGCCGACATCGGCAAGGTCCGCGAGGGCATGTGCTCTGACAAGCGCATCGGCAACCAGTTCCTCTACCCCGGCCTGGGCTACGGCGGCAGCTGCTTCCCCAAGGACACGCTCGCCTGCATCATGATGGGCGACAAGGCGGGCATCGAGGCCAAGCTCAGCAAGTCCGTCCACGAGGTCAACCAGAAGCAGCGCGACCGCTTCTTCGACAAGATCCAGGCCCACTTCAAGTCCTCCGGCGGCCTCACCGGCAAGACCATCGCCTTCTGGGGCCTGGCTTTCAAACCCCGCACCGACGACATCCGCGAGGCCCCCGCCCTCACGTTGATGCGCAAGGCCATGGGCTACGGCGCCGCGGTCCGCGGCTACGACCCCGTCGCCGCCGACAACGTCCGCGCCGAGATGGGCCCCGCCAACACCGTCACGATCTGCGACGAGATGTACGAGTGCGCCAAGGGCGCCGACGCCATCGTGATCTCCACTGACTGGGACGAGTTCAAGTCCCCCGACTTCGCCCGCCTCGCCAGCATCATGAAGGGCAAGACCATCTTCGACGGCCGCAACCTCTACCGCCGCTCCCAGATGGCCGAGACCGGCTTCACCTACTACTCCGTGGGGCGTGCGCCGGTAAGGCCGAGCTGAGTTGAACGCGAACGCGCCGGTCCCCGCGAGCACCGTTCGATACGAGCCCCGAACGAAGTGAGTGGGCCGAGTCTTCACCGGCGCAGGGTTCACTCAAGGACCCGTCACTGCGTTCCGGGCTCGTACCCAACGTCCACCGTGCCACCGAGATGTCCCCATCTCGGTGGCTTTGCTTTATGGAGCCGAGCGCCGTACCTCACGCACCTCGTCCGGTCCATCCATTGGAATGAATAATGGGGGCGCAGTCTCGCCCCGCCCGTCGAAGCTATGGAACAGCCCCGGGTTGTAGGCCTTTCGCCACTCTCGATTTACTTTCCATGCCTTGCGGTCCCGATCGAACACGCGGCTGGCGTGTGCAACCACCTCCTCGTCACACCAAGCCGGGTGGATGTCGGCAGAGAACGCGCGAAGGAACGACGACGCGATGGTCCGCTTCACCTCGGGGCGGGTCGCCGCTTCCCAGGCCTCGAACAGAATGGTGAAGTTCTCGAGCGGTCGATCCAAGTAAGGGTTCACAAGCGAGTACTCAACGAAGTACCCGTCGGGGTCATCCACCTCCACCGGCACATTCGCAAGCATTCGCACTAACTTCCGCCGATCCCCTGCCACGAGAAGCTGCTCAAACAGTGCACACTGGAGGGTGCCCGCGAAGTCGGAGCGCTCAGGGCTCCTCACGAGGAACTCCAGCGCGTCGCCTCTCAGTACTTCATTCGAGGCCAACTGCCCGGCGACAGCGTCCCTGCGCCGGTACCACTCCGCCCTCCCGACACCCGGGTACTGGTCGTACACCCGCCGAAGTTGGGCGAGCGAGCCCTCGATGGAACGCGGTGCCGAACGGACCGCAAGAATCGCCGCGGACGCCATCAACCCAAGGGCGACGATCCATGTCCAAGCTGGTCTTCTGGGTTTGCAGCTCATCAACTCAGCCTACGGGTATTCGGAGTCGCGCGTGGCAGGACGCGCCGCCCTGCCCTACCTGCCCGGACGCAAGCGTGCGCGGGTGCAAACGGTGTAGCCGGCGCTCGCCGAATGGTTGCACCGCATTCCGCTAAGTTGCGCAGGACGCGAAGGGGGAGCGAAGGCGCGAAAAGGAGTCGGGTGGAAGTCGCACTTGTGAAGCGACCCGGCCAGTCCGCGCCTTCGTGCCTTCCACTTCGCGTCCAAATGCCCCTCCGCGTACTCCGGGTCTTCCCTCCGCACCCTCCGCGTTCAATGCCTTCTTCAGCGCCCCCGCGTTCTCCGCGAGGGCACATTCCTAGTGTTCACGCCTTGCCCGAGACCGACACCAACCCGCCCCCACCGGCTGCGCCTCCACCACGCACCCCCGCGCGCCTCCTGACGCGCCTGGGCCCCGCCGGGCCCATGGCCCTCGTCGCTACCACGCTGCCGCCCATCAGCGGCATCCTGCTCTTTGCCAACATGGGGCTGGTGAGCACTTGGCTGCGCGATCAGGGCACTCCTGGCGTGCTCCTGTACACCGCCGCGTTCGCCGTGCTCGCCGGGCTGGCGGTGCTGCCCACCTACGCCCAGGCCGTGCTCGGCGGCTTCGCCTTCGGAATGCTCATCGGCACGCCCGCGGCCCTCGTGGCCTTCACCTTGGGCGCCGGGCTGGGCACCGAGATCGCCCGGCGCGCCACCGGCGACCGCGTGATGAAGCTGCTCGCCGAGAAGCCCAAGTGGAAGGGCGTGCGTGACGCCCTCGTGCGCGAGCAGGTGCATTCGACGGACTTCTGGCGCACCACGGGCCTGGTAGCCCTCGTGCGCGTGCCGCCAAACTCGCCCTTCGCCCTCACAAACCTGCTGCTGGCGTCGGTGCAGGTGCCGCGGGCCCCGCTGTGGCTCGGCACGCTGCTGGGCATGGCGCCGCGCACCATCGCGGCGGTGTGGATCGGCTCGCACATCGAGACGCTCACCAGCAAGCAGGACATCGCCAACGCCACCCCACGCTGGCTCGCGATTGCCGGCATTGCTGCGGGCGTGGCCGCCCTGCTGGCAGTGGGCTACGCGGCCAACCAGGCCCTCAAGCGTGTCACGGCGGGCGCGGCGTAAAAGACAGAAGGCCTACCGCGGAGTTCCGCGGAGTGAGCGGAGTGGGCGGAGTGGCGATCAGGTTTGCTGGAGAGGTGTTCAAACGCTCCAGCGCTGGAGGTTGAAGAAGAACCACGCGACCAGCGCTGCGAGCGCAACCACCACCGCCCAACCCAGCAGCACCAGCCCGACCTCGACCGAGCGCCTCATTGCGCGGCCCCGCATTCCGGGCACGCGGCAGCGGCGGCGATGCCGCCACGGTCATAGCCGCAGGCCTCGCAGCGCCCGCGATGCGCACGCGTCCGCCGCCGCGCAAACGCGAGTGCTTCGACGACCCCCAATGCGGCAATCGCGTAGAACGCGGTGTTCAGGGCGAAGCCGGGCAGCAGCGGCTCACGGGGCAGGCGGTAGGTGCGGCCTCTCCACGTGATCTCCATTGTGTAAACGTCGATCGTCTGCGGCCCACTCGGCGTGCGTACCGAGACCCGGCCCTGCCGCAGGCACTCGACCGGCCACCCGGCTGTCTGGACGTTGTAGTCCCAGCGCTCTGGCCCGAAGTCCACCAGCCCTCTGAGAGCCCGGGGGATCGGGACCAGCGCGCCTGCCCCCTTGAGCCACTCTGCCGCGCGCGATTGCTCGCCATGCGCGCGGGCTGTGGCGTAGTCCTCCGAGAAACCAGCCGAGTGCATGAGCGTGTACGTCGTCGCCCCCACGCCCTCGCGCAGTGTCATCACCCGCACGAAGCGCCCCCCCACCTCCATAATGCACGCGTCGCTGGCCGCGGCGGCAACCGCCGTGCGGCTCTGCCTGCGCGGCATGGCGCAACACCACGCCACCCCCCACGTGACCACCGCGCCGGCGATCAGGCAGGCCCCAATCCGCGCCAGCCTGACCCTGCAGTGAATCATGGGGGACCCCGCGGAGAAACGGCCCGCACGCACCTAGCGCCTGAACCGCCCCCCATCACACTGCGCAGACGCGGCCGTCTCGCCCGGGAGCAGACGTACGGGTCCGGACCGGGGCGTGTTCACGGAGTACATCGATGCTCATAAAGACGAAAAACCCCGCACGGCGCTCGTGGCGCCGTGCGGGGTGTTCAGGGTTCAGGGCCTGTCGCAGGCCGAGAACAGGAGGAGGGGCGTAGGGGTCAGGATCTCAGCAGGCGCCGCCGCCCAGGACGCGGAAGAAGCTCTCGATGTCCTGGTCGGTGCCGATGTCACCATCGCCGTTGAAGTCAGAACTGCCGCAGGTGTGGCAGCAGGTGCCGCCCAGGCAGGCGAAGAAGGCCTCGATGTCGGCATCGGTGCCGGCATCGCCATCGCCGTTGAAGTCCTGGGTGCAGGTGGGGAAGCCGCCGTGAGCGACCCACACCTCAACGTCCTGACCGTTGAGCCAGCCGTCGCGATTGACGTCGCCCATGGCGATCTCTTCGCGCCCCGTGCTGTTGAGCTCGTCGACCGAGATCTCCTGCACGCCCTGGGGGCGGACGTTGCCGCAGCAGTCGGCCTCGGCGAAGTTCAGGAAGTGGATCTGCACGTAGGTGAAGTCGGCGGGGTCGACGATGCCGTTGCCGCTGAAGTCAGCGTGCAGGCCGCTGGCGCCGCACAGGGTGCTGGCCCCGACGTTCTGGGAGAACTGGCCGATGAAGCCGCCGAAGTCCAGGATGTCGATGACGGAGTCATCGTTGATGTTGCCGCCGATGAGCTGGTCGGCGCCGGTGAAGCTGAGCACGTAGTTGGGTCCGGAGATCGTGGCCAGCTTGGTGCCGCGCAGGGTGTGCTTCTTGTCGCGGGCGGTGAAGCAGGAGGAGACGCCGCAGGGGACGTCAAAGCTGGCGGAGCCCACGCCGTTGGTGAAGGTAATCGGCACGTCGTAGAAGTTGCTGCAGGTGTCGGTGCCGAACGTGATGCAGCGGGTGAAGGAGGGCGAGTTCACCACCGACTCGAGCCGCACAGTCGCGGTGACGGTGTTGAAGGGGTTGACGGTGATGGTCTGCACGCACGGCGTGTCGTTGCCGCAGCCATCGGTTGCCGTCCACGTGATCGTCGTGGTGCCCGTCGGGTACGGAGCGCTCAGCGGCTGGCTGTCGCTGCGGACGCCGACGACGGTGGGCGAGCCGCAGTTGTCGGTCGCGGTCGCGTCATTGAAGGACTGCACCGCGCCGCCGACGTTGATGTTGTCGACGTCCATCGCCATGTTGTTGACGAAGCTGGAGTCCATCACCAGGTTGGCGCTCAGCACGTTGCCGCTGCCCAGCAGGCTCACGGCCTGGGCATAGGTGCTGTAGAAGTTGCCGCCGAACTGGGTGAGGTCGAACCGCAGGTCGGTCGCGGCGAGCAGGTTGCCGGTGTTCTGCCACACGCCGATCGGCGGGCAGTCGTTGAAGTTGGGGGGCGTCGCCACGTAGACGAACACGTTGCCGTTGCTCGTCCCGTTCAGGTCGGTGTCGATCGCCAGCTGGAAGCGGGGCGAGCCCGCGCCCCAGCAGCCCTGGGTGACGCGGTAATCCATGCCCAGGTAGCTGAGCGATGCGAACGTCGTGGGCGACTGCAGCGTGTGGATGATGCCGCTGAATCCGCTGGGGTTGCCGACGATCGAGCTGATGTTGGCGATGAAGTTGCTGGTGGAGGGGACCTGGGAGATGGTGGTATCGCCGAAGATGCGCCAGCCGCTCGCCCGCAGGATCGACGGGAGCGATGCGGTGCACTGGCCGGCGTCAGCATTCAGCGTGACACTCGGGGGGCAGGTGATGACCGGGTCCGTGGTATCGACCGTGATCGACGCCATCGGGGTCAGCGTGGGGCTGATCGGCTCGCTCACCGCGTTGGTCAGGCGCGTGATGGGGTTGTGCGTGCGGAACTCGACCAGGTTCGCCCCGGTGCTGCACGAGTCGGCGCCGGCGATCCAGTTGAACGTCAGCGTCGCCATCGTGGTGTCGGCGGAGGTGCCGAGGTTGCCGAAGGGCACGCCCACGGCGTAATCCAGCGTTCCGTTCGCCATGTTGTGCGACTCGAACACTTCCAGAGTGAAGGGGGCATTCCCCGGCACGGCGCTGACCAGCTGCAGACGGGTCTGGTCGTAGTCGAGGAAGAACTGGCCGCCCACGACATTCTCGCTCGCCCCCGACAGGTCCACATTGACGGTGACCACGTTATTGGTCGAGCAGCTGGGGGCCGAGAGGGTGATCCCGGCGGTCGTATTGGTGAACAGGTTGTCCCAGTAGATGTCGTAGCTGACGCCGCCCACGGTGTTGTGGCCCTGGAGCAGGGTCGAGCCGATGCGGGTTGAGGTCCCCGCAGTCGTCGTCAGGCTCAGGTCACCGACTTGGTAGACCCAGTTGCCCCCCACGAGCTTGACCGACAGCGTGTACCAGCGGTCGTAGGTGAAGCCCGTGGGGAGGCCCATGTCGACCCACAAACCCGTGGCGTTGTCCCAACCCCGGAACCGGGGCTGGCCGGAGCCGTCGGGGCTCTGGGTGAACTCAAGGATCGGGTAGCTGGACACGGCGTTGCCCGCGTCGTACGCCACGCCCCAGAAGCCCGCCATCCGCTTGCCGCTGGTGGCCCAGTCGGAAGGGACGTACAGCTGAATGGTGTGCGACGTGGTGCCCGCGGGCAGCTGGAAGTTGCGGCCCTGAGTGCTGTAGAACGCCGAGTTGAACCCGCCGGGACGGCAAGGCTCGCAGTCGGCAGCGCTGATTGAGTGCTTCAAGCGACGGTCGCCGTCGAATACCGCGCTGGTGAACCCAGCAGGGTTGTACCGGTCGGTGTACCACACCCCCGGGCCGGACGTGCTGCTCAGCACCGGGTTTGCGTTGAACGTCTCGACGAGCCCGGCCGCGTGCGCCAGCGCCGCGAGCCCCATGGCCGCTCCTACCCCGAACATTCTGGTCTTCATCGATTCCTCTCCCTACTGACAATGAAGGCCGCAGGTGGGCCTAACCCATCCTGAGCCACAACTCGGTCTGCCCGGCGAAATAGCCAAGCAGACAGCAACCCGCCCGTTGTTTATCAGCGGCATGCGACAAGCATGCCACCCCCCAAGGGCGACTGGAACACACAACCCGCCAAGGCTGGCTGGCTTACATCAGGGTGTGTCGGTGTAGATTCCGAAGGTCCGGCGCCTCAAGTGCGGCCAATGGCGGCTGAAGCGTCGGTTGATCAGCTGACTTCAGCGACGACGACGACGGGCCCCGGCCAGCAGGCCAATCGCGGCAAGGCCGAGAGCACCAGGGGCGGGCACGATCTGCACACCGCCGCCGGAGAGGGCCCCGGTTACGTCCAGGTTCGGCACAGTGCCGTCGAACACCGTAGAGAACCCCACGGGCGAGCCGCCGGAGGTCAGCAGGCTGACGGGCGTGAACGACACCGGCGAGAGCGTCTGGAAGCGGAATGTCGTGAGCAGAACGCCCGCAGGCGTCGCCTGCACGGGAGTGCCGAGCCCCGCGTACGCGAGGTACAGGGCGTTGCCGTCCTGCGGGAGGAGTGACTCGTTGAGGCCGTAAGGGTCGGGCGAGGTGAACGCCGACGAGAGCAGCGAGACCGCCCCGGCATTGGAGTTGCTCAGCATCTGCAGGTACGCGGGCTCCCAGGCGAGCACCACCTGCACCGCCGACAGAGCCTGCGGCACGCCCGCGTCCGCTACGGCGTAGATGCCGAAGGTCACGGTGTCGCCGACGTTCGCGGTTTGCAGCGAGGGACGCAGCTCAAGGCCGACGCCGGCCAGTGATTGCGACGCAAGTGCGGACAGCCCCACCAGTGCAGGGGCGATCGCCCCCACGCAGATACCGTTCTTCATTGTCTTCTCTCCCCGCAGGGTGTTTCACCTGCACCCGCGAGAAGGTACTGATCGCCCGGCCGACAAACAAGCCCGCTTGTCAATTTTCGGGCAAGAATCTTCTCATTTGTTTCTAATCCGTTGCGTTAGCGGTGGTTGCGCATCCTCAGGGGCTCAACAAAAAGGGGCGCCCTCGCGGACGCCCCTCCCGTGCACACTGGTTCGTCACTACTCGGAGATCAATCCTCGTCGCCCTCGTCCCCGCCCTCGCCGGCGTTCTGGGCGGCGAGCTCGGCCTCGAGGACCTCGAGTGACTTCTCTTCCTCGACCTTCTCGCCCTTGGCGAGCTTCTCCTGCTTTTCCTTCTCGAGCTTGCGCTTGATGGCTTCGATCTTGGGGCGGTCGGGGCTCATGATGATGCTGGCCTGCTTGCCCATCCAGCGCGGGGTCTGCTCGACCTTGGAGATGTCCAGCAGCGCGTCGGCCACGTTGCGGAGGTTCTGCAGGCCGATCTCCTTGTGGGCGATCTCGCGGCCCTTGAATCGCTGGGTGAACATCACCTTGTGGCCGTGCATGAGGAAGCGGCGGGCCTGGTCGATGCGCACCTGGATGTCGTGCTGGTCGATCTTGACCGAGCGGCCCAGGCGGATTTCCTTCATTTCCGTGGCCTTGGAGGCGGCCCGAGCCTTGCGGTCCTTCTGGCTCTTCTCGTACTTGAACTTGCCGTAGTCCATGATCTTGCAGACGGGCGGGCGCGCGTCGGGCGAGATCTCGACGAGGTCGAGGCCCTTCTCCTGGGCCATGCGGATGGCGTCCTGCGTCTCGATGACGCCGATCTGCTCATCGTCGGGGCCGATCACGCGGACGGGCGTGATCCGGATGAGGTGGTTGAGCCTCGTACGCTGCACCATTGGACCGTGGTCACGGCTGAATCGACCCATAGAGAAACTCTGACTCCTTCCGCTCGCTCAAGAACTCGCGGGCACGCCACGCTGGCGGGCGCCGCACGCCGGGCTCGCCTTGGGGGCGGGCGCGGCGGGTGGAACGCTGTGTGAAGCTGCTGGGGGGAGAGGCTGGGGATGGCTGGGGGCGGGCGCGGTCATGACTGCGCCCGGAGGCACAGGGCCCGCCCTTCTGGTGCTGAGATACAAACGCGTGCTGCCATCAGACTCCAGTCTCAACAAGAACTACCGAAACACAGCCTAACTCTAGTCCCGCCCCGGGGCAAGCTCCAAGGGGCCGAATCCGCTGGATTCCCCCCGCTCGCGGCCTTCGCGGACGTTCACCCCGCACACCCCCCGCCCCCGCCCACAGGTTCACACGCCCGGTCATCGGCCTCCTAACTGGCCCGACGAGGCGGTGGCTTGGGAGTGCGTCGAAGCTGGCTCTGCAGCCGCTTGATGCGGGCGTGGTTGGCTGGCTCTTCCGCCTGACCGAACTGCCAGCACATCTGGAACGTGCGGGCGAACCGAGCGCTCTCAAACGCGGCGCTTCGGACACGGGGGAAGATCCGTTCAAAGTGAGCCTGGAGCAGGTGCTCGAGCAGGCACGTCGCCACTGCAGCGCGGATGTCCAGTTGCGCGTGCTTCCCCCACCGCTGCACGAATTGCCAGACCTCCTCGGGGTGCGTCTCTACGAACGCTCCGATCCGGATGATCGCCTGCCACCTTGGGTCGCGTTTGCCTGGGAGCGCCGGCGATCCGGGGAGCACCCGCTCCGCACGAGCAACAGCCCGGTTGACCGCGGCCGTACTCATGGACGCCCCTCAGCCGCCCCGCGCGAGCAGGAACACATTGAATCCGACGCTAATCACCAGCAGGGCGATCAGCAGCCCGAACAGCCACGGGCGCACCAGCGGTGGCTGGTTGGCGGAGACGGGGATCTCGGTCACGGCGGCCGCGGCCTCGGCGGCGGCGAGCTGCGTGAGGTCCACGCCGCCGATGTCCTTGTGGGCCAAGGGCGGGGGCTGCTTCTGCTTGACGGCCTTGAGGTCGGTGATGAGGTCGCGGGCGGACTGGTATCGCTTGCGCGGGTCCTTGGCCATCATCATCTCGACGACCTCGGAGAGGCCGGCGGAGAGCTTGGCGTTGACGTGGTCGGGGGGCACCAGCTCGGCCTTGAGGTGCTTGTGCATCACCGCCGAGGGGTTCTTGCCGTCGAAGGGCACCGCCCCCGTCACCATGTGGTAGAGCGTGGCGCCCAGCGAGTAGATGTCGGCCGCGGGGGTGATGTTGATCTCCCCGCGGATCTGCTCGGGGCTGATGTAGTAGGGCGTGCCAAAGGCCTTGCCCTGCTCGGCCTCCGCGGCTTCCTTGTCGGAGATGGCGCGGGCCAGGCCCATGTCGGCAAGCTTGGCGATGCTGGAGCCCGGGCCAGAGCCGCCCTGCGTCCTCGCCAGCATGATGTTCTTGGGCTTGACGTCGCGGTGAATAAGGCCGCGCTCGTGGGCGTGCTGCAGGGCCTCGGCGACCTGCATGATGAGGTCGATGGCCTCACCTTCCTGGAAGCGCTTGTGCTTGACGATCTCGTCGTAGACCGTGGAGCCCTCCACGTACTCCATGACGAAGTAGTGGTACTCGCCCGCCTTGCCCACGTCGTAGGCCTGCACGATGTTGGGGTGGTTGAGCTGCGCCGCGGCCCGGCCCTCGGCGTAGAAGCGCTCGATGAACTGCGGGTTGCTGCTGTACTTCTTGGGCAGCAGCTTGATGGCCACCATGCGGTCGAGCGAGAGCTGTTTGGCCTTGAAGACCGTGGCCATGGCGCCCGCGCCGAGCTTGGACATCACCTTGTACCCGGGGATCTTCTGCCCGCTGCGCTCGCCTTCAGCAAGCTCGCGGATGCGGGCCATCTGCCGGCGGGTGACGTACTCGTTCTCGACGAGCAGCTCGGCGAGGGAGCGCTGGCTCTTCTCCTCCGCGAGGGCCTTAGCCTGCGCCAGGCAGTGCGACAGCTCCTCGGGGGTGGCGAAGCCCTGGTCGATCACCAGGCGGCCGACGATGGTGTCGACGTTGGTCCCGCTCTTGGCGACCTCCTGGAGGATCTCCTCGGCGGTGGGCACGGCGGGGCCGGTGGAGCCCATCTTGGCCGAGGCGGCCTGTGCCGCGGCCGGGCCGGTGGCCGGGGCCTTCCCTAAGGGTGAGGTCTTGCCGGGGTCGCTCTGGCGGGATGAATCGGGCATCGGGTGGTTAAACAGTCCATCGGCCGCCGGGGTGGCGGGGGTCCAGCAAGGGGCGAACCGGATTGTACCCGCCTGAAACGGCTGCCCGCGCCTTCGAGGGGCGGTCAGAGGCGCGGGGCCCGGTGCTCGGGTGGGCCACCGGCTACCATCCGCCCCATGCACTTTGACGCCCACGGCCCCATCATCAACGACCTCGAGGCGCGGATCGTAACCATCCGCGACTCTCTTTAACTACGACAAGAAGCTCAAGAACCTGAGGGAGCTCGAGGCCGAGATGGCCGGCGAGGCCTTCTGGAACCAGCAGGACCGCGCCCGCAAGATCGTCTCCCAGGTCAAGGGGCTCAAGGCCCAGCTTGATCCGCTCACCGGGGTCATGAAGGACTTCGAGGACGCCAAGCTCGCCTACGAGATGGGCAAGGAGACGGGCGACAAGGACCTCATCGCCGAGGCCGACGAGACGCTCTTCCGGCTCGGGCCGCGAATGGAAAAGGTCGAGCTGCAGTCGCTTTTGAGCGGCAAGCACGACGCGTCCAACGCGTTCCTCACGATCTCCGCTGGCCAGGGCGGCACCGAGGCCAACGACTGGGCCGACATGCTCTTCCGCATGTACATCTACTACTGCGAGAAGATGGGCTGGCAGATCGAGGAGGTCGAGCGCGGCTTCGGCTCGGAAGTCGGCATCGACTCGGTCACGCTGCACGTGAAGGGGCCGTACGCGTTCGGCTACCTCAACTGCGAGCGCGGCACGCACCGCCTCGCCCGCGTCTCACCCTTCAACGCCCAGGGCAAGCGGCAGACGTCCTTCGCCACCGTCGATGTCGCGCCCGAGATCGAAGAGGTCGAGCTCAAGATCCCCGAGAAGGATCTGGAGATCGTGCCGTTCGTGCGGGCGTCGGGCCCCGGCGGGCAGAACGTCAATAAGGTGGCCAGCGCCATCCGCATCACGCACTTCCCCACAGGCATCCAGGTGGTGGCGAACTCATTCCGTGACCAGCCGCAGAACAAGGCCCAGGCGATGGCCGTGCTGATGTCCAAGCTGCAGGCCATGGAAGACGAGCGTCGCGAGAAGGAACTGGCCGCCGCCACGGGCGGAGCCATCGACCGCGGCTGGGGCACGCAGATCCGCTCGTACGTGTTCTACGACAACCGCGTGAAGGACCACCGCACGAACCACGAGTCCAGCGACTACGAGGCCGTGCTGCGGGGCGAGATCGCTGACTTCATCGACGCGGAACTGAAGCGCCGGCGTGCGGAGAAGGAAGAGAAGGCGAAGGCGGCTGCGAGGCCGTGATTTGGGTTGGGTGGCACGATCCGTCGGGTCGTGCCTTTCCCTACCCGGACGCGCTTCACTCTAAGCGAAAGGTGCTGAAGTCAATCTCTTCCTCAGCCGGCGGTCGCCAGCCAGCAGCCCGCGCATGCTCGATGAACTCATCGGGAGGCCAGACCCGGTGCGTACGGACGTAGTGCGCCAAGTCGATGCGCCAGGCCCACACCCCATCGGTCAGCGTGTGCATCTCCAAACTGGCAGGCGACTCTGCAACGAGAGCATCGCGTGTGACGCCCGGAATGACTTCGAGCCAAGGCGCCCGGCTCAGGTACTCGGCCAGCCGCTCGGCATCAGGGTGCGCCGTTGGGCGGATGAAATCACGCAGGCTCCCCGCCGGGCTCGACGTGATCGCGAGCTCCACCGTGTCGCACAGTGGCCTGAGCTTCTTCCGTCCCTCGCCAGCCATGACGATTGATGTTATTGATTCAGCCCCGCCCGGTCCCGCTGCATCTGGTCCGGCCGCTCCCACTGCACCCGGGGCGCATCACCCCAGAGCATCTCGAGGTCGTAGTGGGCACGGGTATTGGGCTCGAAGAGGTGCACGACCACATCAACGAAGTCGATGAGCAGCCACGTGCTACGGTCGTCGGCGTTGCTGCGGAAGCTGGGCATGCCGCGCCCCTTGCCGAGCTCCTCCACGTGCCGCAGCACCGAGTGCATCTGCCGGTCGGAGGTGCCGCTGCCGATGATGATGTAGTCGGTCACCTGCGACAGCTCGCGCACATCCAGCAGCACGACCTCCTCGCACTTGTCGTCGCGCACCAGGCGCGCGGCCTCGATGGCGAACTGGAGCGTCTCGGGCGAGGTGGCTTGGGCCTGTACGGGCTGGGTCGGGCTGGGCATGAGCATCGAGTTTAGGTCTCCCAAAGCGCCGACTGTGCCAGCAATCGGAACCCTCCCAGTTCGATGTGTCGCCCATTCTGGATGGGGCCGCCGCGCGAGAATCGAAGATCAGCCCGCGCCCAGCCCATCAAAGAGTGTTGGAGAGGCCATCCCCGGCCGCCGGGCCACCACCACGGGGCCTGTCATCCGCGGCGCCACCCGCTCGCGGCGCGGGGCCTCGGGCCAGGTCAGCTGGATCCAGTCGGTTGGCTTCTCCCAGCTCGCAATCGTCACCTTGCAGGGGCAGCCGTGGTAGTGCATCGCGGCCAGCTCCGGGCGGTTGCAGTCCAGCGACAGGTGCAGCAGCACGACGTGCTCGCGCGGCGCGATCGCCCGCACGGCCTCCGCGGCCTGCTCGTTGCTGAGGTGGCCGCTCCCGTGGGTGATGCGGCGGCGGAGGAACTCGGGGCGGCCCGAGTAGGCCTGCATGTTGGGGCAGTAGTTGCTCTCGATAGCCAGCACATCGACCCCCGCGAGGTGATCGATCAGCCGCTGCGTGGCCCGGCCCAGGTCCGTCGCGTAGCCCAGCGAGCGGCCGCTGTGGGCGAAGTCAAAGCGGAACGCCGCGGCACCGAGGGAGTCGTGCGACATCAGCACCGGGGAGACGTGCACGCCGGGAGCAACCTCGAAGGCGTCATCCTCGAACACCCGCGTCGGCGAGTACAGCAGCCCCGCCCGCTGGGCCCGGTTGCGGTGCCGCTTGTGCAGGTACAGCCACGCCCCCTCGGGCAGCCCGGCCCGCTCGCTCAGCCAGCCCTGGTGGAAGTGGTCGTGGTCAAGGTGCGTGAGCACGATTGCCGAGATCGGCAGGTCGATGCCCCGCTCCAGCAGCAGGTCCCTCGTGCGCCGCGGCGAAAGCCCCGCATCGATCAGCACCAGCGACTGCTGCCCCCCCGCTCCCCCCACTACCAGCGCCGAAGAGTTCCCCTTGCTGCTGGAGCTCAGCACGCACAGGCGGGCCTCGTCGCACAGGGGCACCGTCAGCGGGATGGTCGGGCCCTGCGCCTCCATGCGTTCACCGTACTCCGGCACTCAGCCCACTTCCTCGGCCCCTTCCTCGAACCCCGGCAGGTGCTCACCCCGGCGGGCGAAGTGCATCCACGTGACCAGGCTCCGCGGCGGGCGGGCCATCCCGTTAGAGACCGGCCGCCTGGCCGCCTTGACGAACTCGGCCATTTCCATCACGAGCGGGCTCTCGCGCCCGATCTCCTCGAGGACCTGGATCATCTCCTTACGCGGCAGCGTGGGCCGGAAGGCCTTACGGAACGCCTTGCGAACCAGCGTGACCTGATCGCGGGCGACGCCGTTGCGGCGTAGGCCCACGAGGTTGATCCCGTGCACGCGGTTGCGCTCCGCCGAGAGGCAGAACGGCGGCACATCCATCGCCACGGCGGTCATGCCCGAGATGAACGCCATGCGGCCGACACGGGTGAACTGGTGCACCGCGGCCGCGCCGCCGAGGGTGGCCTTGTCGCCGACCTCCGAGTGCCCCGCCAGCAGCACGTTGTTGACCAGCACCACGTCGTTGCCGCACTTGGCGTCGTGACCGAGGTGGCAGCCGACCATGAGGAAGCAGCGGTCACCGACGCTCGTGGGCACGTCGGGCTTGCTGGCCGCGTGCAGCGTGACGTTCTCGCGGATCTGCGTATCACGCCCGATGCGGACGCCTGCCGTCACGTGGTCGTCCTTCCACTTGACGTCCTGGGGCGTGAAGCCGATGGAGGTGAAGGGGTGGATCCGCGTGCCGGCGCCGACCTCGACCGGCCCCTGCATCGACACGTGCGAAATGAGCCGCACGTTCTCGCCGAGTTTGATGCGGCCGGTGAGCACGCAGTGCGGACCGATGACCACGCCCGGGGAGAGCTCAATCTCGCCCGACAGCACGGCCGAGGGATGCACGACAGGAGCGTTGGCCATAGGGGCCAATGGTAGTTCATCGCGGGTGTCGCGGGCTGGTCCGCGGGGCGATCAGGGCGCCTCGGGGACGTGGCTTGGGTCGTCGTGTCCGGCAGAGAGGCCCACCGCGAGCAGGAATAGCCCCCACGCCACGGGGATGCAGGTGATGATGATGGGCACCACGGCGAGTTTGCGTCCAAGATCAGGGCGGCGGCGGCCGACGAACTCGATGATCGCGATGGTGATCACGACCGTGGTGAACTTGAGGCCGATCGCACCCCACAGCCCGAAGCGGGAGATGAAGAAGTCGCCCACCGTGTTCAGCTCGCGACCTTTGAGCACGTTGAGGATCGCGTCGGTGAGCATGACGTCCATCGACGAGAGCAGCAGGAACCAGCAGTAGTGGTTGGGGTAGAGGGCATGGAGGCGGTGGATGCCACGCCGGGCAAGGGCAGGTGCGGGCGTGGACGACGTAGTGGCCGGCGCCGCGTTCTGGTTCCCCGGTCGCGGCTCTTCGCTTTCCATCGCTACGCCTCCTGCGTCCGCAGCCTCTCGCGCACGAGCCCGTCGAACAGATTGGCGGGCGGCACCTTCCCTGTCCACAAGCGGAACTGCGCCTCCGCCTGACGGGTGAACAGGCTCACGCCGTCGATGGTTGCAAGCCCCCGCGCCCGTGCGGCCCTGAGCAGCGGGGTTTCGACCGGGTTGTACACCGTGTCGAACACCACCGCCGTGTTCTTGAGGCGCGAGAGATCAGGAATAGGCGACTGACCCGGCGCAGGGCCGCCAGTCATCCCGACCGGGGTGCAGTTGACAATCACGTCGGCGTCGGTGGTCTGCGCGTCGAGCAACGCACCGGGGGGGCGGGCTTTCAGCCCGCTCTCGATTGTTCTTGCCACGGCTTGCGACAACTCAGCGGCTTTCCCCACATCCCGCGCGAACACACTTGTCTCGGCTCCGGCCGCGGCGCATGCGAACGCCACCGCGCGTGCGACGCCACCTGCTCCAAGAACCGCAATGTGCTTGCCCGCGAGCGCCCCCACCACTGCCTCGATGCACTCCCTGGCCGCGAGCGCGTCGGTGTTGTACAAGGCGGCACCGGTCTCCTGACCGGTGCTCCTTCTCACCACCAGCGTGTTCGCCGCCCCGATCGCCTGCACCATCGGGTCCAGCGGCCAGCCTTCCGCTCGCCCCAGCCGCACGATGCTCTCCTTGAACGGGATGGTCACCGACAGTCCGCGGACGTTGAGCCGCTCGTGGTGGAGCAACTCCAGCAGCGTCGCCTTGAGGCTCAGGTCAGTCTCCTCCGGCGTGCTCCCCGCGGCGACCGGCAGCGGCAGGTACACGCCGTCATGGCCCACCGCCCCGAAGCCCGCGTTGTGCACCAGCGGCGACATCGAATGCCCCACGGGCGAGCCCACGACGCCGTACACGGCCGTCTGTGCACCGATCGAGCGGAAGCGGTGAAGGTTCAGCAGTTCATCCAGCGTGGGCTGACCCGGCGCCGTGGCGTCCTCGCGCCGCAGCGCCGCGAAGGTGAGGAACGCCCCGAACTTGCCCGCCAGCACGCGCGAGAGCAGCCCATACTCGCCCATCCCCAGCGCGATGGTCGGCTTGTGCCCCGCCGCACCCTGTGCCGCGATGTCTAGCAGCTCCAGCGAATCCCGCAGCGAGCGGGCCCGGTACGCCACCTTTACCACGCTAGCCGCGCCCGCCTCGTAGAGGCGTGCAAGCCGGCGGGTGAGGTCCTGCGGCCGCCCTTTGGTGTCGTGCACCGAAAGAATCAGCGACGTGCCCGGATCGCCCGACCGCTCTTGGGGCGCCTCCCCAACACCCCCGGGCACGCCGATCGCCAGCCCCACCTTCTGCCGCAGGTTCGCCGACCGCTCGTAGCTCGCCAGCTCCAGATCGACATACCGCGGCGGGTGGTAACCCTTTCCGCCGCTCCGCGTCAGGTGCTCCAGCAGCGCGATGCGGGCGTCCTCAGGGCCGTCGTAGTGCCCGCCCTCGCTCACGTGCCGGCACGTGACGATGCACGGCAGCGGACACTCGGACACAAGCCGCGCCAGCTGCCAGGACTGGTTCTCCGCCGCATTGGTCGCGTCGTCGCCGTGGAAGAACTCATCCACGCGGAACTCGACAATGTCCGCCCCGCCCGCCTTCGCCGCGCGTGCATCGCCCGCGGCCTGCTCCACCTCCCGCACCGGAATGGACACGCACACCAAGGTCGGGGCACTGGAATGGCTTAACGGACTCATCGTCACCAGCGTACGGACTTACTCGTAGCTCCGCCGCATGGCCGGCAGCCCGGTCGCGCGTCGCCACGCACCCACCTGGCCCACGTGGTAGGCGGTGTGGCCCGCCAGCACCTGCGTCAGCGCGTGCCCCACGGAAGGGAATACGTCGGCGTATGCGGGGTCTGGGAAGGGTTGCTCAAGCTGTGCGTCAGTGAGCCGTCGCACACCGCTGATCACCCGCTCCTCGGCAGTCCTGAGTTCGACAAACAACTCCGCGACGCACGGGTACGTCCCGCGATCCGCAACAGGCGCGCTTCCTGCGCCGAAGAGCTTCGCATGGGTCGCCGGCAGCCACGCCTCGATACCGATCACCTCACCGATCATCTCGCAGGTGTGCGTCAGGTGCCCGATGGTCCACACTGGGTGGTTCACGAACCCACCCGGCTGCTCGCAAAGTCGCGACTCGGGCACATCGGAAACCTGCTCGCGTAGGAATGCAAGCGAGTAGCGAAAGCTGTGGAGCGTGGTGTCGAGTGCCGTCGGCATGCACGAGGGTATAAACGTCAGAGCGTTGCCGGAACTGGATCCAGGTGGTAGGGTGCCCCTCATGCACACGATCGCCGCGCCGGTCCTTTTCGCGTTCCTCGCGCTCTTCTTCCAAGCGCTCGCCACCCAACCGGCACAGCCGACGCCGGAACACAGATCCTCGGCCCCTTCGACCGAGGCTCCCCCACTACCCACACCTACCGATCTCATCCTGGAACGCACCACTCTCCCCGCCGAGCCCGGCAGCAAGGCGACCGTCGAGCGGATCGTCTACCGCTCCGACGGCCTCCGGATCGTCGGCTACATCGCATATCCCGCCGACGCCCTTGGCAATAAGTCCAAGCTGCCGTGCCTGGTGTTCAATCGCGGGGGCAACCGGTCCTTCGGGGAGACCGACGATCGATGGGCCCAGATGCTCGGTGGGAAAGCCGCGGAGTGGGGCTACGTCTTCTTCACCTCCAACCTGAGGGGCAGCACGGGAAGCGAAGGACAGGACGAGTTCGGCGGTGCGGACGTTAACGACATCATCAACGGGCTCGGGGTCCTTGACGCCCTTCCATTCGCCGATACGTCGCGGATTGGCATGTGGGGCCACTCGCGCGGCGGCATGATGACCTACCTGGCGCTCACCAGGACGAAGCGCGTACGTGCCGCCATCGTGGGCGCCGGACTGTCAGACATGGCACGGTGCGCCAAGCTCCGGCCTGAGATGGAGGAGAATGTTTTCAACGAGTGCATCCCTAACTGGAAGACGCAGCGCGATGACGCGATCCACGCCCGCTCCGCTGTGCTTTGGGCCGACAAACTCCCGACGGATGTCCCTGTCCTGATCGTGCACGGCACCTCCGACTGGCGTGTCGACCCCCGAGACGCCCTCGACATAGCCGTGAAGCTCCAGGAGGCCAAGCGCCCCTACCGCCTCCTCATGCTCGAGGGCGGCGATCACGGCCTCTTTGGGGACCACAAGGAAACCTACGACAACGCGATCCGCGACTGGCTCGACCGCTATGTCAAGCCCGAAAAGCCGAAGCTGCCCAACCTGGAGCCGCACGGCGCCTAAGGCGATAGAGAGAACGACAGCCATCGATCGCCGCGCGAGAGAGCGAACTCATGCCCGACCGCAACCAGGCCGAGTGTCCCGCCTGCCGCTACGACTTCCGCGGCCTTGTGCACGAGGCCGAGGTCACCTGCCCGGAGTGTGGCCGCCGCTGGTCCCGTGGGGAACTGCACCGCCTGCTCAACGGCGGCCCGCGGCTGCGCGCATGGCTGATGCCGCTGCTTGCCGCCCCGGCCACTTACGTGGTAGCGGCATTCCTGCGGGTCGGTCGCGACGGTGACTTCATAGCGCCATTCGTCCTCCTGGGCAGCTGGACCTGCCTCACGGGCATGGTGGTCACGCTGGTCCGCTGGGAGCGGCTGAATGTCCCGACGATGGTCGGCACGATCATCGCCCTCATGCCCGTCACCGCACTCCTTGCCTGGCTGTGGACGGTTCTGTCGCTCATGCTGGGCGGGGCTGTGTTGATGGCGATCAGCGGGCGGTGACTTGCCGATGCAATCGTCGTCGTACCCGGTTCGAACCGTGCGGCGTTGTCGTGCGTTCTGAGTATCACGCCATGATCCCTCACCCCGCTGACAGCCACGCAACTTTCCAAGCGCCCGACCCACATGCTGAAGTCATCGCCTACCTCCACAACCGCTCCGTCCCATGCCCACGCTGCGGCTACGACCTGCGCGATATTCAGACTGCGACCTGCCCGGAGTGCGGTGACGAGCTGGTCCTGAAGATTGCCTCCGCACGCCCCCACTTCGCGTGGCTGATCGTCGCGATGGCCCCGGGCTGCTTCAGCGGCGTCGCGGCCGTGTTCATGATGGTCCCCATCATCATCACACACTGGCACCAGCTCCCGCCCGGCGACCGCATGCCCCCGCCCGGGTACGCCGCCACCGCCTTCGGCTGGCTCAGCGTCGCGTCGGTCGTCCTCATGTACCGCCGCCGCCACCGCATCATGGCATGGACCACGCGCATGCAGGCCGCCTTCGCCGCGGGTATCTGGGGCGTGCACGTGCTGATGTTCGTCGTGACTCTGGCGTGGCTGTGGATGGTGACGTAGCAGCGGGTACCCCGCCGCTCCGCGGCGGCTCTTTCCGTTGGTCACGGTCAAGTCGAACGTCAAAGAAACGTGCGACGCTCGCCGAGCAAGATCCACTCGTGCCAACGTTCGATCCGTCGCTCCGAGCTGGCCCACGCCGCAGTGAGACCGCCGCGGAGCGGCGGGGTACCCAGACGCAGCTAACTCACCCGCGTCAAACGCGCATACTCCAGCACCATCGTCTTCACCCCTACATCGCGGAACTGGATCGTCGCGCGCGCGTTCGCCCCGCCCTGCACGCTCCTGATCGTGCCAAGCCCGAACTGCGGGTGGCGCACCTGGCAGCCGACCGGAAACTCGCCCGCGAGCCCGGGCGCGGGCGTCGTGCGTGAGAAGCCGGGGCCGCCCGAGGTAGACCCGCCGCGGCGCTCGCTGTTCATGCGGCTGATGCGCGCCTCGACCCGGTCGCTGCCGCTGTCGAGCTCCTCGCCCCAGTCCTCGCCCAGGCCGCTGGACACATCACTCATGTCCACCGTGATCATCTCGCTCGGCGGCATCTCGCCCAGGAAGCGGCTTGGGATCGTGCGCTCCTGAAGCCCGCGGATCGTCCGGTACTTCGCGGCCGTCATCAGCAGCCGCCGCATCGCCCGCGTGACGCCCACGAACGCCAGCCGCCGCTCCTCCTCCATATCCGCCTCGCTGGTCAGAGCCCGCGTGTGCGGCAGCAGCCCCTCCTCCATGCCGATCATCGCGACCGCCGGGAACTCCAGCCCTTTCGCGGCGTGCAGCGTCATCAGCGTCACCGAGCCCTGCGCCGGGTCCACGGCGTCGGCGTCCGCGACGAGGGCGACGGACTCGAGGTAAGCACGGAGCATTGACAACATCTTCGGGGCGGTGGAAGTCGGAGGTGGGAAGTCGGAAGTTGGAAGCGATGCAGCGTCCGGTGCAAACGGTGAGTCGTCCAGGGGGTCACACTCGACGCTCGGGGGGGTCTTGCCCGCGGCGGAAGCGGAAGGGCCGCCGCGGAGCGGCTGGCCACCCATGACATCGGCCGCAGGGTCGGCCGCCGGGTCGAACTCCAGCTCAAACTCCCGCGCCGCGCTCACGATCTCCGCGAGGTTGTCCAGCCGCTCCGCGTCCGTCTCCGTCTGGCTCTTCGCGGCCTGCTCCTTGTACATCTTCTCCAGGCCCGACTCCTTGATCACGCGATCAACCAGCTCGTGCAGGGTGAGGCCGAGGTCCGAGCCCTTGTAGAGGAACGTGCCCCCGCCGGTCCACCCGTCGTACATCTCCAGAAACTTCTGGATGCTCGTCACCGCCTTCGGCGTAATTCCATCCAGCTGATCGGCATGCCGGAACGCATCGAGCAGGCTGATGCCCTGCATGGCCGCGAACTGCTCGGCCGCGTCCTGCGTCGCCTTGCTGATACCTCGCGCGGGCGTGTTGATGATCCGCGACAGAGAGATCGAGTCGTCGGCGTTCGCCACCACACGCAGGTACGCGAGGACGTTCTTGACTTCCTCGCGCTCGTAGAAGGCCGTGCCTTTCGCGATCGAGTACGGCACCCCCGCCGCCCGAAGCGCCTCCTCCATCACGCGTGACAGCGAGTTGGTTCGGTAGAAAATCGCCATGTCGCGCCAGGCAACGGGCTTGTCACCCTTCTCCCCTCGGGACGTCACGCCCTCATGACGCGCCTTCAGCCAATCGACCACGATGTCGGCCTCGTGCCGCTCATCACGCGTCAGCACTGCCTCGACCTTCTCGCCCCCCGCCTTGCTCGTGAAGAGGTCCTTGTGCTTGCGCCGCTTGTTGTTGCGGATGAGCGTGTCGGCGACCTTCAGGATGGGCGCCGTCGAGCGGAAGTTCTCGCCCAGTGTGATCGTCCGCGCCTTGGGGTAGTGCTGCTCGAACTCCAGGATGTTGCTGATGTCGGCGCCGCGCCAGCCGTAAATCGCCTGGTCCGGGTCGCCGACGACGCAGAAGTTCGGCCCCCCCGGCCCGCTGCCCTTGCCGGCGATCTGCGACGCAATCAGGAACTGCGCGTGGTTCGTGTCCTGGTACTCGTCAACGAGCAGGTACTGCCACCGCCGCTGGCACTCCTCCCGCGCCATCTGGTCGTTCTTCAGGACCTTCGCCGTCAGCAGCAGCAGGTCGTCGAAGTCCACCGCATTCGCGCCCCGCAACGCCTTGGTGTACCCCGCGTAGATCTTGGCAATCATCTTGCTCGAGAAGTCGAACGCCTCCGCCGCGTACGCCTCCGCGTCCTTGAGGTCGTTCTTGGCGTTGCTGATCGCGCTCAGCACGCTCCGCGGCGGGAAATTGCTCGTGCTCAACTGCAGCGCCTCGATCACCTTCTTGCAAAGCGCCGACTGGTCTCCCGAATCGTAAATCGAGTAGTCCGGCTTCAGCCCCGCCGCCTCCGCGTACCGCCGCAGCAGCCGCGCGCACAGCGAGTGGAACGTCGTAATCGTCAGCCCCTTTGCACGCTGTCCATCCCCCAGCAGCGTGTGCACGCGCTCCCGCATCTCGCCCGCGGCCTTGTTCGTGAACGTCAAGGCCATGATCTGCCAGGCCGGCACCCCTAGCGAGATCAGGTACGCGATCCGACGCGTAATCACCCGGGTTTTCCCCGACCCCGCCGCGGCCAGCACCAGCAGCGGCCCCTCCGTCGCCAGCACCGCCTCCTTCTGCGGCGGCGTCAGGTCCTTCGTCAGCGACTCGGCCGTGAGCGGGGGCGGGGCTTCACCGTGCCCACCATCGTGCTGGTCACCGGGTGAATGCTGGCCGTGCAGGCGGGAGAGGAACGAGTCGGAGAACTGGGTCACGCCCACAGTTTATGGTTTGGATGGCCAGCCGCTCCGTGGCGGCTCTTCCCTCAGGAGACTCCTTCCATCTGTCAGCTTTTTCACGCGAGTCGCGTTTCGGAGTGCCGCCGCGCAGCGGTTGCCACCCAACATCTGAATCTCTCAGCACAAAACCCCAATCACCATCTAAGAACCCGCACACGCCCTTTTGAGCCGCGTACCACCCACCTATGGTGAACACTGCCGTGCGCGACCTCACCGACCCAACAGGAGAGACCGACTTGAGCGCGACCCCAGCGCCGAAGTCATTCCGTCTGGCCGATGAGGACGTCACCAAGCTCAAGGAGCTCACCGGGGTCGCCCGGTCCAGCGTGCGCCGCTACTCCAAGGAGTTCCTGGACGGCTTCCGCAACAACACGAAGCAGGGCGAGGTCTGGCAGAGTGAGCTGGACCACGCGGCCCACGACGGCCCGCTGGTGGCAGCGTGGCTGGGGCACGCGACCATCCTGCTCCGCCTGGGCGACAAGTGGATCCTCACCGACCCGGTGTTCTCCCACCGGATCGGCGTGAAGCTGGGGCCGCTGACGTTCGGTGTTGGCCGGCTCTGCCCCGCCTTCGACCCGGCGCTGCTGCCGCCGCTGGATCTGATCCTCATTAGCCACGCCCACTTTGACCACCTCGATCTGCCCAGCATGAAGAAGCTGGTCAGTGAGAACACGCACGTCGTCACCGCCCTCAACACCAAGCGGCTCATCCCCAAGGGCTTCGCCAGCGTGCAGGAGCTCGAGTGGGACAAGGAGCTCCGCGTCAACGGCCTCCGCCTCCGCGCCTTGAAACCCAACCACTGGGGCGCCCGCACCGCCTGGGACCGCCACCGTGGCTTCAACAGCTACGTCCTGGAGTCCGACAAGAACCGAGTGCTCTTCGCCGGCGACACGGCCCACACCGAGGGCTACTCCACACTGGGGCGACAAGGCGCCGACCTCACCATCTTCGGCATCGGCGCGTACAACCCGTGGATCCAGGCCCACGCCTGCCCCGAGCAGGTCTGGGATATGCACCAGCAGGCCGGTGGCAACTTCCTGCTCCCGATCCACCACTCCACGTTCAAGCTGAGCGACGAGCCGCTCGACGAGCCGATGCGTCGGATGCTCCAGGCCGCGGATGGCCAGCAGCACCGCGTCGTCGGGCGTGAAATGGGGCAGCTGTGGACACCCGACCACACGATCCAGGTCAGCCCCGACGGCACCGCTCGCGACGTCTGACGTTGGGTACCCCGCCGCTCCGCGGCGGCGCTTCGTTCGGCTCACCCCACTCACAATCGCTGAAGAGCCTCGGCCACTTGAAGCAGCCGCCGCGGAGCGGCTGGCCACCCAAAGCCATTACACTCCCGCCCATGAACCTCGACCAAGCCCGCACCCTCATGCACGAATGGGTGCAAAGCCCCGCCCTCCGCATCCACATGGAAACTGTCGCCGCCTGCATGGGCCGCTACGCCAAGCAGCTCGAACCCGCTTACGAAGAGCAGTGGCGGATCGCCGGCCTTCTGCACGACTTTGACTACGAGCGCCATCCCACCGCCGAGGAGCACCCCAAGGTCGGTGTCGCCCACCTCGCCACCCTCGGCGTTGACGAGTCCATCATGAACGCAATCCGTGGGCACGCCTCCGAACGCACCGGCTACATCCGCGCCACGCCCATGGACAAGGCCCTCTTCGCCTGCGACGAGCTCGCGGGGTTCATTGTCGCCTGCGCCAAGGTCCGCCCCGACGGTCTCGCGACCCTTGAGCCCAAGTCCGTCAAGAAGAAGCTCAAGGACAAGGCCTTCGCAGCTGCAGTGTCCCGCGAAGATATCGCCCTTGGCGTCTCCGAACTCGGCCCTCTCGCGAACGTCACCGACGAGCAGCACATCCAGAACTGCATCGAGGCGATCCGAGAGGTGCCGATCAAGTGATCAGATAACGTTCGGAACGAGCCCCGAACGAAGTGAGTGGGCTGAGACCCGCAAGCCATCCGCGTCAACCAAGACCCGCCACTGCGTTCCGAGCTCGTCTGAACGACCGCAACACCAAAGCGATGCCCGCCACCATCTTCAACTCCGACTGGCTCGCCGCCGCCCCCACCCTCGCGCACCACTCCATCGACCTCCTCTACGCCGACCCACCCTTCAACACCGGCCAGACTCAGCGCGACCGCGCCGGCCACTACGAGGACGCCTGGCCCACGACCCGCGACTACGTCGCCTGGCTCCGCGCCCGCCTCGCCGCCACACTCCCGGCCCTCAAGCCCACCGCCTGCATCCTCCTCCACATCGACTTCCGCGTCTGCCACCACGCCCGACTGCTGCTCCTCGC